>Ga0315286_10003691_pt1 | contig 14538 bp, 14 predicted proteins | sample YL17G10_0_MG_FD_205038 | JGI IMG/M metagenome (GOLD analysis project Ga0315286, IMG submission 205038) | Sediment microbial communities from Yellowstone Lake, YNP, Wyoming, USA - YL17G10_0 | ecosystem: Environmental > Aquatic > Freshwater > Lake > Sediment | place: USA: Wyoming | collected...
ATTTTTCAGGCTGATTGCTGTAAAGGGTTGGAGATGGATTAAGAGAAAAGCAAGAAGTATAGAAAAATTAAAAGAGGTGATGAATAGATTTGTGTTTGTTAAAAACGCAAAAGTCTAGTTTAAACTAAAATAGCTTAGCTTTCTGAAGCTTCCAACGATAAAAATATATGGATATTTTTAATGAATTTTTATCTATTGACGACAAGTTAGAAATTTAATTCAGAAAGCTAAGTAAATACTTTAAACTGAAAATACTAGGATATTAAAATTGCCCAATTATATCAAAAATATATTAAAATCAATAGTCAAAACTAGTGAAACAAACTCAGGCTATTAATAATTACCCATAAACCCCGCCCATAGTTGATATTAATATCAAAAAAATGTACTAATTATTAACTAAGAAACTTGCATGCTAATCTCAATAACCCTGAACTCTGTGCCTATCATAAAGCTTTTCTTTGTTTTCAAAACCACCTTGTTTGCATTAATCACAACATCAAAATTTCCAAGATTATTTTGCAGGCAATTCGCATCTTTCTTGCATGACTCAATAACACTCTTCAGCTTGTCAAAAGAAACCAATCCAAGTTTATCAAGCTCGAAACTTGAACTTATTTCAGGCTTATAACCCGCATCAATCATCAGTGTTCCCTGAGGATATTTGCCAGGCTTGTAAACAATCCCCAAAACTTTTTTTATTCCCTTAATTTCCTCAATAGTTGCATTTTCATGGAAATAAGATTCTCCTAAATCGGCCTTTATCACCCCATTTTCAATTTTCAAATTAAAGTTTGTCAATTCAGCAACCTTCTTCATATAATCTTCCTGAAATTTCATGCCCTGAAATTTCATTATAAAATTCTCGCGAGTTCTTGCTTCAAGATTTAAATCATTGGCATTTTTGAAAAAATCCTTATAATCTTTTCCAGAACTCTCAACAGCCAAAGATGAATATGCCTCAACAGCAGATTTCTCAAGAATTGTATCCAATAAAGATCTTGTCCTATCTTCCTGAAGATAAACTTTTCCAATAAAATCTGGATTTACAACCTTTTCATCAACTGTCCTTAAATTATAAATCATAGCTACCAAAGAAAATAAGCAAAGAGTAAAAATCATGAAAACTAGCAATGTGATTGACAAATCTCCTCTCTTATTCATTGTTTTTTTATTCATTTTTTATTTATTTTTCTGGAAATAAACTGCTTCCTGCAAATAATTTAATTTGAATTCCCCCTTCAACTTCAAGCGCCTCTGCAGAGTCAAAAAGCCTCGAGCTATCTGAAGCAGAGGCAAGTGAATTGCAGTTATAATTATCAGGCTGCCTTCCATAAAGTTCTATATTAACTGCTTCTTTCACGCCCTGTGCAGTAGGGCAATTCTTCCCAACAACTCTTGGAGGATAAAATAAAAGAGGTTCTTTCTTAATTGTTGATTCAATCGATGGCTTAAACAAGCATAGAACATAGCACTTGTCATAAATTTTGTCAAAATAATTTGCAGATTTTTCATAAAAAATTATAAATTGCTCATAATTTCCAGAATCCCTAATCCCTCGAAAATCCATTGCAACAGTCAAGCTTGTCTTTTTTACTGAAAATATATTACCTTGGGCAAAAACAATAAAATCACTCATTTTCATGCTCTTCCCCTGATAATCAACAGGGGAATTCAGATAACTCTGAAGAATTGTATTAGCAGAATAATCATTCTTGTTTTCAGTATCAACTTCAAGCGAGCTCTTAGAATAAAACTCCGAGAGTATTGGAATATTTCTTTTTCCAGCGATTCCCGCAGCAATAGAAAGATAAAGGATGATTATAAAAGCTATGATTACAAATGCAACAATCCAAGTGAGAGTTGCTGAAACCTGTGATTTTTTACTTTGCATTTTTATTTCCTCTGTTGTTTGAAGCAGTCAGAATCTCAAGCTCAAATTTTTTGCCTGAAAAAGAAACTTCTCTCATATTCTTCACGCATTTAGGATAACCTTCAGCATCTTTTATCTTCGGATTTAACCCTATAGCCTCGCAATCCTGATTATAAGAAATTTTTCCTTTCTCAATCTTCTTTCCTTGAAAATTTATTCCAAAGTAAAAATTTTCATCATTGAAAGCTTTCTCGCTCAGCATGCACGTTTTAAAAACATCGAAATCAGGATTTATGCCAGAATCTTTTACAAAATCTGATATCAACACACCCTGGGGGGCAAGGCAGTCAAAAAGCTTCTGGTTAAGAATTGATGCTTCTGTCCCCCTGACATCCAATTCAGCTGAATAAAAGATAAAAACTCCTGCAACAATTCCAACCCCGCTTACTGCTAAAACAAAAATCCACCATATTGACAATAATTTTGCTTTGTAGTTCATATCATATAGGCAAGTTATACTTGTGTAATTTAATTGTCATATTGTAGGTATAGGCAAATTCTGTTGTAATTTAATTGTCATATTATTCTTTCTCCTTTACCTGAATATAGGCAAATCCATTTCCATTCATATTTATTTCCACATTATAATCTGAAAAATAAGCGCTCGAATAGCTTCCTTTCCCAGTCAAGTCAACAAAAACCTTGTTGTCCCTTGCTGAAAACATCCTGCTCAAATCCTGCCCAGAATCTTTTGCTATTTTCAGGCCATCTTGAACATTTAACAGGATGTTTGTACCAGGTTTTGCATTGTCAATCAGCAAGGCAATTTCCTTGGCATACGACTGCTCATAGGCAATTGCTGAATTCCCAGTGCGATAAACAAAATAAAAAAGAGATGCAAAAAAAATTAGATTAAGCATAATAAACATGATTGTCTCAATTAGCTGGTCGCCTCTTTTGTTCATATATTCCCTAGAATTTCAATTATTATAAATCTTTAGGATATCGTAATAATAGAAGGCAAAAATCCTCAATTAATTTACCATCACATCTAGGGATAATTATTATCAGCTAACCCAATTGCTTATTTTAATCAGTTATTTAAACAATTTTCAAGCTTATGAACTAATTATAATTTAATCCTTGTGATGAACATTTAATAAAGAGTTAATGGCGCTAAAAATAAATACCCAACTCTTAAATCAAAAAGTGTGAACTACTAATAATACAGCAGGCATTTCACGAAATGCCTGCTATCTCAGAACAATAACTTGTTATGCTGTCTTTGTCATATGTAATCATTCTTACTGCACTGCATCCATCTCTCGCCTCATCCCCAAGTGAAACATCCCCGCAATATCCAGCAGTCGCCTCCCTGTTAAAATAAACATCTGTCTGCTGTATCCCAATTCCAGCAATAAGCGCAATTCCAGCGATTATAGGATTTGCAAGAATAGCCTTGCCAGCCTGCCCAACTAATTTTCCAGTTAAAGTTGGAGCAGTCAAGAAACTTGCTCCTGCCCCTATACCCAAAGTTCCTGCAATATTTCCAAGCGAGCCCAATTGTTTAGGAGCAGATATCTGCATGAACATCATTGCCATGTCTCTCGGCGCATTGCTTGGAGTTTTATAATCTTCAAAACCTAAGTCTGTTTTTAAAGCCGCATCAAGTTTTACACCTTGTGCTATTGAGTCAGATGTTTTATCCTTCTTTTGCATTTCTGCGGAAAGTTTACCAACATCTGTCTTAAATTCATTAAGATCTATTTTATAAGAAGTTTTTCCTCCAATTCCTGTAAAATATTGATAGTATGTTAAATCACTATCAGGCATCTTGTGCCTCATCATATAATTTAAAACATCAATGCCTGTCCAGTTTATCCCTGACTTATTAAGTGCTTTTTCATCAAATGAAATTCTTGAGCATATGACACATGTTGGATAAACCTGCCCTAATCCATAAGTTTCAGCAAACCACTGGGAAAACACAGAAATCTTTCCCTCGCCCATCATGCTCCAGCAGTCAATCATCTCCTTTGCAAAATATTTTTCAATCTCCTCCTTGCTTGACACCTTAACTTTCACAATCCCGGATGTTTTTCCAAAACTCTCCTCGCATTTTCCCCCAATCAAGCCGGTTGTTATGCATACTTTTTCTGCAACGCACTTCATCGGAACAAACTCGCTGACTCCTCCAAGCGAGGGCAGAGTGCCTCTCAAAATCACAGACTGATGGCACGTGCTTCTGTCAATCAGAGAATTAAATCCGATAAAATAAATAAAACCAACAACAACTATAAACCCGACTATGAGCAAGGTGATGTACACAATCTGCGTTGAAGTTATTTCAGCTCTTTTCTTCATGTTTCTGGTGTTTGCTTTATCCATCTAATCAACTATCTCCTCTCAATTTTATTGTTTATAGAGTTTTAATTGTTTATTATTAGTTGTTTATTATTTATTCTTATACTATTATGGATAACTGCATGGTTTAAGTTACATTTTATTGCAGTTATACAGATAGAGAACTGCAAGAGATTTGTCATGTAACTAACGCAGTTCTCTATAATTCTATTGATAATACCCTATCACTAATTTTTTTATTTTTATTGTTTGTGTTATTATTGATAATTTAATTGAGTTTGTGTTATTAACTTTTTTATTATCTTACTATTGTTTATTTGTTCATGCTGTCAGTCTATCTACAAGATACTTTACAGCCAACCCAAGTATGATAAATAAAATTATCCATAAAAGATAATTAATATACTTTTGTAAATTTTTCATGTCAGCTTTTTTGTTCATTCTGAATATTCCTCAGTTGTCTGTTTATCTCTCCATTTAATTCTAAGTATGATATTCCCATCAGTTTCAGGATTTTTGAAGCTGTATTGTTGAGCAAGAATTCCTTGTTCATCATTAAAATTAATTCCATCTTTGATTTTTCCTTCTATTCCAGCATAGATTCTTATCCAGGCAGGAGTATTGGTACTTTGTGAGTATACAAAAACAGTTATCATAGAATAATCCTTAAAATACTCTCTCACATTTTTTGCAATTTCCTCATTCTGCCCAGCTGTCCAAGATCCAGAATGTTCATGCATCTGAACTAAATAAATAAACTGCTCTTCTATTGTCTGCTCTTTTCCCATAAAACTAGATTTATATTCTAAGAACTTATCAAAGCTTGATGTTGTTGAAATTTGTCCTGAGACTGGTTTAACTAAAGATATACTAACAACATTATCTTTCTGGGCTAAGTATATTGTAACTGGAAGCTTAGGAGGATAATAAAAATTTATTTTATTAGTTCCAACATCAAAGAAATCCATGCTAATATCTTTAGCCACGTTCTTGCATACTCCATTAGTCTGGCAGGCATTTTTTAAATTAGATTTGCTAAATTCCCTGGCTATCTTGCAAATGCACAGGCATTCTTTATTTCCACAGGACTCAGGCATATCTTCTTCATAATAAATAATTGTCCATAATTTTGGATTTACTAACAGATAATCCGCAGAAGGATTTGCCTCACTCAATCCCTCAGCCTTGCTGACAATCTCAGAAAGAGCAGCTGTTGCCTGCTCTAATGCTGACTTATTCTGGAAAACGCCGTAAATCTTAACTCCAAGAATGATAAGAACTATGATGCATGCCAGCGCAATCAGCATTTTCAGAACTTCAGATTCAAGGCTTGCCTGTTTTTTCATTTTGCTGTTTTTATTCTTAATTTTATTTTTTTACTTCTCATTTTATTGTTTTTTATCAATATAGCTTTTCAATTCATTATAGTCTATTCTTAAGTTTGTTTCATAATAATGAGGATGGCTTGTAACTGCATCAAGATATAACGGCCCTCCATAATCATCAATATAGCCTGTCTGCGGAAAAGCCCTCTTGTATATCCTGGAATTCAGTTTGACATCACTATCAATCTTCACAAGCAGGCTTGCAGAACTCGAAAGGGATTTGTAAGACTCAGCATTTGGGTCAAACCAGACAGCATTATCAGGATATACTCTTCCAAAGCTGGCTTCTTTATCTCCTGGCTCCACAATCATAACAATTTCTATAGACTCTACTTCACTACTTCCAATTTTCTCACTAAGCTTTCTTAATTCAAAATATTTCAGTCTATTCTCCATAAATGCAAGTTGCTTTTTCTGGTTTTTGCTGGAATAAAAATACTTAGAAGGATTAATTGTAACTTTTCCATTAGAAATTCCGGGATTTAATTCATCAAGTTTTACATTAATTGTCTCTACACTGGCATTTTCATGCCAATCTGGAATAAAATTGATAGCTACATTATCACCTTTTTTGCAGATTATATTTCCAGCCCCAACAAGAGAATTGCTGATTTGCTCAATCTCATCTTTAAACTGCAGGTCTGAAACATACCTTATTTTCTGCCAGAACACTGAATTCAAATCAAGAACATCAGGATTTATTATTATCTTATTGTTCTCAAATTTGCCTATTTCTTGATCTCCAGCAAGATAATCAATTCCAAGCCAGCTTTTTGGAAGATAAAACACTCCCGAGTCAGCATCACCTTTGTAATATATTTCTGTCTTCACATATCCCCCATTTTCAAGAAGATAAACATCGCCCTTGTCTATTTTTCCTGCAATCCCGTGAGTGCACGCCCCTGTTCCTGCCTCATCTGCCCCAGGAGTCACTTCAACATCTTTCTGATTATAATTATATGCTGGAAGCTGCTTGAACCAGCTTATAATATCTACCCTATAAAGAAAAAAAGCGGCCAAGAGGATTATAACAAGAACTATAAGAAGCCTTCTTATTGTGACAACAGAATCATCCTGTGCTTTTCTCCTCATTTTTTCTCTTTTATTGTTTATAGGCAAGTTATACTTGCGTAATTTAATTGTGATTTTTCTTTATTTTAAAATAATCCTGAAAATAAATCCTTTATTTTTGACAGTATTCCAAAACCAGAGCCCTTTGCAAGAAAATAAAAAATCATGAAAATAACAAGCACAAGCAGCGCTATGACTAACCCAGTCATAAACTCACTCCACCCTTTTTTCTCCATTAAGAAAACAGCAAAATAAGATTAATAAGCTTTCCTATTTACTATGCTGGCTTTCTAATTCTTCCCAGATTATCTATCAATTAATATGCCAGTACAATTTAGCATTCAGCTAATCATATAACTTTTCGAACAAACCAGAATTATATTATTAAATCTCCACATAGCAAGCAATATAGCAACATATGATTAATTGATATCAACTCATTATTTTATGTGATAGTTATTAATGAGATTTTGAGTTATATTTCATCCTAAGAATCACGCATTCATTCCAGACAGCGCAATCATAGCCAGCAATGAAAGAGCAATGATTGCTATCAAAGATGTAACAAGATACAGCAGCATTCCCATTCCAAGATTCTTTCCAACCTCATTTGTCTCTTTCAGTTTATCCTCGCCAGAATCAACTGTCACAAGCGTAGAAGTTAAAATAAATACAACCTCAATAATATAAATCCCAACAGAAATCTGCAGGAAATATGGAGGAATCATGGCGTCAATATTAAAAATCTGAAGCAGCTGGCTTATTGTCCCAGCAGAAGCAAATCCCTCGCCCCCAAATCCTGAAATCATTGTCTGAAGCTTGCTTAATATGATAGTTATCATTGTTGCAAGCCCTACAACAATTCCAGCAAGCAAAGGCGCAAGAAAAGTCATATTGCTCTTCATGTCAGAAACAACCTCTGCAAGCAAATCTCTCAATCTCTCATTAATCTTATGAATATTCTTTATATATTCAGATATGGACATCAGCGAGCGAGCTGCAACCTGCAGCCCTTTCTTAACACTCTCCACAAGAATCTTCATGCTGATGGAGATTAACGCAGAAGGATAATAAATAATAGCCCCTCTTCGTGGATTGAATATTGCCTGCTCTAACCCCATTCCCATCTGCTGAATATTTGTGTTCACTGTCCTGAAAAAATTCTCAGTCACCAACCCTCTCGAGCTCTCTGCAACTCTTGCAAACGCAATTTCAGCAGGCATCCCGTCCCCAATCCTGTTTCCAAGCTGAAAAAGTGAAGACGCAAACTCATCTTCCAGCTGCTTGCTTGAATCTCTTGCCTTGATTAACTCGCGGGTTTTCATCCTGTAAGAAATTGAAAAAAACAAGGCAATGCTCAATGGAACAAGCAAGCTAAGCAGCACAGCAACCAGCCCAAACGGTCCGACAAACGAGCCATTTACCTCCTTGAAATCAAAAATCTTTGCATCCCCAAAAAAGCTCAATCCAAGCTGGGCAAAACTATAATCATTTTGCATGCCAAACCAGGCAGGCAGGGGGGTATACTGGAATATAAATGGCAGAAACCCTAAAAGCAGAATAGGCAGACAAATAATTCCCGCGAGAACATAAGGCTTGCTGCTTTTGTATTCATGATAAAGCGGGTTCAATTCAAGCAAATCTGCCTCTCCATATCCCCCGGGCCTCTTCAGCATTATTTCAGAAGTAAGATAAAAAACAAAGAAGGGAATTATCAGGTTAAACAAAACAAATACATGATACCATTGAAAAATTCCTCCAAGAAGAGTGGAAGCAAGCGGGATTAAAGCCAGCCCCAAAGTTGGCAGGACAATTCCCAGCATGTAAAGGTTAGTCAGGGGCGAGCGAACATCATGAGTATACTTCAGCATTTTTTCATAAACACCGTCAAGAATAACCTGCAGCGCTCTTTCAAGAACAGCGACTCTTCTTTCTTCTAAAGGCTCATACAAGCTTGATTCAATCAGGTGAAAGCTTTCTATAAATTCTATTGAATAGTCGCGCCAGGTTTCAAGATAAGCATCCAAGCTTTCTTTGATAGTTGAATATTTTCCTGTCTCCACGTCCCAGAATATTTTCCTAAAGTCAAGAGACAGGGGGGGCTGAAGATGCTGAGCTGCAAATGAAACCGCTCTCTCTAAATTAGATGTATGTTTCATATAAGCTACAATATACAAAATGCACGGAACCATCTGGCTCGATGCTTTTAATCTCCATAAATTGGCAATTCTCCCAGGAGCTGAATAAAGATAATAAAACAAGAACATGCCTGCAATCAAGGTTAAAAATAAAAACATCAATGAAAAACTTCCGTTTATCAGGTATATTGCAAAGGTTATAAGCAAGCCTGCAAAAAAACTAACTATGAATGCAAGCACTCCTAACACCATCACCTGGCTTGGGGTGACATTCAAATGGGCAATTTCTATCTGCCTCTGAATTTTCTCCCTGTCTTTCTTTGAAGGCCTGATAGTGAACAAGTTTCCAAGGCTGTTGCACCATCTCTCATATCTAGAAAGCGAGGGCATCAAGTCCTTCTTGAACTGGACAAATTCCCGTGAAAAATTTCTCGTGTCAATTTCCTCATTTTGAATTTCTGACTCAATCTTCTTGCTGTATTTTCTTAAGATTTCATCTGCATCCATTTTATTTTGCATACCTCAATGTTAATTTATGCCTATATTTTGTTTTCATGTTATATAATTCCAGACGGAACTTTTACCTCTTTTTTTATTAAATAGTTAATTTCTCTTTTTAATTCTTCGGGTTTTTCCCCTTTTCCCAGAGAGCCCTTTTCTTCTATCTGCTCCTCATTTATTTCAGCTTCACTCTCAAGCTTCTCGAGGACGGCAATGTCAATAAACTGCTTTATGCTCGAGTATTTTATCTTATTTTCCTTCCTAGAAATAAACTCCTGTATTTTTCCAGCTAATTCATAATCAATCTTCACAGCCTTGTCCCTGCTATTCCCTTCCTTCTTTCTCTCGCTATTTCTATCTTTCTCCCTATCTCTCTTTCTGCCTCTTTCCCCTTTCTTCATAGTTACTTTAAGTAACAATAAGTAACTATATAAACCTTCTGCAGAAGGTTTATCTCTTTCCGAAGTTTCTTTTAGAAAGCTCATATAAATTTATCCTAAAGCTTGATTATATACTCAAGTGAACTTCACATAACAAACCGAGAAACATCTAAATCACTAAAGCAATTGTTAATGTCCATAATTCTTTTAGGTGTGATATAGTTAATAAAATTGAAAGTTATATTTTATTATTTAAGAATTATGGAACTTCTGCACTACTGGGACAAGATTTAAAGGATAAATAACCCTTTTATCGTCATGAAAAGGGGAAAAGAGGCGCTTAGGGAACTTTACAATTTTAAGGGGTTTTCTTTTAGTGAAATTTGTAAAGAAATTTCAGTGTTAATTCAAATGAAAAGAAATGGCAAAACAGGGATTTGCCCTGTTTGCAATAAAAAAAGAAGAAAGGCAATAGAGATTAGAGAAAGAATTATTCGTGATAAAAATATTGCTGAAGAGAAATGTTTTATAGCCCTTAAAACATATAGAATAATATGCAAGGGATGTTATAGGGGAATGGAAAAGCTTGATTTTATATTGCCTGGGGAAAGATTTACAGAAAGGTTTGCTAATTATATTTTTCATCTTTGCGAAAAAATGACTCTAAAAGATGTAGCTGAAATGGCTATGATTAATTGGAGAACTGCAAAAAGAATTGATAAAAAGAAACTGCAAGAAAGATTCAAGAATTTAGATAATATTAATCCCACAAGAATTGGTGTTGATGAGATAGCACATGAAAAAGGGCATAAGTATCTTACAATTGTCAGAGACATAGATGCAGGAGTTATTTGGGTTGGCGAGAAAAGAAAAAAAGAAACACTTGACCAGTTCTTTCAAGAACTAGGCAAGGAAAAAAGCCTAAAGATTACCGTCGCTGTAATGGATATGTGGGACCCATTTATAAAAAGTGTAAAGGAGAATACAAATGCAGAAATAGTCTTTGATAAATTTCACATATCAAAGAAAATAAACGAAGCAGTGGATAATATAAGAAAAAAGGAGTTTGCAAAAGCAGACAAGGAAGAAAGAATAAATATGAAGCATAAAAGATTTCTGATTTTATATAGAAATAAAAATTTGAATAAGGAACAGGAAAAAGATTTGAATGAATTGATGGAGTTAAATAAAACATTATATGAAGCTTATATCCTGAAAGAACAGGCATTGAATATTTTTGATAGAAGGCAGAGAAATGTAGCATTAAGAAAGCTTGAAAATTGGAAGAAAAATGTTCATGAATCAAAGATTAAAGAGTTTCAGAAACTATTAAAAACCTTGGAGCATTACTGGTATGGGATAGAAAACTACTTCACGCACCGTGTAACAAACGGTGCCTCTGAAGGGTATAATAATAAAATCAATATAATAAAAAGGAGGGCTTACGGATTCAAAGATATTGAATATTTCAAATTGAAAATCCTTCAAAGTTGCCCATAATTTAGTCCCAGAGATACACAAGCCCCATAATAATTAGAGTTTAATTTATGGACAAAATAGCATCTTCAATTATTAACAAAGTTTAACAATATCTTATTAAGTTATCAGTTAATAACAGCTTAATTTATCACGCTTCTGATTCAACTCTCTATCTCCATCCTCTTCACATCTTCAAGCAGCAGCCTTGCTGTAAGATAAGAAATAGTTGATTCTGCTCCCTGATTTAAATTAACATTATTACTGGACAAGCCATCAAAACATCCCCCTGTTGTTTCATCATACATCATTTGCTTGAGGTGATTTTTTCCAAGAAACCAGTTGAATGACAAGACAGCTTTTTTATAATAATCCTTGTTTCCTGTCAGAAGATAAGCAACAAGGCATGTTTGTGTCATGGCAGAAGCATCAACCGGCTGCTGGTCAAAAAAAGCTCTCTCCCCGTTTCTTTTGCACCAGCCATTTTCACCAATAGGATGAAGGCAGCCATCAACGAAGACAAGCCCTGATAAAAATTTAAATGATTTTTCAGCGACATCAAGATAATTCTTGTCTTTAGTTATGTCATAAGCAAGAAAAAGAGATTCTGACAAGCTTGAATTTGAATATGTAAGCTTGTCCTCAAACCACCGCCATTCTTCTGAAGCGTTTTCATTGTACATCTTGACAAGAAAGTCAGCCATCTCCTTTATTTTCTTAATTTTATCTTCATCTGGGTATTTCTTGCAGTAATAATAAAGCCCTTTTAATGAGAATGCTATTGCCCTTGGGGAGCCTAGGTTTGAAACTAAGTTATAGGATTTATCAAAAATTTTCCTGGCTCTCTCAACCATCTCCTTATTTTCGCTTTTTTCTGCAACATATCCCAATGCCCAGAGAGTCCTTCCAAACGCATCTTCGCTGTATGGATTTGTCTTTTCATTTTCATTCATAAAGTTATTCTTGAAATTTCCATTTTCATCCTGCGCGCTTTCAAGAAATTTGATATAAACTTCAGAGAGTTTTGCAGATTGCACTGAATTAAAGAGTTTGTGATGAAGTTCTGATGTTATTAATGCTCTTGCATTGTCATCAAGAGTGTATCCTGAACTCTTGTCAGGAACCGCATTTTTTGAAAATTGCATGCATCCAAAATTATCAGTCAATCTTTTCAAATGATTAAGCTTTAGTGAAGGATATTTTTCTGTCACATCTCCTCTAAGATTTACCACCTTATTGAATACAGCGAGATAATTTGACGCAACATTCTGCCATATCATTGCCCTGCTGAAAGAATAAGCATTGCCTTCCAGCTTTGATTTAAATTCTTTGTCAGAAAGAATGCTGTCAATTGCTTTTTTAAAAGAATCGGGGTCCTTAAACTTGACAAGAACTCCTCTCTCATTTGCCAAAATCTCTTTAGCATAAGTGAATGGAGTTGAAACAACTGCCCTCCCGCATCCAAGAGCATATGCAAGAGTTCCGCTGACTATCTGGTTTTCATCAAGATTTGAGCATACATATATATCGCTTGCAAGAAGATAGTCTATTATTTCTTTTAATTCCATATACTTATTATAAAATTTTACATGCTCTTTTATTCCAAGCCTTTCCACTTCTTTCATTAAGCTATTTCTATAAATCTCTCCCTCCTTTTTTCTGACTTTAGGATGAGTCTCGCCCATTACAAGATAAATTATATTTGGATATTTCTTTATAAGTCCCGGCAGTGCTCTTATAACATATTCCACTCCTTTCCCCTTGCTGAGCAAACCGAATGTTGACAGGACTATCTTATTGTCAAGCCTGAGTTTTTTCTTGTATTCTTCAGCTGGCTTGAAAGGCACAGAAGGAATTCCATGATGTATAAGATAAATTTTCTCTCTTTCAACCCCATAATCTTTATTTAGAATTTCTATTGCCTTATTTGCCATAACAATTACTGCTGAACTTTTTGAGCAGATTAATTTTACTACTCTCTTTCTTTTTTCATCTGGATTTGAAAGAACGCTGTGGAATGTGACAACAATCGGCTTTTCAAGAGCATCCATAAAAGGAATTAAATAACTTCCATACTCCCCGCTGAAAATCCCAAACTCGTGCTGTATGCAGACAAGTTTTATATCTTTGGATTTATTTATCTCTCTGGCTTTTTCAATGAAATCTCCTATATCTTCCCTGTTTATCTCCATCACAACATTTTTTCCATAATTATAAAAAGAAGCATAGTCATTCAATGCTATCACTTTGGATTTAAGTTTTGGATTATATCTTTTGTTCATTACAGATACTAAGTCTTGCGTGAATGTCGCAATTCCGCATTCGCACGGCGGAAAGTTTCCAAGAAAAGCTACTTTCGATGATTCAAGAACCGCGTCAATCTCCTCTTTGCTCATTTTTCTATCCAGAAACAACGAACATCATGTTTATAAAATATTCTATTTTTGCGTCTGTTTCGAATTCAACAGCTGAGAAGCATGAACGCCCGCTTAGGTTCTTGCTACTTTTCTTATTTCAAATTTAGTTCCATCACTTGCGAGTATATCTCCCCTTATAATCTCATATCCGCATCCTGCTATTATTTTATCTAATTCGGCTTCTGCATGCTCTACATTTTTTATACTTCCAAAATCAATATAAACTCTTATCAAACCTTCTTTGGTTCTTCTGGCATGGACATAATGAACCGAACCTCCCCATTCTCCTGCTCTCTCCAAATGTTCAGAATCAGGCCCGTGAGCATCTCCACGAGAATACCAATCAGAAAGAGATTGCTCTAATTTTTCATCCCCAAGGTTTTCTATATTGCTGGCTCTTCTTTGTTTTGTCATATTTTATATAAAAGAATCTATTCCTCTTAATTCTGCAATTTCTCTTAGTCTTGGCATCAGTGCGGTATGTCTCATAGATACCCAGCTTTCTGAGATACCTAATGCCTCTCCTATTTCTAACATTGTTTCTCCCCTGAGATAATATCTCACTATAATCTCCTGGTCCTCTCTGCTAAGACAGCTCAAAAGAAGTTTAACAGAATCTTTTGCTCCGAATATCCTTGCAGGATCTAAACTATCACTTGCCCTGCCAGGTATCCTCTCTCCCAAATTAAAAGTTTTTCCAGATTTTGCTGAGGTTTGTTCAAAATCCATAGAAGATTTTAAATCACCCTTTAAGGTTACAGCAAGCCTGTAAGCATATTCTATTGTCTGGCTGCTGTATTTGCTATTAGACAATCTTTTTTCTACTTCCTCAACACTAAGCTGAATCCCCCTTCCAGCTGCTTCTTGAATAATTGGCTTCATCTCAGCTGAAACTTTCCTTACAAGCCTTGGAACATCATCGATTTCTCTTAG
>Ga0315286_10003692_pt1 | contig 14537 bp, 12 predicted proteins | sample YL17G10_0_MG_FD_205038 | JGI IMG/M metagenome (GOLD analysis project Ga0315286, IMG submission 205038) | Sediment microbial communities from Yellowstone Lake, YNP, Wyoming, USA - YL17G10_0 | ecosystem: Environmental > Aquatic > Freshwater > Lake > Sediment | place: USA: Wyoming | collected...
GGTCTCTGAAAAAGAGGTGCAGGACACATCCTGCTGGGGGTCTGGGGGTATCCCCGTAGGGGCGATTGGCCAATCGCCTCTACCTCCCCCAAGACTGGGGGACTTAGGGGGTTGAATAAGACTCTTTCAGAGCTCTCTTTAGCACCACTTTGACAGACTGGCCTTTTTGAGTTATCTTTGTGCAGGCAGGGAGAATAAAGTGTCTGGGCCAAGTCTTACATTCTACGGCGGTGTGCGTGAGATCGGGGGCAACCGGGTGCTCCTGGAGGAGGGGAAGACGCGCCTGTTTCTGGACTTCGGCACCTCTTTTGCCAGGCGCGCCGACTTCTTTGAAGAATACCTCAACCCACGCCCCGGCACCGGCCTGCTCGACCCCCTGGAGATGGGATTGCTGCCGCCCCTGGAGGGGGTCTATCGAGATGACCTGGCCCCACCCAGAATGTGGGAGCGTTTCCGAACCCGCCCGCACTACCGCAGGACTGAGATTGAGGCTGTCCTCCTCTCTCATGCCCATCTTGACCACTGCGGCTATGTGTCCTTCCTCAGAACAGACATCCCGATTTATAGTACGGCCATGACCGCCTTTATTCTAAAGGCGATGCAGGATAGCGGCGGCACTGATTTCGAGAAGGAGGTATGCTACTCAAACCCGAGGACATCAAAAGAGGGCTATCTGGGCACAGATAGTAAGCAGCCTTATCAGCAACGACCTTTCTATTTCCTGGATGGCTTCCCTGAGTCCGAGGCAGCCGCCTCTTTCTGGCGTTCGTCTCCTGCCTTCAAAAAGGGACTGGCCTGCACAGAGCCGGGCGGCCCCTGTCAGCAGATAGGCTCCTTAGCCCTGCGCTACTTCCCGGTGGACCATTCCGTCTTCGGCGCAACAGCCTTCGCCCTGGAGACCAGCGCCGGCTGGGTGGCCTACACCGGCGACCTACGCCTTCATGGCGGCCGGGGAGAAAATACCTGGCGCTTCGCTGATGAGATGCGCTCCCTCAGCCCCCTGGCTCTCGTCTGCGAGGGCACCCGCGCCGGTGAGGAAAAATGCATCACCGAGACAAAGGTCTATGAAAACGCACTCAAGGCGGTATCTGCTGCATCAGGCCTGGTGATCGCCGACTTCGGGCCACGTAATATAGAAAGGCTCCTAGCCTTCGGCCGCATCGCCGCCGAAACCAAGCGAAAGCTGGTCATCCTGGCCAAAGATGCCTATCTCCTAGATAAGATGGCACTGGTCTCACCAGAGGTGCCTCACCTAGAAGAATGGGCTGACGTTTTCCTCTACGCTGAGCTTAAAGGCACGATGAAAGCCTGGGAAAAACAGGTGCGCCAGAGGTACATCGGCAGGCTGCTCACCCCCACAGACATCGCCGCCTGCCCGAGAGATTTTATCCTTTGCTTCAGCTTCTGGGATGTCAACGAGCTAATTGACATCGCACCAAAGGGCGGCCTCTACCTCTACTCCTCCAGCGAGGTATTTGACGAAGAGGGTGCCCTGGACATGGAGCGATTGCACAAGTGGATCAAGCACTTTGAGCTAACACCTCTGGGCCTGCCCCAACCGCAGAAAGAGGGATGGCGCATACCTGATGCAGAGCAGGGCTTCCACGCATCGGGCCATGCCAGCGGGCCAGAGCTTCTGGAAATCATCCGGCACATCAACCCAAAGGTGCTCATACCCGTTCACACTGAAAAGCCGGAGTATTTCGTGGAGAACCTGGCGGGCAGCGGCATCAAGGTCGTTTTGCCTGAATACGGGAAAGCCCTGAGTTTGGTTTAAGCCATGATACCAATCAGACTGGCGCTGCGCAATTTCATGTGCTATCGGAACCAGATGGAGCCTCTCTCCTTCGAGGGCTTCCACATTGCCTGCCTCTGCGGCGATAACGGCAGCGGCAAGTCAGCCCTGCTGGATGCCATAACCTGGGCGTTGTGGGGCAAGTCCCGGGCCAAAAGCCACGATGAACTCGTCCACCAGGGAGAGAGTGAGATGGAGGTGGAGTTTGAGTTCGCCATGGGCGAGCAGCGCTACCGGGTCATCCGCAAGCGTGCCCGACCCCAGCCCCGCCGCCAGGGGCTGAGCGTGCTGGAGCTACAGGCAGCCCGTGGAGATGGCTTCATCTCCCTCACCGGCGACAGCTTGGAAGAGACACAGCACCACATCTCCGAAATTCTACGCATGGACTATCAGACTTTTGTCAACAGCTCCCTATTACTTCAAGGGCGAGCTGATTCCTTCACAGTAAACGACCCCAGAGAGCGCAAGGAGGTGCTATCTCGCATCCTGGGTCTCTCGCTGTACGATGAGCTTGAGGAGAAGGCCAAAGAGATAGCCAAAAAGCAGGAGAGCAGGTGCCAGGAGCACGCCAGCTCCATCAAGGTCATTGATATGGAGCTGTTGCACCGCCCCAAATATGAGTCTGAGCTGGCCCAGCTTGCGCCAGAGTTGGAGCGACTTGAGGGGCAGGTAGCCACCCAGGAAACAGCAGTCTCGTCTCTACGTCGGGAACGAGATAGCCTGGAAGTAAAGCGCCAGCAACTGGCTGAGGCCGAGGCACAGATAAAGAAGACCGAAGGGGAACTGAGCTATTGGAAAGGGCAGGTGTCAGCACACCAGGCCAGGGTTGAGCGCTATGAGGCGGTGCTGGGGCGGCGGCCTGAGATAGAGGCCGGGCAGCACCGGCTGGCCGAGCTAAAACAGGCCAGCCAGGCCTTCGATGAAAAGTTCAAGCGTTTGTTTGCCCTTCAGCAGCGCCGCAGCCAGCTTGAGACGGCCATAGAGAAGGCTCGCGGCCAGCTTGTGACCGAGCAGAGCCTGCTCCAGGCACGCATCAAGGAGAGAGAGCTGAAAAGCGCCAGCCTGCCTCATTTAAGAGGAGAGATGGAGCAGGCCCGTCTCAGGCTGGCCGAGTTGGACAAGGTTGAGGCCGCCATCAAGAGCCAGAAAGAGGAATCCCTTAAGACGCTGACCCAGCTTCATCGCCTGGAGTCTGAGCAGGCTCAACTGGCCTCAGAGCTAAAGGGACTGCGGGAGAGGCTGGCACTGCTGGCCCAGGAAGGTGCTCGCTGCCCCCTGTGTGAGACAGACCTGGGCACGGATGGACGTCAGCGGCTGGTGGCCAGGCTCCAGGCCGAGGTGCAGGACAAGGCCGAGGCACAGCGCAGCGCCCAGGTCAATGCCCAGCACGCCAAGCAGCTATACCAGAAGTTGGAGAAGGAGTCCGGCCAGTTAGAGAAACGCTTAAGCGAGGAGCGGCGAACCAGGGAGCGGCATATAGCTGGCCTGGAGAAGGACATCGCCCATGCCGAGCAGGCGGCCGCCGAACTACCGGCCGAACAGGCGCGCCTGGCCCTGCTTGAGCAGCGCCTGGCTCAAAAGAAATTCGCCGAAGCCGAGCAGACGGCACTTCAGGCCATAGAGCAGGAAGTCGCCGGGCTGGGCTATGATGCTGAAGAGCACCGCCGGGTGCAGGGGGCGCTCAAGGAGTTTGAGCACTACCAGTTGCTAGGACGCCAGCTTGAAGAGGCCGAGCAATCCATCGCCGCTGAGCGGGCTGCCTTGGCCCAGGCTGAAGCCGGGGTCGGCCAGGGCCAGCAGCTTCTGAAGGAGCTAGCCCAGCATAAACAGACCCTAGCCGCCGAGCTGGCCGCTTTGCCTCAAATCGCCCAGCGGCTTAGGGAGGCCGAGGCGCTTTGCCAGGAACTAAAAGGGCAGCGGCAGAGCTGTCTGGACCGTCTGAATGCAGCCAAGCAGAACCTGCGGCACTGTCAGGAGCTTGAGGCATTGAAGCACAAGGAGCAGAACCTGCTACAGGAGGCGGCCAAGGAGCAAGAAATCTACGAGGAGCTAGCCAAGGCCTTCGGCAAGAAGGGCATCCAGGCCTTGCTCATAGAGGCAGCGCTGCCTGAGATTGAGGCTGAGGCCAACCGATTGCTGGGGCGGATGACCGATAACCGTATGCACCTCAAGCTGGAGACTCAGCGACAGACCAAGCAGGGGAAGCCCGTGGAGACCCTAGACATAATGATATCGGATGAGCTGGGCACCCGCGACTACGAGATGTTCAGCGGGGGCGAGGCCTTCCGCATCAACTTTGCTCTGCGCATCGCCCTGGCCAAGCTATTGGCCCGGCGGGCGGGTGCTCCCTTACCCACGCTGGTCATAGATGAGGGCTTTGGCACCCAGGACAACCCGGGCAGGGAGAAGCTTATTGAGGCCATCAACTCCGTCCAGGAGGACTTTCAGAAGATAATTGTCATCACCCACCTTGAGGAGCTGAAAGACGTCTTCCCGGTGCGCATCAACGTGGCTAAGACGTCCGAGGGGTCACGCGTGTGGCTAAGTTAAGAAGATTTAGACGGCTTATAATAACTCAGAAAATCTTCCTGTGGTTATCGCTGCCTGCTTCAATATCGAGCGAAGAGTCTTTGGAGCCAATTCGCTCCGGTGATAAGGAATTGTTACCCTGCGACCTGTTTCGGGATGCTTAAGAATGTAATGGCTGCCTCGAGTACGGTGAACAGTGAAACCTGCTCGCAGGAGTGCCTCCAGCGTCTGCTTGCCGCTAGCCCGTGGAAGCCTCACACCGCAACCTCTACCACTGCCTCTTCAATAAGTTCCTCAGTAGGGATAGGCTCACCATCTTCCTGGAGACTCTCAATATAGAGCTGTATAGCTTCCCTGATATTGGCTAAAGCTTCCTCTTTGGTATCGCCCTCGCTTATGCAGCCAGGCAACAGGGGCACTGTAGCCGTATATCCGCCCAACTCATTTGGCTCAAGGATTACTCGAAAACTCCTCAACATAGCCCTTCCCTCCTGGCGACCAAATTATAGCACAGCCGGTCAAAGAAATCGCTTACACAAAGTAGGGAAATGTTTTCCCGGTGCGCATCAACGTGGCCAAGACGTCCGAGGGGTCACGCGTGTGGCTGAACTGAGGTGGAGGGCTGGCTCACAAGTGGGTTAAGAGCAAAGAGCCCTCGTTTACTGACAACTCATGCAGTCAACAAAATGGCTATTTGTTACCTATCCGCCTTTTCGCATTGTGCGCCGCCGCAGTTGGTACGGCGAGTGGACGGATTCGCTGTCTGGTGCACATACCCTGTAATCAAAGTTCTGCAGAGTGCGGCGCTGCAGTGGAGAATTGAGAAGATGCTCAAGAGCGCGTACCATGGCCATGTCTTCATTTGTCACGAATGTGAATGCGTCGCCAGTTTTGCCAACTCGTCCGGTTCGGCCAATGCGATTAATATAGGCGTCTGTACTGTCGGGCATATCGTAGTTTATGACGTGTGAAATATCCAGAACATCAATGCCACGAGCGGCAATATCGGTTGCTACTAATACATCAAATGAGCCGGCACGGAAGCCATCAAGCGCGGCCTGGCGCTGGGGCTGAGACAGATTGCCTTGCAATGAGGTGGCGTTGAAGCCTGCATTTTTAAGTTGCTGTGCAACGCGCTCGGTACGATACTTGGTACGCGTAAACACGAGAACCAATTCCGTATCGGTCTTACGTAAAAGCTCCTTCAGCAGCGCAGTCTTGAGATGCTGCTCTACTGGATACAGAGCATGAGACACTGTTGTTGCCGGTAGTGTACGGCCAATCTGCACGGTGACCGGGGCATGCAGGATTTCTTGCACCAGACACCGGATATCATCAGGCATGGTGGCCGAGAAAAGAAGTGTCTGTCGCTGGTGTAGTATACATTCCAAAATACCCCGAATGCTTGGAAGAAAGCCCATGTCAAACAGCCGGTCGGCCTCGTCGATTACCAGGACTTCTATGTGTGATAAATCGATTGAGCCCTTCCAGATGTGATCAAGCAGACGGCCAGGACAGCCAACCACTATTTCCATTCCACTGCGTAGTCTTTGGACTTGTTGGTACATACTTACCCCACCGTAAATGGCAATACTCCGCAGCCCCGTTTGACGTCCCAAGTCAGTCACAGCCTCGTGTGTTTGTTCGGCTAATTCACGCGTGGGTGAGATTATGAGAGCGCCAATGCGCCCCCTCTGGGATCGCAGTAGACACTGCAAAATGGGCAGCACGAAAGCTGCAGTCTTGCCCGTGCCGGTCTGGGCCAGACCAATGAGGTCACGGCCCTGCATAATTGGAGGGATGGCTTGAAGCTGGATTGGTGTAGGTGTAACATAACCGAGCTCCTGTATACCAGCCATAATGCTAGGATGAAAATTAAAGGTTCCGAAACTCATTAAAACTCCTTAGGTAAAATATCGAGTTATGTTTGTCCAACATAGGAGAGGCTACTCAATTGATTTACGATGATGTATTGTGATTTAGTATCTTCTTTGTCTTATTTTTCGATTGAACTGGTTATTTATCTTTCCATGGAGGGACCCTATATCCCTCTTATCTGAAAGAGGAAGGGCTTCAACAACATCAATCACCCGGCTCTTTAGTATTTTACCTTGCAGTCTGGTAATTGCGGCTTCGCCCTCAGACTTTGAGGCCATTTGAAGAAATCCGTATCCCCTGGTCTGGCCGCTACCAATATACTTGTCGTTCATAATGACCACAGATATCACTGTTCCGAAAGCCCTGAATTCTTGCCGCAGTTCTTCCTCAGTAACGTCAAGTGATAAGTTGCCCACATAGATATTCATATCAGCCACCCTTCTTTGGAAGTGGGCTAGGCTTGGCCCCACATTTGTCACTAACGTCTAGGCTAATGGCTCTTCGTAGTCATAGATTTATCTTCTGTGTATCAAGCAGACTCAAATAGGGAGAAAATTCTAGTATCTTCTACCCCCTCCTTTGTCAAATCCTCCGCTTCCCCTGCCCCCATAAGAGCTACCTCTGTCATCTGAGCGAGGCCGAGACACACTAACGGTAAGCGTCCGATCCTTTAAAGCCTTCCCGTTTAGAGCGGTGATGGCCGCCTGGCCTTCGGACACCGAAGGCATTTCAACAAACGCAAATCCTTTTGGACGTCCGCTGTACTTGTCAGTTATGACATTCACAGATTCAACCTTTCCAAAAGCAGCGAATTCTGCCCGTACCTCCTCTTCAGTCACATCAAAGGATAGGTTACCTACATAGATTTTCATAATTAGCCCCCTTTTCTTGAATTGTTTCTCCCCTCCCCTCAATTTCTCTCCCGGCGCCTTTTTCTAGCAATATTTCTGGCCTTTATACGAGCAGCGTCTCGTTTGGACATGAACCAGCGATGAGCCTTTGCTTCTCGCAGGATGCCACTCTTCTGTACCGCCATTTGAAACCGCCGTAACAAAGAATCCGGTGTTTCGCCTTCACGCAGGTAAACTTCCAACGACATAATGCCTCAAACATTCTAGAGCATACATAAGCTGGGAATAGCCAGCCTATATATGCTCTCAAGGTCAAGCCAGCACTATCTGCTGATTCTGACTGTACGGTAGCAATCGCTACAGTACACGGGTTTGTCTCCGCGGGGTTCAAAAGGCACCTCGGTATCTTTGCCGCACTGGGCACATTTTGCCGGGAACATCTGCCGCTGGAGTTTGTAGCTAGAGCCACCGTTTCCATAACGCTCTGGTTTCCTTGTCCGGCGACAGGAAGGGCAGCGCTTGGGTTCGTTGGTGAAGCCCTTGCCAGCGAAGAACTCCTGCTCAGAAGCGGTAAAGGTGAAATTTGAGCCGCAATCGGAACACTTGATTGACTTGTCCTGAAAAGTCATCGGATGACCTCCTCTCTTTGGAATTCGTAGTCAGAGTCGGGGTCATCCAATACTTGAGATGAATCTGGGTTGATTCTAAGAAGCTTGTAATAACCTAAACTGCAACTATCAATTATATAATACACCAAACAGAGCCTCTTGTAAAGTGAGTGCAGGTTACCCCTTGCGGTAACAAGATGACGAACTGTGCGATGGTCATAGATGGCCAGTATAGCCTTACTGACTCCCCGATATCAACACACACCACTAGCTTGACTTTCAGCACCTCCCACAAAATCTTCGGTCTTTTTGGTTTTCTCTCTACCTCGCCCCAGACCCCGCCCACAACCCCTGCCTGGCCACCATCTTCATCAAACACTCGCCGTTGGCGAAACTTGCGACCTGGGCCACTTTTTCAGGGCTGGCAGCGGTCACCACATAGCCCCACTGCTCCCCCACGCCAGGCCCAGTAGTTCTTATACCCCCAGGCCCCGGACCACCTTTAAGTCCGTAAAAGGATAATGCTCCACATTGTTGGTTAACAGAGGGGTATTAAACTGCAATGCTGTCGCCGCAATGATGGCATCCGCAATACCGACAGTCACTCCTTTTGAACGAAGCTCCCCAAACATCCTGCCCGCCCGCCGGGCGATAGGCACGTCAACCGCTACTGAGATTAAACCATCGAGAAAGGCATTGGTAGCCCGCTCTTCGCTAGCTTTCATACCCTGATATATCTCAAGATGGGTGAGGGTGCTTATAGCCAGCAGCCCTTCTTCAGCCCAGTACTCAAGCAGCTTCAGTGCATAGTCACGACGCCTCAGAAAATCAATGGCAATATCGGTATCCACCAGACAGGAGACCCCCTTCACCCGGCTACTTTTCACTGGTAGCTCCCAATCGCGCCAGGCGTTCCTTATCTGCTTCTCTGACGGAGCGAACATAGGCTTTTGTGTCTTCAGGAGTTGCCAGGTCAGGATGGTTCTTGTTCTTCCAGGCACCAAACCCCTTCTCCAGCGCCACTTTCTGCTTGCGGTAGGCCAGATAATGCTCAAGCGCCTCAGTGAAAAAGGAACTCACCTCCCCCTGAGACACAATAGATCGGATCTCCCCAACCAGCTCCGTGGGAAGAGTTACTGATACCTTCTCTGTTTTCCCCCTTCTACTCATCATTTCCTTCCTTCTCAGATATGAGTTATGCCATACCAATAATACTACCATTAGTCTTGCATGTCAACCATTTGTGCAACCCGATGCTGCTTAGCGAGCCGAGCATTTCTCCACATGAATATATTGAATACCACAACGCCCACAAAACCAAGCACAGCGGTATAGCGAAACACTTCAACTATTCCCACGGAGTTCTCTATCACCCCACCGGCCATTGAGCCGCCGGCCAAGCCCAGTGCACTGGCCATGTTAAATACCCCCATAACTGAGCCCATCCCCATACCGCGGCCCTTCTCTACAGTCATTGCGTTAACCGAAGGCAATGCCAGACTTTCAAAGATTCCTATAATCATAAAAAGACCCAACAACAGAGCGAAACTTCCAAGCCACGGAATGGCGAAGGTGCCCATGGCCACCATTACCATTCCCGCGCTTGCCAGGATGATTCGGTTCGTGCGGTCTGCCAGCCAGCCGAAAGGATAGGTAAAAGTTCCATTAATGATAACTCGCGCCGACAGCACTACCCCCACCTGAGCAACGCTGGTTTCAAGTACTGTCGTCATCCAGACACCCACGAAAGCGAGCACTGTACCGAAAAGCAGGCCATATACCAACTGAATAGTAATTATACCTCTCATAGTTTCATCTCTGAGCATGGACGCCAAGGAGCTAGAAGGCTCCTCAGATTCCTTTACTCCGTGAGAGGACGTTTCAGTTGGAAGAAAGAGTAAAACAATAAGGAAGCCAAAGGTGCTCAACATAGCCATGCTGATGAAAGTGGCATCCATGCCAAGACTATCGTGCACAACTCCACCAAGCAGCGGTCCTATTCCAAAGCCTGCTATCATGGCGATATTGAACAGCCCCATATACCTTCCCTCGTAGCCATGAGGCGCCAGCTTACCAACATACGCATAGGCAGTGGGAATGACCATTGCCGATCCAACCCCACTGACCACACGGAAGAGCACTAGCTCACGATAGCCAGGCGACCAAAAGTAGCCCACCGCAGCCATGGCGTAAATCAGAAGCCCAAACCAAAGGAAGAATTTCTTGCCAAACCTGTCGGAGAGTCTGCCTACCACAGGCATGAGTGGGACCTGGGAAAAGGCGAAACTAGAGAAAGCAAGCCCCAGCCAGATTCCGCTGGCCCCCATGTCTTCAGCAAACACAGGCAGAAGTGGACTCACCATGCCTATCCCTGCGATGCCAATAAACAGTGCCAGCCAGACTATGATGAAGGGCTTGTTGCTCGAAAGAAATCGGGCTAATCTGAGTCTAGAACCGACCGTAGCATCTCCTAGAACCAATTTCTGCATAAATATAACGCTGACTCTGATAGGTGTTGCGATTAGTATACCAACTATGTATGACTCTAGAAAAGGTAAGTCACGGAAGGAGAGCCGCTCCGAAGCGCCTTCTGGAACAATTTAGGCACTTCTCTCTACTCAGCCCCAATTCCCGCCCGCACCGTCTGCCTGGCCAGCACCTTCCTCAGATACTGGCCGGTGGCGGAGCCTTCCACCTGGGCCACCTCTTCAGGGGTGCCCGTAGCAATGACATAGCCCCCCTGCTCACCTGCCCCCGGGCCAAGGTCAATAATGTAGTCGGCGCTCTTGACCACATCCAGGTGGTGCTCGATGATGACCACGGTGTTGCCAGCATCCACCAGACGATGGAGCACCTTCAGCAGGGCAGCCACATCATGGAAAGAGAGGCCAGTGGTGGGTTCGTCCAGAATGTAGAGGGTCTTGCCGGTAGAGCGCCGAGATAGCTCGGTGGCCAGCTTCACCCGCTGCGCTTCCCCACCACTCAGGGTGGGGGCTGGCTGGCCCAGACGGATGTAGCCCAGACCCACATCGCGCAAAGTCTCCAGCTTGCCTCTCATCCTGGGGAAGTGTTCAAAGAAGGAGATTGCCTCCTCCACGGTCATCTCCAGAACTTCGGCGATGTTCTTGCCCTTGAAATGTATCTCCAGCGCCTCCCGGTTGTAGCGCTTGCCTTTGCACACCTCGCAGGGCACGGTGACATCGGCCAGGAACTGCATCTCAATCTGGATGTAGCCTTCGCCCCCACAGGCTTCGCAACGGCCCCCTTTGACATTGAAGGAGAAGCGGCCCGGGCCATAGCCCCGCATGCGGGCCTCAGGCACGGTGGCGAATAGCTCCCTGATGGGGGTGAAAGTGCCGGTATAGGTGGCCGGGTTGCTCCGTGGGGTGCGCCCGATGGGCGACTGGTCTATGTTGACCACCTTGTCAATGTGCTCTATTCCGGTGATGTCGTCACACTGGCCGGCCCTTTCCCTGGATTTATAGAGCATCTGGGCCAGCCTCTTATATAAAATCTCGTCCATCAGACTGCTTTTGCCGCTGCCCGAGACGCCGGTGATGCAGACAAATTGGCCCAGGGGTACGGCCACATCTATGTTCTTGAGGTTGTTCTCCCTGGCCCCGTGAATGACTATCTGCTTGCCGGAGCCGGGGCGGCGCCTGGTGGGGAGGGGTATGGACTTGGCACCGCTGAGGTATTGCCCTGTAATGGAGTCAGGGCAGGCCATGATATCCTGAAGAGTGCCACTGCACACAACATAGCCCCCGTGCTCACCGGCCCCCGGCCCCAGGTCAATAATATAGTCAGCGGCGCGCATCATAGCCTCGTCGTGCTCCACAATGATGATGGTATTGCCCAGGTCACGTAGTCGCTTCAGGGTATTTATCAGGCGAGCATCATCAGCAGGATGCAGCCCCACCGTTGGCTCGTCACAGATGTAGAGCACACCCATCAGCCCGCTGCCGATCTGGGTGGCCAGCCGGATGCGCTGTGCCTCGCCGCCGCTGAGGGTGGCCGCGGGGCGCTCCAGCGTCAGGTAGTCCAGGCCAACGTCCCTGAGGAAACCCAGCCGGGACTGAATCTCTTTGAACACTTGGTGGGCTATCATCTGCTCCCGAGGATTCAGCACACTATCACCGCTGAGGCGGGCAACCAATTCCAGTGCCTGGGTAACTGACAGGACAGTCACCTCCATGATATTCTTGCCGTCTATGGTCACCGCTAAGGACTCCGGTTTGAGCCGCTTCCCTTTGCAGACCGGGCAAGGGCGGCTGGTCATGTAGCGTTCTATATCGGAGCGGGTAAGCTCTGATTCCGTCTCCCGGTGGAGCCGTTCCAGGTAAGGTATGATCCCCTCATAGCCAGTGAAATGTTCTCTGACACGGCCATAGCGGTTGCGGTATTTGACCATCTCCCCCTCTTCACCATACAGGAGGATGTTTAGCTGCTCCTCGGTCAGGTCCTTGATCGGGGTATTAGTGGAGAAACCATGCTGACGGCCCAGCCGCTCCAGCTCATAGGCGTGCCAGCTATACCAGCCCCAGGGCTTGATGGCACCCTCCGCCGGGCTGAGGTTCTTGTTAACGATGACAAAGTAGGGGTCAACTTCCGTCTTAACCCCCAGGCCAGTGCAGGCGGGGCAGGCACCATGAGGGCTATTAAAGCTGAAGGTTCTGGGGGCGATTTCGCCCAGGCTGATGCCACAGTAAACACAGGCGAAATGCTCCGAGAAAAGCAATTCCTCACCATCGACGATGGAGACCAGCACCACGCCAGCCCCCAGCTTGAGGGCAGTCTCCACAGAATCGGCGATACGGGCGGGGCTGCCTGACTCCCCCACCACCAGCCGGTCTACCACCCCTTCAATGACATGCTTTTTGTTTTTGTCGAGCTGGAATTCCTCGGACAAATCGTAAATGCGGCCGTCAACTCGCACCCGCACATAGCCAGCCTTGCGTAGGTCTTCAAAGACAGCCTGATGCTCCCCCTTGCGGTCTCGGATGAGGGGGGCCATGATCATAATACGGCTGCCCTGAGGGAGCTGCTGCACAGCGTCCACAATTTGCTGTACAGTCTGGCGAGCGATCTCCCGGCCACACTGAGGGCAATGGGGATGCCCAACGCGGGCAAACAGCAGGCGCAGGTAGTCGTAGATTTCAGTCACCGTGCCTACGGTGGAGCGAGGGTTGCGGCTTGCCCCCTTTTGGTCAATGGAGATAGCCGGACTCAACCCCTCGATATAATCAACATCGGGCTTCTCCATCTGGCCCAGAAACTGGCGGGCATAAGCCGATAATGACTCCACGTAGCGGCGCTGCCCCTCGGCATAAATGGTGTCAAAGGCCAGGGAGCTTTTGCCTGAGCCGGAGACACCGGTGATGACCACCAGCTTGTCCCTGGGTATGACCACATCTATATTCTTGAGGTTGTGCTCCCTGGCCCCCCTGACGATAATGGCATCCAATGGCATATCGGGATCACTCCTGCACTAATCTCATTGTAGCACCGTACCTGGAATAGGACAACCAATGAGGTTAGCCGTGCTTGGTTGGCCAAATAGGTGTTATTTCGTTCGCCCTGAGCGTGTCGAAGGGCGAGCCACTTTGAGCCGTCCATGCTTCGACTAGTCTCAGCACGAACGGCTCAATCGTCGTTTTTATGTTTCGCGGCGCTGTCGGCAAGCCAGCATGGGAGATTGCTTCGCCCGCCTAAGGCAGGCTCGCAATGACGACCAAACGGTTTAAGACTTATTTCCGCCACTGGACAAAGTTCTCCAGAGGCTCTCGCTCCCTTTCGAACTTGTTTACCGGAGCATTCGGGTCGGGATAGCCTATGGGCAACGCCAGCAGAATCAGCTTGTCCTCGGGGATGCCCAGCACCTTCCGCATCACATCGGGGTATGACGCCGCTATGCCTTCAACGCAGGTACCCAAGCCATGGCTATGCGCCAGCAACATCAGCGACATGGCGATCACGCCCAAGTCACAGAGGGCCATACCGCCCAGCCTTCGGTCGGTGGAAACTATGATTACGCTGGGAGCGTCGAAGAATTTATACATCTGCTCAGTCCATTCCGCTCGCTTGACTTTGTCCTCACGAGCAATGCCTTTGGCCTCCAGCACCCGGATGCCCAGCCGCTTGCGGCGTTCTTTGTGCGCCTCACCCAGGTCGTAAAACGGCACCTCTGGCTTGCCCTCGGGATCAGTCTTAGATTTCTCCAACAGGGCGCGTTTGAGATTCTCCAGCGACTGTCCACTCACAACAGAGATGTACCAGGGCTGGATGTTGTAGCCCGAGGGCGACCAAGATGCCACACGGAGAATTTCCTGCAATATCTCCTGGGGTACCGGCTTTGGCTTAAAGGCACGTATGCTCCTGCGCGTAAGAATGGCTTCCTTCACATCCATGAGTCACTCCTATAAAACGATATTTCCTTCAGTATAATACCAGCAGGCTGGGCTGGCAACGTGGCCTTTTCAAAGTGGAGCGGCTGTAGTATAATTTCTTTTCGGCCAGAGGCAACAGGCGATATGGCCAACATGTCTAAACTTGAGGTGATAAATGAGAGAAGTAGCCATCATTGGCGTTGGCATCCACCCCTTCGGTAGATTCCCCGACAAGAGATTTCAGGATATGACGCGGCAGGCCATCACAGAGTCCCTCAAGGACGCTGGCGTGGCCTGGAAGCAGATACAAACTGCCTACTGTGGCTGCTACACCCTTTCGGTGGCCGGGCACCGGATATTAGGGGAAGTGGGACTAACCGGCATACCTATTGTCAATGTGGATAACGCCTGCGCCACCGCCGGATCGGCCTTCAGGCTGGCCTACCAGGCCATAGCCACCGGCATCTATGACCTTGCCATCGCCTTCGGC
>Ga0315286_10003693_pt1 | contig 14536 bp, 13 predicted proteins | sample YL17G10_0_MG_FD_205038 | JGI IMG/M metagenome (GOLD analysis project Ga0315286, IMG submission 205038) | Sediment microbial communities from Yellowstone Lake, YNP, Wyoming, USA - YL17G10_0 | ecosystem: Environmental > Aquatic > Freshwater > Lake > Sediment | place: USA: Wyoming | collected...
TGAGCCAGGATCAAACTCTCCAGTTGTTTCCTATGCTCACCACACCCATTGTTCGAGCGCGGTACGCAAGCTTCCTAAAACCCAACTTCTCACTCACTATTTAGTTTTCAAAGAACAGATCTCACGATGTAAATTTAGCTTGGCCTTCCGGTGATGTCAATGCTGAAAAATCCCGTCACACCGAAAGCTCTGGGTATGTATCAGAGGCCTCCCCCCAGGTCAAGGGGAAAATTCACTGGCGGAAACTGACGCGGTGGATTTTCTTCTTCCCCGCCCGGAGCAGGACCCCATTATCGCCAAAGTGCTCGGGCCCCAAGCGCTGTTCGGCTTCGCGCATACGCTCCTGATTCACATATGCCCCGCCTTGCTGCACCAGGCGCCGGGCAGCACTTCGTGATGGGCACAATCCAGTTTCGACCAGCAGATCAATCAGTGCAACACCGTTTTCAAGGCGCCCTCTGTCCACGAACAGGGTGGGGATCTCGGCACGATCGGGGGCCCCCTGGTTGCGTGGAATGCCACTGGACGGCAGCAAATCGCCGGGGATGATTCTCTGGCCAAACAGCCTGCCAGCACCCTGGTGTGCTGCCAGAGCCTGTTCGGGACCGTGAGCCAGAGCCGTCACCTCATAAGCCAGAATGCTTTTGCAGGCGTTCAGATCCTGCCCCTCCCTCCCACGGATTGCTTGGATCTCTTCCGATGGAAGGAAGGTGTATAACGCTAGAAAGCGCTCCACATCCTGATCGTCCGTATTCACCCAATACTGATAGAAATCGTATGGGCTGGTTTTTTCTGCACTCAACCACACCGCGCCAGCTGCAGTTTTGCCCATCTTGGCGCCGGATGCCGTGGTCATCAGCGGAAATGTAAGACCATAGGCAGTCTTCCCCATTTTCCTGCGAATCAAATCCGTTCCGGCAACAATGTTTCCCCACTGATCGTTTCCGCCCATCTGTAGATAGCAGTCGTGATGCTGAGCGAGGAAGTAGAAATCATAGGCCTGAAGCAGCATGTAATTGAATTCGATGAAGCTGAGTCCCGTCTCCAACCTGATTTTGTAACTCTCTGCGGTCAGCATGCGATTGACACTGAAATGCTGGCCGATATCACGCAGGAAAGTGATATAGCGAAGATCCACAAGCCAGTCAGCGTTGTTGAGAAGCAGCGCACCTCCATCCGCGAAGTCGAGGAACCGCGACAGCTGCTTCCGCAGTGCCTGAGCGTTGTGCTCGATTTGCTGCAGACTAAGGAGTTGACGCATCTCCGTTTTACCACTGGGATCTCCCACCAGCCCAGTCCCTCCACCCACCAGCACTATGGGGCGATGTCCATGCCGTTGCATGTGCATCAAGGCCATAATGGGTACCAGACTCCCCACGTGCAGGCTGTCTGCGGTGGGGTCGAACCCAATGTAGCATGTCGCTGGAGTTTGGAGCTGACAGCTGAGCCCTGTTTCATCGGTTATCTGGGCCACAAACCCACGCTCCTTCAATATATCCAAAATACTCTCACCCGCTGGCACTCACACCCTCCATTAATAGACTGACTGTCATCTTTCTGCGCCACCACTCAGAGCTTCCCATTGCCTATAACCCTACCTGGCAAAATCCACCGCCCTTGTTTCCCGAATGACGGTGACCTTGATCTGTCCCGGATAGGTCAACTCACTTTCGATCTTCCTGGCGATATCGCGACCGAGTAACACCACGTCCGAGTCGCTAACATGGTTGCTTTCTACGATAATTCTCAGTTCTCGGCCAGCCTGGATCGCATAGGATTTTACCACACCGGGGAAGGAATTCGAGATCTTCTCCAGGTCTCCAAGGCGCTTTAGGTATGTTTCCAGGAGTTCCTTGCGAGCACCAGGCCGAGCTCCCGATAGGGCATCGGCAGCCTGAACCAGAATGGCAAGAACATCCTCGGCAGGGACATCTTCATGATGAGCCGCGATGGCGTGCACGACCTTGCGGCTTTCACCATACCGCTTGGCCAGGTCTGCCCCGATAGCGGCGTGAGGTCCCTCAATCTCGTGGTCCACAGCCTTGCCGATATCGTGCAGCAAGCCTGCACGCTTCGCTTGCTTCTCATTGATTCCTAGTTCTGCTGCCATGATGCCGCATAGAAAGGCCACCTCAATGGAGTGTTGCAGCACGTTCTGCGCATAGCTCGTACGATATTTGAGCTTGCCCAACAACTTGATAATTTCCGGATTGATCCCATGAGCGCCGATGTCGAACGCCGCCTGCTCTCCCGCTTCACGAACGGCGTTTTCTATCTCGACACTTACCTTCTCAACCATTTCCTCGATGCGGGCCGGATGGATTCTACCGTCCGATATGAGACGCTCCAGGGAAATACGGGCAATCTCCCTGCGGATAGGATTGAATCCCGAGAGAATAACTGCTTCCGGGGTATCGTCGATGATCAGATCGATCCCAGTACTTGCTTCGATAGCCCTGATGTTTCGTCCCTCTCTTCCAATGATCCTTCCCTTCATCTCCTCATTGGGAAGGTTCACCACCGATACCGTCTTCTCGGCAACGTAGTCCCCAGCATATCGCTGAACGGCCAGAGAGATGATGTTTTTCGCCTTCTTGTCGGCTATCTCACGAGCCTCGGCATCGATCTTCTTGATCAGGAGGGCGGCCTCGTGTCGCGCATCATTTTCGATGGAGCGAATGAGCATTGCTTTCGCCTCCTGTGCCGATATCCCCGAGAGGTTTTCAAGCTTGATCCGCTGTTCTTCAATCAAAGCCTGCAAAGCCTTGTTCTTTTCATTCAGATCATTTTCCTGCTGGAGAATAGTCTTCTCTCGGTGAGCAATAGTGCTCTCGCGTTTGTCGAGTGTTTCTGACTTCTTATCCAGATTCTCTTCTTTTTGCAGGCGTCTCTTTTCAAGAAGCTGAAGTTCCTTTTTGGATTCCTTGCTCTCCTTTTCAAATTCAGCTTTCATCTGGAACAGCGTGTCTTTGGCCTGGAGAATAGCTTCTTTCTTTATAGCCTCAGCCTCTTTTTGGGCTTCGCTTAGTATGTCAGCAGCACGTTCGCGGAAATTTGCAGTCCGCTTTTCCAACCAATAACGCCTGGCGACAATTCCCGCGGCGACACCGGCCGATAGGCCAAATATTAAAAGAAAAATGTTAACCACATAATCCATCATATATCGTCCCTTCCCTTTTTACTTACAATTCATTCAGCAGGGCTACACGATGAAACACAACTGCGCTCTTGGCAGTATTACTAGAACTACTGGCGATGGGGGAGAAGCATGGGTGGCCAATCAGGGACAGGGAAAAAATGGCCTACAGCAATCACGACCGTTTAAGGAAGTAGTAAGCCTCGAGGCATGGAGCGAAGAGAGAGTTAAAGATCGTCAGTGATTACTCTTACTGTTGCTAATAACGTGCCCGTCCAGGACAACAAGCTTAAACTCAAGCTCGACACCCTCGGATACATCCTGCGCATGACAGTAACTGGGCTCCGCGAGTTCCGCAAAGCATCCGCGTGGAGAATCGCCCCCGTGAAGTGCCGTGTTGGCAGTCGGTCTTGAACCGATCAAGCAGGTGGGCGCCTTATTACTCCTTCAGGCAATTCAGCACTGTGAATCGCACACCAGAGTGAGTGAAGGCTCCCTTGGTGTATCTGTTGGCTCAGGAGCGCTCAACCAATCACGCGCACCACAGGGGCCGCAGGGGAATTACGTCTTGAGCATTACCATTGCCTCATCCAGGGCCTTGACACGCCTGTCAATTTGCCTCAGCAAGGCCTCATGTTCTTCCTTCAGCTTCAAATATTGGTGGGTGAGGTGCAAGGCCACGAGTGTCAGTATGGTTAAAGAAGGTGCCCCCGGACGTTGTTTGCGGGCTTCCGCGCACCATTTTTCGAGGAAACTCGCGACTTCAGTGGCGCGCTGCTCATCTTCTTTGGTCTCTATGGTGTACTCGCAGCCAAGTATGGCTATTTTCACCTGCCCCATTAACGCGTTGCCTTTCTCTGGTCTTCTACCTTCTCTTCTATGTGGGCTATCAGTCTTTCTACACGCTTCCTGACTTCGTCTCTCTCCGCCTTCAGTTGCTCGATAAGTATTGCCTGCTGTTGGAACAGCCTTTCTTTTTCCTGTAGCTGACCCTCTAACTGCCGTTGACTTTCCTGGAATTGCCTGGTATGGGTCAAAAGTTCATCGATTTTCCTCTCCAACGTTTCATACAGGGCAATCCCTTCCATCATCCGGTCTCTCCCTACCCACAAAACTGCAGGATTCACTCAAATACCAGTAATTGCGCCCATTTTAGTCAAGAGCCGGGCATCAAGTCAAGCTTATTCTGGCTGCAAAATCCATATCTCGGCCGCTCACTCAACAGTAACGCTCTTCGCCAGGTTGCGCGGCTGGTCAACATCGGTTCCTCTCAGAACCGCGATGTGGTAGGCAAGCAACTGCAATGGTACGGCAAACAGAACGGAGGCCAGCCACTGGTTTGTCTTCGGAATAACGAACTGGCATTCTGCAGGTCCGATTCTGTCGTCGGACGATTCTTCTATCAACGCAAGGATTTTACCACCGCGCGACTTGACTTCTTCAATGTTGCTAAGCATTTTGTCGAACGTGGGTCCTCTTTGCACAAGCACCATCACGGGCATGTTCTCGTCGATCAGGGCGATGGGGCCATGCTTCATTTCTCCGGCAGCATAGCCCTCCGCGTGGATGTAAGAGATTTCCTTCAGCTTCAGAGCCCCTTCCAGAGCAATCGGATAGAGTATGCCCCTGGCCAGATACAAGAAGTCCTTCGCCTTCCCATAGGATTTGGCCCAATCCAGCAGTTGGTGACTCCTTGCCAGGATTTCCTCCGCTTTCCCAGGCAGTTCCAGCAGATCCTGGATGGCCTGCCCCAACTGCTGCTGTGAGAGTCGGCCAATCGCCTTCGCCCAATGGAGGGTGAACAGATATAGGGCAACCAGCTGAGTGGTGAACGCTTTGGTCGAAGCCACCCCAATTTCTGGGCCGGCATGCGTATAGATCACTCCCTGGGCCATTCGAGCCAGACTACTGCCCACCACATTCACAATGGCTCGACAAGGAGCCCCTTGCTCTATTCCTTCCTGCAAAGCCGCTCTAGTATCCGCGGTTTCCCCCGATTGGCTGATAACCATCAGGAGGGTCTCACGCCCCAAAATCGGCCCGCGATAGCGAAATTCCGAACCGAGATCGACTTCTACCGGTACTCGGCACAACCCCTCCAGCATGTATTTCCCCACCATGCATGCATGATAGGAAGTTCCGCAGGCTATTAAATAAATTTTTTCCAGTGCTTCGATCTGCTCCTGGTGCAGATGCAGGTCTGTGAGAAGGATCTCCTGCTGGTCGAGGACAATTTCACTGCGAAAGGTATCAATCATGGCATGAGGTTGTTCGTAGATCTCCTTAAGCATGAAATGCTTGTAGCCAGCTTTCTCAGCCATCACTGGATTCCAGTCGATCGTCTGTGGCTGCGGCTGGCGTATGACGCCGTCGAGCGTACGAATCCTCACACCATCGCGATTGATGCAGGCGATCTCATCATCCTCCAAAAAAATCACACTGCGAGTGTAGGGCAAGATGGCCGGAACATCAGATGCCACGTACACGGCATTATCACTTAGGCCGAGAATCAGAGGACTTTCTTTGCGAGCAGCAATCAGTTCATCCGGATTGTTTTCACATAGAAACACCAGGGCATAGCTGCCTTTGAGTTCCTTGAGGGTAGCCACTACACTGTCGGCAAAATCCTGCCTCTTGTGCAGTTCCCTTTCTGCCAGCTTCACCACCACCTCGGTATCGGTCTCGGAAGAAAACACAAACCCCTGTTCCTGCAGCTCTTTCTTCAATACCGCGTAGTTTTCGATGATGCCATTATGTACGACAGCCAGGGGGCCAGAGCGATGCGGGTGAGCATTGCGGTCGGACGGTTTGCCATGAGTCGCCCAACGGGTGTGCCCAATTCCCACATTCCCGATCAAGGGATGAGTCTTCAACTTCTCTTCCAGCACCTTGATCTTCCCTTGACTCCGCACCAATTGCATACTGCGATCAGGAGCGATAACCGCAATCCCGGCGCTGTCATAACCGCGGTATTCCAGCCGCCGCAACCCATCCAAGAGAATCTGCACACAGTCTTCAGATCCGAGATAACCTACAATCCCACACATATGACCCCTCTTTCATTCGGTCCCCCGTTATCACTCCACCGTGCACAGAGCCGCCGCTCTGACCAAGCACAGTAAAACACATCCCGAAAAAAAGAAAAAGGCCCTTCCGAGTTGGAAGAGCCCTAGGACAATCAGACGGTTCCTGTAGATCTAGCCGCGTCTTTCGGCAACTTTCAAGCGTGTGATGGCTCTCTGCAGCGCGGCTTGAGTCCGCGCAAAGGCCAAGCGGTCGCGGCTTTCGCGCATACGCTGTTCGGCTCTCTCTCGAGCGGCTCGGGCACGAATCACATCGATGCTGGCGGCTTCCTCTGCAGCAGGCGTGAGGACGGTGACGCGGTCCGGAAGCACTTCAGCATAGCCTCCCATCGTGGTAACAAAGCGCGTTGTGTTACCCACCCGGAAGCGCAATTCACCAATTTTCAGCTTCGCCAGGAAAGGGATGTGATGGACGAGCACGCCGAACTCACCGAGTTCTCCAGGCATCACCGCGACATCCACCATCTCGCTCATGACCGTTTTTTCCGGCGTTACAATTTCGAGCAGTATTTTTTCCGCCATTTGCTCACCATTCTCTATTAGGCTTCAGCCATCTTCTTGGCTTTCTCCACAGCTTCCTCAATGCCACCCACCATATAGAAGGCCTGTTCGGGCAAATCGTCATACTTGCCATCACAGATGCCCTTGAACGCGCGGATGGTGTCTTCCATCTTCACATACTTGCCGGGTACGCCGGTGAACTGTGCCGCCACGTTGAAAGGTTGCGACAGGAAACGTTGCATCTTCCGTGCTCTGGAAACTACCAGCTTGTCTTCGTCCGAGAGTTCATCCATACCAAGAATGGCGATGATGTCCTGGAGATCCTTGTATTTCTGCAGGATCTGTTGTACCCGGCGAGCGGTATAGTAGTGTTCCTCACCGAGAACATTGGGGTCCAGGATGCGCGAGGTGGAATCCAACGGGTCCACAGCGGGATAGATACCAAGCTCTGCGATCTGCCGGGAAAGAACCACGGTTCCATCCAAGTGAGCAAAGGTCGTTGCCGGAGCCGGGTCGGTCAAGTCGTCAGCCGGCACGTAAACGCACTGGACCGAAGTGATCGAACCTTTGGTGGTGGAGGTAATACGTTCCTGCAGGGCACCAAGGTCGGTACCAAGAGTCGGCTGATAACCTACTGCCGAGGGCATGCGACCGAGAAGAGCGGAAACCTCGGCACCCGCCTGGGTGAAACGGAAGATGTTGTCAATAAAAAGAAGGACGTCTTGACCTTCGACATCGCGGAAGTATTCCGCTTCGGTCAACGCCGACAGGGCCACCCGAGCACGCGCCCCGGGCGGTTCGGTCATCTGACCGTAGACCAGACCCGCGCGTGGCAGAACGCCAGAACTCTTCATTTCGTGATAGAGGTCATTGCCTTCGCGGGTCCTCTCGCCCACACCGGCAAATACCGAAATACCACCGTGCTGCATGGCGATGTTGTGGATCATTTCCATCATAACGACGGTCTTGCCCACCCCTGCACCACCGAACATACCCATCTTACCACCGCGCGGGAAGGGCACCAGCAGGTCGATAACCTTAACTCCGGTCTCCAGAACGTTTACGCTGGTATCCTGCTCGATAAACTCCGGAGCCGCCCGGTGAATCGGCATGTACAGGTCCGCCTTAACCGGCCCCAAACCATCCACGGGCCGCCCCACCACATTAAGTATGCGGCCCAGCACGGCTTTACCGGCAGGCATCATGATCGGGTTCCCGGTGTCCTTACACTGCATCCCCCGGACCAAACCGTCGGTAAGGTCCATGGCGACAGTGCGAACCACATTATCACCAAGGTGTTGGGCAATCTCCAGCACGAGGTTGTCTTCTTGGTCGTCGAGACCGGGATTGCTCACCAGCAAAGCGGTCATGAGCGGGGGCAGTTTCCCTTCCTCGAACTCAACATCCACAACGTTACCAATAACCTGTACAATTTTTCCTATGTTCATCGCGGCCATTGCCTCCTTAAACCAAGCAAATTCTCAAAGCTACTATTTCAAGGCTTCCGCACCACCAACAATGTCCATCAATTCCTTCGTGATGCCTGCCTGCCTTGCCTTATTATACGTCAGCGTCAAGCTGCGAACCACTTCCTTACAGTTACTGGTGGCGTTATCCATGGCAGCCATCCGCGCAGCATGTTCGCTAACCGCCGTCTGGTACAGGCATTCCAGAATCTGAACGTACACGTAGCTCGGGAGCAAATCATTCAGCAGTTCCACATGTGACGGCTCGAACAGATACTCGGTGCCCTGAGACAACGCACCTGCGGTGTCCACGGCGGGTTCAATGGGAAGCAGCTTGATCAGCGTCGGCAGCTGCTTGGCCACACTCACGAACCTGCTGTAGACCACATAGATCTCATCCGCCTGCCCCGATTCGAACAGGTCGATGAGTTCCATACCAACCGCAGAAGCATCACCGTAGTTGGGTTTGTTCAGCAGCCCCAGCAAGCGTTTGCGGACTTCGTAATTGCGCCGGCGGAAGTAATCGGATCCTTTACGTCCAGCGGCTGTCAACGATACCTCCAGCCCCGCAGCCCGCTTCGGCTTGATGAATCGTTCCGCGGCCAGGATCAAGTTGTTGTTGAATCCACCGCAAAGACCTCTGTCCGCAGTGATCAAGACCAGCTCGACCTTCTTCACTTCTTCACGAGGTGTCAACAAGGCAAAGGTCCCGTCGCTTTCCACCCCGGCGGCAAGCCGACCGATCACTTCGCGAAACTTGGTGGCATACGGATGGAACCCCTCCATGTCCTGCTGCGCACCACGCAATTTGGCGGCAGCAACCATATTCATGGCGCGAGTGATCTGTGAGGTCTTCTTAACGGCGTCAATTTTTCTTTTAATGTCCCTTAGGGTCGCCATACCTTACGCTCTCTCATTGGGTTGATGACTCACATAGACTCTCGACGCCGATTACGCCTGGAAGATCTCTCCGAACTCCTTCAATGCCGCGGCCATCTTCTGGTCCAGTTCGTCACTGACGAAATTCTTTTCCTTCAGTTCAGCAAGAATATCCGGGTGCTTACGTTCGATAAAAGCCAGCATCTGCTTTTCGTAATCGGGTACATTGTCGATCGGAATGTTGTCCAGATAGCCTCTGGTTCCGGAGTACAGCGACATGACCATCTTCTCCGCCGGCATCGGCGCATATTGCGGTTGCTTGAGCAGTTCCACCAGGCGTACACCGCGATTGAGCTGCTGCTGGGTGGACTTGTCCAAGTCGCTACCGAATTTGGCGAAGGCTTCCAACTCGCGATACTGAGCCAGATCCAGGCGCAACCGGCCGGCCACCTGTTTCATGGCTTTGGTCTGGGCCGCGCCACCTACGCGCGAAACCGAAAGACCGACGTTGATCGCCGGACGTACACCGGCAAAAAACAGGCTCGGTTCCAAGTAAATCTGACCATCGGTAATGGAAATGACGTTGGTAGGAATAAACGCAGATACGTCACCGGCCTGGGTTTCAATAATCGGCAGAGACGTCAAGGAGCCGGCTCCCAACTCATCATTGAGCTTGGCAGAGCGCTCCAAGAGCCGCGAGTGGTTATAGAAAATGTCACCCGGGTAGGCTTCACGCGCCGGTGGACGACGCAGGAGCAGAGACACCTGGCGGTAGGCGGTTGCCTGCTTGGAAAGGTCATCGTAAATGATAAGAGCGTGCCGGCCGCGATCGCGGTAGTATTCACCCATGGCGGTACCGGAGTAGGGCGCGATGAACTGGAGCGTGGCCGGGTCACTGGCACAGGCGGAAACCACAATGGTGTATTCCATGGCGCCAGCCTTGCGAAGCACTTCTACCACCTGCGCTACCGTGGACTTCTTCTGACCGATGGCCACGTAAATACAAATGATGCCGCTGTCCTTCTGGTTGATGATGGCATCCACGGCGATGGCCGTCTTACCGATCTGGCGGTCGCCAATGATCAGCTCACGTTGACCGCGTCCGACGGGAGTCATCGCGTCGATGGCCTTGAGCCCGGTGTAACAGGGGGCATTTACCGACTGGCGAGCAATAACCCCCGGGGCAATTCTTTCGATACGAGCAAATTCCTTCGCTTCAATGGGACCTTTGCCGTCCAACGGATTGCCCACTGAATCGACGATACGCCCGATCACCGCATCTCCGACCGGAACTTCAGCAATTCGGCCGGTGCGCTTGACCACGTCGCCCTCTTTGATCTGGGTGTCATCACCCATAATGGCGACACCGACGTTGTCCTCTTCAAGATTGAGGGCTAGTCCATAAATGGTTCCCTTCTTGGTCGGGAACTCAAGCAATTCCATCGACATGCACTTCTCAACTCCGTAGACGCGGGCAATACCGTCGCCCACTGAGAGCACACGCCCGGTTTCGCTGAGCTCAACCTTCTTCTCGTAATCCTTGATTTGCTCCCTGATAATCTGGCTGATTTCTTCTGCTCTGATTTCCATTTAACCTAGCTCACCTCTTTTCAAAGTTTCTCGGATATTGAAGAGCTGCGTCCGCACACTGCCATCTAAAACCAAATCGCCGATCCTGGCAACAAGCCCACCGATCAGCTCCGGGTCTTGATGCAAATCGACTACAATCTTCTTACCGGTCAGTTTCTCCAGGGATGCAGCAACCTGCTGGACAGCTTTTTCATCCAGTTCCACCGCCGCACTGATCTTGGCCCGAGCCACGTTGGCATGTTCGTCGATCAGCCCCATGTAGTAGTCCTTAATCTCGGCGAGATTGACCACACGCTTCTTTTCGATGAGCAAATTCATGAGGCTCTTCATGATGGGCGTCAAGTTGGCACTGGTGGCGATCGACGCAAAAATCGCTTCTCGAGCGGCTTCAGGATACAAGGGACTTTGAATCACATTGGCCAGCTCCGGATTGGTATCGAAGAGCTGTACCAAACCTGCCAGCTCTTCCCCGTATTGTTCGATCTTGCCCTCTTCACGGGCCAGATTGAACAACGCTTTGGCATACCGCTTGGCTATGATTAAGTTCTTCACTTCGCCTCCACCACTTTTGCAATGAACTCTTGTACCAGGCGATCCTGGTCCTTGGCCTTAATATTCTTTCGCAAGATATCTTCCGCTGCAGCCACTGTGAGGTCTGCGATTTCTTCCTGAAGGCTCTCTCTGGCGCTCTTGATTTCCTGCTGGATGGTGAGCTGAGCCTGTTGCTTGAGGTACTCCGCTTGTTTTTGAGCGGCCTCGATGATCTTGCTTTTTTCCGCCTCGCCCTCTTGCACGTACTCAGCAATGATCTGGCCGACTTCCTTATCCAGGGTTGACAGCTTGGCCTTGTATTCGGCGCACTTCTTATCCGCTTCGAGCTTCTTCTGTTCGAGCTCGATGAGCGTATTCTGGATGTTTTCACGCCGCGATACAAAAAAATTGCCCAAGGGTTTCTTGAGAAGATAGATCAGCAAGCCGAGCATGATGGCAAAATTCATCAGTCGCAGGAAGAAATCCCACCAGTTCAGTTCATGGTGGCCTCCCCCCTCAGACGCCCACGCCAGACCACTCATGGTGGTAGCCATCACAGCGAATGTCACAAGCCCGAGATAGGTTCCTCGCATCCTCATAAGCTCAAAGCCTTTCTAAGAAGGATATTAAACACTGCGCCCCAAGACTTTTTGTGCCACATCAATGGAAAAGGCCTGAATTTGAGCGCGCAGGCGCTTACGCGCCGCGGCAATGTCCTTTTTGACTTTCTGGCGAATGTCACCCAGTTCCTTAGCGGAGGCCTCGGAAGCTTCGCGCAACAGATCCTTTTCGTTTACGTAGGCAGCCTCCTTGAATTCCTGCACCTTTTGCCGGCCCTGGTTACGCGCTTCATGGACCTTTTCTTCGAATTCGCGCACCGCAGCCGCAGCATCGGCATCCGCCCGCTCGATCCCCTGTTGCCGCCCAGCTATCACCTCATTTCTCTTGGCAATCATGTTGCGGATGGGCCGGTAGAGAACCATATTGAGGAGAAAGGCAAGAAGGAGGAAGTTAGCCATCTGAATGACGAGGGTAATGTTGATATCAATCATTGTTTTTTCACCACCTCACTGCTTCAAACTTGGAGAATCAAACCGTAGCCATGTGACTTCTTTCCCAAACCAATAACCAATATTACATCCACCCTTTGTGGATTCCCAAGCATCAAAAACAGTCTCAACAGCGGTTGTGAATACAAACATGGACGTGCCCGATTGGCGAGCCTATTAGCACAAGCCCAAAGGCTTGGCAAGCAAAAACGTAAAAAAAATCACAATGGGTGACGCTTCCGCCTAGCGGTGATGGAACACGTACTTACGCATGCTCACATTCTGAATCACGCCGATGGCAAAACAGAGAATGACCAGGGAGGACCCGCCGTAGCTCACAAACGGCAGAGTGATTCCCACCACCGGCAAGACCCCGATGACCATGCCCATGTTGATGACCACCTGCCACAGAATCAGGCCACCCATGCCAACCACCAGCAGCGACCCAAATCGATCCTTGGAGCGTAGCGCCACCCGCATGATCAGGAGAATCAGCAGGGCAAAGAGGATGAGCAGAATCACGCAGCCCAGGAACCCCCACTCCTCAGCCCACACAGAGAAGATGAAATCCGTATGCTTTTCCGGGAGAAAATGCAGCTTGTTCTGGGTCCCGTTGAGGAATCCTTTGCCCCAAAACATCCCGGAACCGATGGCAATTTTGGACTGGCGTATGTGATAGCCCGCCCCCAATGGGTCCAGATCCGGGTTGAGCAGAATCAGCACCCGTCGCTTCTGGTACGGTTTGAACACGTGCAGCCAGATCGGTGGAATCATCGCCGCTCCCGTCAACAGCCCTCCAGCAATGTAGCGCCAGCGAATCCCCATAAAGAAGATCATGGTCGCCGCCGATGCCAGGACGCAGATGGCAGTTCCCAGATCTGGTTCTAACAGAATCAACAGCACGGCCATGAGGGTCAAACCAATCGGAACCAGGAGTTGCTTGATGGAAGGATAAAAGGAAATGTCTTGTGAAGCAAAATGGCTCGCCAATTTGAGTACGATAGCGATTTTCATCAGCTCTGACGGCTGGAACTGGAGTCCCAGAAGACTGATCCAGCGCTTCGAACCATTGATTTCCTTACCGATGACCAATACCAATGCCAGCAACAGGAAGCTCAACAGGAACACCCAGGTGCTGGCCATCTGCAATTTGTCATAATCGATCAACAAAGTGCAGAACATACACACCATCCCAATACCCAACCAGCCCAGCTGCCGGACAAACAGGTTGTGCGTGGGATTGGCTTGAATCTGAGGATAGACGGCACTATAAATGCTGACCAGGCCAATCCCGATGATGGGAAGGAGTGTCAGCAGAATCGCCCAGTCAAAGTTTTCGATCAAACGCCTGTCAATCATGGCTTTCTTCGTATCTGGTCAAATCACTCCAGCATTGTCGTCGGTGTTCGTGCAAATCTCAGAGCTAACCGGCTCGAGAGCAGCGAAGTCTCAGGGTTTGCCGACAGCAGTCGTCTAGCGATCTTTCGCCCGTGCCTTGTCATCCGTTGCCGGAGTCGCCTCGCGTTCCAGGTAGTCGGCGATCACCTGCCGAACCAGGGGCGCCGCCGTGGAGGAGCCATGCTCACCGTGCTCCACCAGAGCGGCGACCACAATCTTGGGATCCTGGGCCGGGGCATAGCCCACAAACCAAGCATGGTCCTTGTCCTTGTGCTTGGCGGCAGCCGCCGCACTCTTTCGATTGACCCCTTCCGCCAACTTAACCACTTGGGCCGTTCCGGTCTTTCCGGCAATCTGGATGGACTTGTGTTTGATGGCGTGGGCCGTACCACGGGCTTCTTCCACCACCCCCAGAAGTCCCGACTTCACCGCCTCAAGAGCATTCTGGCTCACCGTTGCCTGCCAGCGCAGCTTGCCCGTCACTTCCTTCACCTCGTCGGGCCGCTCACCTTCGATGCGGCGCACCACGTACGGCTGCCACACCTTACCACCATTGGCAATGGCTCCATAGGCCACGGCCATCTGTAACGGCGTGGTCAGGTCAAATCCCTGGCCAATGGATATCGATAAGGTTTCCCCCTTCTGCCAGGGCACCCCGGTGGCATTCTTCTTCCACAAGGACGTGGGGATCAGCCCGGGATGTTCCCGATCCAGTCCAATCTCGGTCTTGCCGCCCAGTCCCATCAACTTGGCATATTTGGCGATACGATCAACACCCAACCGCATCCCGAGGGTATAGAAATAAACGTCACAGGATTGCACGATCGCCTGGTGCAGGTCCATGGGGCCGTGCCCCCGTTCGCGCCAGCAGCGATAATCGCGGCCCGCAAAGTTATAGTGTCC
>Ga0315286_10003695_pt1 | contig 14535 bp, 14 predicted proteins | sample YL17G10_0_MG_FD_205038 | JGI IMG/M metagenome (GOLD analysis project Ga0315286, IMG submission 205038) | Sediment microbial communities from Yellowstone Lake, YNP, Wyoming, USA - YL17G10_0 | ecosystem: Environmental > Aquatic > Freshwater > Lake > Sediment | place: USA: Wyoming | collected...
CTCGCAGCTCGTTGCCGGAGGAGTGTACCGGAGTATGATGAGAATCTATCTGGCTTACTTGCCGGTGATAAGGCGCTAGGCAGCCCTGTCTTCCCGCGTCCGTGGGTCACTTGTCACAGACAGAGCCATCGTCGATGCCAATACGACGGCTGTGGACGTGCCAAGTGACCCACGGGTCCGGAAGTGAGTGGCGCCTGGTGCGCCCCAGGCTCCGTGCCCCCGTCCTCGGGAGCGGATTCGCTGACCTTCCAAGGGAGACCCCCCGAGACGGGGCTGAGAGCGGAGAACCCGCAGCAAGCTCCGCACCACAGGCGGGAGCCGGTGGTGCAGGCCCTTGCCAACAGGCCGGCGACGATGGCGAGCTACAGCACTGCGTCCTGAGAATCGGCCACCCGGCCAATGCCAAGATGGTCCGTCTGGCCGATGCGCCGGGCGCCGATGTGCAATACAATCGGGGAAGAAGGGCCAAATCTACGAGACGTCGCGGCAAGACCTGGCCAAGCCCAGGTCCGCCAGGCAAAAGGAGGTTCCGGTGTGTCTTTCGGCAGAAGCCAGTTTCGCAGCCAGTGGTGTGCTTGCGGCCAGCATAAGCCATATCGCGCATCCCCAAGGACAAAGCCAGTCTCCCCCTCTCCCGATTCCCGGCCATCTTTGCCGCCCACCAGTTCATCGAAGGCGTTCCGTGGTTGAATCATGACGGCGTTCTGCCCGACGCCTACAAAACGGGGGCCGTCTACGCCTACGCCTTAATCGCGTACGTGTTGTGGCCTGTGTTTGTGCCTTGCGCGGCCTGTCTGCTGGAGCCTGAACGGAGACGGCGGATCATCATTCTCATCTACCAGGCGATGGGCCTGTGCGTTGGCCTGACCCTGCTGCACGGTATCCTGCGTGACCCCCTCCAGGTGTCGGCCGGCTGCTGCCGCCTTTCTTACCAGGTGGGCGCACGTGACTTACTCACCGCTCCCTACCTGGCGGCAGTATCCATTCCATTTCTGGCGTCCAGCCGGAGAAGGCTGGTGCTGTTTGGCCTGGCAGTCACCGCTCTGGCCGCAGCCGCAGCCCTCGCCGCCTCAGCGTCCACCTTCCCATCAGTGTGGTGCTTCTTTGCTGCCGTGCTCAGTGCAGGCTTGGTTCTGCATTTCAGGACTGCGGCTCAGACGACCGCGCGTGAGGTGTGCACGAGCGCGTCCTCTGCGGCGGTCGCCCACCAGGCTTGCTTCAGACGCACGCCCAGCGCCCTCTTCACCGGCCCACGGGCCGCAGGTCACCGCGGGGCGCCGGCGGGCAGCAGAAGCTGGGCACCAGGCGACTTGGACACTGCCCTGCCTCGGCGGTGTCGGCGCGCGTGTTGACACTGCCTCAAGAGCGTGCTACAATCTAGCTTGCTCGGGTGCGCTGCGCCTCTCGTTGCCAGCACCGCCAAGGACTCTCCGCACCAAGCGCAATCAGACACCGTCCGGTGAAGGAAGAGGAGGGCCACATGGTGCTGCTGCCCATTCTGGGTCGGCCGCCCGCTACTCGCGCGGGCAACGGCCGCGCATAGAGGACATGAATGCCATCGCCAGAGTTCTGCGGCGGAGGCGCGAGCGTGGCCTTCCGGTTCTTTCGCGGGACGCGCTTGGCAGGCTACCCACCTGTGTCTACTATGGCACCCCGCTGGGCCTGATGATCGAAGTGATTCTCAAGGCACTCGCCTGCGCCATACCCGATCGTGTTCTCGCCGGTCAGCGCTCCGATCCGATGAATGTCATCCTGGATGGAGCGCTTCGCGATGGAAGCGGCGCCTATATCACTGCCGAAGCCACGGCCGTGGGCTGGGGAGCCGGCGCTAGCATGGATGGGGCCAACGGGGTCGTCAACCACATGGGCGGCGATCTCAAGAATATGCCAGTCGAAACGTTGGAGAGCAAGTACCCGTTGCAGATCCGCCGTTATGCCCTGGAATCGGACAGCGCCGGACCTGGCGAATACCGGGGCGGGTTGGGCGTCATCAAGGACTATGCAACAACGGATGGAAGCAGCCGCCTGACGCTGTGGTTCGAGCGCAACGTCACACCGCCGTGGGGGTTGGAAGGAGGCCAGGCCGGACGGCCGGCCCGTGTCATTCTCGCACGCGGCACGCCGGAGGAGCGAGTGCTGATGAAGGTCAACCACCAGCCGGTGCCGGCCGGGCTGACCATCAGCGCGCGCACCGGTGGCGGCGGCGGGTTTGGGCCGGCATGGAGGCGGCCCGTCGAGAAGGTACTGGACGATCTCACGGACGGGTACATCTCCAGCAATGGCGCACAGTGGGATTATGGGATCCGCTTCGTGGGTGCCACCCGTACCGTAGATGAGGCGGCTACGGCGGCCGTGCGGGCAGCCAAGGCCGGCATCGCCACGGGGTGACCGTGGATTGATTGAACAATCAGAAGCATAGACGATAGACGAGAGGAGACCGATATGTTCAAACTAACCGTACTGTATAACCTGCCCCCCGACATGGACGCAGCCGAGTTCGTCCGCTGGCGCACGACCGATCACCAGACAGAGAATGCCGGCATGCCGGGGGTGATCAAGACCGATTTCTACATCGCCGTGGACAACCCGGATGGCACGCCGCCCCGGTACCGTTACATCACTGAGGTCTGGTGGAAGACAAGGAAGGAGCTGGAGGTCGCCTTTTACGATGCCAAAGTACAGGCCCAACTGGCCAAAGATGGCGAGACGTATACGGATCGCCTGTTCCTGGTCTCCGAGGAGATCGTGAGCACTGAATCTTAGGACTTCGGCCCGCCGGTTGGCAGCGACAGCTCCCAACCGGCGTGAACTTGGTGCTCGATCCCCAGACCGAGCAGCCGGTCCCGCCGGGCGAACCGGGCATGCTGGTCATTACCACCTTCTATCCCGACCGGGAGTACATGCCCCCGCTTCGATACAGGACCGAGGATCTCGTCACCGTATCGCCGGACAAGACCTCCGTCTGTGGGCTCACCACCACCCAGATTCTCGACGTCGTCGGCCGTGCCGACCAGATGGTCAAGGTGGGCTCGCGCAGTTTCTATCCGCAGGAGGTCGGCGATGCCCTGCTGGCGTCTGCCGGCCCGGTGCTGCCCCCGCGCTTCACCCTCCGCTCCGAGCAGCGGGAGGATGCCCAGTACGTGTTCCTCGACGTAGAGCACGGCGCCTCTCTCTCCCCAGAGCAGGTTGAACAACTATGCGAACGCGTTTCAGACAGGATCATGGTCAACCATTTCTGGCTGGTCAGGTCGGTGTAGCGAAACTCGTCGTCAACCTGCACCCCGCCGGCAGCTTGCAGTACCCCTTTGCCTACAAGCATCGCCACCTGGTGCTGGCTCAACGGCCTGAGTAGCCAGGCTAGTGGCACGGGGTGCTCCCTCCCCACGCTGGGGAGGGCTGGGGTGGGGTGCTCGCTTGCCACGCTGGGGACCGTTGTACAGTCCCCTGTGCCTGCCGTCACACCGTCGTTCAGTCCGGCCTGTCCTCCGTCCCTTTGGTCCGGACTGAACGACGGTGTGCCGGACACCGCAGAAGCGGTACTCCGCAGGCACAGGGAGCGCAGCGACGGAGGGCAGGCCGACCGCAGGGAGGGAGGGCTGGGGTGGGAGGGGGTTCTCCCTCCCCACGCTGGGGAGGGCTCGCAGTTGTACAGATGGTCAATTATGATTCGCATTGCTGTTGACATAGAGCGCCCAGCGAAGGTCTCACGCCCCGCTGGCAAAGCAGGTCTATGGCGATGCGTTTGCAGCTCGTGTGTGGCACTTTTACTCAATGTTGTCGCGCTTCGCGATGTTGTGTCGGGCACAAAGAAGCTGGATGTTTTCCGCCCTAAGCGAGGTCCCCCCGCGGGAGAACGGGATGATGTGGTCAAAGTGGAGCTCGTCCTTGGCACCGCAGATCACGCATTTCCCTTCGTCGCGCTTCCACACCTGAAGCTTCACGCTTGTGGGGATGACTCTCCTTGGCTCCTGTTCGTCAGTCATGATGCCGTCATGCTCGTCCGCCTCGTCGGCGACAACAAGCTTGAACCTGAAGACGAGCCGCCGTCCATCACTCTCCTGCCAGGAATCGACCAGGTGGAAAAGCCCATTGTAGGACCAGATGCCCGCTCTGATCTTCTCATACACATGCACTGGCTCAGGGCTCCGCAGTCCCCTGGTGTACTCCTTTGCGGCGCTGTGAAACCTGCCGTTCTGGGTCAGTTGGCCCGTTAGAGTGAACTCCGGCTGGTCGACGGCCTTGGGATGAAGGGTACGGGTTGTCCTCGGGACGTCATGCCCTTGTAGATGAGGGTGCCTCCATCATCAAGCACCTGATCTCGGTACGGTGCGTTGGGACGTACAGACATGAGGATGACCGAGTAGTTGCGGTTGAGGCGGAAATTCATGCCCTGCTGGAGACTCATGCCCTCGCGCTGGCACATTTCAAGGTAGGGAATAATCTCGTTTTCCACGCTACTCCCTCATAACTGCCTCCTCGGCCGGCCGAAGGTACATCGCCTTGCGCAGCACCCCGGAGTGGAGTCGGCAAGCCAGGTGCACCGTCCGGATCCTATCGCCGCCGGCCAGGTCGGCAATCGTCGGCGCGAGCTTCAGGATGCGGAGGGGTGCCTGCGCAGTGAAGCACCCGGTGCACCGATACAACTGGCCAGGCTACAGGTCGACAAGCGCGTTTTGGAACCCGGCCTGTTCAAAGTCACGGTCCGTTGTCAACGCATGGGTAAGGTTGTGCTCCTGCATGACCACGAACGAGATACAGTCCGTCATGCCCCACTCCTTGTCCAGGCCCGCAGCATACAAGGCGAAGGCTCTGTCAAAGAGCTCAGCGTCGACCGGCAACACATGAATGTCAGGATCCATGCGCAGATCGTGGCGTGGAGCGTGGCGATACCCAGATGGCGTCAACGAGCCCTCGAAAGCGCGTTGCCAATCTCGACCAATACCGCCTCTGTCGTCACAAAGGGTGCACCTACCATCACTGCTGATGCGCGAGCACGTGCGTGATACCGGTCTGCAGTGTTCACCAAGGCGAGGATGTAGCCCGTGTCGATGAAGATAGGGGCGCTCACCGCTTGTCGACTCTGTACAGATAGTGGTCGTGCTGCTCAGCCAGGTCGTTGACGCCAAAATCCGTGGCGCGCTCCAGGATTTTGCGAAAGGCGCGGGTAGGCGAGTCGGCCTCGTGTTGCTGGCGCGCTGCCTCCACCAAACGAGCCATCATCTCTGACAGCTCTACCTGCTCATCGGCGGCCAACGATTCGAGATCCGCATACAAGGAAGCCGGAAGCTGAAGCATGACCGTTTCTGACCCCATCAAGCACCTCGCTACGCCCTATCGGCACCGAAACTCCTGTGATTCAGTATACCATCCCCCCTGAGTCTAGTCAATCTGGGCCACATCAACATGATCTCAGGGCCGCCGCGGCCGGCCGAAGGTGGGGTCCTCCCTCCCCAGCGTGGGGAGGGCCGGCGAGGGGTGTCTGCAGCTTGCGCGCTGGATTTGACACCGGGGCAGCTCCCTGGTATGATCCTCCGATTGTCCGCGCAGTCAAACGCACGGGGCTTGCCGGGCTGCTGCAGGGGCAGCAGGGACCACAGGGCTCCGTGAGTGAAAGGGACCAATGTCCGGCTATGAAACCGACATCCTCATGATCGGCCACTTTGCCCGGGATCTGTTGGTGGTCGACGGGCGGGCCGAGGAGGCCTCCGGCGGCGCCGTCTACTATGGCAGCATCGCCCTGCGACGGCTGGGCCGCGCGTGGCCGTGGCAACGCGGCTGCACCCCGACGACTTTCCCCGGCTGGAGCACATGAAACAGGAAGGGGTGCAGGTGTTTGCCACGGCTGCGGCCCAGACGTCCGGCATCGCCAACTATTACGATTCGGCCGACATGGAGCGGCGAGTGTGCAAGCCGCTGGGCTTTGCCGGGGCGTTCGCCGCGGCCGGCATCCCCGACATCCGGGCGCGGATCCTCGCCGTGGTGCCGATCATGGCCGGCGAGGTGGACCTGCCGTTGCTCGAGCTGCTGGCCCGGCGCGGGCCGGTGGCCTTGGACGTCCAGGGGTTCGTGCGCGTCCGCGATGGCGACGACCTGGTGTCGCGCCCGTGGCCCGAGATGGCCGAGGGGTTGGCCCAGGTGACCTACCTTAAAGCCGACCGGGCGGAGGCGGAGCTGCTGACCGGGCACACCGACCTGCGCAGGGCGGGGGGTCGCCTGGCGGAGTTCGGGCCCGAGGAGGTCGTGCTCACCCAATCGTCGGGGGTGACAGTCTTTCGTGGCGGGCAGGTCTATCGCGCCCCCTTCACCCCGCAGTCGCTGGCCGGGCGGACCGGGCGGGGCGATACCTGCTTCGCCACCTACCTGGGGAGCAGGCTGACCGCTTCGCCCGCCGAGGCGACGCGCCTGGCGGGGGCGGTGACGACGCTGAAGCAGGAAACGCCGGGACCATGCCAGGGATCGATGGCCGACGTCCAGGCCCTGCTGGCCTGCCGGAGCCGGTGACCCATGCTACACGCTACACACGTCGTCCTCCTTGTGGTAGATGGCCTGCGGCCCGATGCCCTGTCGCCGGCCCGCACCCCCGAGATCGACCGGCTGGCCGCCGGCGGCGCGTTCTGTGCCCACGCCCAGGCCGTCATCCCCTCCATCACCCTGCCCTGCCACGCCTCCATGCTCTGCGGCGTGCCACCACAGCGCCACGGCGTGCTCAGCAACGTCTGGCTGCCTCCCCGGCCGCCCGTCCCCAGCCTGATCGACCTCGTCCACCACGCCGGCCTGGGCACGGCCTCCTTTTTCAGTTGGGAGGAGCTGCGCGACCTGTCCTATCCCGGGTCGCTGGATTTCAGCTACTACCGGCGCAGGGAGCCCGAGGAAGAGTGCGAGCTGGAGATCGGCGCGCAGGCCGGACGCTATTTCACCGCCCGTCGCCCGGCCCTGTCGTTAGTCTACCTGGGAATGGCCGACGACGTGGCCCACGACCACGGCTGGATGTCGGCGCGCTATCTGCGCGCCGTCGCGGCGGCTGACCAGGCCATTGGCCTGGTGCGCCGGGCAGTGCAGGAGGCCGGCTGCCTGGAACAGACGGCGTTCCTGGTCCTGGCCGACCACGGCGGGCACGGCTTCGATCACGCGGAGGGCACTGCCGAGGATGTGACGATCCCCTGGATTGGCAGCGGCGCCGGCTTTCGACGCGGACACCGCATCGAGACTCCGGTCAGCATCGTTGATACGGCGCCCACCCTCGCCCACCTGTTGAGCCTCTCTCCTCCCGTCGAGTGGAGCGGCCGGCCCGTGTGGCAGGCACTCGAGCCGTGACCCCGGCCGTCTCTCCCCGCCGGGTTATGACCCCGCTCGGCGTGGCCGTCTGCCTGTCGCTCTTTGGCGATCTGACCCTCTTTGCCGTGCTGGTCGACCAGTTGAGTGTCGTAGGGCTGAGCCTGGGCGCCGCGGGCATCATGCTGGGCGTCCACCGGCTGCTGCGCATCGGGGCCAATCCCGTGGCCGGGCTGCTGTTCGACCGCCGCGGCCGGCGGCCGATGTTCCTGTTGGGCATGGTGCTGGCGGTGCTATCGACCCTCGGCTATGCCATGGTGCGCGGCTTCTGGCCGTTCCTGGTGACGCGGCTGGCCTGGGGCCTGGCCTGGACGCTGCTGCACGTCGGCGGACTGGCGATGGTGCTCGACATCAGCGAGCGGGCCAATCGCGGGCGGTGGATGGGCGTGTACAACACCTGGGTGCTGGCGGGCCTGGCCTTGGGTCCGGTGGTGGGCGGCCTGCTTGTCGACGCCATCGGCTTCCGGCCGGGGATGCTGGTCTGTGCCGGCCTGTCGGCCATCGGACTGGCCGTGGCGCTGCTTTTCTTGCCCGAAACGGCCCCACCCGCGGCGGCCGGTCAAGAGCCGCGGCCCGCCATCTCGGCGCTAAAGCTGCGGCTGGGCCTTCTGTGGCTGCGGCGGGTGCGGCCTCTGCTGCGCGCCAATCCCGGCCTGATCACCGCCGCCGGGCTGTACCTGATCGTGCAGTTCACCGGTGAGGGTGTGGTCCTGTCGACGATCACCCTGCTCCTCCGACAGCGCTTTGGCGAGCGCCTCGCCGTGGGCACGCTGGTCATGGGCGTCGCCTCGGCGGGCGGCCTGCTCCTGGGGTTTCGCTCGCTGATGGCAGGCGTTGCCGGGCCGCTGGCCGGCCACCTCTCGGACTCGCGCTGGGGTAGATGGCCCACCATCGTCGGCAGCCTGTTCGTCGGGCTGGCCGGTTTTGCCCTGTTGGCCTTCGCCCGGTCGCCCGTGCTGCTCGTGGTGGGTGTCGCCCTGGGGGCAGTGAGCGCCGGCGCGATCCTGGCCTCCCTGGCTGCCCTGGTGGGCGACCTCACGCCGCCGGGCCGTGAGGGGGCGGTGATGGGCTTTTACGCTGGCGCCGGCGACGTGGGCAGCACCGCCGGGCCGTTTCTGGCCTTTGCCCTGGTGGCGGCCGTCGACCTGCGCTGGGTGTACGCCTCTTGCGCCGCGACGTTTCTCGCCGGCCTGGGCCTGATCGCGTCCATGCGACGGGCCAACCATGTCCAGGCGAAGGAACAGCGGGCGTGAAGCGCGCGCGATGAGGGCGGGCAGTCCTCGCTTCGCTCTGAGGACTGCCCGCCCTCATGCCTTAACCACCCTCGGCGCGGGCGCGCATCGTTTCGCGCAGGCGAGCCACGTCGCGCGGGATCACCAGCGCCGTGACGCCGAAGCTCAGCCCACAGGCGATCCAGGTGCTAACGCACAGCACCAGGATGGCCACGTGCAGGCTAGAGCTGACGGCGATCACCCCCGCCAGCCACGGCGCCACCGCCGAGCCAACATTCTCCGAAAAGCTCAGCATGGCCTGGGCCGTGCCGCGCACTTCCGGCTCGGTCACGTCGTGGATGGTGGCCACCACGTTGGGGGCGGCGATGGACATGAACATGCTGGTGAAGACCAGCGGGACGAGGAACAGCCCCTTGTTCGCGGCGGGCACACTCAGCGTCACGGCCAGGAGCACCGCCCCGGCCAGCACCCCCACCATGCTGGTCAACACCCGGCCGCGGGGCGTGCGGCGGAAGAAAAAGTCACCTACGCTGCCCCCCACCATATAGCCCGCCGACAGCCCCAGGATGGCCACGATCATGGTCAGCATCGCCTCGTTGCTGCTGTAGCCGCGCTCCTTCTCCAGGTAGCGGAAGAACCAGAAGGTGAGCACCTGCCAGGGGAACACGCCGAAAAAGCCCTGGACGGCCAACAGCAGGTAGCTGGGTTTCTTCAGCAGGCCCAACGCCACCTGCTTGTTGATGCGGTACGCGGCGGCCGGTGCTGCGCCGTCGAGGGCGGCAGCCATCTCCGGCTCCGACTGGCCGCGCCGTGGCTCTCTGATCGCAAAGAAAATGACCACCGCCACCACGATGCCGGCGCTGCCGGTGATGAAAAAGACGTTGCGCCAGCCAAGCGACGTGCCCAGCATGGTGGCCAGGATCGTGCCCAGCATAAAGCCCATGGGCTGGGCCATCTCGATCAGGCCATACACCTTGCCGCGCATTCCCGGGCCGAAATAGTCGGACAGCAGGCTGTACAGGCCGGGATAGCTGGAATCGTCGATGCCGGTGCTGGCCCGCGTTACCAGAAACGTCGCGTAGTTGGGCGCCAGGGCATTCAACCAGGTGGTGCTGCCCCAGATGAGCGAGGCCAACGCCAGCAGTTTGGCCCGGGCATAGCGGTCGTAGAGGTAGCCCCACACCGGGTAGAGGATGGCGGCCACCACCACGGCCAGGCTCGACACGGCGCCCATCTGCGCCTCGTTGATGCGGAACGTGTCCATGATCGGCGTGGTCAGCGGGCCGATGAGCAGCTTGTCGGCCTGGTGCAGCAGCACGAAGACGAAAAAGACCGCGACGACGAACCAGCGGTAGCGGGACGGACGGCTGTTCATGGGAACCTCCTTGTTCAGCGTGGCGACGTCACACGCCAAACGTCATGCGCCAAGCGTCAAATATCAGCCATCCTGACGTTTGACGCTCGATCTGCTAGGCCAGCGCCTCCAACTGCGCGATCATGTCGCCGATGACGTCGAATCCACCCTGCCAGAACGCGGGCTGGGCAATGTCGATGCCGGCCTCGGTGAGGATCTCGGCGGGGCTCCTGGAGCCGCCATAGGCCAGGATGCGCAAGTACTTGAGGGCGAAGCTCGCCCCTTCGGCCTTGAACTGCCGGAACAGCGACAGCACCAGCAGTTGGCCAAAGGTATAGGCGTAGCAGTAGAACGGCGTGCTATAGATGTGGGGGATGGACACCCACTCCCAACGGAACTCGTCGTTCAGCTCCAGCGCGCCGCCGAACTGTTCGGCCAGGTTGGCCAGGTAGCGTTCCGACAGGGCGTCGGAGGTGTTCCCCTGCTCGATGAGGGCGTGCGCCTCGCGCTCAAAGAGCACAAAGTAGGCCTGGCGCAGCACCGTGGCGTACGAGTCATCGACCGAGCGGGCGAGGATGGTGCGGCGCACCTCGGGGTCGGACTCATCGGCCAGCAGTCTCTCGACGAGCAGCATCTCGGCAAAGGTCGAGGCCGTCTCGGCCAGTGGCAGCGAAGAGTGGAAGGTCAGTTGCGAGTGGTCCGCGGCCATCAACGCGTGCACGGCGTGCCCCAGCTCGTGGGCCAGGGTCGCCACGTCGTCGGCTCTGCCGTTGTAGTTGACCAGCACCCAGGGCGCGAGGCCGGGCACGGAGCTGGCGCAAAACGCGCCGTTGTCCTTGCGCGGGCGGATCTCCGAATCCAGGTGACCTTCGTCGAGGACGCGCCGCGCGTGCCCGGCCAACGTTGGCGAGAACTCGTGCAGGCAGTCCAACACCATCCGCACCGCCGTGTCGAAGGGGTACGCCTTCTCCGCGGCGCGCAGGGGAGCATAGATGTCGTAACGCCGCAGCCGGGGCAGGCCCAGCCACTTCGCCTTGAGGCGGAAGTAGCGCTGGAACAGGGGCGCGTTCACGCGGCACACCTCCAGCAGCGTGTCCACCACCGGGTCGGGGATGTCGTTGCGCAGGTTGCGTACGGCGATGGGCGCGGAAAAGTGGCGCAGGCTCACGTTCTCGCTGGCCCAGTCGCGCGCGACGTACTGGTAGATCTGGCCCAGGACGGTGCTCTGCGGGCCATAGACGCGGTACAGCTCGTGGTAGGCCGCCGCCCGCACTTCGGGCCGCGGATCGCGCACGTACACCGACAGTTGCGCCCGGGTCAGCTCCCTGACCTCGCCGTCGACCTCCAGCTTGAAGGTGAAGGCGTTGGTAATCATCTCGTACACCGTCACCAGGGCCTCCGAGCCGTTCACGTTCTTCAGGTTGATGACCTTTTCCTCCGGCTCGGAGAGGGTGTGGGGCTTGAAGCGGCGCAGCGTCCCCAGGAAATAGGCCGCGTCGCCGGCGGCGGGCAGCAGCCGCGCCGCCGCCGCGTCGTCCAGCCCCTTCCACCACAGCGTGAAGAACAGCGCGCGGTTTTGGACGTCGGTCAGCAGCTTGTCCATGCGGCCGCGGAAGGCCAGGGCGTTCTGCTCCTGCATGTCCTGGGCGAACCACAGGCCGGCGTAGCTCGACAGCCTCGACCCGAGCGCGGCGATGCGCTCCACCAGGGCCACCAGGGGGCGAAAGCCGGCCTCCGGCAGGTCCGGCGACAGCCGCTCGCGGCTGGTCTCCAGCTCGGCCACGGCCGACTCGAGGTCGGACAGGACGGCGTCGAACTCGGGGCCCGCCGTGGCGGGCAACAGGTCGCGCAGCGACCAGAGGGATTGCACAAACGGTTGATCTGCCATGCTCTACCTCTCTTTTCCAAGTGTTCTGCATTCTGGGCTGAGGACGGGGCCATTATACCAGGCAACAGCGAAAGGCGCAAGAGACTACCCCTCACCCTACGGCGGTTGCATTGTCGGTCATTGCGAGCCGCCGAGCGGCGAAGCAATCTCCTGAGTGCAGAAGGAGATTGCTTCCCTGCGGAGTACCGCTTCCTGGCGGTGGCCTGCCTGGCGGCAGCCAGGGCGGGCGTCGCTGCGGCTCCTCGCAATGACGGCGCTCCAGAAACCTGTCATTGCGAGCCGCCGAGCGGCGAAGCAATCTCCGGCCCCGCACAACGAGATTGCTTTCCTGCGGAGTACCGCTTCCTGGCGGTGGCCTGCCTGGCGGCAGCCAGGGCAGGCGTCGCTGTGGCTCCTCGCAATGACGGCGCTCCAGAAACCTGTCATTGCGAGCCGCCGAGCGGCGAAGATGTTCTAAGCCTTGTCAAGTAGCGGAACCTTAATAACCTACGAATAGCATCTGGGCGCCCGTTTTGAGCGCGAGCCGCAGCCGGCTTGGCCCTGGCCAAAACGGTTGGCCGGGCTTGACACCTCCCTCAGCGCTGTGCTATACTGCACAGCGAGGAGAGGTTGCGACCAGCTTGAGGTGACCCTGGGTCAGCCTCGTACCTACCTGGAGCGGCTTCTCCTCTCTTCTTTGCGCTCTGTCTGTTGTTCGGCCCGTTCTCGCCGAGCGCGGCGATTGCTCTGCTGGCGCACTTGTTGGGGTACGATGTAGCGCTCGGCGATGATCGCTTGGGCTTGGTCGGGCGTGACCGCGGTGCTGTCCACGTCCCGGAGCTCATAGACACGGTCCTGCGTCAACATGGCCCACACGCGGTCAAGCAGATGGGTTGCACAGGCGCACACCGCCTGGGTATGGTGCTTGCCTTTGTTCACCATCTGATCGTAGTAGAGCGCCGCGATCTGCGGATCCCATTGACGGGCGCTGTCGGCGTCCAGATAGGCATACTTCTTGACCAGGTCGGGTCCAGCCTGGCTGATGCGTAAGCCCTTACTCTCGCTCTCACCGCTCTGGCGGCTGCGGGGCACCAGACCGCTCCAGCCACGGAAGGCACGATTGGTGGCGAAGCGCTGCGGCGTCCCGACAAAGCCGACGTACACCGCCGCTCCGTCCTGGCCAATGCCGCGCATCGTCTCCAGGTTGCGACTGGAATGGATCTGGCGATAGCGAGGTCGGGTGACGCGCAGGCGTACGTAGTGGGCGTCGGCCTCGACCTCGGCGAGTCGCCGCTGTTCCCGGCGAACCTCGCCTGCGAGGGCGACATAGTCCAGGTAGGCACCCTGGTCCCCGTAGAGGTCCAGCAGTTCCTTCGCCAGTTCGACCAGCGATTCGATCCAGCCCTCGTCTTTGTTGTAGACCTCCGCTGCTCGCCAAGCCTGACACAACCCGTGTACGCCGGCTTTGACGACCTGCCGCGGCTCATAGAAATGCTCTCGGAACCAGCCAGCGGCCGGGCCAACAGGATCGCTGAAGACGCGCAGTTTCAAGCCCGGCCAGCCGAGACGATCCATGGCCTGCAAGCGGTTCTTGTGGGCGCTGATCCGAACGGTCAGCCGATCCAACTCCTTGCACCCGCGTTGCAGGGCCAGGTAGTCGGCGCCCGACAAGACCAAGGGATAGACACTGTCCGGGCTGATCAGAGGTAGGCGGGCCAGGATCTTGGCTGACAGGCGATCACTCTGGGCGTGACGCTTGTAGAAGCGAGCCAGATCAGCCGTCACCCGCGGATTGACAACGTGGACCGTCGCTGCCTGGCGCGAGAAGTAGACGGAGATGGGGTACCAGTTGATGTCCGTGGCCTCCATCACCACGACCAGTTCCTCGTCCGGCTTGGCTCCTGCCAGAGCGCGAGCTCGTAGGCGTTCCAGATCCGCCAGCCGCGTTTCGAACTTGATCAGCGGAGTGATGAACCGGCTCCGCTCATCAGCGACGATGGCTCGGTGTTTGGCCGTCGTGGCCAGATCAATGCCAATGATACGCATCTTTGCTCTCCTTTCTTCTCCAGTTCTGCGAACACCATGGGCGAGCAACAGTGCGATTCAGTGCCCAGGACCAAGGATGGCATACAAACCCAGGCTTGTCCTTGATAAGGGGCAGTGTGTTCAGGCACTCCCCAATGTTCCTAATCGGGTCTCCTGGGCGGGAGGTGAGCAATCTTCACTAAGAGGCAGCCGTAGCTCCTCAGCAATCTTCTCCAAGCTCGCACCTTGCCCTCCCAGGAGGTAGCATACCATCCTTGGCCTGTCTTGGCAATGCTATTCGAGGTTGTTAATGTTCAAGTCCAGTATACAAGCAATCTCCGGCCCCGCACAGCGAGATTGCTTCCCTGCGGAGTACCGCTTCCTGGCAGTGGCCTGCCTGGCGGCAGCCATGGCAGTCGTCGCTGCGGCTCCTCGCAATGACGGCGCTCCAGAAACCTGTCATTGCGAGCCGCCGAGCGGCGAAGCAATCTCCGGCCCCGCACAGCGAGATTGCTTCCCTGCGGAGTACCGCTTCCTGGCGGTGGCCTGCCTGGCGGCAGCCAGGGCAGGCGTCGCTGTGGCTCCTCGCAATGACGGCGCTCCAGAAACCTGTCATTGCGAGCCGCCGAGCGGCGAAGCAATCTCCGGCCCCGCACAGCGAGATTGCTTCGCTGCGGAGTACCGCTTCCTGGCGGTGGCCTGCCTGGCGGCAGCCAGGGCAGGCG
>Ga0315286_10003696_pt1 | contig 14535 bp, 8 predicted proteins | sample YL17G10_0_MG_FD_205038 | JGI IMG/M metagenome (GOLD analysis project Ga0315286, IMG submission 205038) | Sediment microbial communities from Yellowstone Lake, YNP, Wyoming, USA - YL17G10_0 | ecosystem: Environmental > Aquatic > Freshwater > Lake > Sediment | place: USA: Wyoming | collected...
TTCTGCGAGCCCATGCAGAAGCTGGCCACGACCTTGCCGCGATTGAGCGATTTCTTGGCGCAGGTAATGGCCCCGCAGTCGATCAGGTCGATGATCCAGTCGCTGAACATCTCCGTGTGGACGCCGAGGTCCTTCTTATAGACCAGATACTCGGCGAGGGCCTGCGGAATCCGGCCGATGCCGCACTCGATCGTGCTGCCGTCATCCACGAGCCGGGCCACATTCTGGCCGATCTGCCGCAGCGTCTCATCCGGCTTGGCGATTGGAATTTCGATGATCGGTTCGTCATAGGGCACGAGCACGTCGATGGTGTTCACGTGAAGGAAGCTGTTGCCGTACGTTCGCGGCATGTGGCTGTTGACCTGGGCGATCACGTAGCGGGCATTGGCGGCGGCCGCCTGCACGATATCCACGGAGACCCCCAGGCTGCACAGGCCGTTCACGTCCGGCGGCGTCACGGAAATCAGCGCCACATCGACCGGAATCCGCCCCGTTTCGAACTCCATCGGGATCTCGGACAAAAAGATCGGCGTGTAGTCGCCGATACCCTTCTCCAACGCATCCCGCACGTTCTCCGCAATGAAGAAGCTGTTCATCTTGAATTTCTCGCGGAACTTCTCCTGCACGTAGGGTGCCCTGCCCATCGTCAGCAGGTGCACGATGTGCGCGTCGAAGATGTGGTCGGAATGCTCGACTACCGCGTCCACGAGGTGTTGCGGCTGGCCGCAGCCGGTGCCGATGAAAATGCTGTGGCCCGACTTGATCAACTGCATCGCCGCCGTGACGGTCTTGATCTTATCCTTGTATTTGGCCTTCCAATCGAATTCTGGCATCCTATTTCTTCTCTCGCTGCTCAAGTAAGCCTACCACCGTACTCCACAAATAACGCCCAATCGAGTGGCAAAACCTTGGGGACTCCGTCCCCAAACCCCTGGCATTTGTCGCTTTGGACCAATAGCATGATAGTAGGACGATACGATGTCGCAATCCCCTTTGGGATGTTTCATCGCAAGCACCTTTTGCTTCCCCGTTGCTACCGACGCACATTCCCGGTAATCTGAACTTGCTGCTGTGGAGGATAGGGCTCTGCTGGCAAGCACCCCGAGCGCCGCAGCAGTCCAGTGGCATGGGCGACGCCGCCATTTTGGGGGCGTCGCCTTGCTCTCTTGTCATGCTATTGGCACAAAGCGGAAAATGCCAGGGGTCCGGGGACAGAGTCCCCGGTCGTTGCGCCTTTCTCAATCCACCAGAAGCACGCCAAAGCCGGATGAACTTCATTGCTATTTCTTTTCCAGACTGATTCGGGCGTCCACGGCGATCGGGGTCGTGCCGGGGGCGCCAACGACATACGGGTTGATGTCCATCTCTTTGATCTCGGGGAATTCAGTCACCAGTTGGGACACCCGCTGGAGCCCCTCGGCGATGGCATCGATGTCCACGCCTTCCTGGCCTCGCACTCCCTTCAAGATATGATACGTCTTGGTGTTCACGAGCATCTGCTTGGCGTCCTCAGCGGTCAGCGGCGCCAAGTAGAACGCCACGTCCTTGAGAACCTCGACCATGATGCCGCCCATGCCGAACATCATCAGCGGCCCGAAACGCGGGTCCCGGTGCATGCCGATGATGACCTCTTTGCCGCTGGTGCGGACCATCTCCTGCACCAGAACGCCAAGGATGTTCGCCTCGGGCTTCTTCTTGGGGATTCGGTACATCATCAGATCGAAGGCGTCCTTCACCTCCTGCTCGCTCTTGAGGCCCACCTTCACGCCGCCGACGTCGGACTTGTGCAGAATGTCCGGCGACCAGATCTTCAGCACGACCGGGTATCCGAGCTGCTGGGCGATGTTCGCCGCTTGGTCGGCCGTGGTGGCAATCGAGCCTTTCGGCGTGGCAAACCCATATGCCTCGATGATGTCCTTCGCCTCCGCCTCGCCGATGTCGAGCAGGCCCTGGCGCAGGTGCCTCTCGACGATGCTCTCGACCTTGCGGCGGTTGACCGAAAACAGCCGAACGACCCGTCGGGGCCGGGTCCGCCAACGCACGAAGTCCACCATCACCTTGAGCGTCGCCACGGCACTCTCGGGCGAGTCGTACTGCGGGATGCTCCCCCGCCGCAGGACCTGCACGCCCTCCGCCACCTTGGCGGCCCCGAGGAAGCAGGCCAGCACGGGCTTGCCCTTCTTCTTTGCGGCGATCCGGACGACCGCCGCAGCGGTTTCCTTGGCCTGTGTCATCGCCTGGGGCGTCAGCAGCACGATCACGCTGTTGACGTTCGAATCGTCCAGCACGACGTCCAGGGCGAACTCGTAGCGGTCGGCCAGCGCATCGCCCAGCACATCGACGGGGTTGTGGACGTTGGCCGCCGCCGGCAGGTTCGCCGCCAGCTTCTTCTTCGTCTCGTCGGAGAGCTTGGCGAAGGTCAGGCCTCGCTCCTCAATCGCGTCAGCGGCCATGATGCCGGGACCGCCGGCATTGGTGATGACCGCCACAGCGGCCCCCTCCGGCAACGGCTGATTGGCGAACGCCTGCGCGAAATCGAACTGCTCCTTGATGGAGTCGCAGCGAATGACCCCGGCCCGCTTGAACGCCGATTCGTACGCCACGTCTCCGCCCGCCAGACTGCCCGTGTGGGACGAGGCGGCTTTCGCCCCCGCCTCGGTGCCGCCGGACTTCATGAGCAGGATGGGCTTGCTGTAGGAAATCTCCTCCGCTTCTCGGACAAACACGTCGCCGTCCGTGATGCTTTCGAGGTATCCCGCGATGACCTTCGTGTCCTTCTGGGAGCCGAAAGCCTTGATGATGTCCAACTCGTCGATGTCGGCCTTGTTCCCAATGCTGACCAGGTCGCTGAAGCCGATCCCATTGGCGTTGGCCAAGTCCAGGATGGCCGCCAGCAGGGCGCCGGACTGCGAAATGTACCCGATTACCCCCGGCACCGGCAGATCGCCTCCGAAGCTCGCATTGAGCTTGTAAGCCGGAGCGATCAGGCCAAGGCAGTTGGGCCCGATAAACCGGATGCCCCCCCGCCGGGCAATCTTCACGACCTCCTCTTCCAGCTTCTTGCCTTCCGGCCCCACCTCTTTGAAGCCCGCCGTAATGATGATCGCCGATTTGACCCGGACCTTCGCGCACTCCTCCATGACGGAGGCCACGAACGGAGCGGGCACGATGATAATCACCAAATCAGGCGTCTCGCCGATCGAAGACAGGTCCGGGTAGCACTTGAGCCCCTCGATCTCGTCGGCCTTCGGGTTGACGGGGAAGATCTTCCCCGGGTAGCCGCCCGCCACCATGTTGGTCAGGATCTCGTATCCGACCTTGCCCTTCTGGCGGGAGGCCCCGACGATGGCCACCGATTCCGGATTGAAAAAACTCTGAAGACTCATACCGTCAACAATCCTTCAAACCATCCGACTTCGCTCAGGGCATGCCTGAAACTCCAACCTTGAAACCCTCCCCTCGGCTCTGCTCAAGGCAGGCCCGGCCCCCCACCCAACGCGAAGACCGCGTTTGGGCTCCCCTCTTCACAAGGGTCGCTCCGCAATGTGGCTGATTCTATGGAGTGTCTCGCCCGGCTGCAAGAGTTTTCCAGGGTCCTCGTCGCCCGTGATTTCCCAGTACGTTAAATTGACGCAGACAATGCCGATCGGTTATACTATGGGAATAGCCATTCCGGAGAAAGTCATTAGCACATGTTACCGCTGGGCAAGCGGCTGTCTGGGTGCCTGAAGTTGGGGGGAATGGAGGACCGTCGATGGTCGATGTGAGAAGCTCCCTAACCGTGCGGACAATCCCTTTCCTGATCACAGCATGTCATTTCGAGCGTAGCGCGGTAACGTGTCATTGCGAACGCAGTGTGGCAATCCGATTCCGCGTGTGTGTGGCGGCAGCCGTTCTTCTTCTGGCCATCGTTTCCACCGCCACGGCCAAATACAGCGGGGGTAGCGGCACGGCCCAGGACCCGTACAGAATCGCCGCGGCCGCCGATCTGATCTTGCTGGGCGAGACTCCCGCCGACTACGACAAGCACTTCCTCCTGACCGCCGATATCGACCTGGACCCCAAGCTCCCGGGACGCAAGGTCTTCGACAAGGCCGTTATCGCTCCGATCTCGCGGGTTTCCAAGGCTGGTAACTATTCCTGGGAAAAGGCTCCTTTTAGTGGCGTCTTTGACGGCAGCGGCCATACGATTTCGCATCTGACGATCAAGGGAATGGACTTCCTCGGCTTGTTTGGCCAACTGTACTCTGGGGCCGAGGTCAGTAATCTGGGGGTGGTGGATGTCAACGTAACTGGTTCAGGTAGCAGCGTCGGTGCGCTGGTAGCACAGAATGATGAGGGTCACGTGACTGCCTGCTACAGCACCGGCATGGTCAGTGGCAGTCCGAGAGTCGGCGGGCTAGTGGGGTGCAACTCCGGCGATGTCATCCGCTCCTACAGTACCTGTGCGGTCAGTGGCGGGTGGGCTATAGGGGGGCTGGTGGGGGAAAACTACGGAGAGGTCAGGCGATCCTACAGCAGCGGTGTGGTCAGTGGCGAGGATGCTGTGGGCGGGTTGGTGGGCTCAGACTACGGGGCTGTGACCGGCTGCTACAGCACCGGTGTGGTCAGTGGCAATTGGGGTGTCGGCGGGCTGGTCGGGGCCTATGATGGGGACACAATCTGGGACTGTTACTCTCTGGCCAGCGTTGCTGGACGCCATGACGTCGGGGGTCTCATTGGGACAATCTCCGACGAGATCGGGTCGCTCGACATCTCCCGTTGTTACTCCAGCGGACCAGTGACGGGAGAAAACAATGTCGGCGGGCTGGTGGGCTTCGGATGGCCTTCTTGCGTGACGGCTTCTTTCTGGGACATCGAGACAAGCGGCCAAGCCAAGAGTGCCGGCGGCACAGGCAAGACCACAGCCGAGATGCAGACGCCCAAGACGATCTTTGATGCTGGCTGGGACTTCGTCGGGGAAACCCAGAATGGCACCTCCGAAATCTGGCAAATGCCCCAAAGAGGTGGGTATCCGGTCCTGGCAATCTTCAGCGGCTATACCCCGCCCCGGCTGCAAGGGTCGGGCACGGCGGAGGCCCCTTATCTGGTATCCAACCCTGTGGAGTTGGGGGCGATGGTGCATTATAGTCCCGACGCCCATTACCGGTTGACGGCTTCCGTTGATCTTTCCGGTATCCGTTGGAGCGCACCGGTGATCCCGTCGTTTGCCGGTACCTTCGACGGCAGTGGTCACACGATTTCGCATCTGACGATCAAGGGCGTGAGCGATGTGGCGCTGTTTGGGTACTTGAAACCTGGAGCCGAGGTTAAGGACTTGGGGGTAGTCGATGTCAACATGACCGGCTCAGGCCAGGATATCGGCGGGTTGGTGGCGGAAAACCACGGTGGCGTGACCCACTGCTACAGCACAGGTGTGGTCAGTGGTACTGGACAACCTTCGTATGTAGGCGGGCTGGTGGGGTCCAACCCGGGCACTGTCACCCACTGCTACAGTGCCGGCACAGTCACAGGGACATCCTCTGTAGGCGGGCTGGTGGGGAGCAACGGCTTGTGGAGGATGTTGAGCAGTGTCGGCGGCGGCGTGACCCGATGCTACAGCACCGCGGCGGTCAGCGCCACTGGACAGTCCTCGCGTGTCGGCGGGCTGGTAGGGTGGAACGCTTCCGGTTCTGTGGCCCAGTGCTACAGCACCGGCGCGGTCAGCGGTATCGGACAGCTTTCGGATGTCGGCGGGCTGGTGGGGGACAACTCGGGCGCTGTAACCCAGTGCTACAGCGCCGGCCCGGTCAAGGGACAGGGCTACGTCGGTGGGCTGGTGGGCTCTGGGTGGCCAGGTTCTGTCACGGGCAGCTTCTGGGACACCCAGACATCAGGCCAGGCAACAAGCCGTGGCGGCACCGGGAAGACCACCGCTGAAATGCAGATGGCCAGCACGTTCCTTGAAGCCGGCTGGGACTTCGTAGGCGAGACCAAGAACGGCACGGAGGACATCTGGTGGATTCTCGAAGGGAAGGACTATCCGCGGCTGTGGTGGGAAGCCGCGAAGAAATGAACCGGAACCGCAGATGAACGGTGATGAACGCGGTGACGGAGGATTCGGTTTCTCGCAAAGACGCAGAGATCGCCAAGAATGGACCGGAAGTGAAAGATGTAAGCTGCTCTCTGGGAGCAGTACCTTGGCGCACCTAGCGTGCTTCGCGAGGGCAAGACAATCAGCGTTTATCTGGGTTCATCAGCGGTTTCAAAGTCTTCGGCTCATCCCATAAGTCGTTGTTTGGCAATCGTTAATCGTTTTGCCACAAGGACTTACAAAACACCCGGGCGGACTGTGCATCCCTTTGTCAGTTGGCGGTATATCTCGTCCCATGGCCTCGATCTGGGCCGGGCTCGTATTCGGGGCCGTACTTGGCCGCCGCCTCGTGTCGGATCGCGTCCATGATAATGGCGAAATGCTCCTCGGGGATGATCCGTTTCTGGGGCTTGTCCCCATAGACAATGCGCAAAAGCCTGCCCCTCTCCCACTCGTGAGGCTCGATCTCCAGCTTCATCGAGAAGCCGTGCTGCGCCAGCGCTTCGAGCGTGGGAACCGGATACGGCATCGGCTCGGCGTCCGGACAGGCCGACAGCTCCGGGACCAGGGTCGGCGTGATATAGCCATTTGTCAGTCCGATGTCGAAATTCCGCTTTTTCATATCGACGTGGAATATGATATTGCCGGTGAACCACTTGCCTCGGACGGATTCGCTCGCCTGCTTGGCCACGCGGGCCGGCTGGATTCCGAGCTTCTGCATCTCCTGGTCGAGGGCGATCTTCACGGCCTCGTCGTATTTGTGTTCCGAATCCTGCAGGGCGCTGGCCCCGATGATCGTTCCCAGCAGATTCGAGTAGGAGTCCTCCCACGAGAACGCGGAGGGATACTCCGGGAACGGCCCGATGCACTTGAAGCCGTACCACGTGATCATCTCATGCCAAGTGGTCATCGTGAACGCCAGATAGGGGCCTATCGCACCGGCGACCTCCCTGGCGATTGTCATCTGCTCGACTTTGGACAGGCTGCCCCAGTTCTCCGGATAGGTGAGGGTGACGAAACTCCTCGAACGGTCCACGGCCAGCTTGCAGGAGAAGCTGGTCTCGTGATCCATCAGATGCCGATACGCAATCGCCGTCAGATAGGCTGTCCAGTCCGCTGTTATCCGAACGTGGATGACGTCGATATGGCCGCCTCGGCAGGTATAGGCGATCCCATCCTTCTCCGACAGACGGAAGCAGTATCCGTGCGTTCCCAGGTCCGGGCCTTTGAAGAACGTGCCGATGTTTGAGCTCGGATAGGAACCGAACCGGACGCGAGGTGGCCCGCTGAACCCACAATAGACTGCCTGGTCGGCCGGACACGACAGGGCCTTGTCCGGCAGGACCCGGCATCCGACCGCCACCGGCATCACGGATAGAAGACTAACGAAGCACAATCGCCAGAGCATGCGACTCATCATGGCTACACTCCAAGGCACGAAGCCCCCAGACACGAGGTCGATGGATCGCGTCCAGACCCCACGGCAGTCCGGTCGTCTCTTTCAACGATCTGTCCACGAAGCCATCCATGTTGTTACGTAAAGAGACCGAGAAGGGTTCCCGCAAATGCACTGCGTAGTCACCTCAAGCCGTGGGATCGCACTAAAGGGCCCTTCAACCAGAACGCGTGCGCGGCCAAACACTCAAATCACCCAGCACCAGACCAAGTGCACTGCAGGTTGCACAAGCACTACCAAACCGAAGGTCATACCGAAATAGTACGCTCAATTTTACCAGACGGTGTGCCCGTACAGCAAGAGAAAACGAGGTGAATATGGAAAGGCCCAGCCTCACTCTCGGGCCCATTATCAGACCCCAGTAAACGGCTCGGCCAGGCATCACGGGCCAAGCCGGCGGAACCAAGGATAGATCGCCACTCTTGGCTCATCCTTCCATACTTTTTTAGGACTTGGCGATTCTCCTTGTCATTCGATGGGGAGCAATCCTATCACACCGGAGTGCTCGACGGAAATACAGAAATCATCTATGGTTTCGAGACGAACGGGTTGCCCTTGATGTAGAATCGCAGGAGCCGCTTCGCCCAGCGGCCCGCGTAGTCCACACCAATGCGAGGCCGCTTGACGATGGTGAAGTCCTGTGCCTCACCTGAACCGGCGATATAGAAATCGTCGCTGAGCAGGTCGCGACCATTAAGTCGCCTGTCGATGTGCATCCCCTTGCACAGCAGGCCCGGACCCTGCGTTCGGCCATCGACGTTTCTCATCGGCTCCAGCGCCCGCAGCAGGACGGCCGAGGCAACACCCTCGGCCTGCGTCACCACATTCACGCAGCAGTACATCCCATAGATCAAGTACACATAGGCATGACCGGGCGGGCCGAACATGACCTTCGTCCGCTCGGTCAGTCCGCGGGCGGAGTGGGCGGCCAAATCGTGCGAGCCGAGATACGCCTCCACCTCCACGATCCGCCCGACCCGCTCCACGCCGTCCGACACATGGACCAGGTACTTGCCCAGCAGTTCACGGGCGACGAGGGCCGTGTCTCGATCATAAAATGTGCGAGGCAGCTTCTGCATAGATCAAGGCCGGAACATAGCCGATCCGGGCCTTTCTGTCAAAGCGCGCACGCTTTTTCCTCTTTGCTCTCAGGGACAGGCTCTCTACAATAGCACCGACAGCGGCGGGAAATAGCGCGTTCGTGCCCGCCGCCAATCGCAGAATCCATGGGCATGCTGCCGCGCGGGCTGTCTGCATGGGTGAAATCGGACGGGTGGGCCGTCGTGAACGGCCATTCCGTCGAAGCAGGAGTCTGTATTGATATGAGCCGTGGAATCGCAGACACGCAATTCACCGTAGGCGAGATCGTGGCAAGCGGATGGGACCTGTACTGCATGCATTTCACGCGCATCCTGCCCATCTTTCTGGTCGTCTACGTTCCGATCAACATCGGCCTGTCCTTTCTGCCGGCGGACGACTGGATCGAGCGGTATGGATTTCCCGGATTCCTGATGTATGCCCAGATCCTCCAGTTGACGGAGCTCTTCATCGGCGTTCTGGCGACCATGTCCCTGGCCAAGCTGATGGAGGAATCTCTCTATGGACACACCCTGTCATGGCTCCAGGCTCTGCGCTACGCGGCATCCCGCTGGCCGGCGGCGATTCTCACGGGTCTGCTGGCCGGCCTGATCCTCCTTGGTTTGACGCTGCTGCTGATCGTGCCCGGCATCCTCTGGGGCGTCTACTACAGTTTCTTTCCGTATGTCGTAGCGTTGCGAGGCTTGTCGGGCAAGCCGGCGCTGGACTACTCCAAAGCGGCCGTCAAAGGCCAATGGTGGCGGGTGTTCGGATATCTGCTCGTGATTCAATTTTTGAGCCTCGTGGGTCAGATCGGGGTGACTTCCCTCTTCCGGCTCCTGCCCGAGCACAGAGTCCTGGACATCCTGTCCAATACGGTGTCCGACGTCGTTTCCCCCCTTTTCCTGACAATGGTGATCGTGTTCTTCTTGAACAATGACTACTTGAGAACGAAGATCGGGTCGTCGAGCGAGCCGCCTGGGGATTCGCAGGATGTCTCTCCCTCGCCGGAAATCTGAGAAGGATTGGGCGAAAGCGACGCTCGCATCATCCAGCTTCCGATATGAGACCTGCCCATCCCGGAGGCCACCCTGCACCGGAAGAATTCACGCGCCCGGAAGCAAAAGAGCACCTATCGTCAGAGTAGGCTTCTCGTGCATCCGTGTCCTCCCTTCAAAGAAGAAGCGGGGCCCGTGCCACACGGTCCGAGCCCCGCTTTGTACGATCTATCCGCCGCAAAGTCAGTTCACTGCGGAAGACAACCATTCTGCCGTCACGGCACCACCGGCGCCGGCTTGGTCAAGCCGATATCGTCGATGAAGATCCGGCCGGTGCCGCCCTTGGCCGGGTTGGCCCGATCGCCCACGCCGATGACGATCGTCTTGACAGCAGCCGCATTGACCCCGGTGAAGCTGCTCAGCGGGACCTTCCACTCGGTCCACTTGGCCGTGGTCACAACCTTCAAGTCCGAATTGGCGACAACGGCCGTGTGGTTCGACGTGTCCTTGAGCATGACATAGATCGGGGCAGCCTTGTTGGCGGCCTTGCCTTGGACGTACAGAACCAGCGCATCCGTGCCGTTGGCCGTCCAGTTCTGCTTGGCCGTGAAGGTCTGCTCGGCCTCGCTATAGAACGGCGAATTGACGTTGTTGTAGTCCAGAGGCATCGACTGCTTGCCGCCGTGCACGATCGTCAGCTCGGCAAACGGAGCCGTGGGGTTACCGACCACGGAGCCGCTCAACCCGTTGGACAGCCCATCGATCCAGGTGTCGAAGATCGTGGTCTTGGCCGCCAGATTATCATTGTAGCTCTCGAAATCGTCCACCGGGACGACAGTCGTGAAACTCCACACCTTGCCGGCCTTGACCACGTCGCCGGCTCCCACCTCATCCACTCGCCAGTAGTAGGTGGTGGCCTGCTGCAGATCGCCCGGCGCAAAGGTCGCGTCCGTCAACACCCCTTTGTCGACGCCGGCGGCCCCCTGCTTGACCGCATCGAGGTTGTCGCCGAAGTAGAGATGATGCTTGATGGCGCCGGTGCCCTTGCTCCAAGCCAGCGTCGAGGCCGACGAGGCGGTATTCGTTCCATCCGCCGGCACCGGGTCGTAGGCCGTGGCGGGCTGCGCCAGGAAGCTCCAGACGTCCCCCGTATAGACCGTCACCTGATCCGGGTCGATCCCATCTACACGCCAATAGTAGGTGACGCCCGGTTTCAGGCCCGGGACATAGAAGAACATGTTGAGCGGCTGGCGCGGACCGGCCAGGCTCGCAACGGGCAGGTTCGGGTCTGTGCCCATGTAGACGTTGTGGAGCTTGATGGTGTCCAGCGATTTCCACCGGAAGAGCGGAACCGTGACGTCCCTGGCGCCGTTGGCCGGATTCGGGCCCCAAGCCTTGATCCGGGGCGAAGCAGGGACCTGGAAGATTTCTTTCACTTCCGCCGCCGTGATCGCCCGGTTGTAGATGCGTGCCTCATCGAGCATGCCGTCGAAGGCTTCATGTTCGTCCGGGTTGTCGTCATCGCTGATATTGGCAACCGGATCGAGGGCGGTCAGGCCGGTGTACGTCCCTTCGGTCGACTTCGCGCCGTTCGTGTAGACGACGTATTTGCCGTTGTCCCAGGTCAAGACAATGTGGTGCCATGTCTTGGTCGCCAGGGCCACGGTATCCGTCCATTTGGCATGCGTGTCGCCGAGACCGACCGACAGGGTGGTCACGCCGCTGTTCAGGTAGATCTGGATGCGATTGACATAAGGCGGGCGGGTGGTGTGCCCGAAGAAATAGCGGGTCCGCGCCGCCTGGGGATCGCCCAAGTACCCCCACAGGGAAATCGTTCCGGCCGACACGGACATGCCCGTCGTCGGGAACTCCACATGAGCTTCATCCACCTCAGTGGCGAAGAACACACCGCCTCCGAAACGTCCGGGCACCCATTCCGTGGCGTTCCCAGAGAGCGTGCCATCATGACCGTTGCCGGAGGAGTCGGCAGCAACGGTCCCGCTACTCTCATCCAGCTTGAAGTAGGAGACCAAACCGTCCTGGAGGCCGGCCTGCGTCGCCGCAACCCCCATGCTCAGGAACAAACCAACACACACGAACCACATCAATTTCGTTCTCATAGATCCTCCATCGAAGCCAATGGCGGGGCCTGTACCGTGCGGTTCAGGCCCCGCCTTCAAGGTTCATCGCAGTTCAACGCTACTTCGCCGGCGAGGATTTCACCAGGGATATGTCGTCGATGAAGACCACCCCCGTACGCCCCGCCACCGGCTTCGCCTTGTCGCCTATGCCAATGACCATCTTCTTGACCTTGGCCACATTCACGCCGGTGAAGCTGCTCAGCGGGATCTTCCACTCCACCCATTTCGTCGCCTTCAGGATCTGCGGATCAGGATTGATGACCACCGCCGTCTTGTTGGAGGAATCCGTGATCGCGACGTAGAGCTGGTCGGCCGCGGCCGCCGCGGAAGCGGCTACCAGCGCCGTACCCCAACTGGAGGGCGTCTGCCAGTCCCCTCCCACGGTCGAGTGCCACGCGATCTGACGCTCCCGGGTGTCCAGGCCGTCATCGTCGTCGTTGTAGAAGCAGTCCACCCCGATCAGCTTGCCGACGGGCGCCTTGGCACCGAGCAGTGACTGCCAGGGCATCTTGATCTCGATGCGCCATCCGGTGGGCGTGTCAACCTGGGCAAACACGATCCCGGTGATGTTCGTATTGGTCCCTTGGATGTCGGTGGCCGTCCACCCGAAGGTGTACTGACGGTTGTTGCCAACCAGCCCCGCGCCTTTCTTCGTGTTGTCGCCGTCGACATAGACTTCGACACTGTCGTCGAGATACGCCGCCGTGGAGTCGTTCCACAGCTTGCTGTCGTTGATGTCGACCAGCACGTACAGGTTGTCGGCGTCGTACATCTCGCGGAACTGTCCGGATGCGTCGGCCGGCCCGGTCGGGTCGGTGCCGTCGATTCTCCTCGTGATGGGCAGTATCGTCGCCTGGGCCCAAACGTCGTCGATCTTGCCGTCAATCACCGGCGCCTTGCTCACGTTCTGGATCTCAAAGTCCACACCCCTGCCCTGGACGTAGAGCACCAGGGCCTCCGTGCCGCCTGTGGTCCAATCCTGCGTCGGGGAAAACGTCCGTTCGGCCTCGCTGTAGAACGGAGCGAGCATATTGTTAAAGTCCAGAGGCATGGACTGCAATCCGCCGTGCACAATCTTCTGCTCGGCAAACGGGGCGTTGGGGTAACCGACCTGAGAGCCGCTCAACCCATTGGTGACGCCATCAATCCAGGCGTCATAAATGGTGTTGCCGTCCTTGTCCGTGTAGCTCTCGAAATCATCGACAGTCATCCAAGTGGTGAAACTCCAGACGGGGCCGGCCCGGACGGCGGCGCCGCTCACGATCTCGTCCACGCACCAGTAGTACGTCGTTGCCCCCTGAAGGTTTCCGGGCGTGAACGTCGCATCGGCCAGCGCCAACAGACCTTTGTCTGTGCTGGCCGCCCTTTGGGCGACGGCGTCACGACTGTCGCTGAAGTACAGATGATGCTGCACGGCACCCATGCCCGACGACCACTTGAGGACCGCCGCCGGAGCAACGGTCGTGGCCCCATCCGGCGGGTCGGGATTGTACGCGGTCAGGGCCTGCGTCAGGAAAGTCCAGACATCACCCGTAATCACGGTGACCCCATCCTTCTCGACTTCGTCGACACGCCAGTAATAGGTCGCCCCCGTTTCCAGTCCGGGCAGGTGGTAGTACATCGCTAAGGGTTGGCGGGGCCCGACGAGATTGGCGGCGCCCAGTTGAGGGGTCTTGCCCAGATAGACATCGTGGAACATCGCGGTACTGCCCGCCGTCCACCGAAACAGGGGCATGGCTACATCCGCCGCCCCATTGGCCGGAAGGGGATTGCTGGCCTTCTTCTGGCCCCACGAGGCGCCACACACGCTCAGCACTACAATCGTGATCGCCAAACACCGTAATTTCGTTCCCATGTCAGTCCTCCTTCTAATAGGTTGCATAGACGTGCAAAAACGCGCGCATTGCCGCGCAGCTCACGATGAATAAGACCCCGAATGTACTCCCGCCGATTCGGCTGCACACCTCCTTCCGGCACACCTGGGCCGCCAAAGGCCCTGACCCACACGAATCCGCGAGGCGATGATGAGCCTCAAGTTGCACTGGGGCTCATAGACGCAATGCTTCGCGTCCGGCGTTGCCTGCCGCCTCTGCAAAGGCCCTCACGGGCACTCTCTCGAAGCGCCGGCAGTCCGACGTTCTGCACATGTCGGCTGTCATCGCCATTTGGTCTACTCGGCGGTCCGCACAGACCTTACCTATTTTATCTTATACCAATGCAACGTCCGCATTTCAACAGAAATATCGCAGTTCACCAGCCGTCTGACGATGTTCGCCCCGGTGCCGCAAGTCACTTGCTGCCAAGCAGTTGTGGAAATCGCCGTCGTCGACCGTACAAATCTCCCCGCAACACAGGGGTATTTCGACTCCTTCTTCCCACAGACCCGAGTCGCCGGCAGCACGGCCAGACTTCCTTCACCGTGCCACGCCATTCAAACGTGCAGGGGATGGATCCAGTCACAAACCACCCGTTCACCAGTACCACATTTCGCAAGTTCCACGACTATAGGGGATGGACTGCCTCGCTTCGCTCGCAGTGACATACTCCGACGCACAGCGGCACTGCGGCCAACGCCCCTATATGTCATTGCGAGTCGCGTGCCAACGGAGCAATCTCCCCCCGTGTAGTCTCAAGACTTGTGAAATCCGGCACCAAACCACAGCGACATCAGCCTTCCACTGACGCTCCCGGACGCCCAAAAGACCCGCAAACGTCCCTCCAGCCATCTTCTACATCCACTTTCCGGCCCCCAATGCTCGCTATTCACGCCTTTTCCGTCATCTACCAGCC
>Ga0315286_10003697_pt1 | contig 14531 bp, 16 predicted proteins | sample YL17G10_0_MG_FD_205038 | JGI IMG/M metagenome (GOLD analysis project Ga0315286, IMG submission 205038) | Sediment microbial communities from Yellowstone Lake, YNP, Wyoming, USA - YL17G10_0 | ecosystem: Environmental > Aquatic > Freshwater > Lake > Sediment | place: USA: Wyoming | collected...
AGATGACGAGATTCGCCCCCGCTTCGAAGGAGCGGCGGGAGAGATCGACATGGTCCTCGAAAAGAGACAGAATCTTGTCCGCGCCCGTCTGGGTCCAATAGATATCCGATGGGACATTGCCCTGGATTACGGCCGCGGGGAACGACTCCGATGTCGGCCGGACCCGGCCCAGGCTGAGGAACCCGCCGATGTGAACGAGCGCCAGGATCATGATCCCGAAGGCGAAGGGTAAGCGCCGGGACGTGCGGATCGAATAGACAAACAAACTCTGGAAGAGGACCAGGACAAAGGACACTCCGTAGACGCCGGTGAGAGTAGCGATCTGGATCAACGGCAGGTTCCGGTACTGGCTGAGCCCGATCAGGCCCCAGGGGAAACCGGTCAGAGCATGGGTCAGCAGGTATTCGATGCCGACCCACAGGAACGGCGCCGCAAGGAAGGCCAGGACCGCCCGCCGTTTGTGGATGACGGCGAACAGGAGGGCGAAGAGCGCCCAGCTCAGTCCGAGAACGACAACGAGCAGGAGATAGACGGAGAAGCTGAGGATGGTCGACATGCCGGCATAATGGGACGGCACCGCCGGGATCCAGTAGAGAAGAATGCCGTAGAAAACCGTCCCCGCGAGCCATCCGCTGAGAAAAGGCTTTCGACCGCTTTTTCGGGAAAGGACGGCCAGGAGGGGAATGAACGCCAGCCAGGCCATGAAAGGCCATTCGACCTTGGGGAAGGCCGTGGCGGCCAGGAAGCCGCTGAAAGCGGCGAAGATGAGATCGGGAAGCTTCATGCCGGATGCGGAACGGCGCTTAATCGACGACGATAAAGAAGTCGGTCTTTTTCTTTTTCAGAGCGGCGGCCAGTTTGCCTTGGGCGTCGTCGGCCTCGGCCTTGGTCTCGTAAGGACCGATCCGGACCCGGAACACCGTTTTCTTGTCCGTGGTCATGGGATCGAGGACACGGGACGGAAAACCGAGCAGCTCCACCCGTTCACCGTAGAGCTTGGCCGCGGGCTTGTCGGTCACCGCGCCGATCTGGACATAGAACCGGCCTTTCGGTTTGGCGTCTTTGACCTCCGCCGTCGGCGCGGCTTTCGTGGCCGGGGCCTTCGCGGCGGTGGGTTTCCCCGCGTCCGGGGCGGGCTTGGCGGTTGCCGGCGCGGCCTTTTCCGCGACGATCGGCGGCTTCGCATCCGCGGGCTTGGGCTTGGCCTCGGTCCCCCCGCCGCCCGGTTCGCCTGGCTTGACCGCGGGCTTATCGGGAGGTTTTTCGGAGGGCTTCACTTCCGGTTTGTCCGCGGGCTTGACCGGCGGCTTATCGGGCGCATTGACCGGGGGATTGGCTTCCTCCGGCTTCGCGGCCGGCGCCGGGTCAGGGGAGACCGGCGTCTTGGGAGTGACGGTCTCGGTCTTGACAGGCACCAAAGGTCCGGCGCCGGCCGCAAGCTGGTTCTGCTTCTTGCCGACCGAGATTCCCAGAAGGAAAATAAAGACGCCCAGGATCAGGATTCCGAGAAAGACCACGACGAGCTGGGCGCTCGAAAACTGGAGCTCACGGAACGGTTTGTCTTTGGACATGGGGCTATCGGGTCTCCTCTCTATGGACCGCGGGAGCCTTCTTTGTGGCCCGGGCGCCGGGATACAAGTGACAAAAAAGGCCCTCATCCCGCAATGTATAAAAGTATTTCTTCATATTGATTTCATTATAGAAAGGAGCCGCCGACAAGTCAATAAATGTCTTGACATTTTACGGCCAATAAACTAATTTTATGTTTTCTCTGAGGAGCTCCTTATGATCAAAAATGACATTGCCCTGGAAATCGAAAAGAAATCCGAATTCAACGGGGCGAAGTCTTTGTTGATCGTCGAAACCATCCTGGAGGCTCTCAAGGACGCGCTCGCCAAGCAGGACAAGGTTGAAATCCGGGGGTTTGGGAGCTTTAAGGTCGTGGCCAAGAAGACCGGCTATGGCCGTGACATCCGTCGGAAGAAGCAGATCCACATTACCCAGGGCAAGCGGATCAAGTTCCGCTGCGGCCAGGAATTGAAGATCCTCTCGCCCAAATCCGGAGCGTGATTCCACAGCCTGCCGGGCCTTCGGCGACGTCCGTTCCGCCGCCAAGGGGAAGTAATTGACCGATCGCCAGAAGCCTCTGAAATCGACTGGAATCCGGACCTATTCGCTCCGATCCCGCAAAAGCAAGGTCGATGTGCGCCGGCTGGCCAAGGTTGCGCGGCCGAACGACTCGCTCGCCGGTTTCTTCCGCAGTCTTCCCGACATCCTCGCCGCGGCTGATTTCCGGGAATTCGCCGGACGCATGGCGGCGGCGAAAGCGCGCCGCCGGCCGCTCATCTGGGGGGTGGGAGCCCATGTCGTCAAGGTCGGGCTCAACCCTGTCCTCATCGATCTCATGAAAAGCGGATGGATCTCCGCCCTAGCGATGAACGGGGCCGGGATCATCCACGATTTCGAGCTGGCCTTCGCCGGCCGGACGTCCGAGGACGTGGAATCCCAGATCAAGGCCGGCCGGTTCGGCATGGCCCGCGAGACGGGGGACTTCCTGAACAAAGCCGTAAACGAAGGCTCGTCCGAGGGCCGCGGCTTGGGCGAATCGGTCGGCCGGATGATCGGCGGCTCGAAATTCCCATACCGGAAGCTCAGCCTCCTCGGCGAAGCATACAAGCTCGGCATTCCGGTCACAGTCCATGTCGCCCTTGGGACCGACATCATCCACATGCATCCCGGCGCGAACGGGGCCGCGCTCGGCGCGGCCTCGCTTCTCGATTTCCACCGGTTTGCCGCGGAGGTCGCCCGCCTCGACGGCGGGGGCGTCTACCTCAACGTCGGGTCGGCCGTGATCTTGCCCGAGGTCTTCCTCAAAGCCGTCGCACTCGTCCGGAACCGGGGAGGGCGGATCGATGGATTTTCCACGGCCGTCTTCGATTTCAACCATCATTATCGTCCCGCGGAGAACGTTGTCCGGCGGCCGCTCGGAACAACGGGGAAAGGGTACTATTTCCTCGGGCACCACGAGATCATGATCCCTCTTCTGGCGTCCGCTTTGAAAAGCGGCGTGCGCTGAACCGTCCGCTCCGGAGGGGACGGCCGCTCAATCCCGCAGCCGTCGGCTTTCGCTATCCAGGCGCTTGGCCTTCTCATCGAGGAGCAGGCTTTCATGGAGCGCCTCCGCCCGGGTGACGGTTTCCTCGATCGTACCTGAAGTGTCGATGACGTAATCGGCGAAATCGAGCTTCTCCCCGGCCGGCATCTGAGCTTCGATCCGCTGCCGTGCGTCCTCGGGGGAAAGGCCGTCGCGCGCGGCCAGCCGCCTCAGCTGGACGTCGGGAGGACAATAAGCGATGACGATTTTGTCGAAGTACTCCGCGAATCCGGCCTCGATCGTGAGCGCCGCCTCGTTGACGAAGATTCGAACCTTCCCCTCCGCCGCGAGCCGGGCGGCGGTTTCGCGCATCGCGGCGAAGACGAGCGGATGGACGATGGCGTTCAACGCCTCGCGCTCAGGGGGGTCGGCGAAGACGATCGCGGCGAGCTTCTTGCGGTCGATCGTCGCGTCGGGGGCGAGGACTTCGCGGCCGAAATGCTCGATGATCGGTTCATAAGCCGGGCGGCCCGGGGCCTGCAGGTCGCGCGCGGTCCGGTCAGCCGCATGGAGATGACAGCCGCGTCTGTGGAGGACTTCTCCGATGACCGATTTGCCGGAGGCAATTCCGCCCGTCAGGGAGACGAGGAGCATGGCCGAAAAGCGGCTATTTCTTCAGACCGGCGATGAATCCGAATCCCTTGCCGAATCGGACGGCCACACCCTGTTTCTTGCCCTTCTGGCGGGGCCGCTCCAAGCGGACCGCCTTGCCCCCCACTTTGAGCTGGATCTTCTTGCCGTCGGTGGCCGCCTTGGGCAAGTCGATCAACAGGTTGAATTTGGATCCGACGACGATTCCCGAGGCGAGCTGGAAGAATGCGCCGCCCGAGGAAATATTGTCGAGCCGGGCCTTTTCTCGGAACTTCGAGCCGTCCGGGAGCGAGCCTTCGACGACGGCGGTCAACGGCAAGAGGAAGCGCCATTCCCGGCGACGGGGCCTGGCGGGTAGGGGGTGGATCCGCGCGGCGGGGGACTTGGTCGAACGGGCGGTTGAGGCGGCTTTCTTCATGGTACTCACACCCTGTTCCTTTCTAATTAAAAGAGGGCCGAATTGATGGCATAGAGGGCCAGCTGGAGTCGGCTGTGCGTGTCCAGCTTGGCATAGATGCTCTTGATATGGGAGCGAACGGTGTTCTTGCTGATGAAGAGGATGTCGGCGATTTCGTCGTTGCTTTTGCCCTGGCCGATGAGCTTCAGGACCTGGAACTCGGTGGGCGTGAGCTGGTCGAGGGTCTTCTCTTTGAGGTCGCGGCCGACGACCGAAATGATCCTGTCCATGATGCTGCTCATCTTGTCCCGCGGCAGCCAGATCTCGCCCCGGTGGATGACGTGGACGGCCTCGGGGAGCTGGCCCGACGGGTCGTTCAGGTCGAAGTAGCCCCGGGCGCCGACGTTGATCAGGCTGACGATCTCTTCATGGCTGGGGATGTTGCCGAGGAGGAGCATCTGGGTCTTGATCTGGTCCTTGGAAATCTCCCGGATCGCCTTGCAGATCTCGCGCATGTTGGGAAGCGATTCCGTGCTGGCGAAGAGGATGACGTGCGGCAGGAGCTTGCGGATCGAATCCATGAAGGACTCGATCGTCGTTTTTTCGATATTGACGACGTCGATCTCGGGATCGGTCTCCAGGGTCCGGAGGATGCCCGACAGGATCAGGTCCGATGGGCAGAAAACGAGGACCTTGATTTTCGGGGTTTCGGGGAGCGCAGGTTTTTTCTTGTTCATACGTTTTCGGTCCCTTCGGCGTTCGGCTTTCTGGAAGTCCTCTCGCTTAACCGAATTCTAATCAATCCGGCGCGGTCTTGTCAACTCGGGGGCACACCGGGGGCACGCCGCAGAGCGAGGAGGTTCAGGGCGGAGAACCGATGGCGTCCCGGCCGGACTCCGGCCTCTACGCGTCGGGCTTAATGATATATTTCCCGTCGAACTTGACCGTGACTTTCTGGGAGGCGGCCCGGTCTCTCTGGATCTCGACCTTCTCGACGCGCCCCTTGAGGACCAGCTTGAGGTCCTTGTCGTCGAGAGAGAGCTTCTCCGGCAGGTCGATGACCATCCTCAGACGGGTGCCGATCTGGATCGGGTTTTTGAGGATGAACGAGGACAATTCGTGGCTGATGTAGGAGAGCACGGTTTCCTCGGCGAATTCTCTGCCGCGGGCGTTCACCCCCTGCACGGACGTCGGCAAGGGGAATGTGAATCCCGGGTCCCGGTCCCCCCGGGCGTCCCCGCTTTCCATAAAGGACTGTCTCATTTTAGCCGCTTCCTTTCTTAACGTTTCCTTTTCCTTGGCTTCGTGGCTACAATAAATCCGCCTGCCGGTCGGGTCAATCACCCCTTAGGATGAACTCCGGGGTGATTTATGGGGGACACCCAACATCCAAAATATGCCCGGCTCGCGATTCTGGGGGCTGGGTGTCCCCAACTATGCCCCCCGTCGGGTTGACAATGGAAGGTGCGGACGCTAGAATGACCCCGCCGAATTCACCGCCGGAGATACATGTGAGCAAAGACGAACGCCTGGTCAGGCAGATTACCCCGAAATCCGAGGATTTTTCCCGTTGGTACGCCGAAATCGTCCAGAAAGCGGAGCTTGCCGACTACACCCCCATGAAGGGGATGATGGTCATCCGCCCTTACGGCTACGCCATCTGGGAGAATATTCAGCGCCTCATGGACCGCCGGATCAAGGAAACCGGCCACGTCAACGCCTATTTTCCCCTGTTCATCCCCGAGAGCTTCCTGAAAAAGGAGGCCGAGCACGTCAAAGGATTCACTCCGGAAGTCGCCTGGGTCACCATGGGCGGCAAGGAGGAACTCGAGGAGCGCTTGGCCGTCCGCCCGACTTCGGAAGCGATCATCGGCTACCTATATTCCAAGTGGATCAAGTCCTGGCGCGACTTGCCGGTCCTTTACAACCAGTGGGCGAACATCGTCCGCTGGGAAAAAGTGACCCGGCCGTTCCTTCGGACGACGGAATTCCTGTGGCAGGAGGGGCACACCTGTCACGAGACGGCCGAGGAGGCCCAGACGGAAACGATGAAGATCCTGGCCCTCTACAAAGAATTCTGCGAGACCGAGCTCGCGATCCCGGTCGTCGCCGGCCGCAAGTCGCTCCGGGAGAAATTCGCCGGCGCCCAGATGACATACGCCATCGAAGCCCTGATGTCCGACGGCAAGGCCCTTCAGATGGGGACCTCGCACAACCTCGGCCAGCATTTCTCCAAAGCCTTCGACATCAAGTTCGAGGACCGCAACCAGACGCTGCAGTACGTCTGGCAGACCTCCTGGGGCTCGTCAACCCGGATGATCGGAGCCGTGATCATGGCCCACGGCGACGAATCCGGCCTGCGTCTCCCCCCTCGTGTGGCGCCGGTCCAGGCCGTCCTGGTGCCCATCGCCATGGGCAACTGGAAAGAGACCGTCCTGCCCACCGTCCTCGCCGCGGCGGAGAGCCTGAAGAAAGCGGGCCTGCGCATTCAGGTTGACGCCCGCGAGGAGTTTACGCCGGGCTGGAAATTCGCCGAGCACGAAATGCGCGGCGTACCGCTCCGGATCGAGATCGGGCCCCGGGACGTCAAAGCCGGCCAGGCCGTCTTTGTCCGACGGGACGCGAAGACCAAGGACGCCGTCCCCCTGGAGGCTATCGCCGAAAGGGCGGTCGCCCTGCTCGACGATATCCAGGCTTCGCTCTATCAAGCCGCCCTCCGGTACCGCGAGGAGAACACGCGCGAAGCGGTGACGTACGGCGAATTGAAGGACCTCATCGAAATTAAGCGCGGTTTCGTCAAAAGCCCCTGGTGCGGCGGGGATGCCTGCGAAGATAAGATCAAGACCGAGACGATGGCCACGATTCGAGTCATTCCTCCCGATTGCGATGGGCCGGCGGCCGAGGGAAAGATGTGCGTCTGCTGCGGCCGGGAGGCCCTGGCCGTGGCCTATTTCGCCCGCGCGTACTGACGCCCGCATGCGCGACGACGACGCTTCCCGACGGGAACGAATGGTCGGGAGCCAGATCGTCACCCGCGGCGTCCGGGACGCGCTCGTCCTGGCGGCCCTCCGGAAAATTCCCCGGCACGCCTTCGTCCCGGAAGAGCTCCGGTCTCTCGCCTACGAGGACGAACCTCTGCCGATCGGCGAAGGCCAGACCATCTCCCAGCCGTATATCGTAGCGGCCATGACCGAAGCCCTCGAGCTCAAGGGCGGGGAGCGCGTCCTGGAGATCGGGACCGGCTCCGGATATCAGACCGCGGTCTTGGCGGAAATCGCGGCCGAGGTCTTCACGATCGAGATCGTCGAGCCGCTGGCCCGGCGCGCTCGGGAAAGCCTTGACGCGCGGGGCTATGCCAACATCCGCTTTCGAATCGGCGACGGGACGCACGGGTGGCCGGAATTGGCCCCCTTCGACGGGATTTGCGTCACAGCGGCGCCCGCCGAAATGCCGCCCGAGCTTCGGGACCAGCTTGCGGTCGGCGGCCGGATGATTGTTCCGGTGGGCGTAGAAAAACAGACTCTGATCCTCGTCCGGCGCGGGGAATCGGGCTTCCGAGACTCCGGCCTTTTCGGCGTGCGGTTCGTCCCCCTGGTGCGCGGAACGGAAAGCCGGCCATCATGAACCGGAGCTTGCCGATTCTCATTCTGGTCCTGGCGACCGCTGCCGGCCTCTGGGCCAGTCCCCCCGCCTTCGCCAGGGAACCGGCTCAAGGGCCGGGCCCGATCGACAAGTTCATCAAGATCTACCTCCCCACCGGCGGGTCCGTCACGGCCGAGCTCGCGGTCACGGAGGCCGAGCGGGCGCACGGTCTGATGTTCCGCGAAAAGCTCCTGCCCGACCAGGGGATGCTCTTTGTGTTCGAGAAGGAGAGCGCCGCCGCTTTCTGGATGAAGAACACCATGATCCCCCTCGACATTCTCTGGCTCGACCACGACAGGCGCATCGTTCACATCGAGCGAAACGTCCCGCCCTGCAAGGCTGATCCTTGTCCTTCGTATGGCCCCGGACGGCCCGGACTCTATGTCCTCGAGCTCGCGGCGGGCGCGGCCGACCGCTTCGGATTGAAGCCGTCCGACCGGTTGGATTTCGTCCTCCCCAAGCGGTGAGGCGTTCAAGGCAGTAGGGGAGTGTTCTCCTATGCCCGAAGGGCAGAGGACGAGAGCGACGGACGAAATAGAGCGGAATTTCCACGTATAGGGAGTTCCGCGCTTTTTTGAGCGGCTGCTTCGAGTGCTTTAATCGAAACAGCGCGGCGCGAGCCCCGGTCGCTCGAAGCGGCGGGGACCCGCCCAAAGTGGGTGAGCTGCGAGAGCGAATGGGGCGGGAGCCGCGCCGAATTGGCCCTCCGAGCCCTCCCGTTTGAATCCCCATGCCTCGAACGCGTATAATGGGGGACCGACCCATGCCGAACCTGATCGCCGAATTCCGGAAAACCTTGAAGCTCGTCGAGGTCGAAGAGCTCGCGGATCTTTATATCTATCGTCCTTTGGCCTTTCTCCTGGTCAAGGGGATCGCCCGAACGGAAATCACGCCCAACCAGTTAACGATGTTTTCCCTCATCGCGGGCGTCCTGGGCGGAGTCAGCTACGGATTGGGCCGCCGCCCGGCCATCGTCCTGGGCGCCATCCTTTTCGCGCTCTCAATCGTGGTCGATTGCGCGGACGGCCAGCTCGCCCGGCTCAAGAAAAACGGGACCCCCCTGGGCCGCATCCTTGACGGCATGATCGATTATGTGGTCACGGTGGCGGTCTATATCGGCCTCGCGATCGGGCTGGATCCCGGCCCGGGCCGGCGCCCGGTCTGGATCCTTCTCTTGGCTGCGGCCGGGCTGAGCAACATCGTCCACTCGGCCGCGCTCGATTATTATCGGTTCCGATTCGTGGCTTATGTCGTCCCGGAGAAGCGCGACGAGGACGCCGAATACCGGGAGTTCGAGGCCGAGCTCGAATCGCTCCTGAACCGTCCGGGGACCGGGCTGCGAAGAGCCGTCATCCGGATCTATCTGAAATACCTTTCGATCCAGAAGACGGTGACCCGGTCCCGAGCCAAATCCCGGCCCGCCTCCGAAGCAGACCGGGACTCGTTCTACCGGAAGAACAAGGCGGTCATGCGCGGCTGGACCTTCCTCGGCTCGACGACGCTCGGAAGCCTGATGATCGCGGCGACGCTCGCCGGACGGATCGACATCTATTTTTGGGGGAGGATCGTCGCGGCCAACATTCTGGCGGCGGCCCTCTTCTTCGTCCAGAGACGGATCGACCGCGAGCGCAGGCTCGAATCAGGATCCTGATCCGGAGCTACCCGCCAGGGCGGCGAGCTCGTCGGCGACGTTGCGCGAAGCGGATTCCCGACCCAGGCGTTCCCGGATTTCCAGGAAGCGGGCTCTCTGCTCCGCGCAAGCCCGGTCGGAATCCAGAAGCCGGATGGATTCTCGGGCTACGGCCTCGGCCGTGAAACCTCCCTGGATCAGCTCGGGCACAATCCGGTGTCCGGCCAGGATATTGACGATGCTGTAGTCGTCGATGCGGACGAAGCGCCGGCCGGCGGCGTAGGTGAGGGGGGACACGCGATAAAAGGCCACGAGCGGTGTGCCGAGAAGAGCGGCCTCGAGGTTGGCCGTGCCGCAGGCGGAGAGAGCGAGGTCAGCCGCGGCCATGGCCTCGTAGGCGTCCTCGCGGAGGATCTTCAGGTCCGGGGCCTTGTCCGGCAGGGCAGCTTCGAGGAGGCCGGGCTCCATGTCCTGGGCTTGGACGAGGACGAATTGGCAGGCGATATGTTCCCGGATCCGGTCCAACGCGGCCGCGAGAATGGGCATAAGGAAGCCGATCTCGCTTTTTCGGCTGCCGGGCAGCAGCACGATCAGCTTCCGGGCGGGATCGAGGCCGTATTTTCTGAAGAACTCTTCGCGGCCGAAAGACGTCCGGACGCGCTCGAGGAGAGGATGCCCGACGAACCGGGCGGGGATGTCCGCCTTGGCATAGAGGGCTTCCTCGAAGGGGAAAATCAAGCACATCTTCCGGACGGCGTCCCGGACGGTTTTCAGACGTCCTTTGCGCCAGGCCCAGACGGTCGGGCTGATGTAGTAGAGAACAGGAACGCCGAGCTTCTTGAGGCGTTTGGCCAGGCGCAAGTTGAAATCGGGGGAATCGATGAGGAGCGCGGCGGCGGGCTTCCGGGCGGCGACTTCGGACCGGATCCCGTCGAATATGCGCCTGATCCGGGGAAGCTTGGAAATGACCTCGGCCAGCCCCACGACCGCGAGCGCGGACATGGGTTGGACGATTTCGACGCCCGCCTCGGCCATGTTCGTCCCGCCGACGCCGAAGAAACGGGCGTCGGGATTCGTCTCATGGAAGCGGCGGACGACGGCCGCGCCGTAGTTCTCTCCGGATTTTTCGCCGGCGACGATCAGGAAGGGGCCGGTCATTTCTTGTCCCGCCCGTCGAAGTAGATGACTTCCGGGGCGGTTTTGGGATCCTGGCCGAGGTAGAAGAACCACTGGTCGTAGGATTCCTGATCGTTGTAGAGGCGGATGGACTTGAGGGTCGAACGGCTCACGACGCCGATGACCCGGACTTTTCCGGCGGCAGCCAGATTCGCTTCGGGGACGACCATGATCTGAGAGGGGCCGGCCGCGGCTCCGCCCGGCTTCCGCGGCGCCAGCCGTTCGGATTGGACGAGAATGTCCCAGCGGCCGTCGCGGGTCATCGGATCGCGATAGAGGCGCCGGAGGAAGTGTTTTTTATAGAGCTCCTCGAGGGAGGCGGGGATTTGACCGGGGAATTTCTTCTGGTAGAGCCGGATGGCCTCCACGATCTGGGTCCCCCGGAAAATCAGCTCTTCCTCGGACTCGCGCCGGACTTGGGTCTCCCAGACCGGGATCGCGGCCAGCAGGCCGACGGTGAGGACCGCGACGAGGACCAGCACCAGCACGATCGTGTAGCCGGATTGCCGGGTCTTCACCATGTGCTGAAGGGGGTCCCGTCGAGGCCGTTGCCCTCGGCCCCGGACTTGATGTCCATCATTCCGAACTCGGCGCCCGGCTGAACGAGGTCGTCGACGGAGGGCTGTTCCTTGACTTCGATCCAGGTGTCCGCCTTGCCCGTGACCGGATCGACCATGATCTTGCGCAGGTAGTTCTCGTCGACGAGCGCCTGCAGGGATGCCGGGTACTTGCCTTTGTCGGTGTGGTACTGATCGATGAGCTTGCGCAGCTGAAATAAATCCTCCTTGAGGACGGTCTCCCGGGCCTTCTTCACCGCATTCTGGTAGTTGGGAAGGGCCAGCCCGACGAGGATCCCGATCAGCGTCAAGACAATGATCATCTCGATCAGGGTGAAGCCGCCGCGGTCTTGGGCTCGTTGATGGCGCATCGAATCCTCACCAGTCCCGGTACTTGGTCCCGTCGAGGGCCTTGGCCCGGCTTTTGGTATAAACGTCAAAGACATTCTGCCCTCCCCAGCTCGCCGCATCCGGGGCGTCCTGGTTTGAGAGCAGGCCCCACTCGCCGGTACTCGTCATGGGGTCGCGGGGGAGCCGGCGGAGGAATTTGATGATTTTATCGGGGCCGCTCTTGGCCTTGGCATCGCCTTTGAGCTTGACCCCCTTGACGAGGATGTCGAGCTTGGGCGGATAACCGTCCGTATCGTCCTCGACTTCGATCTTCTTGTCATCCGCCATCTTCTTGTAAGCGTCGATGGCTTCCCGAATCAGGCGCAGATCGCGCCGGAGATCGGTCTCCCGCTCGCGCTGGATGGCGACCTTGGCCAAGGGAAGCGCGGCGCCGGCCAGGACGGCGATGATGGCCGCCGTCACCAGCACTTCTGCCAAAGTGAATCCCCGATCCCGACGGAATATAGTGGCCATCTCCACGAACCTCGGCTCCTCGGGAAGGCCCGGCCGGGAAATCGCGGGGCGACCGGTCAGAACCGGTTCTTCCGGTGGTCCCCGCCGCGGCTGCCGCCCCCGCCGTGGGGCCTTCGGTAGCCTGAGTCGCCGTCCCGGTTGGCCCCGCCCTCGGACGAGCGGTCGCCGCCGTCCGGATTGGGGTTCTCGATGAGGGCCTTCATACTAAGCTTTATCTTCCCGCCCTCTTCGACGTTAAGGACTTTGACGTTGACCGTCTGGCCGATGCTCAGAACGTCGCGCACGTTCGCGGTCCGCTGATGGGCGATTTCGGAGACGTGCATCAGGCCGACGAGGTTGGGCAGGATCTCGACGAAAGCGCCGTATTCCTCGATGCGGACGATCTTGCCCGTATAGGTCCGGCCCACTTCGGCCTCGGCGGTGATCTCGCTGATCATCTGCTTGGCCTTTTCCGCGGCCTCCATGTCGGTCGAGGCGATCGTGATCCGGCCGGTCTCGTCGATGTCGATCTTGGCTTTCGTCGCTGCCACGATCCGCTTGATCACCTTGCCGGAGGGCCCGATGACCTCGCCGACCTTTTCGGGGCTGACGAACATGGTGTAAATGTGAGGGGCGAACGGCGAGATATCGGCGCGCGGCGCCGCAATGGCGTCCTTCATCTTATCCAGGACCTGGAGACGGGCGATCTTGGCTTTGGCGAGGGCTTCGCGGATAAGGTCCAGGGAAATCGCGTGGATCTTGAGATCGAGCTGGATGGCGGTGATGCCCCGTATGGTGCCGGCGACCTTGAAGTCCATGTCGCCGAAGTGGTCTTCCAGGCCGGCGATGTCGGTCAGGACGGCGTGCCGGTCGCCTTCCTTGACCAGGCCGATGGCGATCCCCGCGACGACCATGGTCAGGGGGACGCCCGCGTCCATGAGGGCCAGGATCCCGCCGCAAACCGTGGCCATGGATGAGGACCCGTTGGACTCCATGATGTCGGAAACGATGCGGACGGTGTAGGGGAACTTCTCCTCATCCGGCATAGCTTGGAGGATGGACTTTTCGGCGAGCGCGCCGTGGCCGATCTCGCGGCGGCCGGGCCCCCGAAGGAACCCGACTTCGCCGACGGAGAAGGACGGGAAGTTGTAATGGAGCATGAACCGCTTGTGGGTCTCTTCGCCCAGGCCGTCGATCCGCTGGACGTCTTGGGGCGTGCCCAGCGTGACCGTAGCCAGGCACTGGGTCTCGCCCCGGGTGAACAGCGCCGAGCCGTGCGTGCGGGGGAGGAGTCCGACTTCGGACGAAATCGAGCGGATCTGGTCGAACGACCGTCCGTCGACACGAACGCCTTGATCCAGGATGAGCCGCCGGGCGAGCTTTTCTTCGATCCGGCCGAAGAGCGCTTTGGCCTCCGCGCGGCCTTCCTTGTCGTCTTCAGGGATCGCCGCGATCAGGTCCTTCTGGACCTGGACGACCGCGTTCTCGCTGGCTTTTTTGCCGGGCGTTTGGAAGGCGGCGAGAAGAGCCGGCCCGATCTTCGCCTCGAACTCGGCGAGCTTAGCCAGGTTGGGAAGCTTGGGCGTGAATTCGCGCTTTTTCTGGCCGATCTCCCGAAAGCGCTCCTTCTGGATTTCGATGATCTGGCGAATGGGCTCAAGGGCGGCGGCGACGGCGCCGAGGATCTTTTCCTCATCCACTTCCTTGGCTCCGGCCTCAATCATGCACACGCCTTCCTCGGTTCCGACGACGAGCAGGTTGAGGGGGCTCTGTTCGAGCTCCTTGGCCTTGGGGTTGATGACGTACCGGTCGTTGATCAGGCCGACTTTCACCGCGCCGATGGGCTTGGTGAAAGGGATATCGGAGAAGTAGAGGGCGGCCGAGGCGCCGATGATGCCCAGCGTATCGGGCTCGTTCTCGAGATCCGCCGAGAGGAGCAGGGCCACGACCTGGGTATCATTAAAATAGCCTTCAGGGAATAGCGGCCGGACGGGCCGGTCGATCAAGCGGCTGACCAGGATTTCTCTCTCCGAAGGCCGGCCCTCGCGTTTGAAAAACCCGCCCGGGATCTTGCCCGCGGCGTATGTGTTCTCCCGGTAGTCGACGATCAGGGGGAGGAAGTCCTTGTCTTCCTTGGCTTCCTTCCGCGAGGTGGCGGAGACAAACATCATCGTGTCGCCGTAGCGGACAACTGCGGACCCGTCCGCCTGCTTGGCGATCTTGCCTAGCTCGATGGACAGGATGCGACCATTGATTTCCAAGCTTATGGTATGGGACATGGTGGCGTTGGCTTCCGTTACTTGCGGAGTCCGAGCTTCTGGATAAGCTTTTCGTATCGGCCGACGTCTTCGCGTTTCAGGTAGGCGAGGAGCTTCTTCCTTTGGCCGACAAGCCTCATCATGCCCGTCGGGGCATGATGGTCGTTCTTGAAGGACGTCATATGCTGGGACAGCTGGGTGATTCGCTCGCTCAGCAGCGCGACTTGAACCTCGGCCGAACCGGAATCGGTGGGCTGGATCTTGTGCTCGCTGATGATCTTGG
>Ga0315286_10003698_pt1 | contig 14531 bp, 15 predicted proteins | sample YL17G10_0_MG_FD_205038 | JGI IMG/M metagenome (GOLD analysis project Ga0315286, IMG submission 205038) | Sediment microbial communities from Yellowstone Lake, YNP, Wyoming, USA - YL17G10_0 | ecosystem: Environmental > Aquatic > Freshwater > Lake > Sediment | place: USA: Wyoming | collected...
CTTCCGGTTTGCATTGCAAAGACACAGCATTCCATAACGGACGATCCTAAGGTCAAAGGAGCCCCGATGGGATGGACGCTGACCGTGAAGGAGCTGCAGGTCTCGGCCGGTGCAGGGTTCGTGGTGGCGGTCTGTGGTGATATCATGCTCATCCCTGGACTACCAGCGGAGCCCAATGCCAAGGAAATGGACATCTTTGATGATGGGACCATCATCGGCTTGAACTGAAGCGCCCCGTTCTTCATTGGATGGCGTGCTTCAGCCTTGAGACCACCAGAGAGCCGACCACGGCCAGGTCCTCTGTTGGCAGGATGGAGAGAGCCACTTCATCGAAGAGCAGATTGGCGGAGGCTGGAACCTCCTCATCCCCTTCCCACACGATTACGGTTACCGGCAATTTGGGAAAGACCTTGATCAGTATGCCAGCAGATACCTTTTGGAGAGGCTCTGCACCTATGGCCGAACCGGCTTTCAATAGGGTTCCCGGTGACGGTCCGAAGAGCTCGGCCAGCCGATCGATGGAGCGCTTCTTGAAGGCCGTGAAATAAAGGCTGCCGCCCGAGGCCTGAGTGAAGGGAACGACAGTGCCAGTGGGAGCCAATTCACTGCAGCCCAGCAGGTAATGCAGTGTCAGGATGGCGCTGAAATGGTCGACCTCCTTGCCATTCTCCAGGACCTTCCTCGCATCCACGTCTAGCGAGAGCGTGGTCTGGAAGAAAGGGAGCGTGATGGTCCGATCGGAGATATGGGACCCGGAGTCCTCAGCGAGGTCGTCCAGGTCGCGAGCATCAAGCTCCTGCCACGCTTTGGTCAGGGCAGCCACATATTTGTGCGGATCGGTCTGGACCATGAGCGCTCATCCTTCCCAATGCTTGGCATAGTCCTCAAGTGCGATGAACCCCATTCCGGAGTCCATCGTTCCTTCCAGAACCCTTCGGAGGTTGCCCAGGTTCTTCATCACGTCCGCCCTGTCCAACTTCCCCCTTCCGTATGTCTCCACCATGTGCCAGCTATGAGTGGCCAGCGTCAGGACCCCAGAGTGCACCTCTGACGCCAGATGCACATAGTCCTTTGGGGTTCGCTTCCCTTCATGCATCGGCCAGAGATAAGATACGATCTTCTTCCCCGCGAGGTCCTTCCCCGAGGCGATCGGTATCTCCAGCAGATCGCTATCCAGGCGCCAAGGCATCACCTTGCCGTCCTTGAGCTTGATGGTCAGGGAGGAATCATAGAGGAAATCCTTCTCGGTCAGGATCTCCATCGTCGCCTCATCGATGTGCTGGTAAGGTGCCCGAAAGCCCACTGGCCGGCGCCCGCAGAGGTCCTCGATGACGGAGGCGCTGTCATCGATCACCTGAGCCACCTCCGGTCCCATCAAGCAGATGCCGGTTTCCTCGCCGGTCAAGTCCTCATGGCAGATGCCATGGGCGGCCACCTCATGCTTTGCCAGAATGGTTCTGACGTCCATTTCCCTCGCGATGGCGCGCAGCGTGTCGCCCTCCAGGAAGAAGGTACCTTTTATCCCCATTTCATCCAACAGCTCCACGATGAGCCTGAGCCCCTGGGCGGAAGAGGTGAAGCGGGGCGACGCATCCCCGTTCTCCAGGGCCTTCGATACCGCCTCGTATCTCCCTCTCTCCGGCAGGTTCACATCGCGGTCGACGTCCACGGTGAAGGCGGCATAGCGCATTGGCCGCACATCCACATATCTGGTAATAAGTTTCTTCCTCAGTTAAAAGGGCAGCCCGGTAACCTATAAATAACGCATGAGTTCTCGCAAAGCCTGCGCATCATGAAAGCTCAAGCCATTCTATACTTAGCGGGAAAGGTCTCCAAGGCATTTCCATCGGGGTCAAGTTCTAACACATGGGAGAATGCATGAAGAAGGTCCTGATCATCGGTGCCGGGACGGCGGGATTGAGCGCCGCGTCGAGCCTGAGCGAGCGCGGCATTTCTTCCGTCCTGATCGAAAGGTCGGCGATCCTCGGAGGCATGGCCACCGAGTTCGGCTGCAAGGGCATCCGCGAATGCGTGCGCTGCGATGCATGCCTGGCTCGCGACAAGGTTAATGAGGTCAAGCGGAGCGAGCTCGTAGAGCGCATCAAAGGGGCTAACATTTCGAAGCTTTCTGGCAAGCCAGGTGATTACAGGATCACATTGTCCGGTCTTTCCTTAGAGGGAGGAAAACGGCAGGTGAGGGCGGGGGCCATCATCTGCGCTTTCGGTTATGAGCCATTCGATGCCAAGCTCGACCATCGCCTCGGCTACGGTCTGGTTGGCGATGTCATCAGTTCGATCGATGTGGAAAGGCAATTGAAGGCGACAGGGAGGATAGTAGTGCCTTCGACCGGAAATAATCCCGCGAGCGTGGCCTTCATACAGTGCGTCGGCTCCCGGGACAAGAGGTTCAAGCAGGAGCTATGCTCCAGGGCGTGCTGCAAATCGGCATTCAAGACGTCCCAGTTCCTGAAGAAACAGGACCCGGAGACCATGATCACCTTCCATTACATGGATTGGCGACTGAACGACCCGCGTGAGAATGTCAGGCAATGGGCCAGCGGACAGAATGGCGTGGAGCTGCTGCGCAGCCGGCCCGCCGAGGTCTTCAGCGGGGAGGACCATCGGCCGACGATCCGCTTCGCGGCCGAGGGAGATGCCCAGGTAAATGAGAAGGGATACGACCTAATCGTCCTCTCAGTGGGGATTGCACCCTCTTCTGAGACATCCAGATTGGCCCAGGTCCTGGGAACAGAGGTGGACCGGTACGGGTTCCTGCGCACCATCCCTGGCGACGCCTGCGTCTCCACGAGAGCTGGGATCTTCCTGGCTGGCTGTTGTTCCGGGCCTAAGGACCTGGTGGAGAGCGCCAAGGACGGCGCGGTAGCCGCGCACAAGGCTTTCCAGTTCTTGGAGGCTGGACTATGACTGATGAGACGAGCATCGGCGTCCTGATCTGCAGCTGGGCCGGAGGGAAGGATGGTGCCTTCGACCTGCAGGCGCTGAAGGACCACGCAGCAAGGTCTCCCCTCGTGACCTTCGTTGCCATCGTGGATCGCATTTGCTCCAGCAGTGGACAGAGCGAGGCCGTAGAGCTGCTCAAGCGACATAAAGTGGACCGTTTCGTGGTAGCGGCCTGTTCGCCTGGCTCCAAGGAACCATTGTATCGCCGGATCTCTTCCTTGGCCGGCCTTCATCCATTGGGCTTCGAATCGGCCAACCTCAGAGAGCAGTGCGCCTATGTTCATGATTCCCCGCATGCGGCTGAGAAAGCGAAAGTCCTGATAGACATGGCCATCGCCAAGGCGGACCTCTGGGTCCCACCGCCCTACGAGGACGAATTACCTGTGACCCGAAGAGCTGCAATAATAGGTGACGGGCTGGCGGCCGGCATCGCGGCATATGAACTGGCCATGCAGGGCATTGATGTGGATCTCATCATGAGGTCCGAGGGCTTTGAGTGGCCCGCCGATTACCTGTTCGAGAACAGGGTGGCTCAGCATCGCGCCGAGCAGACCATGATGGCACTGGCCATCCATCCACGGGTCAATTTGGTCCAGGCGGCGGAGGTCGTCGGTTTCGATGGCGTCCCGGGATCGTTCGGGCTGATGGTGGAGCGCTATGGAGACATCCTGCCAATCAAGTGCGGGGCGGTGGTCCTGGCTCCCCACCTCGAAGTGAAATTCAAGGTCCTGCGAGGCACGCAGGTTGGCGCGCTTCTGAGCTCTGACCTGCAGGATGGAAAGAGGGTCGTCATCCTTCCTGGGGCTACGGGCAGTGGGGTGGGATGCAACTGCGTTTCAGCCCGGGCCGTACGATTCGCGCAGACCGTCAAGGAAAGGTCCCGCGATTCACAAGTGATGCTCATGGGCAGGGAGATGAGGGCGCTAGGGAGCTGCGAAAGCATCTATGAGGAGGCGCAACGCCAGGGTATCATCTTCACCAGGATCGAGCAAGTGCCGGTGCTTGAGGGCGAAAGCCCTTGCACCCTGAAGGTCATGGACGCTTCCCTGGGCGAGCTGGCGGTCAAGGCCGATACGGTAGTGATGGAGACCTCCGACGCTCCACAGCTGCCGTCATTGTCTAGGCTCTTCGGGGTCCCCATGGACCAGAAGGGGGACTTCCTTACCCTGGAGACGAGACTGAGGTCCACCGAGACCATGCAGAGAGGGGTGTTCGCTTGCAGGGTGCGAATGGGCAACATGATGGCCGAGGACCTCATGCTGGAGGCCAAGTCAGCCGCCTCATTCGCGGCTGAGCTCCTGACGAAGGGCACGATGGAGGTCGGGGGAGCGGTGGCCGAGGTGGAGCCCGAGAAGTGCTCAGCTTGCCTGGCCTGCGTCCGCATATGTCCTTATGGCGCACCGGTCATCGGTGAGGCAGGGAAGGCGCAGATCGTCATGCAGAAATGCCAAGGCTGCGGGATCTGCGTCGGTCTCTGCCCGTCCAAGGCCATAGCGATGTATGGCAGCAGCGACGCGCAGCTGCGAGCTCAGGCAAGCGTAGCGCTCCAGGGGGTCAGATGATGCGCATCATCGGATACATCTGTGATCACGCAGCATATTCCGCAGCAGACCTTGCAGGGCAGAGCGGGCTGCGGTATTCGTCTGACGTGGTGCTCATCCGACTGCCTTGCGCCGGACGGCTGGATATCATCCAGGTGCTCAAGGCATTTCGTGACGGAGCTGATGCGGTATTCGTGGCCGGCTGCTTGGAGAAGAACTGTCATCATGTCTATGGGAACATCGAGGCCAGGAAGAGGATGGAGCAGGCCAAGGGGATCCTCGATGCGATCGGCCTGAACGGCAAGAGGTTGGAGATGTTCAATCTGGCATCCAATCAGGATTTCAAATTCAAGGAAATCGTGGATATGATGGTGAAGCGGGTCGAGGAACTGGGGAGGAACCCATTGGCGGTGAGGGCATGATCATCGGTGAGCAGAAGCCATTCAAGGAGCTATGCGCCTTGCTGGATGGGCATAAGGAAATCCTGGTGGCAGGTTGCCGCTCTTGCGTCGCCATCTGTCTGGCAGGTGGCGAGAAGGAGGTCGGGGTGGTGGCGGAATCGCTGCGCCTCTACTCTGACCTTAATGGTAAGGAATGGCGGGTGGACGAGGTCACGGTGGAACGCCAATGCGAGAAGGAGTTCGTCCTCGACCTGATCGAAAGAACGAAGGGCAAGGATGCGGTGCTTTCGCTAGCTTGCGGGGTGGGCGCGCAATCGGTTCAATCGCTCTATCCAGGCATCAGGGTCCTGCCTGGCCTGAACACTTCGAACATGGGAGCTCCGGAGGAGCAAGGGGTCTTCGTGGAGAAATGCGGGGGCTGCGGGGACTGCGTGCTGCATCTGACCGGAGGTATCTGTCCCATCGTGCGCTGCGCGAAATCGCTCTTGAACGGTCCTTGCGGTGGGTCGCAGAACGGCAAGTGCGAGATCTCGCCCGATGTACCATGTGCCTGGGACCAGATCTACCACAGCCTGGAGCGCTTGGGGCGCCTGGACCTTCTAGAGGAGTTGATACCCCCGAAGAACTGGTTGCCCAGCAGAAGTGGGGGCCCGAGGAAGATCGTCCGCCCGGAAGCGGTGCTTACCCCGGTGGAGAAGGAGCTCAGGGGGGCAAAGGAATGAAATCGGGCAGCAACCTGGAAAAGGTGCTAGATGCGGGCAATTTCGCCGTCACCGCCGAGATCGGACCTCCCAAATCGGCCAGCGCGGAGAGCATCATCAAGCATGCCAAGGAGATGAAAGGCTTTGCTGATGCGTTCAACCTCACTGACAACCAGACCGCCATGGCGCGCATGTCCTCGATCGCCTCCGCGGTGGTGCTCATCAGGGAAGGGCTCGAACCGGTCATCCAGATGACCTGCCGTGACCGGAATCGCCTCGCCATGCAGTCGGACATCCTCGGCGCCTCGGCCCTCGGGGTACGCAACGTCCTGTGCATCAGCGGGGACCACCAGACCTTCGGGAATCAGAGAGAGGCCAAGAACGTCTACGACCTAGACTCCATCCAGCAACTTATGGTATTCAAGCGCATGAGGGACGAGGGCAAGGTATGGAGCGGCGAGGCCCTGGAGGTCGCTCCCCCGCTGTTCCTGGGGGCGGCGGCGAACCCGTTCGCGGACCCCTTCGAGTTCCGGGTGACCAGGCTGGCTAAGAAGGTCAAGGCCGGGGCGGACTTCATCCAGACGCAGAGCATCTTTGACATGGAGCGCTTCGAGCGGTGGATGTCCATGGTGCGCGCCAAAGGGCTCCACGAGCGAGTGCACATCCTGGCCGGGGTGATGCCGCTCAAATCCCACAAGGTCGCGCTGTACCTGAAGAACAAGGTCTCAGGGATGATTGTTCCCGACGGCGTGATCGAGAGGCTGAAGGATGCCAAGGACCCGAAAGAAGAAGGCATCCAGATCTGCGTCGAGCAGATCCAGCGCCTCAGGGGCATCGAAGGGGTGCACGGAGTGCACATCATGGCAGTGCAATGGGAGGAGAAAGTGCCAGAGATAGTCAGGAAGGCGGGAATTGATAATCGCCGACGAGACCCAAATCTCAAGCATAACTGATAAACATGTAAATAAGGGCCTTTCACTATCGATGTTGGAAGGCCATGGCATCCAGTGTTTCAGCAGGCGCCTCAACGGAAGAATTACAGGCTTTCAGGAAGGAGGCCGTGGTAGAGGTCGAGAGGGAGCAGGAGGTCCTCAAACGCCTAGAGAAGCAAGCCAGCGGGAGGACCCTGGCATACATAATCTCGATCGTGCTGGTCATCATCAGTCTCGTCCTAATCCTTTACCGCCCCTTCGGTTTCTACATCTGGCTGTTGATCGCCTTCATCGTAGTCTGTTTCGCCTGGCTGCTTTTCTTCTTGCCCACATCGAGGGGAAAAAAGAAGCTTGGGAGAAAGCACCGGAAGGCGAGCAAGGGTGAGATCGGCCGATCGGTACGCCTGATCATAAAAAGGCGCAAGCGGTTGCTCACCGAGGTCTGGGTCAATGCCTTCTTCTATGGGAATGCGCTGAGCGCCTTCTCGGTCACCGTGATCTTCGGTGTCAGCATCGTGCTGGCACTCTATTCGGGATTCGTGGTCAATGATCTGAGCCAGGACAAGATGTGGATCATCATCCTGCAATGCTCAGCCCTGATCGCCTTCCATCTGGGTCTTTACTACTACAGACCCTTCGCCAAAGGGTTCTTCAGCATCCCCGTGGCCTTCAAGGGGCGGGTCAGCAAAGCGCGCTCCAGGAACACCCTGGCCGTGGCCGGGGCCCTGATGTTCATCATCATCGTTCTGGCGATATTCAGCTTCCTGATAGTTCTGGGCATGCTCCTACCAGGGACGACCCTATCGAAGATCCGTGAGTTCCTTACCGAGAACGGAGGGGCTAACACCATTACGATCATCATCGTCGCGGCGATCGAGTATGTCGTCTTCCGGCATTTCCAGTCGGTGACGAGCACCCGCATGGCGACCCAGGTGGTCAGCAATCACATCGAGACCCTGAACGCGATGGTGCTGAAGCCCCTGGACGAGATGGTGGCGAACTCCAAGGCCGGCAAAGAGGTCTCCGCCGATAGCCTCCAAGCCATCGAGGCCGATTTTTACAAGGTGGCGGTCTATCGGATCGACTGGCACGACTACTTCGGCCTGGTTCCGATCTATTTCATCAACCCTGACATGAAGTACCTGATGAACGAGGACGTGCTAAAGATCCTGGAGAAGGCTGGTGGAACCGGATAAGCTCATAGGCTCTCTCCTTTGCAGAACTGTAAATACCAAATGTATCCATAAATGAAAGGCTCATGGGAGGGTTTTAATGGAAGGTAGCACAGCCAGTGTACCATTGGAGGAGGTGGAGAGATTCAGAGCCGAGGCGGCCGAGGAAATCTCCCGGGAGCAGAAGATGCTCGAAACCATCAACCAACCGCGGAAGGGGTTCACGGTTGGATGGATAATAGCATTCATCATTCTGGCGTTGGCCTGCATCGAGATCCTCCTGGTCCCTGATGGGGTCCTGTTCTGGATCCTCATCGCCTTCATCCTCTACGGCTTCAACTTCCTCATTTGGTTCCTCCCCACCAGCCGCAACAAGGCTGACAAGGCGGAGAAGGAAAAACTGAAGCTATCCGGGAAGACCGTGAAGGGGCCAGTCCGTTACCTGCTCAAAAAGAAAAAGGCTTTGGGCGTCGAGATCGGCCTTACTATGTTCCTGAGCGGCATGGTACCACTGGCGGTGAGCTTCTTCATCCTGTTCGGAATCGGGATCATCTTCGCAGCGTATTTCGCTTTCATAAGGAACCTATACGATCAGAACCAGGCGCTAACTATCATCATCCAGATCCTCATTATCCTGACTTTCTTCGTCGTTCTGGTCATCATCAGACCCCAGGCCAGGGGCATCGGCCATACGGCCAAGATGCTGAAAGGCAAATATGGCTCTGCTCGGGGCAGGGGAAAGGTCGCAGGCCTCTTCATCATATCCGTCATCGGGGTGTTCGTGGCCGTGCTCGGCCTATTGTTCGTGGGCGCAATTCTTCGTCCGGGCGGGACCTGGAAGGAGATCGCCGATTACTTGAAAGCAAATGGCAACTTCAATCTCATTCTCCTTTTATTGGTCCTGATCGCCGAACTGGTCATCATGAGGCATTTCCAGGCTGTTTCCGGCAAAAGGATGGCCAGGTCTCTCCTCACGCAAAGGATCCAAGTGCTGCGGGATGGTACGATGGCGCCACTGGACGCGGCCATCGCCCAGGCCAAGGCGTCTTCCTCCACTCAGGCCGATCTAAAGGTCCTGGATGATGCGAAGACCAATTTCTACAGCACCGTGATCTATGACGTCTTCGAGCACAACGTGTTCGGCTATTCGCCAGTCTATGTGGTCGGGCCGAGGATGAGCGTCGTCATGAACGAGGACGCGCTCGCCCACATCAAATGAGACAACGGCGCCAGGAACATTTCGGAACTTGCTTTGTGCAATCTCATAAACTACTTATCTATCGCGCACCAAAGAGGGTTGAGGAAAGAAAGAGATGGCGCAGATAAACCTTGATTGCAGGCATCAGAACTGTCCGGTCCCGCTGGTCCAAGTCAGAAAGGCATTGAAGAAGGCCGCGGTGGGAGACACCATAGAGGTCATCGGGACACATTCAGCTTCAAAGAAAGAGATACCCATGGCAGTGGATGCTCTGGGGCAGGAACTGCTTGAGGTGAAGGACCAGGGCCAGGAATGGGTCATTCGCATCAAGAAGGTGAAGGAGGGCTAATATGACCGGCAAGACCACGATCATCGTGCATAGCGGGGATATGGACAAGGTCATCAGCGCCTTCATCATCGCTAACGGTTCGATGGCCATGGGCATGGAGGCCACATTGTACTTCACCTTCTGGGGCCTCAACCGCCTCAAGAAGGGAGGCCTTGACAAGGGCCCGCTCTCCAAAATGAACATGCTCGGACTGGGCAGGAGCATGATAAAGGGCCGTATGACCAAGGCGAACGTGGCCTCGTTAGAATCGATGGTCAAGGACTTTAAGGAGCTAGGGGGCAAGATCATTGCCTGCGAGATGACCATGGAGATCATGGGCATCACCAAGGAGCAGCTTCGCACAGAATGGATCGATGAGTACGGTGCGGTGGGCACCTACGTGAACGAAGCAAGGAAATCCGACATCACGCTATTCATCTGAGGTGACCACATGGCAGAAAGGACCATCTACATGGATAACGCCGCCTCCACGAGATTGGACGAGCGCGTGCTGGAAGCGATGAGGCCCTACTATTTCGACTCGTATGCGGTGGCCACCTCCGAGTTCGGGCATTCTATGGGCATAGAGGCCAAGGAGACGCTGGAGTCCGCCCGGGTCAAGATCGCTGAGGGATTACACGCTGGACCGGAGGAGGTGGTGCTGACCTCGGGGGACACGGAGTGCAGCAACTTCGCTCTGAAAGGCGTGACCATGGCCCAGGCGAAGAAGGGGAAGCACATCATCATCTCCAAGATCGAGGACTTCCCGGTGCTCAATAGCGCCAAGGCACTGGAACGAGGTGGCCTCACGGTGACCTACCTGCCTGTGGACCGCGAAGGACTGGTGAGCCTGGGGGAATTGGAGAAAGCCATCACCAAGGAGACGGTGCTGGTCTCAATCCAGCATTCCAATCAAGAGATCGGCACCATACAGGACATCGAGGCCATCGGCAAGATATGCCATGACAAGGGAACCCTGTTCCATACCGATTGCACGCACAGCTTCACGCGCGTGCCTTTGGACATGAGCAAGCTGCCCGTGGACCTGGCGAGCATCACGGCGCACACCATCCATGGGCCCAAGGGTATCGGGGCGCTGTATCTGCGCAAGGGCACCCCCATCAGCAAGTGGATGGATGGAGGCTTCCAGGAGAACAATCTGCGCGCCGGGCTAGAGAACATCCCGGGCGCGGTCGGCTTCGCCAAGGCCATCGAGCTTGTGACCGAGGAGGAGAACAGGCGGATCCGCTCCATTCGGGACGCGCTGATCGAGCGGCTGCTCAAAGCGGTGCCACAGACGGTCCTCAATGGACATCGCACCAAACGCATCCCACAGAACGTCAACATCACCTTCCATCGGGTCGAGGGCGAGTCAATCACCCTGCATCTGGACATGCGCGGCATCGAGGTCTCCACCGGATCGGCGTGCTTCTCTCGGTCCTTGGAGGCGAGCCACGTCATCATGGGGATCGGAGGCAACCATGAGCGGGCGCACGGCTCGATAAGGTATTCATTAGGTAGGTTCAATGACATCAGTGAGGTGGACAAGGTCGTCGAGGCCATGTCAGACATCGTCACCAAACTGCGGGACATCAGCCCGCTCAAGGAATGAGGAGGTCTCAGAATGAAATTCCCATATAACGAGAAGGTGCTGGAGAACTTCAAGAATCCCAAGAATGTCGGCAAGATCGAGGATGCCGATGGAAAGGCCATCGTGGGCAGTCCCGCCTGCGGGGACATGGTGGCGGTGTACATCAAGGTCGATCAGAAGGAGAACCGCATCGCGGATGCCAAGTTCGAGTCCTATGGATGCGCTTCGAATATTGCCACCGGCTCGATAATCACCGAGCTCGCCAAAGGCAAGACCGTGGAGGAGGCGAAGCAGATAACCTGGCAGCAGGCGTCGGAAGCGTTGGGAGGGCTGCCGAAGATCAAGGCGCACTGCTCCGTGCTGGCCGTGGAGGGGTTGCGCGAGGCCATCCAGAATTATGAGGAGAAGCACGGCCTGATCAAAGAGAAGGAGCCCACCACTCCCGACCTGATCAAACGTCGCCTGAGGAACGTCATGAACCCCCTCACCGGACTGGACATCGTGCGCGGCAATCTGATCAAGGAGGTCAAGGTGGAGGACGGGGCCGTCAGCATCTGGGTGGACCTTCCGGAGAACCATATCTATGCATCGAACATCAAGGAAGAGGTGGAGGAGCGCATCAGCACGCTGTGGGATGTGAAGAAGGTCGATATCCACTTCAACCCGCCTTAGAGGCTTGTCCGAATCCGATGGACGAAACGGCTGCTCATCAAATCCTTAATAGCCCGCCTACGGTCTATGAGTTCGAGATGGAGAGAGCGCACGACGAACACGAGCCGCTTGCGATCGGCGAGCGAGATACGCTGCATTGGGCCCTCAATGAGCTAGCGATTCATGTCTTTGAGGTCATGTTGAAGGAACTAGGGGTCTCTGAGACCTTAGCCCTCCTAAGGCCGCGGGTGCGCTACTCAGGGAGGGTGTTAGCCAGGAACTTCGCTGCGAGGTTCAACTTAGAAAGCGGGAGCCTGGAGGCGATAGCCTTCGCCCCCTTCTGCGCCAGATGCCTGATATGGGGCGGAAAGGGCAAGCTTACCTTCTACGAGCGTGGAGCCATAAACGAGTTCGTTGCCTGCCCAATGAGCCAAGGTCCACCTGAGATATGCATCGCCCTTTCGCACTATGTCGGGGAGGGGGTCTCCGAGGAAATGAACCCAGATTTCGAGGTCGTCTACACCCATCACATGACCCAGGGCGATCCGTGCTGCGTAGGCGTGTGCAGAAGGAAGGACGAATTGGGCATTGATGCCGAGCATTTGGGTACGAAATTGAGAGTAGTCGAGAGCTTAGATATCGGCGAGAAAGAGATGGACGCCCTTTCCTTCAACGAAGAGGTCCACATGCTAAACATTCTACTTGAAAGCTTTCTGGAATCTATTTCGGCCGACAGAGTGTCGCAACTACTGAGCCCCGCATTCAAGGCCTTAGGAGAGGAGGCAGGCCGCAGGGCGAAGTCCGTGTTGAAGGAAAGCAACTTGGCAACTACACCAGATTCAATTCTTATGACCTGGGGTGAGATGCTTGGCCAGGCATACGAGGTCAAGGACGTCAAACAGGGGGGATTAGAGACCTCATTATCTGGATGCATCTGCTGTCATTCCCCGATGACCGTCTGCGATCTAATGGAATCATTCCTGGCTGGCATGATCTCAGCCGTGAGCCCAGGCACAAGCGTGCTATTCGTGAAGTGCAAGGATGCGTCGCATGACGCGTGCAGGATAGTTTTCCAGCCGGAACTGAATAAAAATGAGAGCGCCATCGATCCCTTGGCGGCATTGAAGATGCGTTTCGTCAACGGTGAGATCTCCGAGGAGGAATATCGAAGGAAGAGGGCGGTATTGCTCGAAAGATAAAACCCCGAATATCGACTGCTGTCCTTTGTTGCTAGAAGAGAACCATATGAATGATTGCCCACCTAGGTGATTTAATGGCACGATCGGCGAGCATCCCGATCGGACCTCGTCAAAGCTGGATCGCTGAATCGGTTGATCAGGCCCTAGTCGCCCTGGGCGCTCTCATCTCCGCCGCGAAGATGATCGCACCTATCGCCAACAGCACCGCAGCCAAACCGAAGCCCGCCATGAAGGAGATCGCTCCCACCACTAGACCGGTGACCAGCGGTCCGACCGAATGTCCGATGTCCATGATCGAGCTCAGGACCCCGATGGCTGAACCGTGGGAAGATGAACCAGCGATCTCCGTGACCAGGGCGGAGGTGGAGGCGGTGACGGTGGCCACTGTCAGACCGAAGGCGATCGAGAGGATGGCGAGTATGATAATGTTCGAGGCCAGGGGCATCAGGAACATGGCGACCGCGCCCAGTAATAGGCCGACCACGATCATCGGGACCCTCCCCCGCCTATCGGAAAGCCGACCCATTATTGGCTTGGTGAGAAGCATAGCTACGACCTGTATGCCCATAACGAAGCCAATCTGCAAGGCGTTGAAGTGCAGCACCTTGTCCATGTAGGTCGGGAGGAATGCCTCGAAGGCCCCCATGGCGAAATACTGGAGCGCCTCCATCGACGATGTGACCATGATCTTGCGCTCCCGCACGACCTCCTTCAGGGCAGTAAACATCGAACCCTCGTATTTCTTGGCGTGCACGGTCGTCCCCTTCCGCTCCCAAGGTATGAACAGGGAGAGCAGGAGGGCAGTGATGGCCGAGAACCCGATGACGAGGTAGAGGGATGTGAAACTGGCATAGAAGATCAAGGCACCGCCCAGGAAAGGTGCGATGAACCTTCCCACCATGGTGAAGGAGGAATATGTGCCCAGGGCTTGCCCCCGGACGGACGAGGGAAACCTATCCGCCACCGCCGCCATGGCCACCGGCATGAACATGGCGGTCGCGAATCCATGGTAGAACCTCACGGCGGCGAGCTGCCAGACCTGCGTGACGAATAGGTAGAGGAAGGGCGCGGTGGCGAAGACGAAGAGCGAGAGGGTGATGATCTTCGACCTCCCGTGCTTGTCCGAATAGGCTCCGGCGATGGAGCTCACCAGGATTCCCGGTATCGGGCTCACCGCGGAGATGAAGCCTATCTGCGCGTCGCTCGCCCCGATGTGCAGGGCCAGAAGTGGCAAGGCGGGGTTCTTCGACATGGTCGAGGAGAAAATGGCCAGAGCCGCCACCGAACCAAGGATGAGCAGGAATCTGCTGGTGGTCTCTTTCGAGCGCTGCACTATGATGAATCGTCCTTCGCTTACATATGCTATTCCAAACCTCGATCTCCAGGTCGTGGACGACCAGGCAACTCTTCTTCTTTCTCAGGCGCGCACGAAGTCGTCCGCATAGAGCTTCTGGTTCAGCAGCACTTGAGCGGTCTTGATGGTGCGCATCAGCTCCTGGTCCTCGGGGTCGAGGATGGCGGCGCTCAGTCCCGCCCCCATGAGCATGGCCAGGTAGGTGCGGTTGATCAAGGGGCGGTCCTTGGTGCCATTGGAGACATTGCTCAGCCCGACGACCGTCCTCGGGGCGGGGTCATTAAGGGTCTGGAACATGCGGAGCGCCTCGATGACCTTCCTGCCTTGGTCCTGGGCTGCCTTGGTCGGCAGGACCAGGGGGTCGAGGAACAAACGGTCCGGCATGACCTCGTGCTCCATGGCGGTGGTGATCATTAGCATGGCCATCTCGGCTCGGGATTCCGCGTCATTGGGGACACCGCGCTCGTCCATGGTGAGGCAGATGACCTCCGCTCCGTATTCC
>Ga0315286_10003699_pt1 | contig 14530 bp, 17 predicted proteins | sample YL17G10_0_MG_FD_205038 | JGI IMG/M metagenome (GOLD analysis project Ga0315286, IMG submission 205038) | Sediment microbial communities from Yellowstone Lake, YNP, Wyoming, USA - YL17G10_0 | ecosystem: Environmental > Aquatic > Freshwater > Lake > Sediment | place: USA: Wyoming | collected...
GTCATCTCTTCAGCATCAAAGGGGTAAAATTCAATTTCTAATCCATGAACTAATCCTGCAGTTCCCGAATGTTCCTTTTTACCATGGGAGATATGTCCTCCTGCAGGAATTGAGGGTGCTAACATTACATCACCAGGATTTGTAAAGGCAGAATATACTACAAGATTAGCAACTACTCCAGAAACAGGTCTTACATCCACAAATTTAGCTTTATACAACTTTTTTGCAAGTTTCATACATTCAAACTCAACATCATCAATGTACTTACATCCTGCATATACTCTCTCACCAGGCCAACCTTCAGCATACCTATTTCCAAAATCTGATATTATTGCCTCTCTAACCGCAGGACTTGGAATATTTTCACTTGCAATTAATGGAATAGAATTTTCAAACCACTTATGATGCTCCTTTAACTTAGAGAAAATTTTATCATAAGACTCTCTATTTGTTGATTTGACCATGTTCTGCGATTTGATTTTCCCAATTTAAAAACACCGATTTCAGACAATCCAGATCACGAATTTTTGATCTGCAACGTATAAAAGGGGAATTGGAGGTTTTTCTTTCTATGGGTATGCAGGCAACTTCCAAAGGTACTATGCCAGTTGTATTATTGAAAGAGGGGGGGTCTGAAACCAAAGGACGAGACGCACAAAAAAATAATATTGCTGCATGCAAAATTATTGCCGAAATTGTTCATACTAGCCTTGGTCCTAGAGGCATGGACAAAATGTTAGTTGACTCGCTAGGAGATGTTACTATTACAAATGACGGTGCAACCATTCTAAAAGAAATTGACGTACAACACCCTGCAGCAAAAATGCTAGTTGAAATATCAAAGACAACTGATAATGAAGTAGGGGACGGTACAACTTCTGCCGTTATTTTAGCTGGGGCTCTTTTAGAAAATGCCGAATTTCTTTTAGACCAAAATGTTCATCCAACAATTATAGTTGATGGATATAGAAAAGCCGCTAAAAAGGCAAAACAATTTCTTGAAGAAATTGCTGATACGATATCCGCAAACGATAAAACAATTCTCAATAAAGTTGCAAAAACATCTATGCAAACAAAACTAGTAAGAAAAGATTCTGATCAATTAGCAGATATTATTGTACGGGCAGTTCTTGCAATTGCTGAAAAAGAAGATGAAAAATATAATGTAGATATAGATGATATAAAAGTAGAAAAGAAAGCTGGGGGTTCAATTAAAGATTCAGTTATAATTCAAGGAATTGTACTTGACAAAGAAATTGTTCATGGTGGCATGCCAAGAAAAATTACTGAAGCAAAAATAGCTTTGATTAACAAAGCTCTAGAAATAAGTAAAACTGAAACTGATGCCAAAATAAACATTTCAAATCCACAACAACTGAAAGCATTTCTTGATGAGGAAAATAGAATGCTAAAGAATATGGTTGATAAAGTAATTGGTTCAGGAGCTAATGTAGTACTATGCCAAAAGGGAATTGATGACATGGCTCAACACTATCTTGCAAAAGCAGGAATTATTGCAGTTAGAAGAATTAAAGAAAGTGATCTTACAAAACTTGCAAAAGCAACTGGTGCCAGAATTGTGTCTAACCTAGATGATTTGTTTGAAAAAGATTTAGGTGATGCTCAATTAGTTGAAGAAAGAAAAATTGAAGAAGACAAATGGGTATTCATTGAAGGTTGCAAACATCCAAAATCTGTAACTTTACTTCTTCGCGGTGGTTCTCAAAGAGTAGTTGATGAAGTTGAACGTTCAGTTCATGATGCATTAATGGTTGTAAAAGATGTGATAGAAAATCCTTTAATTGTTGCAGGTGGAGGCGCGCCTGAAACTTATGCTGCAACTAAAATAAGAAGTTGGGCAAAGTCATTAGAGGGTAGAGAACAGTTAGCTGCAGAAAAATTTGCAGACTCTCTAGAATCAATTCCTTTAGCACTTTCAGAAAATGCTGGAATGGATCCAATTGATACACTTACTGCACTACGTTCAAGACAAATGAAAGGAGAAAAATGGACGGGAATTGATGTTATGAAAGGTAAAATTGGAAACATGAAATCAAGTGATATCATTGAGCCATTAGCAGTTAAACTTCAAATTGTTTCCGCAGCCTCAGAGGCAGCATGTATGATTCTTAGAATTGATGATGTTATTGCCACTCAAAAATCTTCAGGTCCCCCACCTGGAGGAGAGGGTGGTATGCCAGGAATGGGTGGTGGTATGCCAGGAATGGGCGGAATGGGTGGTATGCCAGATATGGGCGGAATGATGTAAATTATTTTGATAACAAATTATTTTTCAAAAGTTTATTTTATAATACAATCTACAAATCACATTGAATAAAACAACTTCTCAAATGCTTGTTGGGTTTAAGTATGTGTATCTAATAGCGTTTTTTGCATTACTTTCAGGATTTTTTCATCCATTAATTACCGATACAGGTTTTGAAAGTGTAGTAAATGGAGTTATAATATTATTTGTGGGTCTTGGTGGATCTATCCTACTTTACAAGTCTATTACTTCTGAGAAAAGACATGAAATATTTCTTGGGGGAGGATTTGTTCTGATATCTATCTCATTGTTCTTTATCTTTCAGATCACTGGCAGAGTTTAGATATCAAAATACAGATAAAATTCATGAGGATGAGGTCTAATTGCAATTTCACGTTGATCTCTTCTTTCTAACTCTATAATTTTATCAATCACATCATTCGTATATATTGGCATTAGAAATTTTCTATCACTTTCTAATTCATCTAGTGCTTCACCAAGACTCTTTGGTAAAACCCCTATCCCTCTTTTAGCCCTGTCCGATTTTGTCATTTTAAAAATATCTTCTTGAACCTGATCACCAGGATCTATTTTTTTCTTAATTCCATCCATTCCCGCTGCAGTAACAGCAGAAAATACAAGATATGGATTTGACGAAGGATCAGGGGCTCTAAATTCAAGTCTCTTAAGGTTTGCATAATTTTTCCCTTTGAGATGTATTGGTACTCTAACTATTGCAGATCTGTTACCCGCACTCCATGCGATATAAGCTGGTGCCTCATAACCTGGAACAAGTCTGTGATAAGAGTTGGTAGTAGGATTACAAATTGCAGATAATGCTTTTGCATGATTAATAATTCCACCACAAAAATATCTCGCAGTTTGACTTAACTCATCTTTATCATTAGGATCATAGAATACATTTTCTTTTCCCTTCCATAAACTTACATTGACATGCATTCCAGAACCTGAATCCATCGCAACAGGTTTTGGCATCATAGTCGCAACCTTTCCATATTTTTGTGCTACATTTTTTATTACAAACTTGTAAGATTGAGCAGCATCTGCAGCATTTGTCATATAGTCATATTTGATATCAATTTCACATTGTCCCGCAGTAGCAACTTCATGATGATGATTATCACATAATATGCCAAAATCATTATTCAATATGTTTACACACTCATTTCTATATGGAGTAAGAGTATCAGAAGGTGTACTTGGATAGTATCCTTCTTGAAGACCCATAGGATACCCTGAACCTTCATTACTCCAGGGGGCTTCTTTTGATTCAATTGAATATGATTGACCCTTGTAAGGAGTTAGAACATCCCAATGAACTCTATCAAAAACAAAAAATTCTACTTCTGGACCCCATGCACTATAATCAAAACCTTGAGATTTTACATATTCTTCTGCTTTCTGCGAAATTCCTCTAGGATCTCTAGAAAGTCTACCTCTATCTCCACCCCAATAGATATCACAAAGTAATCGTGCAGTCTTATTTTCAGTTAACCATGGAATAATAGCAAAAGTATTTGGATCTGGTTTTAAAAGAAGATCTGAATCATTAACACTAGTAAAACCAATTATCGAAGAACCATCTAATTTTGGTAATCCATCTCTCATTTGTTCAGGAGTAAACGTATTTGCTGAGATTGTGGTATGATGAAAGCGACCAGTTAGACCCGTAAATTGCAGATCTATGAACTGAATTCCTTCATGTTGAATTCTAGCAAAAACTTCATCAGACGAATATGTTACTTGGAGTGCTTTTCCATGACTAACTTTATAGGGCAATTTTGTGCTTCAATCAAACACAAATACATCCGAGATTTAAGGATTAGGTAAGAAATGTCTGAAACAAACGAACTTGATGTTAACAAATTACATCATTTAGTCTCACGAGAAACAGAAAATGATTCAATTCAAGAAATTAATCCTGATTTCTATAGGAATCTTTCTGACTTTATCGGTAACCTAAAAAAACAAGAATTTGATGGTGTAGAAAATAAGATTAAAGAAGCAATAATCAACACAGCAACAGAATTAACATCTCTTTTAATCAAAATCAGACTCGACAAAATTTCCAAATCAACTAATATTGATTTTAAAAATCTCTTAGATGAAGAAAAATTCATTTTTGATGCAGGGGAGGAACAAAGAGAACGAATTGAAATGATTCTCTCAGCAACCATTAATGGAAAATCAAAATTCCTTGAATCAATTTCTCAAAATCATAAGACTAAAACCGTTGTTATTAGATTTCTTCAAGAAGTAGATGAAATTGTAGGTGCTGATTTGGAAAAATATGGACCATTCAAAATAGAAGACATTGCCACCATTCCATATGAAAATGCTCAGGCATTAATTGCTAAAAATATAGCAACAAAAATTCGTTGGGAAGATTAGATAGAAATTACACCTCTAATTATTTTCATTTATGACCCATACCGGTGTAGATGTGGTTGATTTTCTCCTTTATACAATTTATCCAGTAATTGGTATCTTTACAATAGAACTAATTAGTAGAATTACTAAAATTCAAAAATGGATTAAACTTTGGATACAAGCAATTATATCAATAGGTTTTGGAATTTATTACTGGTTTGTATTACCCGAACCTCGAAATTTTCCATTGACAGGATTGGTAATGTTTGCACTCGCTATAGCATTAATCTATCAAGGAAGACGTGCAAAAATATCGCCTGATAAAAGTCCATATTAAGTTCTTATCTAATTCTTGAATCTTCGAAACATTCGTTTGAACACATTTTGTTTATTTGGTTCTCCATCTCTAATTACTTTTTTCTCCCCAAATCTACGAGCTCTTATCTGCGTTAACTTTACACATCTATGTTCTTCTGGAAGTCTATGTTCAGCACAAAATGGATCTTTACAATAATTACACTGAAAAGGCATATCTACCATATCTCCACAATAAGCACACTTCTCAGACTTCACAACCATCCTATGGGTTTTCTTCTAATAAACTTGCTTTCATCTCTTTAAAATTTAATTTTTTCAATAAACACAAGTAAACGTTTTTACGATGTTGAAATTAAAAATAACTAAGTGAATTTTATTGATAAAAAACAAAGTAGCAATCATAACTGGAGCAAGTAGCGGAATAGGTTTTGCCGCTGCATTAGCACTTTCAAAAAGGGGAGCAAAGGTTGCAATAGGCGCAAGACGAACTGATATGCTTTCTGATTTAGAAAAAAAGATTAAAGAAAATGGGGGAGAAGTTTATTCTCAAAAATTAGATGTTACCAAGAAAAATGAATGCAATTCTTTTGTTGATAATGTTTTAAAAAAATGGGGCACAGTTGACATTCTAATAAATAACGCTGGATTAATGCCTCTAAGTTTTTTCAAAAATTTGAAGACTGATGAATGGGATCAAATGATAGATGTCAACATCAAGGGAGTACTCTATTGTACTGGAGCAGTAGTTTCACATATGCTTGAAAATAAATCAGGTCATATAATTAATATCTCGTCAGTTGCAGGCAGAATAGTATTTCCTGCAGGTAGTGTTTATTGTGCAACAAAACATGCAATTACTGCTTTTAGTGAAGGACTAAGACAAGAACTCAGTGTAAGAAAAAATATTCGTGTTACATGTATTGAACCAGGCGTAGTTGCAACAGAACTTACAAACTCTATTACCGATGAATCATTACAGGGATTTGTTGAAAATGCTAAAAAAATGGAATCGTTACAGGCTGAAGACATTGCAAATGCTATTGTTTACGCCGTAGAATCACCAAATCATGTCAATGTTAATGAAATTTTGATTAGACCTACAACTCAAGATCGTTGAATTGTCTAACATCCCTCATCTATTAATTCTTGGGGGAGGTTTTGGAGGATTATCTGCCGCGAATGAGATTAGGAATAATCTTTCATCATCTCAAATTAAGATTACAGTTGTAGACAAAAAAAATTGGTTCATGGTAGGCTTTGCCAAACTTTGGATCATAAGGGGAACACGAACATTTGAAAATTCGATACGTTCACTAAATGAACTTGCAAAAAAAAAAATTAATTTTGTAGGGGAGGAAGTTCAACAAATTGATCTTCAAAATAAAAATATTAAAACTACAACTAAAATTTTATCATATGACTTTTTAATCATTGCAATGGGTGCCGTGTTAGCCCCTGAAAAAATTCCGGGACTATCAGAAAATGGAATGAATCTTTATGATCATACCCAACTCACTGAAATTCATAATAAACTAAAAAGAATGAAATCTGGTAATATCGCCATATCCATTATGGGAATGCCTTACAAATGTCCCCCTGCACCATTTGAGGCTAGTTTATTGATTGACTCTATGCTAAGAGAAGAAGGAGTCAGAGACTCTGTTCAAATTCATTTCTATAGTCCAACACCAATAACATTACCTGCAGCTGGTCCAGAAATTAGCCAACAAATTCTTGATTTGATAAATTCTGAAAACATTGTTTTTCATAATTCATGTAAAATAAAATTAGTAGAAAAAAATAAACTAATTTTTCAAAATGGGGGGGAAGCCATTTTTGATTTACTCCTTGCTATACCTCCCCATGTTGCACCTAAGGTAATTTATGAATCAGGATTAGCAAAAGAAGGTGGATTTATTCCAATTAACCGAGATTGTAAAACACAATTTGAAAATGTATATGCCGTAGGTGATGTAACTACTTTGACAGTTACTGATACAATGACTGTTCCAAAAGCAGGAGTATTTGCAGAAGGAGAAGCAATAACAGTAGCACAAAATATCATATCCAAAATATATTCTAAAAAAGAATCTTCATTATTTAATGGAAAGGGTGGGTGTTTTATTGAATCAGGAAGAGACACTGCATCATTAATTGAAATAGATATGTTTTCAGGACCTAAACCATCAACAAAACTAACTGAATCTACAGCTAAACATCTTGATGAAAAAATACAATTTGAGAAAGAACGACTTTCAAAATGGCTAGGATGAATCATCTTTTTTATTTTCTTTTGTAAGATATTCTAAAATAGCTCTCACCTCGATACCCAAATTTTTAGAATCTTTGGCTAATTCTAATTTTTCAGGAATACTTTGTTTAAAACCCTCATCTTCAAATTCAATTCTTATTTTTTGAATACAATCAAGATGGTCCTCATCATTTGCAGAAATTCTATTACAAATATTACAAATCTTCATTAATACTAGATACTAACCCGACAATTTAATAATTTCATTTTGTGCCTCTCACATGGGGGGTCGTAGTCTAGCTTGGTATGATACTAGTCTGGGGGACTAGTGGTCGCAGGTTCAATTCCTGCCGGCCCCATTATAATTTTAATATGTTCAGGATATCATCAAAACTTCCTCGTGTTTGTTCTTGCTTGTATATTCTTAAAACATCAATAATTTTTTGTTTTGGTGGAATCTTATAAATTTTTTGAACTTTTTTGGCGATACCTGAACCAATAAAAATCGCCTGAGTAACTGATGTTACATTTGATACTCTTCTGTTAACACTTGAACTTTCAAAATCAATTAAAGTAACTCTTGATTTTCCAATTATAACATGTTTTGAAATACTGCTTAATTCACCATGATCAAATCCCATCTGATCTAATTTGTAACAATCTTCTAAAATAGTTCTAACTACAGACTTTAGTTTCTTTGAACTTCCTACACCCTTGAGAGATTGTATCCAGTCTCCAATTTTATCTCCCTCAAGATATTCCATTATTAGAAAATTCTTACTTACATCATATAGTTTGGGTCCAACATTTACCGTATTTACTAATTTGAGTAATTTTCCCTCACTTTGCATTTCACTTCTTTGAGAATCTAATCTCCTAATCTTCAAAGCAATTACATTTTTTCTTTTTTTTGCTAATACCACTACTCCGACATATCCTTTTCCTAAAATTTGTAAACTACCAATTGTAGTTTGTCCAGAAAATGATATTGATTTTATTTTAAGTTTTTCTAATTCAGAAATTCTTGATTGAAGTTGACGTAAACTGGCTTTTGGATAACCAAGAATTTTTGAATATGGTTCTTTTATAAATTTTTTAATTGAAATGAAAGATTGTGCCATCGGTTGAAATCAGGTCTGAAATTACCTCTTTAATTGATTTGCTTAAATTTTTGTTTCCATAAAAAACTTTGAATCCTTTCTTAAAATCGCCTTGTAATCCTTTTGGTATGCCTGTTTGAAGATTATTTTTCAATAATTCCGTCATGAATTTTACTGCCTCATTATGTTTTCTCTTTTCAAGTGAGATAATTTTTTTGTCATCACCAACCCACATTAATTGAGTCCTTGCAATATTTTTTGAAATAAAACTATTACAATCACTTTCTCTAAAAAATTCAGGACCACTTTTAGAATAATTTTTTGGAATTTTAGTTGATTCTAAAAAGAAAAAAAGATAAGCCTCATTTTGTTCATCTGAATACGATTTACTGCGTAAAACATTGAAACCTCCCAACTCTAATTGGGTCACAAGTGAAGTAGTTGCTCTCTTCACTTGCCCCCAAATAATATCTGGACTTCTCATCTTGAAATTGAATTTCACTACAAGAACATTTTCCAAATTATTTTCTGACGATTTTAATTTTTTAGGTTTGTAGAATTCCAATATAGGATTATTCTGAAAAACTCTGCAAGCAAGGATGAACTTCCCTATGTTTTCATCAGAAATGGCAGCTGCCAAGTTTCTATTACCATCAATAGGATCTATAATTACGATTGATGTTCCAAATATTTTAGATGTCTTTCCAATAACTTGATTTTGTTGAATTTTTGCAATTGATTTTATTACATTTTCAAAGCTACCAAAATTTATAATTAAAACTTCTGATACATATCCACTAAAACCTTGTTTTGCAATTTCTGCCCCATAAATTTTAGTTAACTTTAAGAATGTTTTGAGAATTCTTACTTCATTTCTCATTTTAGGAGTAAGCTCGCTTTGCATGAATTTTGTATGAAATGGTGATCTATCTGCGGAACTTTTCCATTCACCTAAACCTACATCATAGCATGGAACTACATTAATTTTGTTTTTCTTAATTCTAGCCTCGACATAAGGATGCTCAGAATATCTGACATGGGGATTATACCTTTTCATTGATTCAAAACCAACTTTTTTTGAAATTTCTGTAAATTTTTCATCAGTAATTGATTTTTTAAATTTAATAAAAATATCAATATCCGCATCTTTTGAAAGCCAAGTGTCCTTAGCATAAGATCCACCAAATTCCAATCCCACTATTTCAGGGTAATCTTTAATTTGATTTTCAACTAAAACATAAACTTCATCAGCAATTTGTTTTTTTAATTTTTTTGTATTTTTAGATGGTATTACATATTTTCTAAATTTAGAAATTATTTGTTTCATTATTCAGCCTTTATCTCCATTAAATCAGAATAAACTGGACCTTTTGAACTAAGAACACTTTGTTTAAGTTTGAACCCTGAAATTTGCTGTGTTCCAAAATCAACTGATTTGAATTTATCCAATTCTTTCCTAATATCTCCAACCTTGTTTTTAATTCTAAACACTGTGATATGAGGTTTAAAGGGCTTATCAACAGAAAAACCCAAGGGAGTTAATACATTTTCAACTTTTTTTGCTAATTCTATCAATAAATTACCACCATTTTCATCAGTTCCAATCCAAATAACCCTTGGAAATTTTAATTTGGGAAAAATACCCACACCTTTGAAATTTACCATGAACCTTGAAAATTTAACAGAATTTAATGATATCATTACTTTCTCTACAGTTTCTTGTGATATCTCACCTAAAAATTGCAATGTAAAATGAAGATTATATAGTTCTACAGGTTTAGCATTTATGTTAATTTCAGATTGTAATTTAGAAATTGAATTAAATATTTTATCAGAAGAAATTTCAGTCGCCACAAATACTCGCATATGATTTTCTTTAAATTATGTTTTATAATAATTTCCGGTAACTTCATAGACAAGCCATATTTTTGTTCTAATATTGACAAAACTAATTGTATGCTTAACTGGCATGCCTGGAGCAGGTAAATCAACAATAGCTGAGGGGCTGAAATCCAAAGGTTACGATATCATTAACATGGGAAATGTAGTAAGAGCAGAAGCTAAGAATAGAAACCTTGAACCTACTGGAACTAATCTTGGTAAATTGATGCTTGAATTGCGAGAGAAAAATGGTCAAGGCGCAGTGGCAGAATTAGTAGCACCACAAATTGAAAATTCGAAATCAAATGTAATAATAATTGATGGAATAAGATCTAATGCTGAAATAGAAGTGTTACGAAAATATGGAACAGTTAAACTTCTTGCGATACATGCATCAACTAATACAAGATTTGGATTTTTGAAACAAAGAGGAAGATCTGATGATCCACAAACAAAAGAAAATTTTGAAGAAAGAGACAACCGAGAAATAGGCATTGGCATTAGTAATTCAATTGCTTTATCTGATGAAACAATTTCTAACAATAATTTAACAAAAAATGAATTGATTGAAAATACCTTCAAAATAATTGAAGGTTGGATATAATGAGATCTCCTAACATTAGTTGTAAAATAGAAATATTTTCATCACTTAATCCATCCGAAGATCCAAAAAAAATTGAAACCGCAATTTTAAATGTATTTCCAAATACCAAAATTAAAATTGATAATTTTTCTATTACCTCAAACTCTAAAGATTTACATTTACTAGAAAAAATATATGATGTTATTCATTCTAATCAATCTCAAAAAATTTATCAACGACAGCTTGAAAAAAATTTAGAAAATGATTCTACTTGGTTTTACATTAATAAACAAGCCGCATTTGTTGGAACTATAACTCTCTGCGAAGAAGCAGAAGAATCACCATTAGGACCCATCAAAGTGATCTTAACCTCTTCTAATATTGACAAAATCATAGATTGGTTAATTCTTGGAAATTAATCAAATTAGATAACAAAATTTTAAACGCAGATGTCTATTTTCTATATAATTAATGAAATTTCATTAATTACGATTTAGATTTTATTTAAAAATTGAAATAAATTTTGGTAATGCAGCAACACTCGTACTTCTTATTGACAAATCCATGTCTGATGACATTATTGTTTCTTCCGGGTTTATTTCTATTAAAGTTGCATTATTTTGTTTGGCATAAATTGGTAGAGTATTTGCTGGTGATACTACTAAAGATGTACCTACAACTATCATCACATCACATTTACTTGCATGAATTACTGCCTGTTGCCAAATCTCTTGAGGGAGAGATTCACCAAACCATATCACGTCTGGTCTTAAAACATTTCCACACTTGCATAATGGTGGTATTTGTAAAAATTCACTTAAAATCTCACTTTTGAAATTACAGACAGTACATTTTATTTTTACAATACTTCCATGTAACTCTAATACTTCTGTACTTCCCGCTCTTTGATGAAGCCCATCAATATTTTGAGTTAATACAATAATTTTTACAAATTTTTCTAATTCAACTATTGTCTTATGCCCTAAATTAGGTTCTGCAGAAAAAATATTTTTCCTTCTTTCATTATACCATTCCCAAACTAATTTTGGATTATCATAAAATGCGTTAATTGTAGCCAACTTCATTGCATCATAATTTCTCCATAATCCATTTTTTCCTCTAAAAGTAGGAATCCCACTTTCTTGGGAAATCCCTGCTCCTGTAACAAATACAATTTTTTTAGCATCTCTTAGCTTTTTTGTAACTAATTCAAACATTTTTTGCCTATCTTATCTCTATTTCTAAAAAATCTTTTGCTGTAATAACTGAATCATGAATTTGTTTTGCTTCTTCCAAATGCCTGATTTCATCCTTGTATCTAGCTGAAAAATGTGTTAGAATTAAATTTTTTACTTTTGCATTTTTACCCAATTCAGCTGCTTGCTTTGCTGTTGAATGACATGTTTCTTCCGCCCTCTCCTTTGTTTCCTCTAAAAATGTTGAATCAAACACTAGATAATCACAATCTTCAAAGAATTTTTCTAATTCTTTTGTTGGCATTGTATCTCCCGAAATACCAATTTTTTTGCCAGATCTTTTTTCTCCTAACACTTGTTCTGGAAAAATAGTTCTTTCTCCAATCTTAATTTCCATTCCATTTTGTAACTTATTCCATAGTTTGCCCTCAGGAATTTCTAAAGCTTTAGCTTTATCTAGATTGAATCTACCAGGTTTATCTTTTTCTTCAAAAAGATAAGAGTATGAAATAACTGAATGATTAGCTTTACAAGCATATATTGAATAAAACTTTGAATCAAATATTCTTCCTTCTTTGACTATTATAATCATAACTGGAAATGATAATCCAAAGTTTAGTATTTTGATATTTGCAGCAATGAATTCTTCGATTCCACTAGGCCCATAAATTTCTAAAGAATCAGTTCTATGTTGCATTGTCATTGTTTGAAGTAACCCTAACAATCCAATGCAATGATCACCATGAAGATGTGTAACAAAAATTTTCATTTTTTTATTCCAACCTAGACCTGATTTCAGATAGGAGATCTGTGCTGCTTCTCCTGCATCAAACATAAGAATTTCACCATCTCTTTCTAGACAAACACATGATAGCCCTCTATTTTCAGTAGGTTGAGCAGCCGAAGTTCCTAAAAATATTAGTTTCATTTTATCAAAATTATCCTTGTCAAGCTTTTATGCCTATAGATTTCATATTTTTTCACTGGATTAATCTTCAATTTTTTTTCAAATCCTTTTTTACACATAATAGCTATTTTCTTACGTTTGGGTAATATTGACACAAATTTTTTAATCAATTCTTCAGGTTTTTCTGATGATTTAGATGCAATTCCATAAGGTAAATCTGTAACAATTCCATCAAATTTATCTACCATCTTTGTTAATTGACTATAATCTGCCTTAATTATTTTTGATTTGTATCCGTTTGCATCTAAATTTTCTTTCGAAATATTATACATTTTTTCATCAAAATCTAATCCAATTGCATGAATTCCCATTGATTCAGCTTCTAACAACGTAGTTCCAGTACCACAGAATGGATCACAAACTGTTTCCCCCTCTTTTAATCCAATCAAATTTATCATTGCTCTAGTAAGCTTCCAATCCAATTCATGTGGGTATTTTTTTATTTTCTTTGGTCTATTTTCACTTTCAAATTTTTTTGAGAACCCAAAAAAATTTTCTTGCTCAGTAAAAATCAAATATATGGTAATATCTGGATTTTTAAGAGATACTTGAGCTTTGGAAAATGTTGTTATAAGATCCCCCATCACTCTTTCTAGTTCTGGTACATTGAATTGATTTGATGATAAATTAATTATTCTACAAACAAAAGATTTAGCATTTTTTAAAACCTCAAAATTTTCCTCATTTAAAAATAATCCTGACATTTTACGTAAAATCTGTCCAGAAATTTTCACAAAAGTCGCACGTTTTGTAATTTGTTCCCAACTAATTTTTGATTGTATTATTATTAAATTTGATAATATTTTCACTTTTGCAAATCTATCATATGTTTTTGCGATTGAAATTACTTCATCTATTGCGATTTCTAGATTATCTTTAGATAAAATAAAAAAACTTTCTGGCATTATATTATTGCCTTTGCAATTGTCCCCGAAACATCAACTAAAGATGTTTTTCCAGGAATTGTATTTGTACTAATTATCTTTGTAACGCCTGCTTTTTTAATTTTCTTTTCAGCATTATTTCTAAGTAATGCATGTGTACAAGCAACAAATACTCGATTACATTTTTGTTTTTTAAGAAATTGTGTAGCTTTGATTATACTTCCACCGGTACTAATCATATCATCAACTAGAATCAAATCTCTGCCTCTTATCTCATCAAAATTTGTAGCTTTGATTTTCACTTTTCCAGTTTTACGGTCTCTCTGTTTTTCAAGAGTAATATGCCCTATCTTTAAAATTCTGGCAAATTCTTTTGCTCTTTCCTTTCCACCTTGATCTGGAGAAACAACCAGGGGATTTTTTAATTTTAGTTTTGAAAAATATTTTGCTAGATCTGGAATTGCAGTTACATTATTTGATTTTATTTTAAAATACTTTAAACCAATCATACTGTGAATGTCCACAACAATTATTCTGGATGTTCCTACACTTTTGAATAAATTAGCAATAACTTTCATTGTTATTACTTCTCCTGACAAGAATTCTCTATCTTGACGAGCATAACCCATGTATGGTATTACTGCAATCACTTCAGTTCCAAATTCTTTTACCTTTGAAATTATTGATAATGTT
>Ga0315286_10003700_pt1 | contig 14529 bp, 16 predicted proteins | sample YL17G10_0_MG_FD_205038 | JGI IMG/M metagenome (GOLD analysis project Ga0315286, IMG submission 205038) | Sediment microbial communities from Yellowstone Lake, YNP, Wyoming, USA - YL17G10_0 | ecosystem: Environmental > Aquatic > Freshwater > Lake > Sediment | place: USA: Wyoming | collected...
TTTTACTTCGATTATGAGTAATGCTGTGCGCATGGCCCTGATTACCAATGCCACAAATTCTTTGTGTAAGGGATTCTTTATTGTTATGGCGGCACACGATGGTCCGGAAACAGGAGAAGACGGTCCAACGCATCACGGTCTTTTCTGGATGGCGCTCTACAATGCTTATCCGGGAATTAAGGTTTATAAGCCATTAGATGCTAATGAAACTATTGAAATGCTCTTTTATGCAATGGAAAAAGGAGAGCCGATTGCTTTGTCAATAATGCGGCCGAATACCCCTGTGTTCAAAAGAGTGAATGGCGTTCCTCTTGCCAAAGAAGCTATTAATGGCGCCTATGCGTTTAAAAATTATTCCGAGAACGGAAAAAAGAAAGTGGTTTTGGCGATTTCCGGCGGCCAGGTTTTGGCGAATGTTTTGGAAATCCTGCCGGAATTGGAACAGAATTACGATATTAAAATCGTTGCCGTAACTTCGCCGGAACTGTTTGAAGAATTAAGGGCAAGAGACTTGCAAAAAGCGAATGCCATATTTTCCGATGAAGACAGACAGAGGGTTATTACTCTGCATAATGGCTGGCCGGGATTTCTACATCCATTTGCCTTGCCCGCGGATTACCCGAAAAAAGTTATCGGCATCAATAAATTTTTGAGGTCGGGTCCGCCGGCCGAGGTCTATAAGGTTGCGGAATTCGACCCCGAAGGACTGAAAAATAAAATACTTAAAGCATTGGAATAAAAATAAAAAAGAGGACTTGCCCTGCGCTATTTTTATAAATTATTTTGATAACATAAAAATATGTTTTGTTGTAATATAAAAAAGCAATCCAAAATAAAAAAAATAAATAGTGCAGGGTTTACTTTAATTGAAACCCTGGTGGTTATGGCGATTATTGGTATTCTTGCTTCGGTTATTATAACTTCTTTACTCGGTGCGCGAGATAAAGCCAGGGACGTAAAAAGAAAAGCCGAAATTTCACAAATCGGCAGGTTCTTGGTAATGTCTTGCTACGTGCCGGATGCGGGAGACGGAGATTACGATTTAATGCCGATTGCCGAGGAACTATTGATTAAAAATCCGCAATACAGCCAATATTTAAAAATGATACCCAGAGACCCAAGAAGCGGAACAGATACGGAATCGGGGTACAGGTATATTGTCGGCGATAATGGAACTAAATGTGCGATTTATGCCAATTTAGAAAACGAAAACGAACAGGTTACCTTAAATATTGCTGTGCCTACACCAAAAGGAGGAACCGGAATTTTCCGCGCATCAGATAACGGGCCGAACGGCACGTCATTATATTATCAATATTCGAATTAGAAAGCCCAGATTTATTTTACGTGTTGACGCGTATCAGGTTATCGCAAAGCCAACGAATTATTTCTCCAACCACGCAGTCGCCGAGCAGATAAACAATAACATTTGTTGTGGGCGCTGCTATTACTCGCTCCGCAAATACATTCATTAATAATAATCTTGTAATTACAAGGCGGAGCTGCGTAATGATTTCCGAAATAATTGTTGGCTTTGCTCTAATTGAAAATTATTAGTCTAATTATGAGTTTTTCACAATATACAACCAAAACCAGCGAGGAAATTTTTTCTCTTTTTAAAACTTCGGAAGGAGGAATTTTTGAAAAAGAAGCAGAAAAGCGTCTGAAAAAATATGGATTGAATCAGACGAAAACAAAAGAAACCACGCTTTTCGATATTTTCTTAAGGCAGATAAAGTCTCCGTTTGTTTACCTTCTTATCGTTGCCACAATAATTGCTTTTGCCATCGGTGAAAAAATCGACGGGTTGGTAATCGCGATTTTTATTTTAATTAACGTAATTCTGGGATTTACGCAAGAAGCCCGTGCAGAACGGGCTGTTTTGCTTTTAAGAAAATATCTTCCATCGAAAACAAGGGTTTTAAGGGATGGAAGCGAAAAAAATATTGATAAAACTCTGCTTGTTCCCGGAGATATTGTTTTACTCGAACAGGGCAACATTGCTTCCGCGGACATGTTTGTCGTAAAAACAGAAGATTTGCTGGTAGACGAATCAGTTTTAACCGGGGAGTCTGTAGCGGTTTCGAAATCATCCGAACCCCTGGAAAAGGAAACCAAAGAAATTTTTGAAGCAAGAAACATTGTTTTTGCCGGAACATCTGTAATATCGGGAGAGTTGAAGGGCCTGGTAATCAGTACCGGAAAGAATACGGTATTGGGTGAAATTACAAAACTGGTATCAGGTATAAAAAGAGAAAGCATTTACGAAAAAAACTTGCTCAAATTCTCGCGCCTGATTTTGAAAATTGTAGTCGTGACAATAGTTTTTCTTTTTTTGGCGAACTTGGCGATAAAGGGCACGACTAATCTTTTAGATTTTTCTCTTTTTTGTATTGCCCTAATTGTGGGAATTATTCCGGAGGCATTGCCCTTGATTGCTGTTTTTTCGCTTTCCAGTGGTGCGTTGAAGCTGGCCAAAGAAAAGGTTGTTGTGCGCAGATTATCGGCAGTGGAAGATTTGGGGAATATTGAAATACTCTGCAGCGATAAAACCGGAACTTTAACCGAAGGTAAAATGGTCTTGGATAGGGTTTTTTCTATAGATAAAGAAAAATGTATACAATACGCTCTTTTATCCTCCGCTTATATTGTTGAAAAAATCGAATCGTCTTTGACTCCTTTCGATTCTGCGATTTTAACGCAGGTGGATGGGTATTCGCGGTCATTTTTCAATAAATTTAAGTCAATCGAAGAAATTCCTTTTAGCCCTCAAAGAATGAGGAATAGTGTTTTGATTAATACCGAAAATGAAAAAAATATATTGATTATAAAGGGTGCGCCGGAAAAAATCTTGAAACTTTCTTCAAAATTTGAAGATATCTTAACCGTCGAAAAGATTGAAGAGCAAATAAAAAAAGAGGGGAGCGCAGGGAAAAGAATTTTGGCTATTGGTTATAAGGAATTAGATAAAGAAAATTATGTCGAAGAAGATGAAAATGGCCTGACTTTCTTGGGTTATTTTTCCTTTTCTGACCCTTTGAAGCCGACCGCCAAGAAATCGATTCAAATAGCCGAAGAATTGGGCGTTGATGTAAAAATTGTTACTGGTGACGGCGGGGAAGTTTCCGGTTATATTGCCAAACAAATCGGGCTGATTAAAGAAACCAAAGAAGTTATTTTAGGCGAAGAACTGGATTTATTATCCGGTGATGAATTTCTGAAAGCGTGTGAAGAACACTCCGTTTTTGCGAGAATATCTCCGCAAACGAAATATAGAATTGTGGAGGCCTTGAGCAAGAAATATGAAATAGGTTTTCTTGGAGAGGGGATTAACGATGCTCCTGCGCTTAAAGCCGCCCACGTGGCAATTGCGGTTGAAGGTGCGGCCGATGTTTCGCGGGAAATTGCTGATATTGTATTAATGGAGAAAGATTTAAACGTGATTGTAAGTGGTATCAAAAACGGAAGAAATATTTTTTCCAACATCAATAAATACATAAAAACCACCCTGGCCAGTAATTTCGGGAACTTTGTATCTATAGCCATAATTTCCTTAATGATCCCGTTTTTACCCATGTTGCCGATTCAAATTCTTTTGATAAATCTTTTGTCGGATTTTCCCTTGATTGCCGTGGCTTCGGACAGTGTTGACGTGGAAGAATTGAAGAAACCTAAATATTATCAATTGAGCAGGGTTATTACGCTGGTTGTTTTTCTGGGCCTGGTCAGTACTCTTTTCGATTTTCTATTTTTCGGAATTTTTCATAAAGTCGGAGAATCGAAACTCCAGACATTATGGTATATCGAAAGTATTTTAACAGAAATTATTTTAATATTCTCCATAAGAACTTCGCGATTTTTTCTCAAAAGCAAGATGCCAAATCCGGTTTTTCTTTCCATTTCCATTCTTACTGTTCTGGTTACGGTTTTTCTTCCGTTTACCGGCTTTGGCAGATCGGTTTTCCATTTTGTAGTGCCTGACCCAAAATCTTTGCTTATTATTTTTTCTCTTATCTTAAGTTATTTTATTGTTAGCGAAATTGCGAAGCTTTACTATTTCCGCTACTGGATGCACAGGAAAAAATAATTCTGTTACTTTTTTCGCGTTTCTTCGTATTAACTGGTGTAAGAAAAACATGGCCATTAATGAAGAAGTTTTAATTAATCGATGTCAGGGCGGAAATCTGAAATATTTTTCCGAACTTTATGATTTGTACATAAAAAAAATATACGAATTTATTTATTTTAAAACTCACCACAAGCAGATTGCCGAGGATTTAACCAGTCAGACGTTTTTAAAATCGCTGGAAAATATTCAAAAATACAATTCGGAAAAAGGCAGGTTTTCTTCCTGGCTTTATGCCATTGCGCGGAATTCGGTAATCGATTATTACCGTACTAAAAAACATAATTTAAACATTGATGATGCCTGGGATATTTCTTCTAAAGACAACATTATATTAGATGCGGAAAACAAAGAAAAAATAGAAAAGTTAAAAACCCATCTTAAAAAACTAACCGGTGATCAAAGAGACGTGATTATCCTGAGAGTCTGGAACGATATGTCGTACAAGGAAATTTCTGAAATCATGGGAAAGAGCGAGGCTAATTGTAAAATGATTTTTTCCCGCGCAACGGAAAAAATCAGGAAAGAACAAATTTTTGCGATTTTATTGTGTTTATTACTAATTTAAACAAAAATTATGAGCAATGATCAGGATAAAAAAATAAAAAACATCTTGGACGATTTATATGAAATCGATCCGGTTTTGGAGGGCTACGAAGAAGAAATCAAAGAAACCATTAAAGAACTTTTGAAATCCAAACCAAATATCAAGATTGACCAAAAGTTTGTTTCCGATTTGCGGGAAAAAATTATAAAAAGAGTCGAAGAATTGCAATATCAGCCACAAAGAAAAAGCGTCTCATTTTGGCAGACATTTTTTGGTACGAAATTTTCTTATGCTGTCAGCGGTGTGCTGGCATTTGTTTTATTTATAGGAGTTTTTGTCTATTTGACCAATTTTGGTAATGTTTCCGGTTTAGACCGGAGAATATCTGAAAAAACCAGTTTGGGCAATAATGCATTTGGTTCTTTGAAATCCGAAAGCCAAAATATGGCAGTATCTGCAGTATCTGATGGAAGGGGTGGTGGAGGTTTTGGCGGCGGTGGAGGAATACAAGTTTCTACTATCGCGGAACCCGATTCGGCAAAAATGACTTGTGATGGAGTGGGTTGCGTTATGCCCGTTTATTATCCGCCGAAATATATTTATAAAGGAGAAGAAGTAAAGCTTGACCAAGATAAGGTTGAAGTCTTAAGAAGAAAAAACAAACTTGAATATACCCGTTCTTTTTCCGGATTATTGGAAAGTTTCGGGTTCGGTTTAGCCGATTTGAGCGGTTTCGATAATACACGGGTTCAAACTATTAACCTTGTTCAAGAAAAAGAGTTCGGATATTCGATTTTCGTTAATTTAGACGAAGGAATGATTTCCATCGACGCTTACTGGCCAAAATGGCCTCATTCGCAAAACAGATGTATTGACGAAAAATGCATAATGGATTCTTCACTTAAATCATCCGACGTCTTGAGTGACGAAGAAATGATAAAAATTGCCAAGGATTTTGTTTCCGGGCACAAAATAAATTTATCAAATTACGGCGAACCGGAAGTCGATAAAAGCTGGAATCAGATATATTATGCCCAACCCGTGGAAGTGAGCCAGATTTATATTCCTGATGTTATTTCCGTTAAATATCCCTTGCTTATAAACGGAAAATTTGTCTATGAACAGGGCGGAAACAAGTCGGGAGTCAGTATCGGAATAAATATCAGGGAAAAGAAGGTTTCCGGAGTTTATAATCTTTCTATTCAGGAATACGAAAGTTCTTTATATGAAGCGGAAACAGACTTTTCGAAAATTCTCAAAGTCGCGGAAAAAGGCGGATTGTACAATTATTATATGCCCGGAGAACAGGTACAGGAAATCGAAATTGGGGCTCCGGAATACGCTTATAGTATAATTTGGAAATACGACGAAAACGCCCAGACCTCAAGAACGCTATTGGTTCCTGCGCTGGTATTTCCAATAATCAAGAACCCCGAAAACTATTTTTCCTACAACGAAAAAGTCGTTATTCCTTTGGCAAAAGAATTATTGGAAGAAGTCGATTACCCAATAATGCCGATGGAAAGGATCGATGTCGCGCAATAACAATTAAGTATTAAAAAATATGAACAAAAAAACCGCTTTATTTATAGTCTTAATTGTGTTGGTTATTTCCGCAGTAATTTTAATTGTGCGTTTTTCAACTCCGGAAGATGCCTGGATTTGCGAAAATAATCAATGGATAAAACACGGTAATCCTGATAATCCGATGCCGCAGTCGGGCTGTGGAGACAATAAAATAAGCTTTAATTTTTCTAAAACCGGAAATATCACTAATTTTGACACTACGACACAGATGGAGTCTCAATCCTGGCGTCTTCTTTACGAAGAGCCCGGAGCGCCCGCGTTAAGTGTACTGTTTATTCCCGTTGGCGATTGCAAATATTATTATCTGAATGGGGAAGTTGATTCCTGTTTCAATGCGGCTGGAGTATTTTATAACGGCCAAAGGATTAAAATGGAAGGAGAAAAAACCAGCGATGTATTGAAAGTCGCAAGAATGTACGAACAAAAAAATATTCAAATTGCTAATCCCGCATCGGTTTATTGTCAAGAACGGGGGGGCAAAATAGAAATCAGGAAAAATGTGGAGGGTGAGGCCGGTTGGTGTGTTTTTATTGATGGTAGAGAGTGCGACGAATGGGAGTTTTTCCGTAGTCAAAAATGCGATTAATATTTTGAAATCGGAAATAAAAAAGATTCTCAATTGTAATATCTAATAGTGTTATGCGGGATAAAACCGATGAGGAAATTGCCGCAATGGTTCAGTCGGGCGACTTGGAGTCGTTCAGTTTTTTAGTTGAGAGATACGAAGCGAAACTGAAACGTTACGCAAGAAAATTTTTATCCAATCCGGAAGATATAAACGATGTTGCGCAAGAAATTTTTATTAAAGCGTACGTTAATATTAAAAGCTTTGACACCGACAAGAGATTCTCCCCCTGGGTTTATCGTATTGCCCACAATGAATTGGTTAATATGTTGAAAAAGAAAGAAAAAAACCCCTTGCCGTTTTTTGATGCCGATACGCTTTTTCCCCATCCGATTTCTAAAGAAGAGACAGACAGAAAAACCAAAGAAGACGAAACCAAAAAAGCCATTAACAGGTGTCTGAAAGAAATACCTTTCAAGTACAGAGAGCCGTTGTTGCTTTTCTATATGGAAGAGTTAAATTATAATGAAATTGCTGAAGTTATGCGTGTTCCGATTTCAACCGTGGGGGTGCGATTAAAAAGAGGCAAGAGAATGCTGAAAAGCATTTGTGACAAATTAAATTTAAACCATGGAAACGAAAAAATCGTTTAAAGAAGATATTCTTGAACAAATAAAAAGCGGAAAAATAAAAATGCGGCCGAAAGTTTACTTTTTCTTGCGTCCGATAATTTTTGTTTTTCTGCTGATTATTGTTATTGTCGCCATAATCTACCTGATTAGTTTTATGTTTTTCGCGATGAGAATTAATGGAGGCGCGTTTGTTTTCAGTTTCGGGTTTCAGGGAATTTGGTCCATAGTCCGTTCTTTGCCCTGGGCGCTTATTCTGGTCGCTTTATTTTTTATTGTTCTTCTGGAAATGATTCTCATTCAGTCCGATTTTACTTACCGCCGCCCGATTCTTTATTCTTTTTTCGCACTGGTGATATTATTGCTTATCGGGAGCTTTTTCCTTAATAGGACTTCTTTTCATACAAATTTGTTTTCCGCTAATCGTGAGGGAAAATTACCGATTTTCGGGCCGCTCTATACCCGTTACGGCAAGATAGACTTTGATGACGTGCATGCGGGGATTATTTTTGAGAAAACTAATCAGGGATTTATTATTAAGGAACCGGACGGTGATAATGTAAACGTTATTGTTCCGGATAAGCTTAAATCCAGGTGTAATCCCATGAGAGAGGGGGATTTAATTATGGTAATTGGCGAAGAAATCGCCTCAACTATAGGTGCCGAAGATTTTTTGCGGATTGAAGAGGAACATCCCATGTTTCAGTTCAGAATGTTCGAAATGAAATAAAATATTTACGGGATTGTAGTAATAAATGCGAAAGGTCGGAGGGGTCGAAAAAGAGAATCAATAAAAATTTCTTCATACAAAAGACTGCCAAAATGGCGGTTTTTTGTTTTTGAGTTATAATTAAAGGGTATGAGTTTTTTAAGGGGCTTGGGAATAAGAAGATATTTGTTATTGGCACTAATTTTACTTATTGCGATTTTAGGCGTCAGCACATTAAAGAGGAGCAGTCCGCAGATTTTTGAAATTAAAAATCCGCAGAAGAACAATCAACAGGGCATCGAAGAAATAAAACCGATTAACGTTCTTTTTGTCGGCGATATTATGCTCGACAGAAAGGTTGAGGCGCAAATGGAGAAAAACGGATTCACCTATCCATTCGAAAAAATAACCTCATTTTTAAAAGAAAACGATTATGTTTTCGGTAATCTGGAGGGGTCAATATCTAAAAATCCGACAAAATTTTCTTTAAGCGCGATGACCTTCGCTTTTAGCGATAAGGTTGTTCAGCCCCTAAAACTTTCTAATTTCGGCATTCTCTCTTTGGCCAACAACCATACTCTGAACATGTATTTAGATGGACTGGAGGAGACGAAAACAATTTTAGGACAGGCAGAAATTGATTGGGTGGGGGATCCGGTTGCGTGTTCGAACGATTATATTGTGAAGGGGGATTTAATTTTTTCGGCGTTTAATACAACTTTTTCCGAATGCAAAGAAGATGGAATTATTTCTATAATCGCAAAAATCAAAAAAGAAAATCCCGGTAAATTTTTGATTGTCAGTATGCATTGGGGCGAAGAATATAAAACCGAAAGCTCGCAAGCACAAAAAAACTTAGCCCACAAAATTATCGATTCGGGTGCGGATTTGATTATTGGGCATCATCCGCACGTTGTTCAGGAATTCGAAAAATACAAAGACAAAATGATTTTTTATTCTTTGGGCAATTTTATTTTTGACCAGTATTTTTCCGCAGAAACTCAAGAAGAGTTGGGAGTGAGATTGGAAATTTACGGAGACAAAATCATTTATCGGATTTTTCCTATTGAAAGCATTGTCAGCCAACCACAGTTGATGGAAAAAGCAAAAGCAAAAGAATTTATGAGGAAGCGCGGATTCGAAAGCATTATCATCATCAAAGATACGGAAATCAAAAATGTTTGTTTCGGCGAAAATTGTTTTTACGCGGAGATTGTTGAAAAACCCGAAGATGTGATGCTGGGACTGATGTTCCGGAAAAATCTTGATAAAGACAGGGGAATGCTTTTTAAGTTTTCCGAATATAAAAATCATTCTTTTTGGATGAAAAACACACTGATTCCGTTGGACATAATTTGGCTTAATGAGAACATGGAAGTAGTTTATATCGGAGAAAATATCCAGCCGTGCAAGGAAGAGATATGCGGGGGCATAAATCCGATTGAAAAGTCTAAATATGTTTTAGAGTTGAATGCGGGTATTGCGCAAAAAATAAATCTTAAAATAGGAGATAAGCTGACTTTTTAAATGGAAACACTTTTCATACAATACCTTTATTTTCTCGGTTGGGTTGTTTATCTTATTATTTTTATCGGGATGATACTCGAGGGAGAAGCAGTGCTTTTCACCGCGTTTTATTTGGCCCATCAGGGCCACTTAAGACCGGAAATAGTGATTCTTGTCGCCATGTCGGGGATATTTATCGGCGACATTCTTTGGTATAGGCTTGGGGGGCATTTGGAAAAATCTTCCGTTATTGCCAGAAAAATAGCGGCAAAGGTGAGTAAGCGGCTGGATAAGCATCTGATAAAACAACCGTTGACCACGATTTTTATAAGTAAATTTACTTATGGGATATATCATGGCGTTTTATTGCGTGCGGGAGCGCTAAAGATTCGTTTTAAAACGTTTTTACGGGCAGTGGCCTCTTCTTCGTTAATTTGGCTGGCATTAATCGGTGGACTGGCTTATTTTTCCTCAGTTTCGATGATTCTATTGAAGCGTTATTTCAAATACGGAGAAATCGGACTGGTTATAGGAATTATAATCTTTTTTATCATAACTCATTTTATTTCCAGGTTCAGTAAAAAAGAAATTGAAGACTAATATGAAAAAAATAATAAATAAAATTTCAATAATTTTGATTATTCTGGGAATTTTTATCCCCGGCGTTTCTTTTGCCAGGGATTATGTTTCTGATTGGTATATTAAAGATTTCGAAAGCGAAATTATCGTCAATAAAGACTCGTCTTTAACAATTACCGAAATGATAATTGCGGATTGTGGAAATCTGCCGGACAAGCATGGAATTTTCAGAATTTTGCCGACGCAAACCAAAACAACCGAAGGCGTAATTTATAATCCCGTGGAATTGATAAGTATTGCCGATTTTTATGGCAACTCGTTAAAATACACCACAACCAGAAGCGCTAAAGATCACACGATTACCTGGAAAATCGGCGACCCGAATATTACGGTTCAGGGCGAGAATTATTACAAAATAAAATATAAAGTTAAAAACGTAATCCGTTTCGATAATCCGGAATTTGACGAACTCTACTGGAATTTGAACGGTAATTTTTGGGATATTGAAACTGACAATTTTGAAGCAATGATATTTTTTCCGCAGGGAATAAACAAAGAAACCGAAGGCGTGGAAGTGGAATATTATGCCGGCACATTAGGAAGCAAAGAAAAAGATTTGGCGAATTATGAATGGTCAAAAAATATTCTTCATTTCTGGTCAACACAAACCATTCCGACGAGGCAGGGGATTACTGTTTCCGTAACGTTACCGAAAAATAACTTTATTCCCTACAAGTTAACTGTTTTAGATAAATACGGAGATTATCTCGGATGGTTAAATATTTGGTTATTGTTGCCGGTTTTTGTTTTTATTGTTTGTTTCGTACTGTGGAAAAAATATGGCGATGACCCGAATCTGAAAAAAACCGTAATTCCTGAATTCGAAATTCCTGAAAATTTAAGCCCCGTTTATATGGGCGGGCTGATGAGAAATGGCAGATTTGAAAATAAGCTTACTACGGCAACATTGATTGATTTAGCGGTCAGGGGTTTTATTTCAATAAAGGAAATCGAAGGTTCATTTTTAAAAAAGAAAGATTACGAATTAAAATTATTGAAAGAAAATTACATCGAGAACAAAGAATTTTCCGAAATAGAAAAAGCAATTCTTAACTGGTTACTTATGGGCAGAACAGAGATTTCGCTTTCGGAAATTAAAAAGGAACACATGGCCGAAAGAAAAACAATGTTTTTAGAGGTGACAAAAATACTCAAAAATGATTTAACGGCCAAAGAACTGATTACCAAAAAGGGATTATTGTTTCAGGGGATATTTTTTGGCATAGGGCTTGTTGTTTGGTTTATAATGGGCGCTTTCCATTTTGCGCCCGTACCAATAATTATTTCCGCAGTCATTCTGATAGCATTTTCTTTTATTATGCCGAAAAGAACGCAAAAGGGTGCGGAATTATTGTGGCGCATTAAGGGGTTTAAACTTTATATGAATACGGCTGAGAAATATCGTCAGCAATTTTACGAAAAAGAGAATATTTTTGAGAAATTTTTGCCTTATGCGATAATTTTTGGCATTACCAAGGAATGGGTGAAAAAAATGCAGAACATCTACGGGGAAGATTATTTTAGAACTCACGTTCCTGTCTGGTATATTGGAGCCAATCTTTCCGGTTTTGATGCGGACAGTTTCAGTTCGGCAATGAGCAGCTTGTCTTCAAGCATCTCTTCGAATGTCGGTAGCGCATCGGGTGCCGGCGGCGCCGGAGGAGCGGGCGGGGGCGGAGGCGGCGGCGGCGGAGGGGGATGGTAGAGCCTTGGCCTTCCATTTATTTTACCCAGAATAAAGATTAGAGTGTTATATTGGTAAAATCTTGGTATATATTTAGTGAGGCGCGTTCCGCGAATAGCGGAATCCCTTAATGGGCGCAGCGCCGAACCATAAAGTTGTCCCGTAAAATAAGTGTAGGCTTGACACGATTTTATTGGTGGGTTATTATTATACTAGTTCCAATTCTATAAAAAGGAGAACAAGTGGATCACAATTGTAAGGAGATTCGGAGAAAAATCAGGTTCGTTTTTTCAAAAAACTTTAGGAGTAGCATACAGAGCATTATTTCTGTCAGACAACTGAACACTTTCTATGACGGGATTATCGATCACGTTTCCAAGTACGGGTGTGAATGTCTGCATTATTATGCTGTTGTGAGGCGAAAAAGCCTTGGACCCAAGAGTTAAAATGATTTTTACCCCTGTCCCGTTTCGGGATGGGGGTTTGTTATTTACTTGACTATGCCCGCTTAAATGGATTATTATAATTCTGGGAACCGGGAGAATAAAAACAGACCCATCCTGAAGTCTCGATTTAACCCGATTCAGCTGACTTTTGGACACCGGGAACAACAGGTTATCTCCTGCCCGGCCAAAACAACCCAAGGGGTTATTCTGTTTTCCTGCGGGCTCTCGGTTCCCGCTACTTTAAATTTTAAATCAATGCAATGGTCTAAGTCGCCAACGGCGACCGACCCGAACAAAATAAAATTTTGTTTTAGGGAGGTTTAAATGCGTTCTTTAAAAAAGTTTTCTAAAAAGGAAACAAAGAAAACGAAATACGATTGCGAAAACGCAAGACAAGACATTAATCTGGTTTTTTTCGAAGAAACAAGCATGTCCGAAAGAGACTCCGCTATTTGGAGAATCTTGAAACACATAATGCACGGAGATTTAGTCGAAATACATCATATTAATTGTAAAAAATGCTATAGGTATTATCAGAAAAAGAAAAGAAAACATTCAATGAAATTAAAAATTTTATTCAGGGAGGGAAAATGAAAAAGTACACCTGCAAGGAAGCAAGGAAGGATGTTCGGTTCGTTTATTCGAAGAAGGCCGAAGAAACGCCAAAACAGATCAAAAAGACATTCGAAAGGTTCTTGGGTCATGCGGTTCGTCGCAGAAAGGGTGGGGGCCTCATATTTTGCTCTCGTTGTTTGGAATATCACCATGAAGAGAAAACGAAACACGGATTTTAAGATGAGATACAAACACAAAGACGCAAGGCGCGATATCAGATTTATTTTTTCGGAGCAGGGATTGATTTTTATTGAAAAAGCAAAAGAACTTTTCCGGAGAGTTTATAACTTCCATTTACTCGATAAGAGAAAAGACAAAAACAAAGGAAAGAAAAAGTCCTGCGAAAGGTGCTTCAGATATTATTTCAAAATGAGTAATAAGTTCGATAGGGAAAGAAAAAAGGAGAGAGAAAAATGAAGGGACTCATTCTGCCCAGTGGCGAGTGTACCGGGCTTATGCCGGGAGATCAAATCGTTTTCACGCCACAAGGAAACGGCCTTGAAATCGTCGATTATTACAGGGGAGGGGAAAAACTTTATTTTACTCCTCCGTACCTCCGCTTAATAGGCGGAGACAATGAATTTCCACGCAGACTGATGCATGTAGAAAGAGTAAAAATAGCCAAGAATATTGCTGCTGCAACAGGCATGGAACTGATAGTCGTAAAATGGGGGGAAAAAAAGACAATTTTCCGGTTCATTTGATTTAAAAAATAAAGAGGCGTTAGATAACGCCTCTTTTGTTACCTAAAGCAATCAGTATTGACACAATTATCAGTCTTATGCTATAATGTATTTATCTCATAAAGAGGTAAATTCCAAATTTAATAGGAGGTTTCAAATGAAAAAGGGATTTCTTGCGGTGCTTTTCGTGTTTCTGTTCGCGGCCATCATCGTCTACGCCGCGGCCCCCAAGAGTCAGGTCAGCCTGAATTTTAATCCCAGGCTGGCGCTGTACATCTCGGCCTTTGTTCTGCTCGGCGTGTTGCTGGGCGCGATCAGCGGCAAGCTCCATTTCACGGGCGTACCCGGGAAGAAGCTTCCGGACAAAGGAGAATTCTGTCTCTGCTGCATCCATGAATTGAAGGATCGCGTTCTTCTTTATCTTGTGGATGCGAACTCCAATCGGGAACGAGTCTATGAAATCGGAAAGAATCAGCTTCTCGACAAAGAAGGAGAAGAGTTCACCGATTTCAAGAATTTTCCCAGGAAATTCATCGCGATGAGACGGACCATCAACCCTGAGGGGGAAAGTGGTCCGGCCAGCAAAGACAGGGATGTCTATTACTGCATTCCGATGAATGTCTGACGTCGATCTTTCGTGTGGGTCATGACCGGCTAACCGGCCTTGACCCACTTTTTTATTTACGCTAAATTTAATTCAACCAAAAGCCATAAAGGCTGCGGTTCAAAAGAGCTCCCATTTAATTAGTCCCCATTAATCCTCCTAAAACCCCCCGAAAAAGGGAGCTCGGGG
>Ga0315286_10003702_pt1 | contig 14528 bp, 10 predicted proteins | sample YL17G10_0_MG_FD_205038 | JGI IMG/M metagenome (GOLD analysis project Ga0315286, IMG submission 205038) | Sediment microbial communities from Yellowstone Lake, YNP, Wyoming, USA - YL17G10_0 | ecosystem: Environmental > Aquatic > Freshwater > Lake > Sediment | place: USA: Wyoming | collected...
GGCCTCGGCGCGGGTCTTATCGCGGGCCGTCCGCCACACGGCCACGTACCCCAGCGCCGTCAGCAGCACGAGCGCCGTGCCGCCCAGAAGCGCCAGGATGACCCACTGGTTTTGCAGCACCTCAAGGCGAAGCATGTTGTCAGCCTCCGTGCCCTCGACTGTCGTCGGGGGCCGGTTGTTCGGCAGCAGGGGCCGCGTTATCGCAGGCGGCGCTTGTGGGAATGCCGCTCGCCAGCGGCAGGCTGCGGGCCCGGTCTTGGTCCGAGAACTGCCGCGACCGCACCGCCCAGACGAACACGGCGACGATGCCCGCGATGGCCACGATGGCGTAGATCACCCACATGGCCAGAAGCGCGGCGTCGAGAGTCATGGCGATCATCGGCCGACCTCCTTGGCCGGCGCCGCCGGCGGCGCGGGCAGCGGCAGGCCGGTCTCAGGCGACGGCGGCCGGTACGTGTTATCCCAGGGCGGCTCGTACGCGGCCGGGATGCCGCGCGGCTCGATGCCGGCGTCGGTGTACCCTACGAAGTTCACGGCGACGTAGTTGCCGACGTTCCAGATTTTCTCGGACTCCAGTTCCCGCTTGAAGTACGGCATGCCGGTGCCCGTGATGCCGTTCATGATCTGGTAGTAGAAGATGCCGCCGATGTACTTGCCGTCGACGAGGTGTCGCCGGAGGAGCGTGAAGTTCAGCGGCTTCGGGTCGACGTATTTGGCCGCCGGTCCCTGGCCGTCGCCCATCGGGCCGTGGCATCCGATGCAGAAGCCCTGGTAAATCTTCTTGCCGCGCTCCAGGTCGGCGGGCGTCGCCGGGTACGGGTTGGGCATGGCGCGCCAGACCGCAGGGACTTGCGCATGGAGCCACTCGATGTTCTCGTCGGGGCCGGCGGCGTCGGCCGCAAGGGCGAGCCCCTTCCAGTGCCGCTGCCGGGCGACGCGGTAGTCGGCGTCCTTGCTGCCGAGCGATTGCACGTAGGCCGTGAGTTTCTTGATGCCGTCGTCGCCCAGGAACTCCCACGAGGGCATGAGCGAGAGCGGCCGCGTGTACCGCGGGTTCACGAAGTGGGCGACCTGCCAGTCGTCGGGATGCTCGCCGCCTTCTTGCGAGAGGTCGGGGCCTGTGCGCTCGGTGCCGAGGATGGCGGGGTTGTACCGGTAGTAGTCGCCGGGTTCGGCGATGCGCTCGGCGCCCAGGTCCCAGTCGATGGCGCGGACGAACTGCGAGTGGCAGTAACTGCACCCGTTCCTGACGTAGAGGTCGTGGCCGGCGGCCTCGTCGGGCGTCCAGTCGCGCCAGGCGCCGGAGGGCGCGTCGGGAATCGTCACGGCCGGCAGGATGACGGCCACGAAGGCCGACGCCCAGAAGACCACAATCGCGCCTATCACCACGAGCGCCGGGGTCATCTTCATGATGCCGCCCCTCCTTCCGGGAGCGACGGCTCCAGGGGCTTGCCGCGAAAGAGCGTCATAATCACGTTGTACAGGCCGACCGCCGCGGCCGAGATGATGAAGAGGCCCAGGAGCGCCCGCAGGACCATGTAGACGGCTATCTCAGGCAGCACCTTGTAGACCGTCGCGCCGTGGCGCCACGCGGCGCCCTGGATCAGGCCGGCCGTCGTCAGGACGAGAAAGAACCCGATGAGGCCGGCCAGCACCAGGCCGAACTGTAGGCTGGCCAGCCGCATCGAGTAGAGTTGCCGCCCCGTGGCCAGCGGCAGCACGTGCCACAGGCCGCCCAGCGCCGAGAACCCCGCGAACCCCAGGACCGCGATGTGGGCGTGGCCGACGACCCAGTTGTTGAAGTGGGTGATCTCCTGCACGCTCGGCAGCGACTGGAGCGGCCCCTGGACGCACGTAATCAGGTACCAGAGCGATCCGACAAAGACGAACCGCCCGCCGATGTCCTTCCACAGTGCGCCCGTCAGCCCGGCCGGCGTCAGCCACAGGTTGAAGAGGACCGTAGCGACCGGCACGATCATCATCATGGAATCGACGATCGAGACGGTCCGCAGCCAGTTCGGGATCGGCGCCTGGAGGATGTGGTGGCCGCCGATGTGCGAGTAGATCGCGATGAGCGTCCAGAAACCCACGAGCGAGAGCGTGTGCGAGTAAAGCGGCCGCCGGACCACCCGCGGGATGACGAAGTACGCCACGCCAACCGACATCGGCGTAAGCAACAGGCCCACCAGGTTGTGCCCGTAGAACCACAGGACGATCGAGTCGATGAGGCCCGGCAGCGCCCCCGTGTCGGGGCGCCACATGACGTTGCCGATGGGATAGACCGCCGCGGTCCAGAGCATCGCCCCGGCGAAGTACCAGACCGAGACGTAGAGCATGTTCTCGCGGCGCGAGGCAATGGTCATCACGACGTTGGCGATCATCGCCAGGATCGAGAGCACCAGGCAGACGTCGAAGACCCAGATGTACTCGCAGTACTCGCGGCCCTGCGAGACGCCCAGCGAGAACGTGCCCGGCCCGCTGATGACGGCGGCGTTCCAGAGGACCCACGAGACCCAGCCCAGCGGCTCCGACCACAGGCGCGTCCGCAGAAGCGCCGGCACGTAGTACAGGGCGCACCCGATCAGCGTCAGCGAGACGAACCCGAAGACGACGGTGTTGACGTGTATCGGCCGCGTGCGGCCGAAGACGAGCGCCCCTATGTTGCTGAAGAACTCGGGGGCCATCAGGTGGATCGCCGAGAACAGGCCGTAGGTGGTCCCGAAGAGGAACCAGAACGATCCGGCCACGAGGAAGGCCAGGGCCGCGCTGTTGGGTTTAGTGATGAGTTGCCGCATAGCCTTGATTCGCCCGCCCGCATCGACTCGCGGGTGGCCATGTCACCCGGCTGCGGCCTTGCGGCCGCGCCATCCTTCCATGCTACCGGTGACAGATATAACAATCGTGCGAAAAATCCTCGTCGCGATGGCACTGCACGCAGAACCCCATCGTGAGTTCCGGGGCCGGCGTCACGCGGTCCATCATCGCCACGTCGCCGTGGCACTTGCCGCAGTCGAACCCCTTGCGGATGTGGACCTCGTGGTTGAAGAACACGAACTCCGGCACGTGGTTCACGCGGACCCACGGCACGGGCCTGCCCTCGTCGTAATGCCGCCGCAGGTTCTCGATGTTCGGATGCCCCACGATGATCCGCTTGTGGCACAGCATGCACGTCTCGAGCGGTGGGACGCCCGCCCGCTCCGTGCCGAGCACGCCCGGGTGGCAGAAGATGCAACTCAGGCGCTTCTCTGCGACGTGGAACCTGTGGCTGAACGGGATGGGCTGCTCCGGCCCTATCAGGTCCGGGTAGTACTCGTAGTATCCCCACGCCATGCCGATGGTCAGGAGGGCCGTCAGCACGGCCAGTGTCGCCGGCAGGGCCGCGCCCGGCGCTGGAGTCGCGGATTGGTCGGGCAGGGGGGTCACGCTTGCTCGGCCTCCTCTGAAACCGGCGGCGGCAGGTGCGGCCAGAGCCACCCGATGCCCAGCGCCAGGGCTGCCGCACACGCCGCCGTGATCGCGAGTTCAACCACGCCCACCGTCAGCGGGCCGCCGAGCGTCGGGGTCACCAACCACCAGCGCTCGAACCAGAGGCCCACGAGGACCGCCGCTGCCGCGATGCCTAGGCAGGCAGGTGAGCGCTTCGCGCGGACCGGCAGCAGAAAGACGAGCGGCCCCAGGTAGACCACCACCAGCAGGCCCGCGCTCACGGCCGGCCACGGCGGGGCCCAGTGGGTCATCCGCGGAACCACGAAGCGGACCTCCTCCGGCAGGTTCTCGTACCAGAAGACGATCAACTGCGAGAACATCATGTAGGTCGTCAGCAGGCTGAACGTGACGATGAGTTTGCCGAGGTCGTGCCGCCGGTCGGCGTCGGCCTGCGGCGACCGGAGAAGCGCGACCAGCGTCCACGCCGCCACGGCGGCGTACATACCCGAGACGAAGAAGTACCCGCCGAAGAGCGCGCTGAACCAGTGCGGGTCCAGCGCCATCACCATGTCGAACGCCACTAGCGTAAGCACGATCGCGTACGCGAACACCAGCCACCCGGCGAAGACCTTGCTTCGCCACCTCCGCCGCCGCACCACGAAGATGGCCGCAAGGGCCCATAGTACCACGATGGCCGCGGCGTCGCGGGCGAAGAGCAGCGGCGCGTTCAGCCAGGCCGCGTTGTGCAGGTGTGTCTCGTGGAGCCACGCGGCCCAGTGCTCGCGGCCGATGACGAGGGCAAGAAGAGCAATGATGGAGACCGGCGCGAACGCCAGGCCCGCCATCGCGTGGCGCTCGACGGGGCCGGTCCACTCGCTCCGTGCCGCCGCGAGCACCGCCGGCCAGACCACCATCCCTGCGGCCAGCGGCGTAAAGTAGATGAAGTTGATGAGCAGCGCCCGCCAGGCGCGCGGCGGGTCGAGGGCCATCGCATACGCCAGCCACCCGGCCACGCCCAGCACGACGACGGCCGCGCAGACGGCCATCCAGCCGGTCCGCCCCGCGCCGCTCGACTTGGCATCGCCTGAAGACACGCCGCTCTCCGCAGACTCTCTTGAGTCTCAGAACAGGCCCGACAGGTAGTCCTTTCCGAAGGCGATCTGGCCGCCCAGGTGCCCCGTGAAGGAGATGCCCGCCGCCAGGGCCGCCATCAGCACCGCGTAGACCGCGGGCTGCCACTTCGCCGGTTTCCTGATCCGGAGCACCCGCACGGCCGTCGCCGCAGCCAGGATGCCGACCGACGCCAGGGCCGCGTGCTCGTGGTCCTCGATGGTGTCGGCCAGGTCGGGCGGAACCTTGATCGACTCGGCCCGCATCCATCCGGTCGCCGCAACCGGGGCCGAGGCCACGAGCGCCGCGACCAGGCAGAAGAGGCCCGCGCTGCGAAAGATCGTCCGCCGCGTGGCCAGCCACAAGAGGTCTGCCGCCACGGCTCCGATCGCAAAGGCGATAGGAAAATGGACGAGCACGACGTGCACTTTGCCAAGGTCCATCTGCATGCCTCCAATTCGCGCGCCCGGCATCGGGCGCCCCGCCGTTTACCGAACCATGCGCACCTCATCCGGCGCGCTCGACTCAAGGAGCGCCCGCGCCTTCTCGAACTCCTCCGGCCCGCAGGCCACCAGCAGGCCGAAGCGGTCGCGGGTGAATCGCTTATCGTACCCCGCCGGCAGTGACGGCGGCCCCAGCCGGCAATGCCACAGCACGCCGGTCAGGTTGGCGAGCGTGCCGATGAGGATGGCCCCCTCGAACCCGACGATGCAGTACGGGATAATCGAGACCGGGTGCTTGCCGCCGGCGATGAGGCTGTTGACGAGGGCCGACCCGATGGCCAGCGCGAAGCCGCCGACGCACCCGCAGATGGCCCCGAAGAGCGTCCACAGGCGCACGGGGCTCGGCCCGCGGCCCAGGATCGCCTCGGGCTCCTTCAGGCGGACGGGCGAGTAGGTCTCGACCTCGCGGAATGTCGACTCCCGCACCTTCCGCAGGGCCGCCAGGAGGCCGTCGCCGTCGCGGAAGACCGCCAGGACGCCCGTCTGGGCCTTCCGCACGCGGGGCGCCGGCGTCGTCCCCGGCGGGAGCACGGCCTCGTGCTCGCGCTGGCGCATGGCGAGGGCCTTCACGTCGCTCAGGGCCACCGTGGGCACGAGTTTCGTGAAGCCGAAGAACCAGAAGAGGAAGAACGCCAGCGCGCCGATCGAGATGCTGACCTCGGGCCACCTTGGAACGTAGGTGAACCAGTTGTGCGGCAGGAAGTCGTGCGAGGTCGAGCCGGCGACTATCACCAGGCGCTCCAGCCACATGCCCACGTTGACGGCGATCGAGATCGCCAGGAGCGCCGTCAGGTTCCGCCGCACCTTCTTTAAGAGGAATGCCAGCGGCGCCAGCACGTTGAGGATCGGCAGCGCCCAGAAGAGCGGGGCGATCCAGCCGGTCGCCCGCCACAAGGCGAACTGCTGCTCGTACAGGTCGCCCGAGTACCACGAGATGAACGGCTCGATGACGTATGCATAGGCGACGATCAGCGTGGTCACGATCATCGTCTGTGCGACCGCCTCGAAGTGATCGACGGTGATGACGCGCTCCAGTTTCAGGAGCCGCCGCATCGGAATCACCAGCGTCAGCACCATCGCGAGGCCCGAGTGGATGGCCCCGGCCACGAAGTACGGCGCGAAGATCGTGGTGTGCCACCCCGGCAGGTTCGCCACGGCGAAGTCCCACGACACCACGGAGTGGACCGACACGACCAGCGGCGTGGCCAGTGCCGCAAAGAACAGGTACGCCCGGCCGTAGTGGCGCCACTGGCTTCCCGCGCCGGCCCAACCGAGCGAGAGCCACCGGTAGGCCCGCGACCGCGGGTGGCCGCGGCCGTGCTGCGATTCGTACCGGTCGCGCGCGGCCGCGAGGTCGGGAATGAGGCCTACGTACCAGAAGATGGTGCTGACGGTGAAGTACGTGCCCACGGCGCAGACGTCCCAGATCAGCGGGCTGATGAAGTCGGGCCAGAGTTGCCGCTCCGACGGGTACGGAATGATGTAGTAGAAGACCCAGACGCGGCCCAGGTGGACCATCGGGAACAGGCCCGCCGTCATGACGGCAAAGACGGTCATCGCCTCGGCCGAGCGCGACACGGCCGTCCGCCACTTCGACCGCACCAGGTGCAGGATGGCCGAGATAAGCGTCCCGGAGTGCGCGATGCCGACCCAGAAAACGAAGTTCGTGATGTACACGGCCCAGCCGACGGGTATGCTGAGGCCCGTCACGCCCATGCCCGTCCGCACCTGGTATATCCAGGCCACGAGCGCCCACGAGATGCCGGCAACCAGGATGGCGATGACGATGAAGTAGGCCCGCCGCGGCGTCCTCAGCGGCCCCAGGACGTCGTCGTTGATCTCGTTGAAGGTCAGGTCCGACACGCTGCTACTCCAGGTGCTAGCCGCCTACGTCTCATCAACCTCGACCCGCCTCAGGTACGTGACCGCCGGCTTAGTGTTCAGCGTTTCGAGCAGGTGATACCGGCGCGGGTCGAGGCGGGTCAGCCTCGCCACCTTCGATTCGGGGTTCAGTAGGTCGCCGAACGTGAAGACGCCCGCCGGGCAGGTCTGCGCGCACGCCGGCACGACCTCGCCGTCGCGGATCTTGCGGCCCTCGCGCTTGGCCTGGCTGCCGGCCCGGCGGATCCGCTGGATGCAGAACGTGCACTTCTCCATCACGCCGCGCACGCGAACGGTGACCTCCGGGTTCAACTGGTAGTTGAGCGGCTCATCGAACTCCCAGTTCAGCCAGTTGAACCGCCGCACCTTGTACGGGCAGTTGTTCGAGCAGTACCGCGTGCCGATGCAGCGGTTGTAGACCTGGGCGTTGAGGCCCTCATCGGTGTGGACCGACGCGAACACGGGGCAGACCGGTTCGCACGGCGCGGCGTCGCAGTGCTGGCAAAGCAGGGGCAGGAACCCCAGGCGCCGCAGGTTCCCTTCCTGGCGGTACGGCACGACGTGCAGCCATGGCATCTCGCGGCCGCGGCGGACCTGCTCCGCCCCAACCACGTAGATGTTGTTCTCGGCGTAGCACGCCACCGCGCACGCCCCGCAGCCGATGCAACGCTGGAGGTCCACCACCATCGCCCACCGGTGCTCCTTGTAAGTGTGGGGGCGGTAGAGGTCATCCTGGGCGCCGTACCCCTCGGGCAGCGGCAGGATGAGTTTGTCGCCCTCGCCCGGTTTCATCGTGCGGACTTTCGAGAGCGGCGCCCACTGGAGGATCTTACGGCCGTGTTGCGTCTGCTCGCCGGACGAGAGCAGGATGGGGTCGGAGTGCTTGCCGGTTCTCTGGATGGTCACGCGGCCGAAGACGTGCCCGCCGCCGTCGCCTGCCCAAGTCTGTGCGCCAGGCGGAGTGGCCAGCAGCCGGAACGCATTGGCGCCGCAGTTCTTTGCGTTGCGGCCGAGGGCCGTGTGGCCCTGCCCGAGCGGAATCGCCACGGTGTTCTCGGCAACGTCGCCGGTCACCCGCACGGGCGCCTCGACGCTCCCGGCCGCGGCCGTGAGCCTGACGACGTCGCCGGGCGAAAGGCCCAGCGCGGCCGCCTGCTTCGGATGCACGTCGACCCACGTGCCCCACACGACGTAACTGACCGGCTCGGGGGTCTCCTGGAGCCAGCCGCGGTTGGCGACTCGCCCGTCGAACAAGGTGACCGGCGCCCAGACCCAGAGGTCGGCGGCGTTAGCCCCGGTTCTCTCCGTGGCAGGCTGTTCATGCGCGGCGACGGTGCCTGCGGCGGCGGCCGATATCTGGACCGTGACCGGCGGAGGCTCTTCCCACACGCCGCCGGCCCGCAGCGATTCCTGCCAGAAGTCGGAGACGGGCTTCGACGGCGCGAGGCGCTTGCCGAGTTCGGCCCACCGCTGGCGGAGCCATCCGTGAAAGTCGGCCGCCGGCTTTTCGGCGCCTGCCCGCGCGAGGGGCCTGTCGGCTTCGCGTGCGAGGGCGAGCAGGATGTCGCCGGGCGACCGCGTGTCGCAGACCCGGCTCATCGTCGGCTGCATCAGGCAGTGGAAGCCGGCCTGCGGCTCGTAGTCGCCCCACGATTCCAGCGGCGAGTCGGTCGGCAGGACCCAATCGGCCAGTTCCGCGGTCTCGTCGATCATCGTGCCGAGGTAGATGACCGTGCCCGCGCGTCTGATGGACTCAGCGGCCCACGGGCGGCTGTATGCCGGGTTGGCGTTGTGGACGATGAGCACGCCGCCGCTCGGCAGGGCTTTCAGGAATTCGCCCATCGCCTTGCCGGAGGCCGTGCGGCCGAGCGCGTGCGGCCGTGAGAAGTCGACCGTCTGGCCGACGCGCCCGGCGGCGAAGTTCAGGAGCGCGGCGGCCTCGGCCGCGCCGGCTGCCGCAGAGCCGAAGCCCGCCACCGGGCACGCCAGGGCGGCACTGCCCTTGGCCTCCAGGAACGCCTTCGCCAGCGCCGCGATGCGCTCGGCCGCAACGCCCGCCCGCTCGGCGATGCCCGCCGGAATCGCCTTCGCACGCGCCCGCAACTTCTCGTCGGCCTTTTCGCCCAGCAATTCGACGACCGCCTTGAGCATCGCCAGGGCGACGTGCGTCTCGGCGCCGGGCGGCACCTGGAGGAACTCGTCGGCGTTGGCCGCCGTCATCGAGAGCCGCGGCCCCACGTAGACGAAGCGGCCCACGCGGCCGTCGCGGCAGGCGTGCATCTCGGCAAATCGCCGCGCCAACTCCACGTTCGAGACCCACGTCTCCAGGAAGTCGGCGCCGAAACTGATTACAAACTCGCACCGGTCCAGCCGGTAGTCGGGTATGGCGTCGAGGCCGAAGACCGCCTGGTGCGCCGCCCGCAGCGGCTCGTAACTGAAGGGCTCATAGAGAAGCGGCGGCCCCTGGCCCACGGCGGCGGCGAAGCCCTCCATCACCTCCGAGAGGGCCCCCGTCTGAAGGTCGGACAGGACGTGCACGCTGCCGCGCGCGGCCTTGATGCGATTGCCGATTTCGTCAATCGCCCTGGCCCACTTGACCGTCTGCGGCTCGCCGCCCTTGGGCCTGAAGAGCGGCCGGCGCAGGCGGTCGGGGTCGTACAGGCCCTGGAGGGCCGACTGGCCGCGGGCGCACAGGGCCCCGCGGTTGACGGGATGGCCGGGGTTGCCCTCGGCCTTGGTGACTCGGCCGTCGCGGTGCCAGAGGTGCATGCCGCAGCCTGCGGGGCACTCGCGGCAGGTGGTGGCGAAGAACGTGACTGTGCCTGGGATGATTTTTTCCGGCGGCGCCACGTAAGGAATGAGGTCGTCGGGGCGTTTGACGCCGAGGCCGACGGCCATGGCGGTGCCGCCGCCGGCCGCCCACCCGAGGAATTCACGGCGAGTGAATTTTCCCACGGCCCCCCGTCCCTTCGGAGAAGTCCGCCCAGACTGATTCTACAGCCCCTCCGCCACTTGCCACAAGCAACATGCGAGATAGGGTTCCCTTGATACTACAGCGCCATGGCACTACAGCGCCACGATACTACATCGCCACTTGACGCCGTGCGCGGTGGGTCTCGCGCCGTGCGCGGTGGGTCAGGAGACCCGCCGCGCAAAGACTGACCTAAGGTGCTCTAAGCAGGTCGGCCGGCGGCCTGCGAGTCATCTCGCAGGCAGTGCCTTCTCGCCCTGGAACCTCTGGAGCCGCAGGGAGTTGCCGAGGACCGTCAGGCTCGAGACGACCATCGCCACGGACACGGTGTCGAGGCCCGCGCTCCTCTGGAGGAGCATCTCGTACTACGCCAGCATCGTTTCCGCGAACGTCGCCATCCCCGCTCCGAATCTGCCGGGCGGGGCCGGGCAAAAAGAAAAGGCCATGCGGGGCGCAGGTCCCTGCATGTCCTTGAAGTCTCTTGCCCGGCCCGACCGGCGGATGATCAGTCCGCCCGCCGCGCCCGTCGCGTATTCAGTTGTCTGCCCTGATCTATGCGAACATTGCAGCGGCCGTCAGATATCTGCCGGAATTCTGTTGGCGAACCGCCCATTGTTGTGGCAGAATACCATTGGTAAAGTTGGGCCTGCTTGGCTCCGGCGGCGGGATTCGGGACGGAGTTGCGCGGAACACCGATTCTCCACTTACTTTCGCGACGCGACCCAGGGAATGGCGGTGCCACGTGAAAACCAGAGAACCCCGTTGGGCCGTGATGCTCATTCTGTATGTCCCCTTGGTGTTGCTGGGATGCAAAGGCGAAGCGCCAGGGCCCAAGATCACATCTCTATCCAATGAGCAACTCCAAGGCAAACTCAAGGAAATGCATGCCAAGGCAATCAAGGGAAAACTGCGCCTTGGAGAGGTTCGCTCATTACTTGGCGATAGCACCGTCGAATCGCGGCAGCCCAATGGTGCCAAGTTCCATGAGTGGCAACTACCCCAAAAAGATGTAATCGTGAGATGCGAGGCTAACATCCTGGGGGAGGTGTCTTTCTTTGAATGGGAATCTATTTCTGGGGGACAGGCGCTTATCCAAGAGGATAAGGCCGCTGAAAAGGAACGGGAGGAGAAACTTGCCAGAATCGACGCGTGGCTGAAGGTGGAACGCGAGGCTTTGAAAACTCGTTATGTTGCCAAGATTCGCACCGCCCTCGGAATGCCTGCGGACACAAACACAGCACCCACGCTTCCCAATGGTCGACGTGTCGATCGGGCGTATTGTCAAAGCGAGATATTCCAAAACCGGGGACCTGAATTCGACGGGGTGCCACGCTGGTCGGACACGCAGGATCTCTTGGGGAAGATCAGGGATCAGTATGTTATAGAACGCGAGGCACTCGACAGTCGCTATAGTAAAGAAACGCAGGCCCTCGGTTCGTTTGGTCGCGAGCCAGGCGGGGAGGACTAGGCCATTGATACAGCGTCGTGGGTCGCTTCCCGGAGGTGTGTGCAAATTGAGGTTCTGCAACCGGGTTGGCGCGAAAAGACTGGAAGACTGAAGCATATTGCGATAACTGCAAGGTGAGATGGCACTTCTGAGGGGGGATGTGGGTTCCTATGCCGCGAGAACAGAATATAGATGATTGGGCCAGGGACCCTGATTGGGGCTGGGCAATAGCGAGGTACGCGAGATGTCTTCAGAAGAGCGCGGGGGCCTAAGATGACGCAGGAGCGCCTGACGCAGGAGCGCCTAGCGGCCAACGAGTATGATGTAGGAAACTGCCAATCCCTGTTTGGATATGCCGAACGGGTGCACCAGCGATCTCACGGTGTGTGCCAGTTATGCGGCTTTGAGGGATCACCTGCCGTCGATTTTCACCTTTGGCGTCAACTCACCGTTGAACACGTCATTGGTGTATCCCAAGGTGGCGCCAAGATGCAAATTGAGGAGGCTATAACCAAGCGATTCCCATCCCTGGCGCCCAGCGATCGCGCCAGTTTGGCGAACCAGATTGACGAAGCCAACACTGTCACTGCTTGCCACTTCTGCAACTCGGCCACCAGCCGACATCGCTGTGAGAAGACCATGGGCGAGATCATTGCGCAGCCAAAGGGCAAAGCACAGGAAGTGCTTGCTGCCGTCAACCTTGACATCAAGCGTGTCCTCAAAGACAAACAGGCGCGGGTGAGTTGGAAACTCGCGTCGGTGAGAAAAGCCTTCGACAAACGAGTAAAGGCAGTGTTGCGCCCGTGACGTATGACGCCGTCACGAGGGAATAGCGTCAGGCGTACACCTTGTCGATCCGCACCTGGCCGCAGTCCAAGCATCGGCACCGGCGGCGGATGATTGAGCCCTAGGGCGTGCCGTCGGCACGGAGGCCCGTGCACTTCTGGACCACCTTCCCCCAGTACTCGCTCCGCCGGGCACTCGAGATCGGCCTGGCGGCCGCAACGTCCGCGCTGGGCGTCAAGGTCATTGCGGTCAAAGGGCTGGAACCGTCCGGGGTTTGAGGATGACGGTGGCCTGCGGCCCGCGGCGGACGACGGCCTGGCCGCCCGCTTCGGGGGCGGGGTCGGTAGCCAGGTAGATATCCTCCGCGGCGTCGCCGAGCGTCACGCGGACGCCTTTGCCGCCCGCCAGCGGCTGAAACTCCGGCACTGGCTGGCCCTTGCGGTACGGGTACAGGACCGCCAGGAACGGCCTGCCGGGCGATTCCGTCACGCGGACCCACTGCTGCAACTCGCCCGTCCGCCAACGGTCCAGGCCGGTGCGGAAGTCCTTCGGAATCATGCTCGAGTCGTCCTGCTTCGGCCAGGACCAGCGGTCCAGTCTGACTCGCTCGGGTTCGGGGGCGGCCAGGTAGAGGAGGGCGTCGGCCGCCAACTGGCCGTCGAAGGTAAAGGTGCGGCCGTCTTGGCGGACGGAGCGGGCGAGCGCGAACAGGTTGAACGTGGCGGGCTCGGTCGAGACGAGTTCGTCGCGGATGACCAGGTAGTCTTCGAGCCGCCGGTCGGCCGTCGAGGTCTCGCCGGGCCGGTCGTGCTTCACCAGCAGCAGGAACCGCCGGTACCGCGACTCCGACGGAAGCGTGCGGCGCGAGAGGGCGGCGCCGCGGCCCAACTCGTGCGGGTAGTGCGGCATCTTGCGGAGGCGGTCGGACCGCACCTGGCCCACGGCCGCGTCGCCGGCAGGCGAGAACTCCATCGCCACCAGTTCGCCAACGGCGTCCATGTTCTCGTAGTCGCCGAGGGTCACACGATTGTGCATGTGTTCCTGTTCGATCCTCGGCGTGCGGCCGCAGGCCCAGTCGAGGGCCACGGGCTGGCCGGCGCCGAAGAAGTGGAAACTGAGTTCGTCGCCGTGATAGTTGCCGCGCGCCGGGCCGCACTTGAATGTGGCGAAGGTCTCGCCGGCGGTGCCGAACCGGCTTCTGAGGACGGCGCCGAAGCCGGTGTAGCGGCGGCTGGTCCAGGCGGCGTCTTCGAGCCGCGCGGCAGGGGCCGACGGGTCCGAAAGGAGCACGTCGCGCGCCAGGTCGCCGCTGCCGCTCGTGCCGTAGTATTCGCGGTACATGGCCATCCAGGCGGCGGAGGCTTTCGGGTCGGCCTTCCTGGCGCCGGCGGCCGCGATGCCGAAGAGGCTTCCGACGCCGTCCTGCCAGGGTGCGGCGTCGCCGATGGGCGCCAGGCCCCGCCGGCCCAGGCGCGGGTCGGGCGGCGTGTGGAGGTTCCTCAGGTACTCCAGCGACAGTCGCCCCGCCGACCAGGCGAACGGGTCGTCGAGGCCGCAGTTCTGGGCGGTCCTCATGAGCGCCAGCATCGGCGCAAGCGCCGCCGCCTGTTCGCCGGGGCCGTCGATGCCCACGCCTTCGGGCATGGCGCAGAGGCGGTTCAGGTCGTCGTGCAGGGCGGCCAAGCCGCCGGCCATCCACTTTCGGGCGTGCGGGTGGTCTGGCATCATCGCAGCCGCATAGATGGGAATAGTATAGATGTCGGCCGCGCGGCCGGGGTTTCCGACGTCCCAGCCTGCGGCGGCCCCCGGCCAGTAGTTCGGGTCCGAGAACACGTAGGCGAGAAACGCCGCGGCAGCGCCGCCCGCCGGTTTGCCCGCCGCCGAAAGGTCCGCCAGGCGCATCGCCGCTGCCAGGCGCCGCGAGTAGGCAGGCGGGCTCAGGGTCTCGTCTTGGTAGGCCCGGTCGAGGACCGTTGCGGCATCGAGGCCGCCGCCCACGTCGTCGCGCCGGCCCGCGAGGAACTCGGCCAGTCTCCGGTCGCCGGGAAGCTCGCCGGCCAAGACGCGCTTCACGAGCATTGCCGCCGGCGAGTCGATGTCGTCGGCCACGTCCTGGCGGATCTCCTGGACCCGCGGCCACGTGGTCAGGATGTGCGGGCCGGGATTGCCGGCGTCGCGCGGCCACTGGAGCACCCAGTCGCTCAGGACGCGGTCGAGCGGTATGTCGGCCAGGCGGCGCATGAGAAGTTGAAGTTCCGCCTTCGAGTCGAAGCGGTCGGCCGGACCCGCCAGCAGGGCCCAGTGTCGCCGCCCCTCGCCCAGCGGGAACTCCATGGCCACTCCCCGGCCACCGGCCAGGGCACGGACGCTGACGAACTGGTCGTACGGCCGCAGCCAGTCGCCG
>Ga0315286_10003707_pt1 | contig 14518 bp, 15 predicted proteins | sample YL17G10_0_MG_FD_205038 | JGI IMG/M metagenome (GOLD analysis project Ga0315286, IMG submission 205038) | Sediment microbial communities from Yellowstone Lake, YNP, Wyoming, USA - YL17G10_0 | ecosystem: Environmental > Aquatic > Freshwater > Lake > Sediment | place: USA: Wyoming | collected...
GCATTAATGACATTGTCTTTATAGTTAAGGTCTATCAATGCCTCAAACCTGCCCTCAGGGATAGTAATACCTAAGTTCTGATAGTAAACCTGGAATTCTCCGGGAGAAAAGTCTTTTATATTGATTAGGCCGCTAAACTGTTTATCAAATATCTTATACTCGCCTATAGCATTTATATTTATGGCTGGAGAAGCGAGTATCTTTGATTTAAGCGTAAACTTTACGCTTGCCGGCAAGGATAAATTTAGAACTAAATGCAGAATCTCCATATCTTTAGTGAATGCGGGAGACAGGGTATTATCCTTAAAATGAATGTTGGCGTCAGTTACGCTAATTTTGTAAATCAATATACCAAACCCTGCCCTTGCGCGCAAAGGCGGAGTAAGCCTTGCCTTCGGTGCCTGTATAGTTTTCTCTAGGAATAAATCCTGGATATTGAATGTAGAATCTTCTCTGCGTTCTAAAAATATAGCGGGGGATTTGATTTTTAAAGTAGGAATAATAACCGTTTTTTTAAAAATAGAGGGGATTATAAAAGCGCAAGAGACCTCCTTGATACTGACGATTGTTTTTTGGCTATCGGATATAGCCAGGTTTTTTAAAACCAGCCCTTTAAATATATGGAATTGGAGAGCCTGCAGGCTTACCTTTTTCTGGGTTGCTTCTTGGAGGCTTGAGACGATGAGGGATTTAATTTTTGCAGGCAGGAATACCTGGTTTAAATAAATTATAGCGGCGCTAATGATAATAACTAAAACTATAAAAGTAATGAGAACTTTTTTCATTTATGTCGGCGGCCGTAACTCTCTTGAGGTCTCTGAAAAACTCTTAAAAACTATATCAGAGCCCTCTGATTACACAGATTTAAAAAGATTACACAGATTTTATCGTCTAAGTTTTAATCTGTGTAATCTGCCTTTATAATCTGTGTAATCATAAAAACACATTTTCAGAGCTCTCCTCTTATCAAATGAATTTTTCTGCTATCTTAAAGGCTTCTTGTTTGGTCTTTATCTTGCCGATAGCCTGTAACTCTTCTATCTCACGTAAAATCTTGCCAATTAATGGTGATGGCTCTAATTTGAATTTCCGGATTAAATCATCGCCATTTATAATCCGCACCGGTTTCTTTTCTTTTTTTCTTTTAAAATATTCCTTAATTAAGCCCGAAACCACCATTTCATGCTTAATACGCGATGCCTTGGTAGTCAACGGCCCTTTAGTGGCGCGTTGATCAGCGATGCCAATTAAAAGGATACTCACCGCCTCATTTGCGGTGTCACGGAAAAAACGGAATTTTGCCCGGTTACTAATTACCTCGTTATCCGCAAGATACCCGGGACGCAGATGACAAAAGACTATTCTTTTTAAAGCATTCTGTTCGTCGTTAGAAAGCCTGAGGCGCCGGGTAATATTCTCGACTATCTCCAAGGCAATTCTTTCGTGGCCATGGAAGATGGTTTTGCCGTTTTTACGGCGCCGCGCCTGAGGTTTTCCAATATCATGCAAAAGCGCGCCTAATTTTATCAGGGCACGCCGCCTCCTTTCGGATGAAATAACTTCATGGAGATAATTTTGCACTTCGGGATTATTTTTTAATTCTTTAATTAAACCTTCGAGCTGCCTAATTGTCTCTAAGGTATGTTCCCAGACATCCAGATGATGATACGGCCCTTGTTTTACATTGCGCATCAGCTCAATCTCCGGAAAAATTATCTTTAAGATTTTTAGTTTATCCAGCGTAAGGAGGCAATCAAAGGCGCATGGGATATCCAGAATTTTAAATAGTTCATCACGGATGCGTTCAAAGGAAACCCGGGATAATTTATTTTTCTTTAATTTTATTAACTTTAAGGTTTCTTGGTCTATCTTAAAACCGAATAGGCAGGCAAAACTAAAGGCGCGTAATATCCTTAAAGGGTCTTCATCAAAGGCCTTTTTGTTGGCCGCCTTTATGACTTTAGAATTTAGAGCTTCTCTACCACGGCAGGGGTCAATAAGCAGATTATTCAAATCATCCTTTGTAAAGACATTCTCTAATTCCAAAGCCAGGGTGTTTATGGTAAAGTCGCGATGCCGCAAGTCTTCCTCTAAAGTCTTGCCGCGAAAATCCGTAAAGTCCAAGGTACAGGCCCGTTCTTTTATTTTTTTTACTAAGCGGGCTGCGCCATGCTCTTTATCCAAAACCACAAAACCGGCTTTAATTTCTTTGGCCAGTTTTCTGCCAAAATTTATCGCGCCTTTTTTTAAACAAAAATCGATATCGAGGTTATCTTTATCTCTGTTTAGAAAAATATCGCGCAAGATACCGCCTACAAGATAGAGTTTTACCTTTCGCTTTTTAGCAAAACCCAAAATTGTTTTAAGTAGATTTTTTTCTTCTGGTCTGAGCAGAAAAATCATATTGATGGGCCTAGAGATTAAAAATCTTGCCGGATAAGGTAGTTAAATCCACAATGGCCACAGTAGATTTATCCGTTAACCAGCCGCCAGCTTCACCGGGATTAATGAGGAGTTGGTTGTCCTTCTTTAAAATTTCGGGCTTATGCGTATGCCCGAAGATAACCAAAGCTGCATCTTCCCTGTCAGGGTTAATAGTATTTATATCGTGGACCAAGATAACCTTTTTGTGGTCAAGTTCAATTCTTAAAGGGCCTTCCTGGATTTTGCCTGCGGATATGCGGCCTAGTCCGATTCTTTCTCCATCATTGTTGCCAAATACACCAAACCAATCGCAGTTAAGATTCTTTAATTTGGGAATAGTAAACGGCGCCACAAAATCTCCGGCATGCAACACAAACCCCACTTTATGCTTATTGAAAAACTTCACCGCCTTCTCAATCTTGGGCAAATTATCGTGACTATCCGAAAGAATGCCTATTTTCATAAGAATATTTATCCTATTTAGCGGGTCCTGTCCCCGCCTTTGGCGGGGCCACCCGCTAAAAGTAATAGTTACTTCTTAATATTTTTTAAAATTCCATACATCCAATATACTAAAATAAAAAATAAGAACGCTAATGGTAATGAAAGCCATATAATTACAATAGAACTAATTATTTTTCTTAACCGAATGATTCCTAGACCGCTCAATAGCAGGAAAGGACTTGGAAATAAAATAACCGCGGAACTTACGACCATGCCTATGGCAGTTTGTCCCTCATGACCTAAGAAAGAATATATAGCACCGCCAATAAGACAAATTAAAAAAACGGTTCCAATTCCCCCGATTATTTTTTCAGTCAAACTAAAGATACTTGCTACCCTTGAGCTTTTTTCCATTTCTTCCTTCTTCTTGCGCAATTTTGGGGTTTTAGTGCGAAGGCACATTAGAAATTTTTTGGCAAAAGTCTGCGAGGAATTACGCCGAGCGAAAGGCATTGACCCCACGTAAGGATACTGGCCGAAAGCGAGGCGTAAACCGAAGCAGACGGCAAAAAATTTCAGTGCCTGAGCACAAAACCCTAAAATAAAACACTGTAGCAGCTGGCAAAAAATTTCAGCGCGCGAACAAAACCCGCAGCAAAATAAAAAATATTTATTTCTTTACTTCTCTTTATTGAATATCTCTGACTGTTTGATGACTTCGTCTTCGACAAATATAGATACATGGGCCCTGACTGCCAAGGCAATGCTATCCGAAGGCCGGGCATCAACAACTTTAAGTTTGCCGGAGTTGGTTTTTAAGACGAGTTTGGCGTGGAAGGTATTATCTTCTAATTTATCAATAATCACTTTATCAATACTTGCCTCTAAATTTTCAATCGTCGCCTGCAGTAAATCATGGGTTAAAGGCCGGGGTGGATTAAACCCACTAATCTTTAATTTGATGGCCGAGGCCTCCACCAGGCCGATAACAATAGGTAGAATCCGGTTACCGCCTTTTTCTTTTAAGACAATAAGTTGATCATGCCTCTTTTCATCAATGACAATCTTATTTAATTCCATCTCGACCATATATATCTCTCTTTCTCTTATCTCGATGATTTACGTTGTTTTTCTTTATTAAGAATATCTTTTAATTCCACCATGAATTGCCCCACATCTTTAAATTGCCTGTAGACCGAGGCAAATCTAACATATGCCACATCGTCCAATTGTTTTAATTTCTCCATCACTAATTCACCGATTCTTGAAGTGGAGACTTCGCGGTCGGTTTTTTTCTGAATTGCGCGTTCTACTTGAATAACAATATCTTCCATCTTCTCCATACTGTTTGGCCTTTTTTCGCAGGCCTTCATAATTCCACCAAGAATCTTCTTGCGATCAAAAGGCTCGCGCCTGCCATCTTTTTTTACTACCATTAAAGAGATTTCTTCAATATATTCGTAGGTGGTAAAACGCTTACCGCACTTTAAACATTCGCGTCTGCGCCGGATTGCCGATTCTTCCCGCGTGGCGCGCGAATCAACCACCTTATCTTCTTGATAACCGCAATGAGGACATCTCATTTTTTTATTCTTCTTACTTTAATCTTTGCTTCCTTTAAAAATTCCCTCGCCAATTTATCGGGATAGCCAGCGGAAATAACAATTTCTCTAATCCCGGCATTAATCAACATCTTGGCACAAATTCCACAGGGTTGATTAGTCACATAAAGGGTGCTGCCTTTTGTGCTTACCCCATATAGCGCTGCCTGGACTAATACATTCTGTTCAGCATGCAACCCCCGACATAATTCCTGACGTTCTCCAGAGGGAACCTTCAATTTCTCCCGCAGGCAGCCGATATCCAAACAATGATTAAGACCCGAAGGCGCACCATTATAACCAGTAGCTAAAATCTTTTTATCTTTCACCAAAACCGCACCGACGCTGCGCCTAAGACAAGTAGCCCTTTTAGAAACAAGAATGGCTACCTCTAAAAAATACTCATCCCAGCTGGGACGTTCATGCTTTTTAGCTTTCTTTTTCATTTTTCTTTTAGCAGGTCAGGATACAAAGGGAATTTTCGCGTTAGCCTTAAGACCTTTTCTCTAATCTCCTTTAATTTTTTAAAGTCATCGCTCGCCTCTATTGCCTCATCGATAAACCCCGCAATTTGGCGCAGATGAAATTCCTTCATCCCCCGCGTGGTTACTGCCGCAGTGCCTAAGCGTATCCCACTGGTTGTAGCCGGACTTTTCTTATCAAAAGGGATGAGGTTCTTATTTACAGTAATGTCTGCCTGCTCTAAGGCATAAGAAGCATCCGCACCAGTAATCCCTTTTTCCGTTAAGTCTACCAGGATTAAATGGGTATCTGTCCCACCAGAAACAATGCGAAAATCTTTTTGCGCAAGACTTCTGGCAAGTTCTCTAGAGTTTCTAACTATCTGTCTTTGATAATTTCTAAATTTTACACTCATTGCCTCCTTAAAAGCAATTGCCTTAGCGGCAATCACATGCATTAGGGGGCCGCCTTGTACACCCGGAAAAATAAGCGCATCAATTTTTCGGGCAAATTCTTTTTTACAAATTACAAAACCACCCCGCGGCCCCCTAAGAGTCTTATGCGTGGTAGAGGTAACAAATTCCGCATAAGGAACCGGTGAGGAATGGATACCGGCTGCCACTAGGCCCGCGATATGCGCCATATCTACCAATAGATACGCGCCTACTAAATCGGCAATCTTACGAAACTGCTTAAAATCTATTTTTCTGGGGTAAGCGGAAGCACCGGCTAAAATAAGTTTAGGCTTGTGCTTCTTGGCTAAATCCAAAATCTTCTCATAATCTAAGGTCTCGGTCTTTTTATCTACGCCATAAGTAACAACATTATAAAACATCCCGGAAAAATTATGCGGATGGCCATGGGTAAGATGCCCGCCACAGGCTAAATCCATAGCTAGAATCGTATCTCCTAATTTTAAAGCGGCGAAGTAAACCGCCATATTTGCCTGGGTGCCGGAATGCGCCTGGACATTTACATGTTCGGCGCCAAATAATTTTTTTGCCCGCTCAATAGCCAGGCGTTCTGCCTCATCCACATATTCACATCCGCCATACCAACGAGCTTGAGGATAACCTTCGGCATATTTATTGGTCAAAACTGAACCTTGAGCTTCTAATACCGCCAGAGAAGCAAAATTTTCCGAAGCAATTAACTCTAGATTATCCTGCTGCCTTTTTATTTCGTTCTTTATGACTGCGTAAATTTCAGGATCGATATTTTTTATGTGTCTCATTTTATCTTACTCCTGGAGTTTTTGCTCAATCTTTTTTATCTGATTCAGGCGCCGGGCGTGCCTGCCACCTTGAAATTTTGTTTTTAACCAGCCCCTTAAAATCTTTTTCGCCAATCTTTCATTTACAAAAGCCGAACCCAATACTAAAACATTACTGTCATTGTGTTGACGCGAAAGCCGCGCGGCCTTGACATTATAACACAATGCTGCGCGTACTCCCGGGACTCTATTTGCCACTATAGAGCTTCCTATGCCGCTTTTACAAATCAGGATCCCTTTTGGGTATTTTCCGCAGCATACCAGACGTCCTAAGCTATAGGCAAATTCCGGATAATCGCAGCGCTCTTTCGAATGGGTGCCTAAATCTTTTACCTTAAACCCTATTTTTTCTAAGTAAGGCTTTAATTTTTCTTTTAAGGCGAATCCGGCGTGGTCTGAAGCAATCAGTATCGCTTTCATCACACTCCTCTAATTCAAATAAATTTTACATTTTAAAAGCGGTTATCAGAATATCAGGTTATCAGTGGGTAGATTATCAGAATACCAGAGTATCAGATTAATACTTTGCATCTTTTTAAGCTTTCCCTGATATCCTAATAAACTGATACCCTGCCCACCGATCCTCTGATGCCCTGATTTGCGCCTTTAAATTATATTGCTTATCCTCTCTATGGCCTCTTTGATTAAGGTAAAAGTCTGAGCATAAAACCCCATAGATTTTCCAATCGGGTCGATGGTATCTAGATTATTGTCATTTATTTTAGCAAATTCTTTTAATAAAAACAGCCTATTTTTTACTTCCGGCACTAATTCTAGTGTTCTTTCTTCGTGCAACTTCTCCATAACCAAGATAATATCGGATTTCTTAATCATCGCTCTGGTTACCCTTTGCGAACGATGGCTAGACACATCTATGCCTTCCTGTTGTAAAAGCTCTTTAGTCTCATCGCTTGCTCCCAAGCCTCCCAGCATCATAACACCAGCGGACAAAACTTCTACATCGCTACGGCCTTTTTCTTTTAATTTTTTCTCTAAGAGCCCCTTAGCCATTACTGAGCGGCAGGAGTTACCAGTGCAGACAAAAAGCACAATCTTTTTCTTGGTTAATAATTCAATATCTTCTTTCTTGACCGCCCCTTCCCTTAATATGCGCAAAGGCTCAACCGTTACATCCACCACTGATGACTCTTGGCCTAACTTTGTCCTTCCGCAATCTAACGCGCACTCTACTTTTCCATTTAAGTCTTTTATGGCTTCCTCAAAATTTACCGGCGCCGCTTTTCCCGAAATATTGGCAGAAGGACAAACTACCGGAACTCTGGCTTGGCTAATTACCTTTAATGCAATTTCATCATCTGGCATGCGTAAGCCCACTGTACCTTGGCCTCTTGATTTAAGTATTACCGTGAGCGGGCCCGGCCAGAATTTATCAATAAGTTTATAGGCGCAAACCGGTATATCCTTGGCGAACTCTTCAATCATTATTTTATCATCTATAAGCAGAGAAAAGGGTTTATCCTTTGGCCGCTGTTTGATTTCATATAATCTTTCTATTGTTTTCTTGTTTAACATATTTGCGGCAATCCCATAGACTGTCTCCGTTGGCATAATCACTAATCCACCTTTTACTAAAATATCTACTGCTTCTTTGAGATAATTTTCTCCGGGATTTAAGGGGTCTATTTTTATGACTTTGGTATTCATATTGGCTTATCTAAAAAATAATGCTTTTATTATTGATTACACAGATTTTTAAAATAGATTACACAGATTATTGAAGTAAAATTTATCTGTGTAATCTGCATTTATAATCTGCGTAATCATAATAATATTTAATTGAGGTAGCATTATAATTTAATTTTAGTCTGGATAATTTTTCTCTTCATCTGTCGCTTATAGAGGTTAAGCTTTATTTGTATTTTTTTATCCGTAATTCCCAAAATCTCCAAAGCAAATATAGCCGCATTTCTGGCGCCGGATTTTCCTATGGCCATCGCCGCTACAGGAATTCCTGCTGGCATCTGAACCGTGGAGAGTAAAGAATCCAGGCCTTTTAGGCTTTTGGTTTCAATAGGAACCCCAATGACAGGTAAAGTCGTATGGCTGGCAATTACTCCTGCCAAAGCCGCGGCACCGCCTGCGGCCGCGATAAAAACTTTAATTCCTCTTTTGGGCGCACTCTCAACATATTGCGCTAATTCCTTAGGTGTCCGATGCGCGGATAAAACCTTAACCTCTGGCTCAACCTTAAATTCTTTTAATAAATTTATCGCCTCTTGTATTGTTTCTAAATCTGATTGACTACCCATAATTATACTTATTAACTTACTCATAAATCCTCCATGTTAATGACAAATGACAAAGCACAAAATTCAAAATAAGCACAAAGCACAAATACCAAATGACAAAACGTTTGTTTTGGAATTTGACATTTTAATTTTGGATTTATTTTGTGCTTTTCCCGATTTATCGGGATCCCGCTAAATTTTTAATTGTCGTGCGGGAGAATTTTGTCATTTGTTATTCAATATCGCTTTTCTTCCTATATCTCTACGATAATGCATTCCCTCAAAATGAATCTTTTCAACTGCCTGATAAGTTCTCTCAATTGCCTCTTTTATAGTATTACCTAATCCGGTAACGCCCAAAACTCTACCACCATTAGTCAGGTATTTGATTGACGAGGGACGAGGGGCGAGGGGCGGATTTTTTGTTCCTGCATGGAATACTTCTACATCTTTAATCTTCGCTACTTCATCCAATCCAAAAATCTCTTTACCCTTTTCATAATTACCCGGGTATCCGCCTGCGGCGCAAACTACACAAACACAGGCACGGCTATCCCAATCTAAAGTCCTGACGCGATTTAATTTTTGGTCGCTCGCCGCTAACATTATTTCTACTAAATCCGATTTTAAACGCGGTAGGATTGCCTGGGTCTCAGGGTCGCCAAAACGCGCATTAAATTCTAAAACTTTTGGCCCATCTTCGGTGAGCATAATTCCCGCGTATAAAACGCCTTTATAATCTATACCTTCTCTTACTAAACCATCGATTGTGCGATATACAACCTTATCTAAAATCTCTTTAAATAATCCTTGTGTCACTATTGGCGCTGGTGAATAAGCGCCCATACCGCCTGTATTTGGCCCGGTATCATTATCAAAAATTCGCTTGTGGTCCTGGCTGGAAGCTAAGGCAATCACCTCTTTAGAATCAGTGAGCACAATTATAGACGCCTCTTGGCCTTCTAAACAATCTTCCACAATCACTTTATTTCCGGCATCACTAAAAATTCTCTCCTGCATTATTGAGGTCACTGCCTGCTCTGCCTCATCAATAGTCTTGGCTACAATTACACCTTTTCCTTGGGCTAAACCATCGGCCTTGACTACACAAGGCGCACCACTTTTCTCAATATATTTTTTTGCCTCATTAGCATCAGTAAAAATCTTAAAATCCGCCGTGGGAATTTTATATTTGGCCATTAATTCCTTAGCAAAAACTTTACTGGCTTCTAATTGTGCGGCTTTTCTATTCGGACCAAATATCCTTAATTTATAATGCATAAACTCATCGACAATGCCTTGTGATAACGGCGCCTCTGGACCAACTACAGTTAAATCTATTTTTTCTTTTCTCGCGAAATCTAATAAAGCCGGTATATCCTCTGCCTTAATATCAATGCGCTCTGCGGCTTGAGAAATCCCGCCGTTGCCCGGCGCGCAAAAAATCTTATCCACTAATTTCGACTGCGCAATTTTCCAAACTAAGGCGTGTTCACGTCCGCCTGAACCAATAACTAGAATTCGCATATTATTCTATGCATTTTAGCTGGTCCTCATCTTGGGTATTTTCTCGCCGCATCACAGCGGCTTTAAAAACACCCAAGCCACCCGCTAAAATCAAACCGTCCTCCTGATCTCCTAACCCACTTTCCCGAACAAATCCGAAATAGTTTCTACGCTATATTCTTATTTGCTTGCTTTTTTAAGTAAATCTTTTAATTTCTCTAAATCCAAACCGCTTTCGTCTATAAACTGTTTGATATTTGCTCCGCCTTCGGCATCTAAATTAATCCCAAAGAATTTCTGAGCATTTGCTCCGCTCATAATCCACTTTACATCGGCTTTTTGTATTGCCGAAGCCAGGGCATTGAATTTGGCAAGCATAATGTCTTTTTGGATATCCAGTATTTTCACATTTATAGCTACATCATTATATTCCTTCAATGCCTCGGCAAGTTTAAGCGTTCCTGCGGCATCCGCCTCTTTCTTAATCCTGATAATATCTGCCTCAGCTTTACCCACATTCTGTATCTGGTTAGCCTGGCCCTCAGCCTCAATGGTATATTTTAGCTTCTGGCCCATAGCTAACTGTTCCATTTTTTGTTTTTCTATTTCCGCATGGCCAACTTCTAATTTTCTAGCTGCCTCAATCTTCTGCACATTTGCCTGTGCTTCTTTATCAGCAATCTCCTGGTTCTTATACTGTTCAGAAATACCTATCTCTCTATCCTTTTCTATCTGTCTTTTGCGATAAACCTCTTCTGCTTCAGCTTTAACAAGTTCGGCTTCTTTAGTGGTAGTAGCAACCCTAATCTCTGCATCCCGCCTGATTTCAGAGGCGATTTTCCTTTCTATATCATGTATGATGGTGCTGTCCGAGGCATCCTTAATATCCTTCAATTCCAAATCCACCAGCTCAATACCCCACTTCGGGAAAACCTGTTCCACCTCTTTGGTAATAGCATTATCGAGAAGCTGCCTGTTCATATAAATATCCAAGATGGTTTGTTTAGTTGTAACTGTCCTGCCCACGCTCTCCATAATTGCCCGCAAATCTTCAGAGAGTTTAGTAAAATCAAATCCCAACTCTTGAGTAGTATCGGTAAGGATCAATCTTTCCACTGCTAAGTCTATGTCTTTAATATTAATAAAACACATAATATCAGAGACAAATTTAGCCATATTTTTGTCGTTTAGCTTTATATCGTTTACCGGTATAGCTAGGTTACAAAGTGGCAGCTTATGTAATTTCGTAATAAATGGCACAATCCAGTATCCGCTTTTGCCCGACCTTGCGGAAAATATAGTTTTAGAATTGCGTAAAATTCTGATGTGGGCCTCATTGACCGGAACTACTTTGTAATAACCAAACATTCCGCCCAAAACATGCCTCAAGAAATAAATAACAACGAGGGCTACTATGGCAATAACCGCTATCAATACAACATTCATCTTTGCCTCCTTTCCTGCACCGCCTGCAAAACTAATCTTACACTCGGTGCACGATCAGTATTTTATTTTCCTTGCTTCTCCTCTTTCCTTAAAGGTAATATCCCGGCCATTTCGCCGATGACATTGACTAATTCTGTACCTGCGGGCACGACGATTTTGGCATTGTTGCTGAGTGCATGTTCTACGGCCTCAAGCTTCCTTAAAACCTGCGCATTACCGACAAAATACTTCTCTGCTGCCTCATTAACTAGTTTAATTGCCTCTGCCTCGCCTTCAGCTTCTAAAATCCTGGCCTGCTTGATACCTTCGGCCTTCTTAATCTCCGCTCTTTTCTGTCCGTCGGCGACAGTCTCTGTAGCCGTAGCAAAATCTATAGCCGAAATCTTTTCATTCTCCGCTTTAACTACCTTATTCATTGTTTCCTGAACATCCTTAGGGGGATCAATTTCTTTTAATTCAGTGCGCACAATCTCAATGCCCCAACTTGATGTTTCTTCCATCAGCGTCTTGTGTAATTCAGAATTAATCTTGCCTCTTTCGCTGTTAGCAGATTTAAGAGTCAAGGTGCCGATAATATTTCTTAAGGTTGTCCTGGCTAAATTTACTATTTGCCATTGATAATTATTCACGTGGTATTGCGAACTCTTCACACTTTCCTCATCGGCTTTAACTTTGAAATAAACCTGGGCATCTACTCTGGCATTCAAATTATCATTGGTAATAATTTCCTGCGGCTCAGCATCCACCATCTGCTCGGTTACGTTAACCTGATACATATGCTCAATTCCTAAAGGAATAATCCAATGAAATCCTGGCATCGCAAAACGGTTATACTTTCCTAATTTTTCAATCAACCCTCGATGCGTAGGCCTGACAATTCTAACGCCCATAAAGAATATCACCACTATTATTATCCCGACCAAATACAGAATATTCACTCTACACCTCCTTCTTTAACCGTTATTAAGAAATCTCTTGTTTCTCATTAATCCCACTCAGCTCCAGATAAACCTCTTCCGGAAATAACCGCATCTCTGATATCGCATCTTCCAAAAGCGCCACTTTCTCCAACTGCAAGAGGTAATCCGCGAATTCCTCCGCAGAATAATTTGCGTTTTTTAATTCCCTCTCTTCCTCATTCTTAACGTCTGTTAATTCGGTATCTAAATCTTTACCTATGCGCTCTTTAAATTTATCCTCATTTTTACCGTCTCTCAACAGATTATCTTTTGCCTCCTCAGCAATGTCGCTTCTGCCCAGGATTTCGTCTATATTCATGCGGCTTTCTACTTTCTCTAAAACCGATTTTCTCAATTTCAAGATTCTTAATTTAGATTCCTGCTTGTAAATCCACATTGATTCCAGTTTCTTGCGCTCGTTATAATATAGTTGTTTTAATAACCCTGTATACATAACACCTTCTTTCGCCGCAAGCCGCACGTCACAAGCTTTCGTACCGAGTACGGCGCAAAGTTATCCACAGCGTAGCCGACGTTTAAACGGTACCTACGGTTGTGGATAATTGTTCTTTTTGCGGGTGACGCGGGCGTTTTCGAAGCGCGTGAGCGCAAGAAAATGCCCGCGGCAGGACCCGCAAAAACTATTATACAATCTCTACTTCCTTCTTGCCCTTAACAACTTCTCCGATAACCCAAGATTTCAACTTAAAATCAGCAAGTTTTGAGATTATGACTTTTACGGATTTGGGCTCAACTATCAAAACCATACCGCAGCCCATATTAAAGGTATGATACATTTCTTTGTCTTCTATATTTCCCTTATTCTGGATGAGACGGAAGATTTTTGGCACCACCCAGGAATCTTTATTAATCCGTACATTAACATTTTTGGGCAAAATTCTGGTTATTTTGTCGTAAAATGCTCCGCCGGTGATGTGGGCGATTCCTTTCACTGTGAGCTGTGAGCTGTGAGCTGTGAGCTTTAATAAAGCTAAAACTGGTTTGACATAGATACGGGTGGGCTTAAGTAATTCAGCGCTCATCCGCTTTAATTCATTTTGCGAAAATACTCTTCTTACCAAAGAGTAGCCATTGGAGTGTATGCCGCTAGATTCTAAACCAATGACTGTATCGCCAACTGCTATTTTTGTGCCGTCGATGATATTTTTTCTCTCCACCACCCCCACGCAAAAACCTGCCACATCATAATCGCCTTCTTTATACATCCCCGGCATCTCTGCGGTTTCTCCGCCGATTAACGCGCAACCCGCCTGGATACAACCATTATTGATACCCTTAACTACATCTACTAAGACACTCGGCTCTAATTTGCCCGAGGCAATATAATCCAGAAAGAATAGAGGTTCTGCTGCGACGCATAAAATATCGTTGACATTCATTGCTACCGCATCAATTCCCACGGTATCGTGTTTATTGGCTAAAACCGCGAGCTTTAATTTTGTGCCCACACCGTCGGAAGAAGAAACCAGAACCGGCTCTTTATATTTTTCTTTAGGAAACCTAAAGAAACTGCCAAAACCACCAATATCTTTTAGGACTTCTTTACCAAACGATGTCCTCACTACGGATTTAATTTTCTGTTTAAAAAGGCTTGCTTTTTTTATGTCTACTCCTGCCTTTTTATAAGTCAACCTCTTCATGGATGCCTCCCGGTCCAGCAATATAGACAAATCTTATCCTTAGGAAGCCCTATTGCTTTAACCATATCATCTAATTTCTGGTATTTTAATGTCGTCACTCCAATATCCCTAGCAATCCAATCTACTATCTTTTTGTACTTTGGAGATTTTTCATCCAAATACGGCCTTACATCCTTTATATCCTTTCCTTCAATTGCCTTTATCGCCCGACGCGCGGCTAGCTCATGGATAGAACGGGTGGAATAATTAAATTTGCAGGGAAACATTAAAGGTGGACAGGCAATCCTTAAGTGAATCTCTTTTGCGCCGCATTCTAGAAGCTTCTGTACGGTAAAATTCTTAAGCTGCGTTCCCCGCACAATGGAATCATCGCAAACCACGATGCGCTTGCCTTTAATTATCTCTTGTATAGGTATGAGCTTCATCTTGGCAATCAGGTCACGCGTCTCCTGAGAAGGCGGAGTATAGCTGCGGTCAAAGCCTGGTGTATATT
>Ga0315286_10003709_pt1 | contig 14509 bp, 9 predicted proteins | sample YL17G10_0_MG_FD_205038 | JGI IMG/M metagenome (GOLD analysis project Ga0315286, IMG submission 205038) | Sediment microbial communities from Yellowstone Lake, YNP, Wyoming, USA - YL17G10_0 | ecosystem: Environmental > Aquatic > Freshwater > Lake > Sediment | place: USA: Wyoming | collected...
CGTCCTTACCAAGGACGCGCTCTGCCAACTGAGCTACATGGGCAGCCTGTATTGCTTGCCTGCAAAAAACGACAATACACCACTAACCCCATTCTCTCTTTCCGAAAAACCGTAGGGGTCAATGACTTCTCACTATCTTACGGTTCAGTGACCGGCAGAAAAATTAGGTAAGCGCCCCAACCCTGTCAACCGTTTTTAGCAGCTATTTCCGCGCCTTGTCCCAATCAGCCAACTCTACAGTCTTCCCTCACATTACCGGTTGGCTACATCAGGCGTAACGCGTTCCGAAAGTGCAGCTTGGCGATCTTGACCAGGCTCGCAAGCCCTTGCCGAACAACGAACTCCTTCGCCGCTTCATCCACCGGCCCGGCTCCACCTTTCGGCAACTTCAGGCCATAGCGTTTCTCCAGCGCCGCCAACCGGGTTACGAATTCGTGCCGCGCCAATATCGACGCCGCAGCAACCGCAAGGTCCTCCTCCGCCTTGTGGCGCTGGACAAGCTCGATCTGTTTCCCGCGGCTCATCAAAGCTCGGGCCACGGTCGCTTTGCTCGCCGCGAACTGGTCGCTGATGGCTCGCCGGGGCGCCGGCTGCATCTGCCCCTCGCGCTCTAACAGGTTCTCGATGACCCGCGCGTGGCCCCAGGCGAGGATGGCATTCACGGTGCCCAACTTCGCGTGGAGTCGGTTGTACGCCTCGTTCCCGATGGGTACCACCGAAACGACGCAACCCGGCGTTCTCCGGATTGCTCCTGCCAGTTCGGCGATCTTGCGGTCGCTGCCGACATTCTTGGAATCGCGGATCCCGAGGTCCGTCCACGCTCTCACGATGGCAGCATTCACATAGACACCCGCCACGCACAGCGGCCCGAAGAAGTCACCCTTGCCGCTTTCATCCACTCCGAGTCGCGGATCGAACATCTCGGGTTTCAGGACCGCCTCGTAGCCCAGTTCGACCTGCTTCAAAATCTCCGGCTCGAGCACGAACTCGACGAACTCCTGCGTTCCTTTGCCCTGCACCACCAGCTTGCCGCTCTCGTAGAACACCACGTTGACCGACTCCCGGTGCGCCGCGAATCGCGCGTACGGCACGGTGTCGAACGCGTAGCCGCGGCTCCGCAGGAGTTGCTGCAGGGCATCTGCCTGGGGCGCGTCGAGCTTCCGCGTGTAGGAGGTCAACGGTTTCAAAGCTGGCCGATGCTAGACCGCTCCGGTAGCCTGCGCAACCGTGCAGCGCGCCATGCGAAGCCAGCCGCCCTCACCGTCGCCTGAGACGCGTCGCGTCGCGCGCGCGCTACTGAACTGGTTCCGACGCCATGCCCGCGATCTTCCGTGGCGGCGCACACACGATCCCTACGCCATCTGGGTGTCGGAGATCATGCTGCAGCAAACGCAGGTCAAGACGGTGATTCCCTACTGGGAACGCTGGATGCGCGCGCTGCCCACGCTCGAAGCCCTGGCCCAAGCGCGCGAGTCGCGGGTGCTCAAGCTGTGGGAGGGGCTCGGCTACTATCGCCGCGCCCGGAATCTCCACGCCGCCGCCAAGCTCCTCGTTCGCGAAAGCGGCGGACGCTTCCCGACGACATTCGACGCCGTGCTGAGGCTCCCGGGCGTCGGGCGCTACACGGCCGGCGCTATTTGCAGCATCGCCTACAACCAGCCGACCCCAGTGCTCGACGGCAACGTGACCCGCCTGCTCCGTCGGTTGTTCGGCCTCGCCGGGGATCCCAAGAGCCGGAAGAACCGGGCCCGGCTCTGGTCGTGGGCGGATCAACTCGTTCGCGCGGCCGCGGCCGAACCATCACGCGGACGACGCAACTGCGGCGACCTGAATCAGGCGCTGATGGAGCTCGGTGCGGTCTCCTGCACGCCGAGGAATCCCCGCTGCCCGGACTGCCCGCTTCGGCAGAACTGCGCGGCGGCCCGGACCGACAACGTGTTTAACACGCTCCGTCTAGGGGAAGTTCAGCGGTCAATCGCCAAACACGTGGCCGCCTTGGTTGTCGAGCGGCACGGGCGCTTCCTCGTTCGCCAGCGACCGAGCAACGGAGTGAATGGAGGGCTCTGGGAGTTCCCCAATCAGGAGATCGTCACCGGTCGCAACGCTGTTCAGCGTGCGCTCCGTGGGCTTATCAGCGGAGCTGACGGCCGCGCCGAGAAGTTCCTCCAAGTGAAACACTCGATCACGCGTTACCGGATCACGCTGGATGTTTACCGGATCAGGGTAGGGCGAATCGTCCCGATGAACCGTCGCGCACCCAAGACCGCGGCTTCGAGCCCTTCGCGCTGGTGTTCCCTCGCGCAACTCCGCCGACTTGCCTTCCCCAGCGCCCACCGGCGGATCGTCGTGCGTCTGGGACCGCGACCTCGCACCGGGCAAAGCCTAGTCGAAGCGGGTAAACTCTCCCCACACTCACGGCTTCACTAAACGGAAAAAGCCCGGCCCCAAGCCAAGTGGCAGCAAAGCCGTATTCGTTCCCTCATAGCCGAATAGGTTCTTCCAGTCCGGGTTTGTGAGATTCGTCGCACATTGCAGGGTCATTCCTTGAGCTGCTTCATTCCATCTCACTCGGACCTGTGTTCCAGCGAGCTTGCACTCCGTGATGACCGGCGGCATGGCGAGGATTTGGAGACCGTATTGGTCGCTGGCGACAAAGACGTGATCGCCTGCCACAGCGACTCCGTAGGAGGTTCCCGGCACGGGGTAACTCCCAACCTGGTGCGGGTGGGTAACGGCAGAAACGTCCACGACCCGAAGACCCGAAGAATACGCGGCAACGTAGGCGCAGCTCCCGAAGAGAGCGACCCCGTAGCCGGATCCGTCCACATCGGAAGCACCAACTTCTTGGGGAACGATGGGATTGGAGAGTTCGTAGATGTGCAAGACGCCCGACTGCGCGACGAAGGCGTAGGTACCTGAGACAACGACTCCTTGGGCGTAGACAGCGGGACTGGAACCCACGGGTAGCGGGTTCGCCGGCACTGAAACGTCGATCACTCGAAGTCCCCCCGCGAAGTGATCCGCCACGTAGGCGTAATTGCCTGACACCGCAACTCCGAAAGCTTCTCCTGGCGTGTCACATCCTCCCAATCTCACTGGGTTCGTTGGGTCAGAAACATCAACGAGCTGCAAGCCCGCGGTGTCATCCGCCACATACGCCAGGCTGCCAGACACCGCTACACCAAAAGCGGATCCGCTCGTGTTGTATCCGCCGATCCTTTGCGGATGGATGGGATCGGAAACGTCCACGATTTCCAACCCCGCAGCGCCACTTGCCACATATGCATAAGACCCTGCGAGCACGACGCTATTCGCGGCTCCCCCCGTCTTGTAGTTCCCGACCCATCGCGGTGTGGAGGAATCCACCGTGCTGATTACCTGGAGGCCGGCATCCCCATCCGCCAAGTAAGCGTGGTCACGGCTGACAGCCACGCCAGACGCACTCCCCGAGGTGGGATAGACGGCGACTCCGGTTGGCACGGCTGGATTCGATATGTTCACGAGATGGAGTTTGCTTTCAAGCCACCTCCGACCCGCCGGGTCCCCCGATTCTGCCAGCAGCGCATATCCCCCCAGCAAGGCAACTGCCTCGCTCAATCCCTTCGTGCGATAGCCTCCAAGGCGTTGGGGACTGGTAGGGTTCCTAATGTCGATCACCTGCAGGCCCGCACCACCGTCTGCAACATAAGCGTAACCGCCCGCCACGGTTACCCCATAGGCATCGCCACTCGTGTTGTAAAGTCCGAGCCGCTGAGGACTCCCGGGGTTCGAGGCATCGATCACCTGCAGGCCGTTAGCACCGGTCGCAAGATAAACGAGATGGCCATCCACGGCCACCCCGTAGTGGTACCCGCCGCCATCGTAAGTGCCGGCGACTTGCGGATCGGCCGGGTTAGAAACGTCAATGACTTTCAACCCGGCGAGACCGTCTGCGAGGTAGACATAATCCCCCGCTACCGCCACCCCTTTGGCCATGGTGGAACTGGCTACTCCCCCGATTCTCTGAGGGTTCGCGGGCGCCGAAATATCGATGACCTGCATGCCGGCGCTACCAGCTGCCACAAAGGCGTAGTCCCCGGCGACCGCGACGTCATAGGGGCCCGCGGCCAAGCTCAACGCACCAACACACACCGGTTTGGCTGGGTCGGAGATATCCACGACCTGCAAGCCAGCAAACCAGTCCACCACGTAGGCATAGTGGCCCGCGACCGCCACGCCTTGGGCGCTCTTGCCCGTTGCACACCCCCCGACAAGTCGGAGCGAACCGTCACCTGAAACCGCAATTACCTGAAGCCCGCCCGCAGCAACGTAGGCGTTGGTTCCAGTTACGGCAACCGCATACCCTTTCGCTCGCGCGAAACCTGGCCAGGAACCTACCAGAGTAGGGTTCATATCCCCTGCGGCAACGGAGGTGAGGCAATTGAGACAAAGGCTGATCACCAAGAGGCAACGGGTGGGTTTATGCATGCTGTTCATCCGCGGACTGCAGTGATTACGGTGATGAGAAACGGTGTAAGGGCGGTTGTCGAGGAGAATCATCGGCTTGGCGCGAAAGCCGAAGGAGCTTGGCAAACAACGTTTCCGCCGTCATGTGCCCCCCCGGGTTGTGCTGGCTCAAAACCCACGCTCCCGAGGAAGACGCTCAGGGATTCCGAAATGCTACTGAATAGGACGGGCAACCAACCGGTGTTATCCACTGCAATCTCGAGATCAATCCACCCCTTTCGGCAACAGGCGCGAAATCACCACGAGCAGGACGATCACCACCAAGCCGAGCACGCCCCAGAAGAGCACGCCCTTCATCCCAGCCAGCGGCGCGCCAGCCATCCACCGGCTGCCTTTGAGCTGTTCCTCGGGGCCCAACCGCGCGACCCGCCTGTCCGCCGCCATGAAGGACTCCGCCACCAGCGCCAGGTCATACCGCGGCGCTGCGACCTCCCGGTTCTCGTAGTAGAGGTAAAGGCCCTCGGTGTCGCTCACCTTGAAGATCAGTCGGGTCGCCGGATACGTGAACTCAAAGCCGCCCAGCTCGATAGCCGGGTTGTCGCCGTTGTCTGTCTCGAGCAACAATCGGTCGCTCTCCGGCGACGTAGCGAGCGCCAGAGAGAAGCGCTCACCCGTCCGTTCGGGTGTGCGGGTCCAATGCGCCTGGCCGAGCGACCGCACATACCGCGCGCCGCGACCGTCTTGCGCTTCCTCCAGCAACACGACGTGGCGCTCGAAGAGCGGCGTCCGCGTCGTCACCCGCAATTCCTCCAGCGGCAGCGAACGTTGCGGCAGTTGCACCGACCAGCGACTGGCCCGCGGGCGCTTGGGATCCGGCGCCAGCACCGCCACCGGCTCGACGATCCGGCGAAGGGACGTGTGCTCCACCAGATACGGAAGCTGCTCGCCGTCGCGCATCAGCCGCAGGTCGTGAAATGACGCACTCGCACGGCTCAAGACCTCCAGGTCCAACTCGAGCTGTTGCACGCCGCGGCCGGTGACCTGCACCTGCTTGCGGTATTTCCAGGCGGACACATCCAGGGTTGTGCCCCGATCCGGGACCTGCGGCAGCGTCTCGGCCGGACGGAAGGATGGGTTGGGCGCGACGGCCGACATCGCGAGCGCCAACACCTCCACGCCCTGGAGGCTTGCGGCCAGGCCCACGAGGTCGTAACGCGGCGCTTCGGCCAACCGGTTGCCCGTGAGCACCGCATGCGTTCCTGCCTGCCGGGCCAGGAACACCAGATAGGTCGGCCGACGCGCCGCCCGCACCGCGGTGATGTTCAGCGGCGGACTGCTGCCGTTGTCGATGAGCAGCACAAGTTCCCGCGACAGCACGGGGGCTTCGATGGGAATCGCCAGGTTGGCCGAGATCGGTTGACCCGGAAGAGCGACCCGGTAAACGGTGCCGCGCGTCAGCGGCTGTTCCTTCACCGCGTTTTCGACCAACTGACACGCCGCCAGCGTCACCGGCCGCGTGAACAGCGGATCCGTGGTCTCGATCGACAGTTCGGCGAGCGTGAGATGCGTTGCCGGCAGCTTCAATTCGAGGCGCGTCTGGGTCGCCGCCTCATAGCGCTCGACGATCTGCACGTCGATCGCTTCGCCGGGCGATCCGTCGGGCAACGCCGCCCGGACGTGCGCCCCGGCAAAGGGAATTGGCGCCGAGCCCCGATCGTCCACCGTGAGTCGCAGGAACGGCCATGTCCCTTCCCGCACCGCGAGCTGAAGCTGAACCGCGCCGCCTGATTGGCGGAAGATGGGCACCCCGCGCGCGAGCGACTGCCACATCACGCCGTCCAGCGAACCCTCCAATTGCACCGGCTTGATGAAGCTGGCGGCCGGCGTCTCCAACGTAACGGCGTCAATCGGTTGAGCAAACCCCGTCTCCAGCGTCAGCACCGTCATGCCCGACTCCAGGATCGCCTTAAAGGTCCTGGCTGGCCTCGTGACACCTTGAGGGCGCGCGAATCGCTCGACGAGATAGGGCACCTCGTTGCCCTGAGGATCCAGCAACCGCAAGTCCTCGAGTCCCGCTCGGGCGGCATCGAGCGTGTCGAGAGGCAGGCTCAACTTGATCAGCCCCGGCGCCGGCACGCGCAGCTCCTGTCGCTGCGGCCAGGCGGAGAAGTCGGCGGCAGCCGCCGTCAGCGCAAGCGCAAGCACGAGGCTTCGCAGGAGCGCTGCGATCGGAGATGGGGAGCACACGCGCCCTCGCGTGTGCCGACCGGCGCCCTCGCCGGTCGGGCTCACGGCCCAAGAACCCAAGGTAAGGCGGGCTGTCCCCAGCCCGCCAGGGACCGGCGCGGTGAGGACACCGCGCCCTACCTGGAATGCGGGATTCCTGGCCTCGCAGCACACCAACTCAGTTCGCAGGCGATTGAGGTGGCTCGGTTTCATGACGTTTCAGGGTCGGCGACAGGAACCGCTGGTAAAGGAACGAGGCGAAGATCGCGATCACCGACACGGCGATGAAGGCGCCGACCTTGTACAGGTCGCCCAGCGACCGGAGGTCGTGGAAGAAGAGTTTAACCAGTGTGATGCCCAGCAACCCCAGCCCCGCGTAGCGCACCAGCGCCAGCCGCTTCGCGATCCCGACCACCAGCAGCCCCAGGGCGAACAGCGCCCACGCAATCGAGTAGGTCATGTCGCGGGCGAAGTCGCCGGAGAACCTGAAGGTCAGCACGGTCGCGCCCGCCGGCGTGAAGTAATCCGCGATCTCGAGGTTCAACAGGAGAAACGCCAGCACGGTGCCCAGACCCCACAGCACCGCCGACGCGCGGACCGGCCCGAGGCGATCCCGCGGGGGCGCGAGCAACCGTGCGCCCACGAACAGGCTCAGCGTCACCAGCCCGTAGGTGTAGAGATACCAGTTGAAGATCGGGGTCGCGGTGCGCTCGTGATACTTCAACACCTCCGGGTTCAGAGCCAGGCGGGTGAACGCCACCCCCAGCAGGCCCAGCCCGGTCCACCGCAGCCCTTCATGCGGAACACGGTGGAACAGCCACAGCAACGCGGCGCCCTCGAGCGCCCAGCCGATCGTGATCCACTGCTTGTCGAACTGGATCGGGAAGATCAGCGTGACGAAAAACAGGACCACGCCACCGAACCACGCGAGCTGCCCCATCCGCTTGGGCGCTTCCGCCCGCACCGTGCGAACCAGCAGCGTCAGGGCCACCAGCGACGGGATCGCGAACGCCGCCGGCACCAGGCCCATGTAGGAGTTCGGATACGCCGCCTGGATCAACCGGTGCACCAGATAGAAATGGAGCGGACCGGCCAGCGCCGACGCCGCCCACGGGACGATTCGCCCTTCCACCCTTGCGCGGCTCACGAACGGGTAGAGCGTGAACACGGCATAGAAGATGACGTACCAGACCAGCGGAATGGCGGCGTCCTCCGGCTTGAATCGCAGCGCGTGCCACGCGTTCTCGAGTCCCACCACCGCCGCCAGCCCGATCGCCGGCAACCAGTCCAGTCGGAAGGCCCGTGCGACGCCCAGCGCCAGGACCGTCAGGAGCAGTGCCAGGCCGAACACGGGCGAGGGATTCGCGAGCGGCAGCCGCGCCACCACCATGATCAACAGCAGGAACGGCAGGATGGCGGAAAACGCGGGCACCTGCCCGGCCAGGTCCGCCGAACCTTCAACGAACCACCCCCTCACCCCATCCCTCTCCCCGTCGGACGGGGAGAGCGTGCCCGAAGGGCGGGTGAGGGGGTGTCCGGATCCGAGCTTCCGCATCGCGAAAAGGCTCGCGACGAAGAAGAACACGGCGAAGCCCCCGATCACCAGCAGCAACTCCGACATGCCGGTCGCCTCAATCGGCAGGCGCACCACCCAGACGGCCGTGGTGATCACCGTCAGCACCAACGCCGCCAGGATCGAGATCACGGACGCGAACAGGACGGCCAAAACAATCGCCAGACCGTCCACCACCAGGAGCACCGCCCAGAACATCAACGACAAACCGGGCTCGTCGCCAATCCGGCACACCGGCAGCACCATCAGCAACAGCGCCAGCACCGGGAACAACTGCGCCCACCAAACCGGTGAGCAGCCAGGGCGCAACCGCTGGAGGAGGATCGGGAACACCGAGTGCAGCGCGGCAAACACCAGCGACACCGCCAGCGCCCAGTTCAACAACTCCGGAGTCAGGTGAGCGACGATCCAGGCGGCGAGCAGCAGGAAGACCGTCGCGCCGCCCACGAGTTGAACGAGGCGCAGATTGGGGTTGCGCCAAACGAGCGTCAACAAAGCCAGGTCCGCCCCCAGGGCGATCGCGAACAAGCCCGCCGGGTCCTCTCCGAGTTGACGGTAGGTGAGAAAGATGAACGTGAAGGCCAGCGCGACGAACGGCAGCACCATGGCTGACGCGTTGAGCCAGACGTTGGACCGGTTCCATTTCGCCGCCAGGAGGAACGCCACCAGGAACAGGCCCGTGAAGCCAAGCAGGACGATCACCGCCACGGTCAGCTTGGCCGGCTCGAAGAACTTGGCCGCCCAACCGACCTGCATCGCCACCGTGCCCAGCGCCCCCAGCAGCGACAGGTAATCCCAGCGCCGGTACAGGGCCACCGCGATCAGGCCCGCGTCCAGCAGCGCGATGTAGCTGAACAGCCCGCCCGGATTGTCCACCCCCGTCGAAAGCAGGACCGGCGTGAGGAAACCGCCCACCATCCCGAGGACCGCCACCACCTGCGCCGACAACCGCACCGCGAGCAGGAATGCGGCGGCTGTCACCAGCACCATCAGGCAGAAAGCCACGCCCAGCGGGATCAGCCCATAGTAGGACCGCGCGGCGAAGGTCACCGCATAGAGAATGAGCACGCCGGTGGCGCAGAGCGTTTGAGCGGTAACGGCATACGCCTTGCGCGACAGCACCAAACCGCCAACCAGCAGGCCGATGCCCGTCACGTAACCCAGGGCCACCCGCACCTCCTTCGAGATGAGTTCGTGCTCGAACGAGTACTTGACGGCGAAGACCACTCCGAGAAACAGCGCCAAGCCACCGATCCAGGCGACCAGCTTCACCCCCATGAACTGCTCCCAGTCGATGGCCAAGGCAGGTTTCGCTGGCGGCGGTGGGACCGGCAGGAGGGGCGCCCGCGCACCTGCGGTGGGCGCTGCGGCGGGCGATTGGAGCACGGCCTGGATCCTCGGCGGCACCACTGGCGGCGAGGACGGCGTCGGTCCGGGAACGGCGCCCGGTGCTTGGGCGACCGCCGGAGGGCCAGCGACGCCAGCGAGTGGTTGGGAGGGGAGCGGCGCGGGCTTCGCCTCCTCACGCTGCTTCAACAAGTGCGCCAGCGTGGGCGATTCTTGGGTCGTCTCCGGCGGCTGCGCCGAGGTCGGCGGCGCGCGCACTGCATCCATGGGCTTCGGCCACTGCGAGAGGCGCCCCTCGAGACGGAACAGGCGTCGCTTGAGTCTTTCAATCTGCCCGGCGAGCCCACTCGAGCGCACGGCGAGCCACACCACCGCGGCGATCAGAATCAGGATCAGGAAAGTTTCCATGGTGGTTGGGGCGGGGGTTAAGCGTTGGCTTCGCCCAGTTCATACTGCCGGCAACCGGTCCCTGACAAGCCGACAAAACGGACTGCAAAATGGGCCCGACTGTTGGGCCCTGCTGCCGAAGTCCCACCAAACGGCAAACGTGACGCCCCCAGCCCCCGGTCCGACCCAAACTCAGATCACGTAGTCCTCGGAGTGGGGCATCTGCTGCTGCAACCGCCGGGCGCGGTCGCAGAGCTCGGCCACCGTCATCGCTTCCAGAATACCCGCGATCGCATCGCGAACATCCTTCATCACGCTGCGAATACCACACCTCTCCTCGTCGGGACAGGAACACTTCTTGTAGAATCGCTCGCTCACGCATGGGACGGGTGCCAAGGGCCCTTCGATGGAGCGGATCACTTCCGCCAGCGTGATTTGCTCCGGTGGCAGGCGGAGCCGGTAGCCGCCCGCCAGACCCCGCTTGCTCTCGACGATGCCGACCGACTTCAAGTCGTTGAGGATCTGTTCCAGAAACCGTTTGGGAATCCTCTGCTGGTCGGAGATCGTCTGAATGCGCACCACCTTTCGCTCCCGGGAGTGATAGTCAAAGCCGAGGACGATCAAGGCACGCAACGCATATTCACCACGCAGCGACAACTTCATAACGAGGCCGACTCTACTATCTCTATCGTATGGATCAAGAATCATGTTTATCTTATCTATCTGCGCTAGCGGAGTTCTCAATGTGAGAGGCTTGAAGTAATTTCACTTCCTCTATTGACATACTGTAGATTATTCCTATTTTGCTCTCGAACTGACTTGATAACGGCCTACAAACCGAAGACGAGCGAAACCGGAACAGAAGCGGTCGATTGGCTCGGGATTGGGAAACAGCATGTCGATTCGATCTGGTTCGGAGTGGTGCAGATTGTTGTGCATGACGCCCGAGTCGTGCAGGTGGAACGGACGGAAAGAATCTGATTCGACGCCAGAAAGACCGCCAACCACGCGCGCGCTGACAGCGAGAGCGAGACTGAACGACAACTGGGGGACGACTGACCGAGCGAGAGGGAATCCCTGCCAAGCGAAAGGGAAAGCCGACTGAAACTGATACGAATGAGCGTAATCCTCGCGGTGCTGCTGGCATTGGGTGTGAACGGGCCGGTCCATGCCCAGGACGCGGCCCAGATCAGCCAGCTCAAGGAACAGATTGAGCAACTCGACCAGAAAGTGAGAATCCTGGAACGTAAACGCGAGTTGGAGCAGGAAAGCGCGGCCGAGAAATCTCGCGAGGTTCCCCGCGTCAGTCTCGGCGCCAACGGCCTCTCGGTCACCTCCGCTGATTCCAACTTTGTTTTCAAGATCCGCGGATATGTGCAGTTCGACTCCCGGTTCTATCCGGATCAGCAGTCGGACAGCGCTCTGAGCGGCACTTTTTTGATCCGGCGGGCGCGTCCGATTCTTGAAGGGACGGTTTATCGGAAACTGGATTGGCGGGTGATGCTCGACTTCGGCGCCCAGTCCTCGCTTTCGTCCGCCAACAACGCGCTGCTCCAGGAAGCCTACCTCAACGCGCGGCTCCGGGACGAATTCCAGATTCAGGCCGGCAAGTTCAAGGAACCGGTCGGCCTGGAAAGGTTGCAGTCGGGCGCGAACCTGCTGTTTGTCGAGCGCGCGTATCCAACCCAGCTCGTTCCGAACCGCGACGTCGGTGCGCAGGTTCAGGGCGATCTGCTCGGAAGCCGTCTTCACTACGCGGTGGGAGTGTTCAACGGCGTTGCCGATGGCGGCAGCGGTGACTTCGATACGACCGACGACGATAAGGACATCGCTGGAAGACTCTTCAGTCATCCCTTCCGGCACACCCACATCGAATGGCTGGAGGGCGTGGGGTTGGGAGTGGCAGGCACTTTGGGCGATCAATCCGGGCCAATGCGGCCTTTTGTGTCCGCGGGTCTTCAGCGATTCTTCACCTATCGAGCTTCCACCGCCGCTGCGCAGCCGAACGTCCTGGCCGACGGCAACCACTGGAGGCTCTCGCCACAGGCCTACTACTATTGTGGCCCTTTGGGTCTGCTGGCGGAGTACGCCATCTCCAGTCAGGAGGTGGTTCAGTCTGGCGGAGGGGCTGGCGCCGGTGAGCGTGAACGTCTGGCTCACACCGGTTGGCAGGTGGCGGTTTCCTGCTTCGTCACCGGAGAAGCTAATTCATTTAGGCCGGTAGTGCCGGCTCAGCCGGTCACGTTCAGCCGCGACGGCGGGTGAGGAGCCCTCGAACTGGTCGCCCGCCTGACCCAACTTGAGGTGGACGACCGAACTTTCCCCGTCTACGCCGACCCCGCGAGCTCTGCCACGAAGGCGACCACGTGGAGCGCGGGCGCGAACTGGCACCTCAATCGGAATGTGAAGCTTTCCCTGCAGTACGACCACACGGATTTCCGGGCCGCCGCCGGTAATCCGCTGGCCGCGAGCGACGAGCATGTCATCCTCACTCGGATTCAATTCTCCTTCTAGACCGACTGCCAAACCACGCATCGCCATCAGATGAAACCAACTCTTCGGATTCAACGCCTGCTCCTCGCCGGCCTGGCCACGCTCGCGCCGGCGCTTTGGGCCAAAGACATCATTCTCCTCAACGTCTCCTACGACCCGACGCGGGAGCTGTACCAGGACTTCAACGCCGCGTTTGCGAAGCACTGGAAGGAAAAGACTGGTGACACAGTAATCATTCGGCAATCTCACGGCGGCTCTGGCAAACAGGCCCGGTCGGTCATCGACGGCTTGCAGGCGGACGTCGTGACGCTCGCCCTCGCATACGACATCGACGCCATTGCCGAGAAAGCGAAGCTGTTCCCGGCTGACTGGCAAAAGCGGCTGCCGCACAACAGCTCGCCCTACACCTCGACCATTGTGTTCCTGGTTCGGAAAGGGAATCCGAAAGGGATCAAGGATTGGGATGATCTCGTGAAACCGGGCGTGTCCGTGATCACGCCCAACCCAAAGACGTCCGGCGGCGCCCGTTGGAACTATCTCGCGGCGTGGGCGTTTGCCGCGCAGAAGTTCGGCAACAACGAGCCGCAGGTGCGCGACTTTCTCGCCCGGCTCTTCAAGAACGTACCCGTGCTCGACACCGGCGCGCGCGGCTCGACCACGACGTTCGTGCAGCGAGGCATCGGTGACGTGTTCATCTCCTGGGAGAACGAAGCCTTCCTGGCCATCGAGGAGTATGGCGCGGACAAGTTCGAGATCGTCGTCCCGTCGCTCAGCATCCTGGCCGAACCGCCCGTGACGTGGGTGGACCGGTTCGTGAAGAAGCACGGCACCGAGGCCGTGGCGAAGGCCTACCTTGAATTCCTCTATTCGGCCGAGGGACAGGAGATCGCGGCGAGGCATTTCTATCGCCCGCGTCTGCCGGAAGTGGCGAAGCGGCATGAGCATTTCACCCAAGTGAAACTGGTGACCATCGATGAGGTCTTCGGCGGCTGGCAGAAGGCGCAGCCGTTGCACTTTGGCGAGGGCGGCGTGTTCGACCAGCTTTTCAAGCCTTAGAATCATTGCTGCTTCCCGGAGGCGTCCCGGGCGAAGAGCGTCTTTCCACAGCCAACCCTCGATGGCGAATCCAACCTGCCAGACATCCTGAACCAAATAGAACCCAATGCCCATACATCCTGACATCCCCGGCACGGTGGGATGCGCCCCGCTGGTGAAACTGAACCGCATCGCCCAAGGGGCGGAGGCGACGATCGCTCTCAAAGCCGAGTTCTTCAACCCGCTGGGCAGCATCAAAGACCGCATCGGCGCCGCGATGATCGCGGCTGCCGAACGAGAGGGACGCCTGACGCCTCGAACCACGATCATTGAATCGACCTCGGGCAACACCGGCATCGCCCTGGCGTTTGTGGCGGCGGCGAAGGGCTACAAGCTGATTCTCACGATGCCGGAGACGATGAGCCTGGAGCGGCGGCCCCTCCTCGCCCTGCTCGGGGCCAAGTTGGTCCTTACGCCGGGTCCCGAAGGCATGAAAGGCGCCATCCGGCAGGCCGAAGAACTGAACGAAGGAACCCCGGATTCCTGGATCCCGCAGCAGTTCGACAATCCCGCCAATCCGGAGATCCACCGTCAGACCACGGCCGAGGAGATTTGGGCCGACACGGACGGACGGGTGGACATCCTCGTCTCGGCGGCGGGTACCGGGGGCACGATCACCGGCGTCAGCGAGGTCATCAAGTCGCGCAAGAAGGACTTCCAATCCATCGCCGTCGAGCCGAAGGACTCGCCGGTCATCACCCAAACGCGGAATGGCGAACCGCTCAAGCCGGGACCGCACAAGATCCAGGGCACCGGGGCCGGCTTCGTTCCTAAGAACCTAAACCTCTAGATCGTGGACGACGTCATTACCGTGAGCAGTGAGGACGCAATCGCCACCGCACGCCGGTTGGCCTTGGAGGAAGGCATCCTCGCGGGCATCTCGACGGGGGCCAAAGTCTGGGCGGCGCTGCAGGCGGCCCGGCGTCCCGAAAACCACGGCAA
>Ga0315286_10003710_pt1 | contig 14505 bp, 13 predicted proteins | sample YL17G10_0_MG_FD_205038 | JGI IMG/M metagenome (GOLD analysis project Ga0315286, IMG submission 205038) | Sediment microbial communities from Yellowstone Lake, YNP, Wyoming, USA - YL17G10_0 | ecosystem: Environmental > Aquatic > Freshwater > Lake > Sediment | place: USA: Wyoming | collected...
GCTGCCCCGCCCTTTCGACAGCCTGCTGAAGATGACGCTGCCCATCTCCAGCGTGCCGGGCTGCGCGGCGATCCCCGACGACCCCTCGATCTTCGGAGGGAAGACGACGAGATAGCCGATGTTCGTAGCGAAGAGGCCGCCAGAGAGCAGGTCAACACTGGTGATGCGGAACTGCTTCAGGTTCTCCGCCCCTGGGGTGTTCTCGAACTTCTCGTAGTCATAGCCGCCGGTGATCCGGGCCGAGAAGGGTGTCGTCGTCTCGAGCACGGTCTTCTCATCGTTCTCCCGGCCGGGCAACTGGTAGCCGTTCTGGCGATAGCGCTGGCCGAAGTCGTTGAGGCGAGGGAAGTTGGAGTGGCACATCGTGCAGTTGAACCCGTACTTCCTTGCGAAGGACGGGATCGCATGCGCCGCCGGCAAGGAGGCGAACACCAGCCACACGCAGCCCGCGCAGACTCCGACGATCCGAGACAGTCTCATCTGCATCTTCCTTCCCTCCTATTCCGGCAGCTCTGGCGCCCTGATGTCCGGCATCGCGCCGGTGAGCGCCTCCATGAAGGCAACCAGGTCGGCCTTCTCCGTGGTGGTAAGGTTGAGCGGCAGCATCAGCGGATCCAGGTTCCGATTCGGTATGCCGCCCTTGTCGTAGAACGCGACCACGTCTGCCAGGGTCTTCTCTGACCCATCGTGGAGATACGGGTCGGTGAGCGCGATGTTGCGAAGGGCCGGCGTCTTGAACCGGCCCCAGTCAGCCGGATCGCTCGTTATCTTGGAGCGGCCCACATCGGGGGTGGGCTTGTCCATGCCCACGCCGATGTTGTGGAAGGACTGATCCGAGAACATGGGCCCGCTGTGGCAGGCCGTGCAGTGCGCCTTCCCGTTGAACAGATTCATCCCCCGCACCGCGGCCGGGCTCATCGCCTTCTTGTCTCCCATCAAGTACTTGTCGTAGGGCGAGGGGCCGGAGATAACAGCCCGCTCGAAGGCGGCGATCGCCTTGGCGATGCCGTCGGTGGTGACCCCTGTGCCGAACACCCGCTCGAACTGCCGGTGGTAGCCCGGGATGGCGTCGAGCTTCCGGACGACGTTGTCGAGGGTCTCGCCCATTTCGATTGGGTTGGCGATCGGCCCCAATGCCTGCTCCTCGAGCGAGCCCGCGCGGCCATCCCAGAACTGATAGCGCATGTAGGCCGAGTCCAGGATCGTCCCGGAGTTGCGTCCTCCCACCTGCCCCTTGACCCCGGTATCGGTGCGGTTGTGGTTAGCCCAGCCCGTTGCGGGATCGTGGCAGGTGGCGCAGCTAACCGTGTTGTCTATGGAAAGGCGAGTGTCGAAGTAGAGCTGCTGGCCGAGCCGCACCTTCTGGTCCGTCTGCGGGTTGTTGGGTGGAACCGGCGCCGGCCCCAGCAGCCCGTTCGCCAGGAACTGCTGAGCCCCGGCAGTCGTAAGACACGCGACCGCAACCAGCGCGGTGACCCCAACCAGAACACAGGCAATGCGCCGGCGGCGCATGCCTACCGCCCTGCGGGCGGTCGCCACAAGCAAACCTTGTGGCCCAGCTACGATCCTAGCCATTAGCAGGCCCTCCCGTGTCGCTCACGCCGGAATTGGCCTAGCGCCATCCGGCTGCCCGGCACGCCACTCCGCAGTGCCCGGACCATTGCCGCAAGCTGCCGCGGCTACCGACACGGAGGCAGGTTGTACCACTGCCTGCTGGTCCCTTGTTCACACTGACGACATTTCCCCCTTGACTTCCTGACAAGCCTGACCCTACGGCTCCGGGTCGCCAGGCCGAACTCCAGCCGCACGAGGATGGCACCCGACGGAGGGAGAAGGACATCCATCGGGTGTCGAAGCTGGCGCAGGGAGGACCGAAGGCATGATGATCTGGGCAAACCTACTGCAGTTGAGCACCAACATGTGGGGGGATCGTAAGCGGCCAAAGGGTGTGCCGGAGTCCGAAGGATCATACTTCCACGACACGCTTCAGTTCGACGACGACCTCTGGGATGAACTCCTCGGCCGGATGGTGGAGGCGGGCGTCAACATGGTCGTCATAGACCTGGGCGATGGCGTCAAGTACGCCAGCCATCCGGAGATCGCGGTCAAAGGAGCGTGGACTCGCGCGAAGCTTGGGCGAGAGCTCAGGAAGCTGCGGAAGCTGGGGCTGGAACCGATCCCGAAGCTGAACTTCTCCGCCTGTCACGACGCCTGGCTCGGCCGCTACTCGCGCATGGTCTCGACGACCGCCTACTATGAGGTCTGCAAGAACCTGATCGCCGAGGTCATCGAGTTGTTCGACAGGCCCAGGTTCTTCCACCTCGGCATGGACGAGGAGACGTTCGGTCACCAGCGGAGGCTCGAGTACGTCCTGGTCCGCCAGCACGACCTCTGGTGGCACGACATGCTGTTCTACTGCAATCAGGTCGAGCGCGGCGGCGTCCGGCCATGGGTCTGGTCCGATTACATCTGGGACCATGGCGATGAATTCCTCGGCCGGATGCCCAAGTCGGTGCTTCAGAGCAACTGGTACTACGATCTGTCGTTCAACCCGAAGGTCAAGTACGTGAAGCCGTATCTGGACCTCGAGGCCCATGGCTACGACCAGATCCCGACTGGCAGCAACTGGGCCGCCGCCGACAACTTCGAGCGGCTCGTATCGTTCTGCACCCGGCGCATCGCGCCCCAGCGCCTCCTCGGTTTCCTCCAGACTCCGTGGAAGCCGACAACGAAGCAGCACCGGCAGGTGCACCTGGAGGCCATTGACAAGGTGGCTCGGGCGCGAGCGCGCATGGCGCAGCGCGCCCGCTGATCGGGGGAGACCCTCGTTAGCGACCCGGCCGGCGGCGGTCGGGGCGGCATGTCGCGGCTCGCGAAGCGTGGCCCCAAAGCGACCAAGGACCGGTCTCTTTCGCTCCATCGCCGAACAAGCCTTCGGTCTCACGTCTGGTAGACTTCCTGTGTCGGGCGCGGCGCCGCAGGCGCATTGCCTGGAGGTGGTGATATGGCACGGGCGGACTACAGGTACGTCATAGTCGGCGGGGGACTGGCACGGCGCCTCGGCGATCGCGGGAATCCGAGAGGTGGATACAGATGGGCATATCCTGATCATCGGAGCAGAGAATCACCTCCCCTACGACCGGCCACCCCTGACAAAGAAACTGTGGTTTGGCAAGCAGAAGCTAGAGGACATCACACTCCACGATCGCGCCTGGTACGAGGGCAACGGGGTCGAGCTGCTCTTGGGCGTGCGCGTGAAGGAACTGGACGCCGCCAACAACCGCCTTCTCGACGACAGGGGAGACGAGCACAGTTACGAGAAGCTCCTCATCGCCACCGGAGGCTCACCCAGGTTGCTCGACATCCCTGGAGGAGACACAGAGGGAGTCTGCTACTACCGAACGGTGGACGACTACCTGGCCACCCGGGGGCGAGCGGAAGGAGGCAGGGCTGCGCTGGTGGTAGGCGGCGGCTTCATCGGCTCCGAGCTCGCGGCATGCCTCCATACGATCGGCGCCAAGGTGACGATGGTACTCAGAGGCACGCACCTCGTACCCCGGGTCTTCCCTGAAGGGCTGGGGAGTGCGCTTCAGGCCAACTACCAACAGCGCGGCATCACCATCCTTGCCGGGGACGACCCGACGTCGGTTGAGCGCGGGAACGGCAGTTTAGTGGCCCGGACGCGCAAAGGTCATTAACTGAAGGCCGATGTGCTCGTCGTCGGAATCGGCATCGGCCCGTCCACGGCACTGGCGCAGATGGCGGGCCTGACGGTCGAGGACGGCATCGTCGTCAGCCAGTACCTCGAGACCTCCCGCCCCGGCGTCTACGCGGCCGGCGACAATGCCAGCTTCCCCTATCAGGCATTGGGCAAGCGAATGCGGGTGGAGCACTGGGACAACGCGCTGAACCAGGGGAAGTACGCGGGCTGGAACATGGCGGGCAGGCGCCAACCCTATGACTACATGCCCTATTTCTTCTCCGACCTTTTCGAGTTCGGATACGAGGCCGTGGGCGACGTAGATCCGAGACTCGAGGTCATCCCCGACTGGCAGAAGGAGAACGAGAAAGGCGTGATCTACTTCCTCCGGGGCAGGCGCGTCCGGGTAGCGATGATGTGCAACGTCTGGAGAAGCAGAACTCCATGATGGTGACGTCGGCGGTGCTGGGCACCTTCCGCACATCAGCCAAGACGAGAGAGGAGTTCCTCACTCTGATCGGGCGCGAGCGGTATCCTTAGGAGACCGGTAGGGGCGAACAGCTGTGCGAACTGTATGACCGGTGGCAGGAGCAAGCTCCTGCCGAACGGGAGGCGCGACTAAGGCGCGGTGCATTGTGGTTGCGGTGCTGTTCTGCAGGAACCTCCGGGAGATGCCCTCGGCGCGGTCAATGAGCGGCCCGGGGAAAAGGCCGAAGAACACAAGCAGAACGCTCAGCACGACTAGGGCAACGCCGCTGGCGGGCCGAACTCGCGGCCATGGTTCACCGGCCCCCTCGTCCGGCGAGTAGAGGACCGTCAGCACTCGCAGGTAGTAGTAGGCGGCGATGCCGCTGTTGACCACGCCCACCACCAGCAGCAGCCAGAGCCCCGAGCGCGCGGCGGCGGTGAAGATGTAGAGCTTGGCCATGAAGCCCGCGGTGAGTGGTATACCGGCAAGCGAAAGCATCATCAGCCCAAGGGCGGCTCCTATCCACGGGCGGCGAAAGCCCAGCCCCCGGTAGTGCTCGAGTTCCGTTAGCTCCTCGCCCCCGCCGGCGAGGGCGGAGATCACACCGAAGGCGCCGATGGTGGCGATGAAGTAGCAGACGAAGTAGAACCAGATGGAGGGGCCGCCCAGCACTTGACCTGCCAGGAGCGGGATCAGCAGGTAGCCCATGTGGGCGACTGACGAATAGGCAAGCAAGCGCTTGAGGTTGCGCTGAAGCAGCGCCAGCAGATTGCCGCCGAACATGGTGATGATCGCCAGCAGCGTCAGCAGCAGAACCAGCGGGGGCCCGGCACGCATCAGCAATGAGGCGAACCGCACCAGCAGCGCGAACATCGCCGCCTTCGACCCAGTGGCCACCAGTGCGCTCACCGGCGCCGGCGCACCCTCGTACACGTCCGGCGCCCAACTGTGGAACGGCACGAGCGCCAGCTTGAAGCCGAACCCCACAAGTATCAGCCCCAGCCCGAGCAACACGAGATAGGGCGGGGCTTCGACTCCGCTCAGCCTCGCCCCATTCCGAGCGAGGTCGAGGGGCGAGTCCACCCCCGGCCCCAGCAGTTTCGCGATCGCCGCGAACTCCATCGTGCCAAACTGGAAGTAGATCAGCGCCATCCCAAGCAGCAGGAACGAGAGCGACACGCCCGCCAGCACCAGGTACTTGAGGCTGGCCTCAAGCGATTGAGGTCGGCGGAGGGTGAACCCGATCAGGCCGTAGAGCGACACGCTGAGGGTCTCCAGCCCGAGGAAGAAGGCGGCGAAGTGGCTGCTCGCGGCGAGCACGCCCATTCCGGCCACCGCCAACAAGAGCAGGCAGTAGAACCGCTCGCGGCCCCGCGCGATGGCCGACAGGTAGTCCCAGGAGAACGCCGTCAGCGCCGCCGCACCGAGAGCGAACAGAACCAGGTAGGCAAGAGCGAACACGTCCACTCGCACCAGCGGGGTCACCTGTCGAGGGGTCACGCCAAGCGCGAGCCAGCTCGTCAGCACGGAGGCGGCGAGGGCGGCAACGGTCAGCGCAACGATGCCGGCATGGCTCCGCCAGAAGGCGCCGACGAGCAGTACGATCAATGCGCCATAGCCAAGGCAGATGATCGGCAGCAGCGCAAGGAGATCGGTCGTGGTCACGGCCTGCCCTCGCGCTGCGCTTGCCCCGCCACGGCGTGGTTACCCAGCCCTCTCAGCGATGGGCCGGTGGCGCGGAACACCGGACCGGGGTAGAGCCCGAGCCAGAAGATCGCCGCCGCCAGTCCGCCCAGCATCACCATCTCCCGCGCGGTGAGATCCGGGACCGTCCGGTGGTGGAGGTTCGGTCCGTAGACGGACTGCTGCAGCAGCCGCATCGCGTACACCGCGGACAGGACGAACCCAACCGCGCCGATCGCCGCCAACGCGGGGTGCACCAGGTAGGCGCCCAAGAGAACGAGGAACTCCCCTATGAAGTTGCCCATGCCGGGCAGCCCGAGAGCAGCAAGCGCAAACAGAAGGGTGAAGCCGCCGAGGCGCGGCGCGGTTTCCCAGAGTCCGCCCAGCTGCTCGAGCTCGCGCGTATGACAGCGCTCCTGTATGCTGCCGGCGATGGCGAACAGCGCGCCCGTGCTCACGCCGTGCGCCAGCATCTGCATCACCGCGCCCTGGCGCGCGAGCTCGTTCCCAGCATAGCATCCCAGCAGCACGAACCCCATGTGGCTGATGCTGCTGTACGCCACCATCCGCTTGAGATCAGCCTGGGCGAAGGAGAGGGCGGCGCCGTAGAGGATGCCGGCCACGCCCAACGCGCAGGCAGCCGGCGCGAACGCGCTGGAGGCGCCTGGGAAGAGCGGGATGGCGAAACGCAGCAGACCGTAGGCTCCGGTCTTGAGGAGCAGGCCGGCGAGCACCACGCTGCCGCCGGTCGGAGCCTCCGTGTGAGCATCCGCCAGCCAGGTGTGCAGCGGAACCGCCGGCAACTTGACTGCAAATGCCAGGAAGAAACCGGCCATCAGCCAGCCCGCGGCCACTGGCGAGAGGGGGGTGCCGCGAAGAGACTCGGCGTCGAACGTGAGGACCGACGTCGCCCGATAGTGGAAGTAGACCAGCCCGAGTATCGCCGCGAGCATGAGCAGGCTGGGGATGAAGGTGAAGAGGAAGAACTTGATCGCCGCGAGGTTCCGCCTCTCGTGCCCCCAGACGGCGATGAGGAAGTACATCGGGACCAGCATCAGCTCCCAGAGGAAGTAGAACAGGAGCAGATCGCGGGCGAGGAAGACGCCGGTGACGCCGGCCAGGATCGCGAGAAGCACGCCATGGAAGGCCCCGACGCGGCTCTGCACCTCCCGCCATGAGCAAGCGACGGCGACCATCCCCAGCAGCCCGGTGAGGACAACGAGCAGCAGGCTCAGCCCGTCCATGGCGAGGTGATAGGTCACGCCCAGGGCAGCTATCCAGGGCGCCTGCTGCTCGAGGGGGGCGCCGTAGGGGAGGATCCTGCTTCCTGCCCAGAAGGCCAGCAGAAGCTGGAACGCGCAGGCCGCCAAGGCGATGCTGCGGGCCAGCGTCGGCCTCCGCCCGGCCAAGCAGGCGGCCACTCCGCCGATCAGCGGCGTCAGTATCAGCCACGTCAGGAGCATTGCTCGACTCCGGATCTCATCGGATCAGCAGCACCATTGCCACCAGCACCGCTCCCAGCAGAATCCCCGTGGCGTAGTTCCGCACGCGCCCTGACTGAGCAGCGGAGAGGAGCCGGCTTGCTCCCGCCGCCGCGCCTGCCAGGCCGGTGTAGATGCCCTCGACCACATCATCCCGGCCGAGGCGAGTCGCCGCGACATAGGGCCGTACGAACAGGTGGTCGTAGAGCGAGTCGAATCCCCAGCCGTGGAGGAAGAACCGGCTAGCGGCCAGGTGGGCCCGAGACGGCTGCCATGCAGATGCGCGTTGGCGCAGCCGGACGAACAGCAGGTACGCGAGCGCTATGCCTGCCAGGGAGACGGCGCTGGAAATGCCCAGGAATGCGGCCTCCCCGTGCCCTCCTTCACCCACAGCCGCCCCGTAGAGGCCGGCCAGAAGCCGCCCCAAGGGGTCGAAGCCGCCCAGCGATGGCGGCAACCACAAACCGCCGGCGAGAACAGCGAACGCGCACAGCACGATCACCGCCGCTATCATTAGGCCGCCAGGCCTACGCTCCACCTCCCGGGCGCGGTCGCCGAAGAAGACCAGGAAGAAGACGCGGAAGATGTAGACAGCGGTGAGCAGAGAGGCGGCGACAGCCGCCGCCCAGAGGACGGGCGATCCACGGGGCGACGACCAGGCGGCCCAGATGATCGCATCCTTGCTGTAGAAGCCAGCGGTCACCAGAGGCAACGCGGAAAGCGAACATGCCCCTATCAGGAAGGTCCAGCCCGCCACGGGCAGTCGGCGCCAGAGGCCGCCCATGCGGCGAATGTCGTGCTCCTCGTTCAGCGCCTGGATCACGATGCCCGCCGAGAGGAAGAGCAACGCTTTGAAGAAGGCGTGGGTCACCAAGTGGAAGATCGCTGCCCCCCACGCGCCCACGCCGAGCGCCAGGAACATGTAGCCTACCTGGCTGATGGTAGAGTAGGCTAGCACTCGCTTGATATCATACTGGGCGAGCGCGCTCGCCGCGGCATAGCAGGCGCTCGCCGCGCCGACCACCGCCACCACCATCATCGCGGTAGGAGATGCCTCGAACAGTGGCTGGGTGCGCGCGATCAGGTAGACTCCCGCGGTGACCATGGTGGCGGCGTGGATCAAGGCGCTCACCGGGGTCGGACCGGCCATCGCGTCGGGCAGCCACGTCTGCAGCGGCAGCTGCGCGGACTTGCCGACCGCTCCCCCAAGGACGAGCAGAGCCGCCGCCAGAGCCGCCCCCTGTCCCAGCCGGCCGACCGCGCCCATCGCCCCCTGGATGTCGAGCGTCTCCAGCCGGGCGAACAGCAGGAAGAGAGCGATCGCCAGCGCGGTGTCGCCCACACGCGTGACGATGAATGCCTTCTGCGCGGCTCTCCCGTTCGCCGGGTCGCGATACCAGAACCCGATCAGCAGGTAGGAGCACAGCCCCACTCCCTCCCAGCCGAGGTAGAGTGAGAGGAAGCTGTCACCGAGGACGAGGATGAGCATGGAGGCGACGAACAGATTCATGTAGCAGAAGAAGCGGCCGTAGCCGTCGGGGTCCTCACCCCCCTTACCCCCTCTCCAAGTCTGGAGAGGGGGCCGAACCCCTCCCCCCGTCCCCCCTCCCCGTGCACGGAGAGAGGGGGGCGATGGTGGGGCCGCCATGAACTCCACTGCGTAGAGGTGGATGAGGAACCCGACGAAGGTGACGACCTCGAGCATGACGAGGGAGAGCGGGTCCAGGTAGAGGCCCACTGATACCTGGAGACCGCCTGCGCTGATCCACTCATACATGCTCTGGCGAAACGCTCGATGCGGCCCGCCCAGATACGCGAACCCCATCCCCACGCTGACCGCCCACGACATCCCCACTGAGGCGCAGCCGATGGTCGCGATCCAGCGGCGCGGCAGCAGCCCGCCGCAGAGCGCGAGGATGAGCGCGCCCAGCAGGGGCAGGGCGGGGGCGAGCCACAGGAGTTCCAGCACTCTCTATCCCTTCAGCGAGCTGATCCGGTCGCCGTCCACGGTGGCGAACCGGTGGTAGAGGCGGAGCACCAGCGACAGCCCCACCCCCACCTCCGCCGCCGCGGCGACCAGGATAAAGATCACCATCACCTGCCCGTCCGGCTGCCGCCAGCGTGCCGCCGCGACGACGAACGCGAGGGCGGCGGCGTTGATCATGATCTCCAGCGACATAAGCACGTACAGCAGATCGCGCCGCACCATGATCCCGACCATCCCGATGATGAACAGCGCTGCCGCCACCGACAGCACCCCCCCCGCGGAGACGCCCGCGATCTCACTCATGGTCGCTCTCCTCGGCAGGTTCTACCTCCGACCGCGGCACCGGTGCCAGGTGGAAGGCCGCTATCAGCCCAGCCAGCAGCAGCAGGGAGGCGATCTCTATCCCCAGCACGTAGTCGCGGTAGAGCGAGACGCCAACCTCCTTCGGCCCTACGACGCTCATCGCCAGACCCTCAGACCAGAGACTCGAAAGAGCGAATATGGTGAGCGCCAGCAGCGTCGCGGCCAGCCCCAGTGGTATGATCCCCACCGCGCTCGTCAGCCAGAGACGCTCGCGCCGTTGACCCGGCTCGGCAACATTGAGCATCATCACCACAAACACGAACAGCACCATGATCGCGCCGGCGTAGATCACCACCTGAAGGACAGCCGCGAACGGCGCCCCAAGCGTGAAGAACACCAGCGCGAGGGCGAGCAGCATGAGGATGAGGTAGAGCAGCGCGTGCATCGCATTCCTCGCGGTAACCACCAGCAGCGCGCAGACGAGGGCGACAGCGCATCCGGCGTAGCAGACAGCGGTCATGGCAGTAGTTCCTTCAGATCCACTGGCGGCTGCTCGTCCGCCGCCTCTCCCTTCTCCTTGCCGGCAATGGCCAGCCCCGCGTGCCGGTAGAAGTTGTAGCCCGGATACTTGCCGACGCCGCCGATCAGTAGATCCTCCTTCTCGTAGACCAGTTTGCTGCGGTCATACTCCCCCATCTCGAAGTCAGGGGTGAGCTGGATGGCATAGGTCGGGCACGCCTCCTCGCAGAAGCCGCAGAAGATGCAGCGCGAGAAGTTGATGCGGAACCATTCCGGGTAGCGCCGGCCGTGCTCGTCCTCGGTTGCCTGGAGGGCGATGCAGTCCACCGGACAGGCGGCCGCGCAGAGATAGCAGGCGACGCATCGCTCGCCCCCGTCGGGGTCCCGCGACAGGACGATCCGGCCCCGCCATCGGGGCGGTATATAGTGCCGCTGCTCCGGGTACTGCACCGTCACCCGCTTCCGGCGCAGGTGCAGCAGAACCAGCCACAGTGTCCTCAGGGTAGACCACATCCCGGCTTGTCCTCGATCACAGTGCCAACGCGATGAACCCGGTAACCAGCAGGTTGAGCAACGACAGCGGCAGCAATACCTTCCACCCGACATCCATCAACTGGTCGAAGCGGAAGCGCGGCAGCACGCTGCGGATCCAGATGAAGAGCACGATCACCACCCCGGTCTTCACAGCGAACCAGAACAGCGGGGGCAGTCTCCCGGCGGCACCCGGGATGAACCACGGGGCATGCCAGCCGCCGAGGAAGAGCGCCGTGGTCACTGCTCCCACGAGTACGATATCGAGGTACTCGCCCACCAGGAAGAGCGCGAACTTCATGCTCGAGTACTCGGTGTGGTAGCCCTGCACCAGTTCGCTGTCGGCCTCGGGCAGGTCGAAGGGGATCCGCCGCGACTCCGCCACCGTGGCGATGAAGAAGATGGCCAGCCCCACCGGCTGCAAGACGCAGAACCAGACCGAGCGCTGCGCCTCGACGATGTCGCCGAGCCGGAACGACCCCGCCAGCATCACCACCCCCACCAGCGAGACCCCCATGGGCACCTCGTAGCTGATCATCTGGGCTGCTGCCCGCAGCGCGCCGACCAGCGAGTACTTGCTGTTCGACGCCCAGCCGCCTAGGACGATGCTGTATACGCCCAGCGACGTCATCCCCAAGAAGAAGAGCAGGCCAACGTTGAGATCGGTGACGTGGACGTTGGGGGCAAAGGGCATCACCCCGAAGACGAGCAGCACCGTGATTACCACGATCCCAGGCGCAATGATGAAGACGGGTCGGTCGGCGAACGGGGGAATCCAGTCTTCCTTCAGCATCAGCTTGAGGCCGTCTGCTACCGGCTGAAGCAGACCCAGCGGACCGACGCGGTTCGGGCCCCGGCGATCCTGGAACGCGGCCAGCAACCGGCGCTCGAACCAGATCAGGCCGATGGGCGAGACCAGCAGCACCACAAGGATGATCGCGGCCTCCAGCGCCGGTACCAGCCAGCTCATGGCGCCTTCTCCAGCCGTGCCCGGCACGGGGCGGTAAGGCCCGCGGTCTCGGGGTAGCCCGAGGGCACAATTGCCACGCCTTGAGCTACGCCATCGTCCAGCTTCACCGGCAGCAGATAGCATTCGCCGCCAGCCTCGATGCGCGCCGTCACGCCTTCGGACAGCGACCGGCGGGAGGCCTCGTCCGGATGCAGGATCACCGCCGCCTTCGGCATGACGGAGGTGATGGCCGGCGCCATCCGGGACAGCTCTTCCGACCCGAAGATCGCCGGTCTCGGAGTGAGCCAGAGCTCGCCGGGGGCGAGCGCCTCCGGGAGCGGCCGACGGGCAGGAGCAAGCTCTTTGCCGACAGGCTGAGCGCCAGGCTCGAGCAATCGCTTGCCGAGGACTTCCTCCGGGGCCTCATGCTCGCGCTCGTTACTGCTGAAGCAAGCCTGCACGGAGTTCCACCCGGGCCGCCAGCATCGCGCAGTGAGGGCCGCGGGTGTGTGGTGCTGAGCGCCTTCCATGCTGAAGGAGAACGGCGAGTCTGTGTCTTCGCGGGGTTGAGGCTCGAAGACCGACCGGTCCGCGGTCTCGACCGTCCGGCCGGAGTAGCGATGCGATCCACGCGCCACCTTCTGTCCGACGCGGCTTCGCCAGGACACGCTCGGCGACGCCTCCACCGCTCCCGCGAGGGCCGGGATCGCCTCGCCTATCGCTGCCAGCACCTGCGCGCTGCTCTCGAACGGCTCGCCGCCGCCCATCCGGTGGCGGAGTTCGCTCAATGTCTGCCATCCGGCGCGCTCCTGCCCGGCGCCGATGAAGACCTGGTAGAATCGCTGCGCGCGCCCTTCGTTGTTCACCAGCGTGCCCGTGGATTCGGCAAACGTTGCCGCCGGAAGCAGCAGATCGGCCCTTTCTGCGGTGGGTGTCCGGAAATGGTCTACGACGGCAGTAAAGCGCAGTCTTGATAGCGCCTCCTCCACCCGGCCGGCGGGGGCGCGGCGGAAGAGATCGTTCTCCAGCACCACCAGCCCGTCGGCGTTTCCCGCCTCGATCTCGCCAAGAGCGCCGTCGAGGCTGCCTCCGCCCATCAGCGCCGCGCCCATCGAGTTGCACTCCCGGGCGAGCAGAAAGATGAGACAGGGCTGCTCGCGTCCGGCGCAGAGAGCGTTCGCCACCGCCGCGGCGGCGTTCACGACCGCGGTGCCGTGAACAGCGCTCGCTATCACGGCCGGCCTGCGTGCTGCCGCCATCCCGGCGGCGATTCGTCCCGCCGGAGCCTGCCGGTCGGTGGCGCCGGAACGCAGCGCCGCCGCTACCTCCCAACCGAGCGCGATGACCTCCGATGGGCCGCACCTGACCACTTCGGTTGCCAGTGAGTCGAGCTTCCCTGCCGCCGGAGAGGCGATGAACAGAAGGCCCCGCTCGTTCTGCACCGCCTCGCGCACCGGGTAGTCGTTCCAGTCGGGTACGCCCAGGCGGCGGGAGATGCCGAGCGCGGCCCGGAACATGCCCTGCCGCACTGCATAGTCCGCCATGGGGGCCTCGTTGGTGGGGTCGGCGCCGAGTATCAGGACGGCGTCGGCTTCCTCCAGCTCGGCCAGTCGAGCTGACCGGGCCGGCCCCTCTCGCAGCACCCGCGCGGCCCTCGCCATACCGCGATGCTCTTCTCCCGCCATACCGGAGAAGAAAGCGTCGTCACCGACCAGCGCCCAGAGCGCGAAGTTGCCCTCCAGACTGGCGCGGGGAGAGCCGATTCCTATCACGCGGCGACAGCCGCGCATGCGCTCTGCGAACTCCGTCAGTGCTTCGTCCCAATGTAGAGGCGTGCTGCTATGGGCCCGGAGAGACGGCTGCCGCAGGCGCGCGGGATGGTTGACGAACTCATAGCCGAACCGGCCTCGATCACAGATGAAGTAACGGTTGATCTCCGGATGGAACCGGTTCAGAATGCGACGCAGCAACTGATAGCGGGCGCCGGGGATGATGTTACAGCCCAGACTGCAGTGGACGCATACCGAAGGCGCGGTCTCCAGATCCCACTTGCGGGTGTAGTGAGCCTTCAGCGTCTTGTCGGTGAACACCCCGGTAGGGCAGACCTCGATCAGATTGCCGGAGAACTCGGACTCCAGCTTCCCATGCTCGAACCGGCCGAAGTAGGTGTGGTTTTTGGAGGCCATGACGTCGAAGTCGCGGCCGCCCGCATAGTCCCGGTAGAAGCGCAGGCAGCGGAAGCACTGGATGCACCTGTTCATCTCGTGGTTGATGAACGGGCCCAGATCCTGATTCCGATAGCTGCGCTTGCGCCCGCGGAAACGCCGGTAGACATGCCCGACCATCACGGTCATGTCCTGGAGATGGCACTCGCCCCCCTCGTCGCATACCGGGCAATCATGCGGATGGTTGATCATCAGCCATTCGATCACCCGACGCCGAAAGGCGGCCGCCTCCGGGTCGCTCACCGAGACCCTCATGCCATCACGCACCGGTGTCATGCAAGCCATCTCGATCCGGCCGTGCCGGTCGGAGTCGTCGCGGTAGACCTTCACCGCGCACTGGCGACAAGCCCCGGCCGAACCGAGCGCAGGATGCCAGCAGAAGTAAGGCACGTCTATGCCCAGGCCTATAAGCGCGGAGAGCAGGTCCTTGCCCTCGGGCACTTCGTATGCGGTTCCGTCCACGCGGATCGTGGGCACTATCAGCCTCCGCTCGCGAACGGGCACCCGCGCAGCCGCAGGTGCTCCTCGTACTCGCCGCGCAGCTTGCGCACACTGCTCTGCACGGGCTGAACCGCCCCCAGCGCCAGCGCGCAGAAGGCGTTGGGGCCGATCGAGTCGGCCTGTTCAAGCAACCAATCCAGATCCTCGGGGCGGCCCC
>Ga0315286_10003711_pt1 | contig 14502 bp, 26 predicted proteins | sample YL17G10_0_MG_FD_205038 | JGI IMG/M metagenome (GOLD analysis project Ga0315286, IMG submission 205038) | Sediment microbial communities from Yellowstone Lake, YNP, Wyoming, USA - YL17G10_0 | ecosystem: Environmental > Aquatic > Freshwater > Lake > Sediment | place: USA: Wyoming | collected...
GGTCTTCGGCCGGTGGGCCCGGCCGTGCTGCCCGGGAGGATAATTGCGCTTCTCAATCGCGCAGGTATCCTTGAAGCACCGATCGCCCTTGAGGAAGAGTTTCATCCCTTCCCGCCGGCAAAGCCGGCATTTTGCGTCACGATATCTTGCCAATTCGTTTCTCCTTTATAGACTAGCTGATGCCCCGGTGAGCCGGCATGCTGCTAGACCCTTCTTCGCTTGGGCGGACGGCAACCGTTGTGCGGTATCGGGGTTATGTCCCTGATCGATTTCACATCCAGGCCGGAGGCCTGGAGCGCACGGACGGCCGACTCGCGTCCGGCTCCCGGCCCCTTGAGCAGGACCTGGACCGTGCGCATCCCGTATTCCCGGGCGGCGTTGGCCGCGTTTGAGGCTGCCTGTTGTGCTGCGAAGGGGGTTCCCTTCCGCGAACCCTTGAAACCTACCGCGCCGGCACTGCACGAGGCGAGCAGGTTCCCCTCCATGTCCGTTATCGAGATCACGGTGTTGTTGAAGGAAGCCCGTATGTGCACGATCCCTATGGGAACGTTCACCTTCTCGCGCTTCTTACCCGTCTTCTTCTTCTTGCCGGTTTTCTTTACTTTCTCTGCCATCCGTAACTCCTGGTGAGGCGAAGGTCCTGTCCGGGCCGCTTCCCTGCCTGACTGCAGGCGGGGAGACGGGGGCCAGGGGCCGCGCCCAGCCCGTTCCTTCTATTTCTTGCCAACCATCCGGCGGGGTCCCTTGCGGGTCCGGGCGTTTGTGTGAGTTCTCTGCCCGCGAACCGGGAGGCCGCGCCGGTGCCGGAAACCCCGGTAGGAGCCTATTTCCATCAGCCGCTTGATGTCCATGGAAATGGCCTTGCGCAAGTCGCCCTCGACCATGCCATCCCGCTGAATGATGTTGCGGATGCGAAGGGTCTCCTCTTCCGTGAGGTCTTTGACTTTGGTCGTCAATGTGACCCCCGCCTCCCCGCAGATCTTGGCGGCCCGGCTCTTTCCGATGCCATATATATAGGTCAGGCCGATCTGAACGTGCTTGTTCAGCGGCAAATCCACACCAGCTATTCTGGCCAAGTCCTACCTCCGTGCTCTTCCTTCGATGAACGACCGCAGCATGAGCAGGCGATCAGCCCTGCCTCTGCTTGTGCTTCGGGTTGGTACAACGGATCTGAACCACACCTCTGCGGCGTATGACCTTGCACTTGCTGCAAACCTTCTTGACCGAAGCTTTTACTTTCATGATCCCGCCGTTCCGTCCTGCCACCGGGAGAGATTTTCAGGCGCACTGCGCCGCCTGGAAACAGCCCGGCAATCACTTGTATCGATAGACTATCCTGCCCCGACTCAGGTCGTAAGGAGACAGCTCCACGAGTATCTTGTCGCCGGGAAGGATGCGGATGAAATTCTTGCGCATCTTCCCGGAGATGTGCGCCAGGACCATGTGTTTGTTCTCCAATTCGACCCTGAACATGGCGTTGGGGAGCGTTTCGAGTACGGTCCCGACTACCTCTATTGCATCCTCTTTAGGCATAAAGGAGTACCGTTCCGCTAAACCGGCTACGCGCTCATCACTCCGCGGCTGATCTGCGCATCTACAATTCCCGATATGGATCCGAAAATGACGTCGACGGTTCCACTCCCGTCGACCTCAGAGTAAACCTTCCTGACTTTGTAGAAATCGATCAGTGGCCTGGTGTTCTCCTGATAAACGCGGAGCCGTTCCTTCACCACTTCCTCAGAATCGTCCCGCCGCTGGACGAGTTGCGTCCCGCACTCGTCGCAGCGGTCACCCGCTTTGCTGGGACTGGACTGCACATGAAACATCTTGGCGCAGCCGGGGCAGGTACGCCGTCCGGCGAGGCGCCGCAAAAGCACCTCGTCTTCGACCCGGATGCCCACAACCACGGTGCACAAATCGCCGGGAGAAAAAAGGTTCTCGACATGCTGCGCCTGATGAATCGTCCTCGGGTATCCATCCAGGATGAAACCGAGGGCGCAGTCCGGGCGCATGAGCCGATCTTTCGCGATGCCGTCCACGACGTCATCCGGCACCAGCATGCCGGACTCCATGTACTTCCGGGCGGACTGGCCCAGCTCGGTGCCCGCAGCCACGGCCTCGCGCAGGATATCCCCGGTCGACACAGCCGGGTACCCCAGCTGCACGCTCAGCCTGCGCGCCTGGGTGCCCTTTCCCGCTCCGGGGGGCCCGAACAGAATCACCGCCGTTTTCATATCCCGATCCACGAACTCATCCCCTTCGTCCGCGCACTCTTCCCTTTTTGAGGAAGCCGTCGTAGTGACGCATGATCAGCTGCGATTCGATCTGCTGCACGGTGTCCATGGCGACACCCACAACGATGAGCAACGATGTGCCGCCAAAGTAGAAGGTCACACCCAATCCCGTTGTCATCCAGCCCATCCCCGCGGAGTTCAGGAAATCATCGATCCGTGGCCCGATGAAGGGAATGGGCTGAATCTTGAACCCGGTCATCAGGAATTCCGGCAGCAGGCAGACCAGCACGAGATAAACGGCGCCGGCCGCCGTCAGGCGGCTGAGGATCTTGTCGATGAACTCCGCCGTTCTCTTGCCCGGCCGGATCCCCGGAATGTATCCGCCATACTTCCGGATGTTGTCGGCAACTTCCATCGGATTGAAGATGATGCTGACGTAGAAAAATGCGAAGAATATGATGCCCGTGATGTAGAGCAGGTTGTAGAGCGGCATGCCCTGGGCGAGCTGAGCCGAGAGGCTCTTCATGAAGGTGCCGGGCATGACCGCGCCGAGCGTGGAGGGGATCGACACGATCGAAGCGGCGAAGATGACCGGAATGACGCCGCCCGAGTTGACCCTCAGCGGCAGGTGAGTCGATTGGCCCCCGTAGATCCGGCGTCCCACAACCCGCTTCGCATATTGGATTGGAATCTTCCTCTGGCCCCGTTCGACGAAGACAACCGCTGCGACTGTCACCACCATCACGACAACCAGCATGATCACGGTGAAAATCGACCAGGTACGCTGCTGGAGGTTCACCCAGATGTCCCGGATAGCCCTGGGCAGTCCGACCACGATCCCGGCGAAAATGATGAGGCTGATCCCGTTACCGATGCCGCGTTCTGTGATCTGCTCCCCGAGCCACATGATGAAGGCGGTTCCGGTAGTGAGGGTGATCATCACCATGAACCGGAAATGCCAGCCGGGCGCCAGCACAATCTGAGACCCGACCCCGCCCCCGCTGCGTTCGAGCGCGATAGCGGTCATGAACGACTGGAACAGCGTGAGCACGACGGTCAGGTACCGGGTGTACTGCGTGATCTTCCGGCGGCCGAGCTCGCCTTCTTTGGACAGCTTCTCGAGGTAAGGCACCACCACGGTCGCAAGCTGGAGAATGATCGAGGCCGTGATGTACGGCATGATACCCAGGGCGAAGATGCTGAACCGCCGCAGGTTGCCTCCCGAGAAAATGTCCAGGAACCCGAAAATCGTTCCCGCCTGCGCCTGGAATAGCTGTTCCAGGGCGGCGTGATTGATTCCCGGCGTCGGTATGAATGCGCCCACTCGATAGACGCCGAGCAGAGCCAGCATGAAAAGGACGCGTTTGCGCAGGTCCGGTATGCTGAATATGTTCTTGATCGAGCTGAGAATTGGGCTGGTTTCTTCCGGCATCGCTTTTGACCGCGGGGCTTGTGCCCGAGTTTTCCCTACTGGGTGATCACTTCGACTGTGCCGCCCGCCTTTTGAATCTTGTCGATGGCGCTCTTGCTGAACTTGTGAGCACGGACCCGGAGTGGATGCTGCAGGTCTCCGGCTGCGAGGATCTTAAGTCCGTCTTTCAGCCTGTGGACAATCCCGCGCTCCTGCAGTGCGAGGGGAGTCACCTCAGCGCCGGCCTCAAACGCCGCGAGCTGATCCAGGTTCACGATCGCATACTCCTTGCGAAAGATATTCGTGAAACCTCTCTTCGGCAGCCGCCGGTGGAGCGGCATCTGCCCGCCCTCGAACCCCGGCCGGATGGAGGCGCCGGATCTGGACTTCTGGCCATTGTAGCCGCGGGTAGCGGTCTTGCCGTGTCCGCCCCCCATGCCGCGACCGACTCGTTTGCTCTTGCGGTTGGCGCCCTTGGGCGGCGTCAGCTTGTTGAGCGCTATAGCCATGATCTGTGTTCCCTATCTCTAATCTAATATTTTGACCAGGTGCGGGATCTTCGCGACCATGCCGCGAACGGCCGGAGTATCCACCCGGGTCACGGTCTGATTCAGTCGCTTGAAACCCAGGCCCTTGATGATCAACTTGTGCTTCCCGGGTGTGCCGATGGCGCTGCGCACATACTGGATGCGCACCATCTTCTGCGGGCTCTTCTCGGTCTTCTTCCGCGTTACCATATGCTTATGATTCCTCGGGCTGTTTGCCGCGCAACCTCGCAACCTCGGCCGGTTCCCTCAGTCTCAAGAGGCCGTCAAAAGTCGCCTTGACCACATTGTGGGGATTGGTGCTCCCGAGGGACTTGGTCAGAATGTTGGAGATGCCGGCGGACTGCACAACTGCGCGCACCGGCCCCCCGGCAATGACTCCGGTCCCCTCGGCCGCCGGTTTCAGCATCACCATGCCTGCCCCATACCGCCCGACCACGGCGTGGGGGATCGTGCGGCCTTTCAGCGGAACACGGACCAGGTTCTTGCGCGCCTGATCCACACCCTTGCGGATCGCCTGGGGAACCTCCTTGGCTTTTCCCATGCCGTATCCGACGGTACCGTTCTGATCACCCACAACCACCAGGGCGCTGAAGCTGAGGTTCTTGCCACCTTTTACGACTTTGGTGACCCGATTGATTGAGACCACCTGGTCTTTCAGCTCAAACGCGTTCGGATCAATTCTTTCCACGGCCCCTCCTAAAACTTCAGTCCGTTTTCCCGGGCAGCGTCCGCGAGAGCTTTGACCCGGCCATGATAGATATATCCGCCACGATCGAAAACCACCTTCTCTATGCCCTTGGACTTGGCTCGCTCGGCAATCGTTTTGCCGACAACCTTGGCGGCGTCCAGGTTTCCGGAGGACTTGAGGCCGCCCTGCACCGTCTTCTCGAGCGTGGACGCGGAGACGAGAGTCGATCCCAGCGAGTCGTCAATGATCTGGGCATAGATGTGATTGAGGCTCCGGAAAACACACAGCCTGGGGCGCCCGGAGTCTCCAACAACTTTCCGTCGCGTCCGGACATGTATGCGGTGCCGCTCCCTTGCGCGGTCTCTTGGAGTAATCATCACGCACCCTTCTTTCCAACTTTCAGACGAATGAACTCCCTGGCATACCGGACTCCCTTGCCCTTGTAGGCATCAGGCCTGCGCAGGGCGCGGATGTCGGCAGCCACCTGGCCGACGAGCTGCCTGTCCGCTCCGGAGATGGTCAGGGTGGCCACGTAGCTCTGGATGGTCCTGGGCTGCTTCTCCACCTTGGCCGTAATTCCGGACGGCAAAGGAAACTCAATCGGGTGGGAGTATCCGAGGGTGAAGGTCACGAACTTCGGCTTGGCGTCGACCTTGAAACCGATCCCCACGATGTCCAACTCTTTCGAGAATCCCTGGCTCACGCCCAGGATCGCGTTCGCTGCCAGCGCCCGGGCGAGGCCGTGGTAGGCCGGCAGCGGTTTGTCGTCCGATTCCCTGTAAGCGGTGAGCTCATCACCCTTCAGTTCGAAGCGAATGCCCTTGGGGACCGGGCTGGTCAGTTTGGCCAGCTTGCCTTCGACCTCGAGCTTCTCCTCTTCGATCTTGATCTTGACCCCGCTCGGGACCTTGATGGTCTTCCTACCGATTCGCGACATGTTCCACCTTAGCTATGTGAATTACGCAGCGCTCAGCTGACCGAACAAAGCACCTCTCCACCGACTCCCTGCTGCCTGGCCTGTTCACCCGTGAGGATTCCCCTTGAGGTGGAGAGTATGCACAGTCCGATACCGCCCAGAATGGATGGGATCTCCGTCCGGTCCGCATAGACCCGGCACCCGGGGCGGCTGACACGGTTCAGGCTGTCGATGACAGGCTTCTTGCCGGACGCGTACCGGAGCACAATCCGGATGGTTCCCTGACGATTGTCACGCGCGAGCGCATAACTCTCGATGAAGCCTTCCTCTTTGAGAATCCGCACGATCTCCAGCTTCATCTTCGATGCCGGCACCTCCACCATCTCGTGTCTGGCAGCGACGGCGTTGCGAAGTCGGGTCAGCAAGTCAGCAATAGGGTCAGTCATAGTCATGTTCGAGACTCCAAAGCCGGGCGCATGTTGGTTTCCCCGCGACGTCTGAACACGCGGGGTCTGAACAACCCGGACTCGTCCTCCTACCAGCTCGATTTTGTGACTCCCGGGATTTCGCCCGCGAGTGCCAGCTCCCTGAAACACAACCGGCAGAGCTGAAACTTCCTCAGGTATCCGCGCGGGCGGCCGCACCGCTGGCAGCGATGGTATGCGCGCGCTTTGAACTTGGGTTTTCTTCGGGCTTTGGCAATCAAGCACGTTTTGGCCACAATCACTCCACTGTTCAGGCTTCAATCGGCCGGAAGGCCCGTCCCGCCTGTATGCCGCCCACTTCTGCGGCGCGGCGCGCGCACTTCCGTACCGGTCCCTAGTCTATTGTTGCTCCCTCTTGGCGAAGGGCATGCCCAGGATCCGCAGCAGCTCGTACGCCTCTTCATCAGACCTGGCGGTAGTCACAACGGTCACATTCATCCCGCGCGCCTTGTCCGCCTTTGCGTAATCGATCTCGGGAAAGACCAGCTGGTCTTTCAGACCCAGGGTGTAATTGCCGCGCCCGTCGAAGGACTTGGGCGACACTCCCCTGAAGTCGCGCACGCGCGGGAGTGCGATGCTCACCAGCCGATCCAGAAACTCGTACATGCGGGAGCCCCGCAGTGTCGCGGTCACGCCGATCGGCATCCCCTGGCGCAGCTTGAACGCCGCGATTGATTTCTTCGCCTTGGTGACCACGGGTCGCTGGCCGGTGATCACCGCCAGCTCCTCGGCAGCCACGTCGAGCACCTTGGCATTGGCGATGGCTTCGCCCAGTCCCATGTTGACGTTGATTTTCACCAGCCTGGGCACGGCCATTACATTCGTGTACCCGAACTGCTTCATCAGGGCGGGCACGGCTTCCGTCTTGTAAAGCTCTCTAATTCGACTCATGTTCAGTCCTCACAGGAGGCGCGTATCCCTATTCGTCCAAAAGCTCGTCGCAGTTTTTGCAGACCCTGACTTTGCGTCCGTCCTGCATCCGAGAAATGCCGACCCGGGCACGTTTGTTGCAGCGCTTGCAGACCACCATCAGGTTGGACACGTTGATCGAGGCCTCCTTGGGCAGAATCCCCCCCTTTATGTTCTTCTGGGGGTTGGGGCGCGTGTGCTTCTGGAGGAAATTCAATCCTTCCACGATCGCACGGCCGGCATCCGGCAGGACTTTGAGCACCTTGCCGGTCTTGCCGCGGTCCTTGCCCGTCAGCACGAAAACCTGGTCGTTCTTCTTGACATGCAGCTTTGGCATGGACTCTCTTCCTCGCTAGCGCGCTGCTAAATCACCTCGGGGGCCAGGGATACGATCTTCAGAAACTCCCTGTCCCTGAGTTCCCGGCTGACCGGACCGAATACGCGCGTTCCAATCGGTTCCTTCTGATCGTTGATGAGCACGGCCGCGTTATCGTCGAACCGGATATAGGTGCCATCTTTCCGGCGATATTCCTTCCTGGTCCGCACGATGACTGCCCTGACCACGTCGCCCTTTTTCACGCCGCCGCCGGGAGACGCCTCCTTGACGTTGGCAGTGATGATGTCGCCGAGCGTCGCAACGCGTCCGACCTGGCTGCCCCGCGCGTGGATGCACGAGATCTTGCGGGCCCCCGAGTTGTCCGCAACATCCAGGATTGTCCTCATCTGAATCATGACTGCCCCCTATCGGGAATGACAAAGCGCGGATGAACGCCTTCGAGTCTTCGACACCGCACGTTCCCGGGTCATCATCCGCGATTCGCACCTCGTCATTCGAGTCACCTGGCTTTCAACAGGATCTCCGTTACCCGCCATCTCTTTCGAGCACTCAGCGGACGTGTTTCGACAATCTGCACCCGGTCTCCGACCTTGCATGCGCCCGACTCGTCATGGGCCATCAGCTTGCTCGTTCGTCGCAGTGTCTTCTTGTACATCGGATGCTGGACGAACCTGTCGACTGCAACGATCACGGTTTTCCGCATCGCAGTGCTGGTTACGATACCTACCCGGGTCTTCCTCAATCCTCTGGTCTTGGGCTGCGTAGTCATCTGTCTTGTGCCTCGCCGGCTACTTCTTGCTTTGCTGGGCCGCTTCCTTTTCGTGCAGGACGGTGAGAATCCGCGCGATATCCCTCCGGACGCCATGCACCTTCGCGGCGCTCTCCAGCTGGCCGGTGGCTGCCTGGAATCTCAATCGGAAAAGCCGCTCCCGGAGTGTCGACTCCTCCTGCAAAAGGTCTTCCCTGGACATGTCTCTCAATTTGGAAGCTTTCATGCCTCCCCCTTGCCAAAACGCTTCACGAACTTGGATTTCACAGAGAGCTTGTGAGCCGCAAGCCGCATGGCCTCCTGGGCCACTTCCTCGGTGACCCCCTCCATTTCGTACAGGATCTTGCCCGGTCGAACCACGGCGACCCATCCTTCCGGCGCGCCCTTCCCCTTGCCCATGCGGGTCTCGGCGGGTTTCTTCGTGATCGGCTTGTCGGGGAAAACGCGAATCCAGATCTTGCCGCCGCGCTTTACAAAGCGCGTGATGGCGACGCGTCCCGCCTCGATCTGGCGGTCGGTCACCCAACCGGATTCGAGGGCCTTCAAACCGTACTCTCCGAAAGTCACTTCCGAGCCGCGCCAGGCTTTCCCGCGGCGCTTGCCCTTCTGCTGTTTCCGATACTTGACTTTCTTCGGCATCAACATGAGCAACTACTCCCTCAGAGTGGGCTAGCGCGCCCGCTCCGGCTTCAGGACGTCAAACACCTCGCCTTTGTATATCCAGGCCTTGACTCCGATCACGCCGTAAGTGGTGTAGGCCTGGGCGAACCCGTAGTCGATGTCGGCGCGCAGCGTGTGGAGAGGCAGCTGCCCGTGCAGGTACCACTCCGTGCGCGCGATTTCGGCGCCATTCAGCCGGCCGGACACGCGAACCTTGATCCCCTTGGCCCCGAAGCGCAGTGTGCTGTCGACCGCCCTGCGCATGGCACGGCGGAAGGCGATCCGCTTCTCCAGCTGCTGTGCGATCCCTTCGGAGACAAGCTGGGCGTCCAGTTCCGGCTTGTTGACCTCCTGGATCTTGAGGTTCACATCCCTGCCGGTCAGCGTCTGCAGGTCCTTCTTCAGCTTCTCGATCTCGCTCCCCTTCTTGCCGACTATGATGCCGGGACGAGCCGTGAAGATGATGATGGTGAGCTTGTTCGCTGCCCGCTCGATTTCTATGTGGGAGATGCCGGCATGGAAGAACTTCTTCTTCAGCATGAGCTTCAGATTCAGGTCTTCCAGCAGGAGAGCTCCATAATCCTTCCGGGCGAACCAGCGCGAGCGCCACGTCCGGTTGATTCCAAGTCTGAAGCCGTATGGATGAACTTTCTGACCCAAGACGCAACCTCCCCTATTTCTATACGTCGCCGCCCTTGATCGAGATGGTGATGTGTTTGCACCGCCGCTGCTCCCGGTAGGCCCGGCCCATGGGCGCCGGCCGGACACGGCGGCGCCACTTGGTCGGCCCCATGTCCACGACGGCCCGATTGACGACGAACCGGTCCACGTCGGCCGTGGCATTCTTTTCCCGGGCGTTGGCTACCGCCGACAGCAGCACCTTTTCGATGGCCCGCGTCGCCCTTTTCTTGGTGAAGCGGAGTATCGCCAGCGCCTCCCGGACATTTTTCCCCCGGATGAGGTCGATGACCAGGCGGGCTTTCTGCGGGCTTCCCTTCAGATACTTGCCTCTCGCAATTGCTTCCATAGTCTGCTTCCGTCACTCAGAGCTCGGCGGCCGGTTGCGGGCCGGATAACCGGCGTCCTGTCCCGGCCGTCCGCCGTGGATTGTTCCTAGGCACGCTTAACCGCCGTCGCCTTCTCCGCAACCCTGGTTGTGTGACCCCTGAAAATCCGGGTCGGCGCGAATTCCCCCAGCTTGTGGCTCACCATGTTCTCGGAAATGTAAATCGGGATAAACTTCTTGCCGTTGTGCACCGCAATCGTCAGCCCAACCATGTCGGGCACGATCGTTGAGCGCCTGGACCAGGTCTTGATGACGACCCGGCCGGATGCGCCCTTGGCGAGGCGCACTTTTTTCACCAGGTGATCGTCGACGAACGGGCCTTTCTTTACCGATCTGGTCATGCAGCCATCCTCCTACTTCTTGTCACGGCGTTTGATAATGAAGCGCTGCGTCCGCTTGTTGTTCCGCGTTTTGTAGCCTTTTGTGGGAAGCCCCCACGGGCTGACCGGATTCCTGCCACCCGACGTCTTTCCTTCCCCGCCCCCGTGGGGATGATCGATCGGGTTCATAGCCACGCCCCTCACCGTGGGCCGGCGTCCCAGCCAGCGCGAGCGCCCCGCCTTGCCGATCGAGATGTTCTCATGGTCGAGGTTCCCCACCTGGCCGACGGTTGCGTAGCAATCCAGGTGAACCATTCTGGTCTCGCCCGAGGGCATCTTCAGCTGCGCGTAGCCTGCCTCTTTCGCCAGGAGTTGAGCCGCGACTCCCGCAGCCCGCGCCATCTGGCCGCCTTTGCCCTTCTTGAGCTCGATGTTGTGCACCATGGTCCCGAGCGGGATATTCTTCAGGGGCAGAGCGTTGCCGACCAGGATGTCCGCGCCCTCGCCCGCAAGCACGGTCGCGCCCACCGTGAGCCCGTTCGGAGCCAGGATGTACCGCTTCTCTCCGTCCGCGTACGACAAGAGCGCGATGCGCGCGGACCGGTTTGGATCGTATTCGAGCGAAGCGACCTTCGCCGGTATCTCACGCTTGTCTCTCCGGAAGTCGATCACCCGGTAAAGCTTCTTGTGCCCACCCCCCCGATGCCGGACCTGGAGGTGCCCCTTGTTGTCCCGGCCCGAGATGCGCTGCTTCGGCTCGGTCAGGCTCTTCAGGGGCCGTTCCCGCGACAGGTCATCGTTGACCACGGTCGTCCGGAACCTGATCGCCGGTGAGGTGGGTTTGTATGATTTGATCGCCATGACCTTGCACGCTCCTGCTCTGGGCTAAACGATCTCGGAAAACTCGACCATCTTCTCGCCTTCCCTGAGAGTGACGTAGGCCTTCTTCCAATCCGGCCTTCGCCCGGCGAAACGGCCCTGCCTGCGCAACTTCCCGTGGAAGTTCGCCGTACGCACGCTCTCCACCTTGACCTTGAAAATCTGCTCGACCGCTTCTTTGATCTCGCTCTTGTTGGCGTCCCGCGCCACCTTGAAAGTCATCGTACGCTGGTTCTCTTTGAGGTGCGTACTCTTCTCGGTGATGACGGGAAGTCTCAAAACCTCATGGGCGCGGCTCATCGGCTCAGTACCTCCTGCACCTGGAGAATCGCATCCTTGGAGAAGAGGAGCATCCGGTGATTCAGGATATCGCGGATGTTCACTCCCTTGCCCCGGACCAGCGTCACGCCGGGCAGGTTGCGCGAGGAGAGCTCGAGATTGCGGTTCTCGGCGGACTCCACGATCAGCACCTTTCCCGAACCTCCGAGACCCTCGAGAACCTTCCGGAAATCTTTCGTCCTGTGGGACTCAATGGCAAAGGAGTCAATGACGGTCAGCAGGTTCTCGCCCAGCTTGGCCGACAGGGCCGAGCGAAGCGCCCCCCGCAGCTTCTTGCGCGGGAACCGGTACGAATAGTCCCTCGGCTGCGGGCCGTGAGCGATCCCGCCGTGACGCCACAGCGGGCTGCGGATACTGCCGATACGCGCGCGCCCTGTACCCTTCTGGCGCCACAACTTCTTGCCGCTTCCGCTGACCCTGCCACGCGTCTTGGTCGCCGCCGTTCCCGCACGCAGCGAGTCGGCATAATGCCGGACCGCCTCCCATACGAGAGGCTCGTTCAATTCCGCCTTGAACACCTCATCCGACAACTCCAGTTTCCCGACAACCTCGTTCTGGAGGTTCCTGATATCAATCTCGGCCATTGCTGACCCCGCTGAAAGACGAATGACGAGTGACGAATGACGAACCGCTGATGACGACGTCGCGCACTTCCATGCAGGCGCCCTTCGTCTGCGATTCGCAATCCCTCATTTGTTCCTCAAGCCTTCTTCACAAGCACATATCCGCCGTTGCGTCCCGGAACCGCACCCCTCACTAGCAGCAGGTTTTCCTGGTCCTGGATGCGCACAACGCTCAGGTTCTGCGCCGTAATCCTCTCGCTTCCCATGTGGCCTGCCGCACGCATGCCCGGCAGGACGCGGCTCGGGAACGCCGATGCGCCGATAGAACCCGGCGCGCGATGGAACATGGAGCCGTGGGAACCGGGGCCCCCGCCGAAATGATGGCGCTTGACCGTGCCTGCGAAGCCTTTGCCCTTGCTTGTCCCGATGATGTCCACCTTGTCTTTCGCCTGGAAAACCTGCCCGACGAGGATCTGGTCGCCGACCTTCAGGGCGTCTTCCGTTCCGCCGCATGTGAACTCGCGTATGACGCGGCACGGCGGCACGCCGGCCTTCTTGAAATGGCCGGCGCGCGGTTTCCCGATTCGCCCGGGCCGCACAAACTCCACCAGCCCGAGCTGCACCGCGTCGTAGCCGTCCTTCTCCCGGACTTTCTTCTGAACCACGACGCAGGGCCCCGTCTTGATCACGGTGACCGGGACGACAGTCCCGTCCTCGGCAAAGACCTGGGTCATCCCGACCTTGATTCCAATAAGTCCATCCACCATTTCTCTTTCCCTCGCGCTGTCGTGCCCTGAGCGCCTGTCCGGTGGAGAGCCGTCTGCGCCAGAGCCGGCACCATCCTCCGTACCCTACTTGTGGTCAGTCCCGAAAGCTTTGATCTCAACGTCGATTGCCGCCGGGAGATCCAGCTTCATCAAGGCATCAACCGTCTGCGGAGTCGGCTCCAGGATATCGACCAGCCGCTTGTGGGTCCGAATCTCGAACTGCTCGCGCGACTTCTTGTCCACATGCGGCGAGCGGAGGACGCAGAACTTGTTCTTGATGGTGGGCAGCGGGATCGGGCCCGAGACCCGCGAACCGGTACGCTTGGCAATCTCAACGATCTCGGAGGTCGACTGGTCGAGAACGCGGTAGTCGTAAGCCTTCAGCCTGATTCGGATCTTCTCATTCAGCATAGCGCCCCCGCCCTATTCGATGATCTCCGAGATTGTGCCCGCACCCACAGTCCGGCCACCCTCCCGAATCGCAAACCGCAGCCCCTTCTCCATCGCTATCGGCGTGATCAACTTCACCGTCAGGTTCACGTTGTCTCCCGGCATCACCATCTCCGTCCCGCCAGGCAACTCCGCCACCCCCGTCACGTCCGTCGTCCTGAAGTAATACTGCGGCCGGTACCCCGTGAAAAACGGCGTGTGCCGCCCACCCTCTTCCTTCGTCAATATGTATACCTGCGCCTTGAAATACGTGTGCGGCGTGATCGACCCCGGCGCCGCTATCACCTGCCCCCGCTCCACCTCGTCCTTGTCCGTCCCCCGCAGCAGCAACCCCACGTTGTCTCCCGCCAGCCCTTCGTCCAGCAGCTTCCGGAACATCTCCACCCCGGTCACCACCCGCTTCACCGTCGGCCTCATCCCCACAATCTCTATCTCTTCCCCTACCTTCACCTTCCCCCGCTCCACTCGCCCCGTCGCCACCGTCCCACGTCCCGAGATCGTGAATATGTCCTCCACCGGCATCAAAAACGGCTTCTCCACCTCCCGCGGCGGAATCGGGACATAACCGTCCACCGCCTCCATCAACGCCAGTATCTGCTTCTCCGCCTCCCCATCCCCCTCCAGCGCCTTCAACGCACTCCCACGTACCACCGGTATCTCATCCCCCGGAAACTCGTAGAACGTCAACAGCTCCCTTACCTCCAGCTCCACCAGATCCAACAGCTCCGGATCGTCCACCATGTCCACCTTGTTCATGAACACCACCACGCACGGCACCCCCACCTGCCGCGCCAGCAGTATGTGCTCCCGCGTCTGCGGCATCGGCCCGTCCGCCGCCGATACCACCAGTATCGCTCCGTCCATCTGCGCCGCCCCAGTGATCATGTTCTTGATGTAATCCGCGTGCCCCGGACAGTCCACGTGCGCATAGTGCCGCTTCTTCGTCGAGTACTCCACGTGCGCCGTCGCTATCGTGATCCCGCGCTCCTTCTCCTCCGGCGCGTTGTCGATCGAATCAAACGTCCGGACCAGCACCTTCGGGTCCAGCTTGTGCAATACCTGCGTGATCGCCGACGTCAACGTCGTCTTCCCGTGATCTATGTGCCCTATCGTCCCTACGTTTACGTGCGGCTTGCTCCGATCGAACTTTTCCTTGGCCAT
>Ga0315286_10003712_pt1 | contig 14502 bp, 15 predicted proteins | sample YL17G10_0_MG_FD_205038 | JGI IMG/M metagenome (GOLD analysis project Ga0315286, IMG submission 205038) | Sediment microbial communities from Yellowstone Lake, YNP, Wyoming, USA - YL17G10_0 | ecosystem: Environmental > Aquatic > Freshwater > Lake > Sediment | place: USA: Wyoming | collected...
TGCCTGCCGGTTTACCCGCCGTAGGAGGGCAGGCAGGGGCGCACTATTTGTAGCTTTAATGTGTGGAATTGTCAAGCTCCGTCAGGAGCGGCCTGATTTGAGAATAGGGAGAAGGATTCTATTTCTTCATCAACTCGAGCACGGCCGACGTCATTGCCTTGATGCCTGTCCGGATTGTCGGTTCCGGGAGCGGTTGAAAGAGTCCGGAATGAAGCGACGGCAACGGGCTACCTGTTTGTTTGCTCTTTGCCATTGTCTCGGGATCGACCGCGCCGAGCCAAAACATCATTGTCGGGATCTGATGCCCTTCGAGCGAATAGTAGCTGAAATCCTCGCTTACCATGAAGGGAGGAAGCTTCACCACGTTTTGTGCACCGAGAGTCTTTTCCATCGCCGTTGCGACGCGTTGAGACAATGCCGGATCGTTGTAAGTGGCGCCGGATCCTTCCGTCACATTCACGATCGGAGCGCGATTCTCCGGAACTCCGGCTGCAAGTGCCGTGTGTTTGGCAATGCGCTTGATGGAGGCGAGGATACTCTGCCGTACTTCTTCTTTGAATGCCCGCACAGTCAACTGGAGTCTGACTTCGTCCGGTATGATATTGCTCTTCGACCCTCCGTGGATCGATCCAATCGTGACAATGGACGGATCGAGCGGTGAATTCTCTCTGCTGACGATGGTCTGGAGTGCGAGAACGACCTGAGCCGCGACCACAATCGGGTCCTTCGTCATCTCGGGACGGGCGCCGTGCCCGCCGATCCCGCGAACCGTGATATCAACCGTCGTCGAGCTGGCAAATGAATAGCCCGGGCAATAGCCGACCTTTCCGGCTTCCATCTCGCTTGCATCGTGGAGGGCAATCGCGTAGTCCGGCTTCGGGGATTTCGTGTACAATCCGTCATTCAACATTGCCTTTGCTCCCTCTACGACCTCTTCAGCCGGCTGACCGATGAAGATGAGAGTCCCATGCCATTGGTCCTTGAGCTGAACAAGCATCCTGGCCGTACCGAGAAACGAAGAAAGGTGGATGTCGTGGCCGCAGGCGTGCATGACGCTTACCTCCTCACCGGCATCGTTCTTTGTCCGCACTTTGCTCGCATACGGCAATCCGGTTTTCTCTTCCACCGGGAGCGCATCCATGTCTGAACGGACAAGCACGGTCGGCCCTTTCCCATTCTTCAGCACCGCAACTACGCCGTAGCTGGTCCACTTGGGATTGTCGTACTTGCCGAAGTGGTCGGTCACTTCGTATCCCATCGCGCGCAATTCCTTTGCCACAAAGGCCGACGTCTTCTCTTCGTAATGCGACAATTCCGGAGTTGCATGGAGCATCTTGTAGTTGGCGATGAGTGTCGGCATCTCGCGGTCGATCATGGAATCCAGCTGCTTCTGAGCGTTCGATGCCGTTGTCAAAAGAACTGTCACGGCCATCAACATGCAAAGTAATCTATGGTCCATGCGTCAATCCCTCAGTCTGTATGAAATACCGTTGTGATCGTGTGAGACTATGGTATATCGCTCAGCACGTAACTCTGTGCCTGACGTGGAACATCGTCATCGTCCGAACTTGCCCGACTCGCAGCCCGAAAGAAGATGGCACAAGAGGCTTTACGAGACCTTCACATCTGCGGTCGGGAGAAACTGCGGCTTCTTGCGATGTTTCGTCGCCTGCTCAAATGCATATGCGAGCTTAATGAGTGTTGGCTCGCTCCATGCCCGTCCAAAGAATGAAATGCCAACGGGAAGTCCAAATATAAAACCTGCTGGAACCGTGACGCTAGGATATCCTGCAACAGCCGCAGCCGTCGAACTCCCCCCGAGGTAATGATCGCCGTTCACAAGATCCGTAACCCAGGCAGCACTGTCGGTCGGGGCGACAAGGGCGTCGAATTTGTGCTTGTTCATCACCTTGTCAATCCCGTCTTTACGTGACAGCCGGCGACATTTGTTCAGCGCATCCAGATATTCCTTGCTTGATAACGGACCCTTTGCTTCCGCCTTCAGGAATGTCTCCTGTCCGAAGTACGGCATCTCCGTTTTCTTGTTCTGCTCGTTGTAGTCGATGATCTCTTTCAACGAGTGAACCCGAACGCTTGAACCAAGCCGTGTCAGGTAAGCATTCAAGTCTGCTTTGAGTTCGTACAACAACACCGTGAATTCTGCATCGTCGAATTTGCCGATGGTCTCAATGTCTGCCGGATCGATGACAACTGCTCCCTCCTGTTTCAGAACCTCCAACGCGCTGCCCATCACCGAATCGACGGTGCGATGAAAACCGAAATACTTTCGCACAACGCCAATGCGTGCACCGTTCAAACCTTTCGGATCAAGACCGCGGGTGTAGTCTGTAATCGACTTTCCGCGGCTTGCAGTAGTTGCCTTGTCTTCAACATCGATCGCAGTCAGCGCCCCAAGCAGAATTGCTGCGTCGGTCACCGTCCGTGCCATTGGTCCTGCGGTGTCTTGCGTATGCGAAATGGGAATAATGCCGGTGCGGCTGACGAGTCCGACAGTCGGTTTGATTCCGACGATTCCGTTGATTGATGAAGGACTCACAATCGAGCCGTCGGTTTCTGTACCGACAGCAACTGTACACAAATTTGCGGAAACGGCAGCCGCCGAACCCGAACTCGAGCCAGAGGTATTCCGGTCAAGCGCGTAGGGGTTTTTTGTGAGGCCGCCTCGGCCGCTCCATCCGCTCGTCGAATGATTGGACCGGATATTGGCCCATTCGCTCAGATTCGTCTTACCGAGTATGACCGCTCCCGCTTTCCGCAACTGTTGGACGACAAAGGCGTCGGCTGGCGGCTTCGATCCGATGAGAGCCAACGATCCGGCCGTCGTCGCCATCTTGTCAGATGTGTCGATGTTGTCCTTGATGAGTACAGGGATCCCATGGAGCGGTCCGCGTGGACCTTTCTCGGCGCGCTCTTTGTCGAGAGCATCGGCAATTGTAGGTGCATCGGGATTCAGTTCGATCACGCTTCTAAGGCTTGGGCCGTTGCGATCGATCGCCTCGATGCGGGCAATGTACTGTTCGGTAATGGATCGGGAGGTGTACTTCCCCGATTTCATTCTATCCTGCAGTTGAGCGATGGAAACCTCGTCCAGCTCGAACGATTCAACCTCGGGAGAGGCTGTTAGCGCGGTGAGAGTTTCATCGCGACGTGCAAAATTCGGCAGAGTCGCCGCAGCGCCTCCGGCGAGACCTGTCGCCAGGAAATCTCTTCGATTGAGACGACGTGTGCCGTTTGCGGATTCTTCTTTTTGATTCATGATGTGTGCCGGAGTTTGATGGAGGTTAATTCTTCCGCTGTATGTTCACGTCGACCAACTCAGACTTCTTTTCGGCAGACGCGAGCACGGCTTCAAGAATAAGTTGCAGACGTTTATCGAAGCTGTATCTGAACAGCATGTAGAAACCATGAAACATGAGGAGCAAGGCTGTCAAATACACAAACCACCCGAACCACTGAATGATATCGCTTGGTGGTGGTGAGAGAATCAATCGGCCCAGCATCATTGCCCCGAGGAGCATTTCGCCCCAGCTGGCGAAGAAGGACCACTTGTTCGGAGCGTTCTTCCGTTGGAACTCCTTGATGGCCTCGAGCTGAACACGAAGCTGGATAATGGTTGTTGGTTCCATGAAAAGACCTTTCAATTATTGTCAATCGTCTCTGAGCTATCTATCCCGCCTGTTCAATCCCTTTGGTGGAAGATCCTGTACGCCAGGCTCCGATCCTTTGGATCAATCGCGATAGGAGTGTGGGCTGGCGGAGCACAGTCTATGCCTCACGCGTGAGCCTCCTGAATCGCTTGTTTCTGTCGTACGGAATGATGTCGATAATCTCGCCGTGGCTGACCCGCTCCTGCATCGACTGCCAGAATTTCAGCAAGAAGAGATCTCCGTGGACAGAATTGAAGATTCCCCTGAGCTGTCGCGGGATGCCAACGTACCTGTCAATCTCATCCAGAAAGAAGTCTGTCGGCTGAGCGATGATCCATTCCTCTTCAGGGTTCGTCTCCTCGAATTCATCCCTCGGCCCAGGCTTGTGTCTGAACGTTGCCTGCTCCAACGGTATCACATCGTCATAATCAAACAGGACCACTCTACGTCCTTCCGTTATCCCATAGTTCCAGGTGTTGAACAAATCGGCGGGGAACAACCCTGTCGCCGCAAGGTCTTTGATGAAGTACCCGAAGTCGATGACGACAGCTCGAATCGCATTCGGATCTTCCTCTTCGTGGAAGTAAAGAGGAAGGGGTGTGACCTTTCTCTGCAAGTATAAGTGGTCAATAACGATGTACCCATCCTGAAGAGTGACATTCTCTTTTGCTGCGATCTGAAACTCGCTCAGCAACTCTTCAGAGTATCGCTTGATTTTGAACCGGACATTTTCAAACTCCTGTGTATCGACGAGTCTCCCAACCCGATCGCGATCACAAACGAATCTGTATCTGAATTTCACCTCAGACTTGTCAATGCTCTTGTCGGTGGTATGGTTGGAGCGAAGGAGGCACGGTCTATCCTTGATGACTTTGAATACATAGTCATAGTTGGGGAGCGTAAACACCGTCATCACCGCCCCCTCCCTCCCCGGCGCAATGACGAACTGCTTTTTCGAAACATGGACAAACCGATGGAGATCCCTGTAGAACTCGGTCTTGCCGTGCTTGTAAAAGCCAATGGCATTGTAGAGCTCGGACAAAGGCTTCTGTGGGAGAATAGAGCGTAGGAAAAGAACAAGCTCGCTCGGCACATTGGTCTCAACGTGGAAATATGAATAAGCAAACCCGAAGACGTTGTTCGCATCAGACTCCTGCATCAGCACGGAATCGACGTGGATTCCAGCCTCATCGTTGTAGAGGGGCAGGATGAGAGGAAACACCCGCGATCCGATGACGATCCTGCCCACAATGTACGCCACCTTATTCCTGTAGAAACAAGGCTCCAAGACCTCAATACAAAACGGTTGATCGTTTCGCGTGATCGGCCACAAGAAGAGATCCACTTCGTTGGACACCGACTCAATGTCGCGCTCGAGGTCTTCATACGGCGCATGGAATCTATGATCCTCGAGGATTGTTCGAATCAGCTCCTTAGACTGTTGTTCCCCCTCGTATCGCTTGAAGATCTTCGATGCCAGTGTTCCTCTCTGCGGCCGGGCCTCCAGGTGGAAGAACTCTACATCCCTATCGATACCAACCGTCTTGAGTTGCTTTCGTGTGATCGAGTTGAAAAACGTTTGAGCAATATCTTCGTTGACCCAACCCAAGATGCGTTTCGCATAGACAGGCTTCAGGCTGATCCACGTGGCTCGGTCGTATGCACTCTGCCCGAGCAGTCCTTCAAGCTGAATCGATATCTGAGAGAGGACTTTATCGTACACGCTGAGTCGCTCTGCGGCATCACGCTTTCCCCCCCGCCAATCCTTCTGTTCAAATCTCAGGTTTGCCCGTCTGGTGATCACGAGGAATTCTGAGAGGAAGGACTCAAACACCCTCGTGATGAGGACCGCTATGGTTTCATTGGTTTCCCGGTTGTTCATTGCATCGACTGCCAGCTCGTTGTAGCGTTCGATAATTTCATTCTTTCAGCGCCATGGGGATTCTTCCTGTCCCGTTGTGCACCACCTTCCGCTCGGTCGACACACTTGCGATGATTCTGGATTCCATCTCAAGGTCGAATAGCTAACTCGGGTGCGACAGGACGCCATGCATCGAAAGAAGCTCTTGCACATATTCACCGTCAGACTTTGTCGCCGCCTTGCGTCAGGCTTTGAATTCCTCCCGACGCACCGTGACTCGTTCCAGACGACTCATGATGATCTCCACACCAATACCCGGACCCGTCGGTACCGTCATCGTGCTATCAGGATTAATTTCGAACGGCGGGTCCACGATATCCTCTTTGTAATATCGCCTGCTTGCGGAGAGATCGCCGGGGAGTATGAAATTTGGAAGGGAGGCGAGGGCCACATTTCCTGCCCGTCCGATTCCCGATTCGTCCATACCCCCATGCCACACAGGAATGTTTTGCAATTGGCAGAAATCGTGAATTCTCTTCGATTCCGTGTAGCCTCCGACCCGTCCCGGTTTGATGTTGATAATGCGACAACTGCCTAACTCCAGCGCGGCGCGGGCATCGGAAAGCGTGTAGATGCTCTCGTCGAGACAAATCGGCGTCTTCAGTTCTCGTTGAAGGATCGAATGATCGTAGATGTCATCGTATCCCAGGGGCTGCTCGATAAGCTGCAGGTTGTAATCATCCAGGGCGCGCAGCATCTCGATATCGTTCAGCGTGTATGCCGAGTTCGCATCCACCTGGAGCTGGATGTGCGGAAACTCTTTGCGGACGGCAGCGACGAGAGCAAGGTCCCTTCCCGGCGCAATCTTGATCTTGATTCGGTTGTAGCCATCCTCCAGATATCCAGCTACCGTCTTGACAAGTTGTGCCGGCGATGATTGGAGTCCAACGCTCACGCCGACGGGAATCCGTTTGCGCGTGCCCCCCAGGAATGACGACAAAGAAACACCCTTCGCTCTCGCAAATGCATCAGAGAGCGCCGCCTCGAGTCCTGCCCGGGCCATTCTATGACCCCGAACCCAGGCATTTTGGGCAAGGGCGTCTTCAATCGTTGCCAGCTCTTTCCCAAGCACCCCCGGAACAAGAAAATCCCGGAGGATGTGCCAGGCAGTCTGCAGGGTTTCATACGAGTAGGAAGGGGTAGGCTCGACAACGCATTCTCCCCAGCCGCTCACACCGTCGCCGTCAACGCGGACAAGAATGTGTTCTTCATACAGCTCAACCCCCAACGAGGTTTCAAAAGGGGACACCAGCTCCATCTTGGTGTGTCGCAGCTCAACCCTGTTCATGCGCATAGTACAAAGCTCCCTTCGAACGACGATTCGGAATCTTCCCCTTAAGGATTGCTGGAATATCGTGCTCGCCTAACCAAGATCCATCATAACGAACGAGATCTGCTTGCATGCCCAATCGATTTCTTTTTTCGTGATCACGAGCGGCGGAGCAAACCGGATCACGTTCTCGTGCGTCTCTTTGCAGAGCAAGCCCTTCTTCATCAGCGCTTCACAGTACGGCCGGGCCTTCGTGTCGAGAACCATTCCGATAAGTAATCCACGCCCCCGAATTTGCTTGATGTGCGTGCTCTTGATTGCATTGAGTTTCGCTGTGAAGTACTTGCCGATATCGTACGATCGTTTGATGAGTTTCTCCTGTATGAGGACCTTCAGTGCGCTAATGGCGGCTGCGCAGGCAAGCGGATTTCCGCCGAACGTTGACCCATGATCACCCGGATTGAAAACACCAAGGATTTCTTTGCTGGCGAGGACTGCCGAGATGGGATAGAATCCGCCGCCAAGAGCTTTTCCGATGACGACCGCGTCCGGACGAATGTTCTCGTATTCAAACGCAAAGAGCTTGCCGCTCCGTCCGAGCCCGGTTTGAATCTCATCAGCGATGAACAGGACTCTGTTTTCTTTGCAGATGCGTGCGGCTTCTCGGAGATATCCTTCGGGGGGAAGAACGATACCGGCCTCACCTTGTATCGGTTCCACCAGAAAAGCGGCGGTATTGGGAGTAATGTTGCTCTTGAGGTCTTCGATATCACCATAGCGCACAATGCGGAAGCCGGGCGTGAACGGACCAAAGCCATCGCGATACTGTTCCTCCGTCGAGAAACTGACGATCGTGGTTGTCCGGCCATGGAAGTTACCCGTACAACAGATAATTTCCGCTTTGTCATTGGGAATGTTTTTCACTTTGTATGCCCACTTCCGCGCGGCCTTGATAGCTGTTTCGACAGCCTCGGCGCCGGAATTCATTGGCAGGGACATTTCGTAACCGGTCAGATCGAAGAGAGCCTTATACAGGAACGGAAGCTGGTCGTTGCGAAATGCACGGCTGGTAAGTGTGACGCGTTTCATTTGAGCAACGAGGGCCTTTTGAATCTTCGGGTGGCAATGTCCATGGTTCAGTGCCGAATAGGCGGAAAGACAGTCGAGATACTTCTTTCCTTCAACATCGTACACCCAGACACCTTTGGCCTTCTGGATAACGACATCGAGCGGATGATAATTGTGGGCGCCGTATTTCTCTTCGAGTGCAATATACTGTTGTGTCTTCATAACATGCTCGTGTTCGTTGAAACGGAGAATAGTAGAGGGCCTCGAGAAATCACTGCATCGGCAGAATGAAATTCATCATGACCCACCAGTGCGAAAAACTGCCAGCCATAACGAACAAATGCCAGATTTCATGGAATCCAAAAACGCCGGGGACAAGATTCGGACGTTTTATCGCATAGATCACCGCGCCGACAGTATAAAAGAGCCCTCCGGCCGCAAGCCAAGCTAGTGCCCCGGTCGGGAGAACCTTGATGAGCGGATAAATTGCCACAATTACCATCCATCCCATCACCAGATAGATCCCGGTGTACAACCAGCGAGGGGCATTCATCCAGAAGAGCTTGATGAAGACTCCTGCAATTGCGAATCCCCACACAATTCCGAACAAACTCCAACCCCAACCACCTCGAAGCGGAATAAGACACACCGGCGTGTAAGTCCCCGCGATGAGGATGAAGATCATAATGTGGTCGATGCGGCGGAGGATCGAAACGCCTCGTTCTGAAACGGGGAGCAGGTGATACATCGCGCTGGCACCGTAAAGGAGAATCAGGCTTGCGCCAAAAATGGAAAAGGCCACCACGTGCCAGGAGGTTGCGTCGATTGCCGCATAGGTTACCAGCAACACAAGTCCTGCGATCGAAAGAAGAAATCCGGCCAAATGCGTCAGGCCGCTCACAGGATCCCGCAGTTTCTTGAAGAATTTACCAATCCGGGTCATAGTTCTTCACCATTTGGTTGTTGAATGAGAGCATCGTACTAGACGGTTGCCAGACCACTCAAGTGCGTTTCCACACTCTTTGCCAGAGCATCGAGATTATATCCTCCTTCGAGCACTGAAACGATTCTGCCCTTGCAATGCCTGGATGCGACATCGAGAACGTAATCGGTCATGACACCAAAGGAATGTTCCGTCAAACAAATATTCGCGAGAGGGTCGTCCGTGTGAGCATCAAACCCGGCGGAAATCAACAGCAGCTCCGGCTGGAATTGATGCAAGGCAGGGAGGATGCGCTGCTCGAAGGCTTGCACATATTCCGGTTCACCACTCCCCGGGTTCATCGGACAATTAATCGTGTATCCTTTTCCCGCGCCGTCTCCCACCTCATCCGACCTTCCGGTTCCGGGCCAGAGCGGAAATTGGTGGAGACTGATATACAAGACCGATGGATCGGCCCAGAAGATCTCCTGCGTTCCGTTTCCATGATGAACATCCCAGTCAAGAATCGCAATGCGGTTGAGTCCGAACTTCCGTTGCGCATACCGTGCCCCAATGGCAATGTTATTGAAGAGACAGAATCCCATGACGTTCGCTGTCTCCGCGTGGTGTCCGGGAGGACGAACAGCACAAAACGCACTGTCGCACGTTCCATCAAGAACGTAGTCAATTCCGCGAAGCACACCTCCGGCGGCCAATACAGCAACACCGTATGAATCACGGCAAACGTGCGTATCACCATCGTCAAGGATTTCTTCGCCCGCAAGGCATCGCCGTTCAATAGTATGGACGTAGTGTTCAGGATGTACGGTCGTGATCCAGTCCAGTGATGCGGGTGCCGGGGAAATGTGAAGGAGGTTCTGCCAGCTTCCCATCTGCTTCAGGTGCTGGACAATCGTCTTCATCCGGTCAGACCGCTCGGGATGTCCGGCACCGGTATCGTGCCGCAGGTATTCATCACTATGGACAAAGCCGACCTTCTTCATGCCGCTAGAAGTACAAGAAAAATGAACAGATTGATACTGTGACTGATGAAGCATAGAATGCAGGACAATCTGAGTCGAACAAGAAGAGCATAGGAAAGATACATTCCCATTCCCACCGTGGCAAGCGATGCAAGGACAAGTAATGTGTGGAATTGTTGCCAGAGATCCGACACGCACGCCAGAGTAATTATCGTCATATAATAGAGAATTCCGAGATGAAAATTTGGAATCTTGAAGAGTCGCGCTTCCTGAGTGGAAAGAAGAGTCAGACACGTATCCTTGCCGATCCGGCAAAACCTCGGCACAAACCGAGTTTCGGCCGATATTGTTCCTCGTTGTACCAACGTGAAATACAGTGAAATAAGAAGACCGACAGTTGACAATGCTCCTATGATGATCTGCTCTGCGATCATGCCGTTATCTGTAGCGTCCGCACGGCGAACCAGAAAGACACCAGCAGGAAAATCGTGAATCCGGTAATCTCGAGAAGTACCATCGAAACGTCGCCGGTACCGATCGTTAGGTAGCGGAGCGCATCGGTGTGCCACGTGAGCGGATTCGCGTATGACACAATCTTCAAAGCCTGTGGGACTCGTTCCAGCGGATAGAACATGCTGCTGAGAAACATGAGGACAAAATAGAGCACGTTGATAAACGTATTGAAGGTGTCATTCCGTCGGATTCTGAACGCGAAAATCGCCATGAAGAAAAACCATCCGGAGGTTCCCATCACCACGCCGGCAAATACAAGTGAGAGGAATTCCCATCGTAACGGAACATCCAGGAGAAAAGTCCCAACCAGGAGTGTCAGCAGACACTGCACCGCCGACATGAAACACTGGAACATGATCTTGCCGACAAGAAGTTGGCTGCGCGTCATCGCGTACGTCAAATGTTCGTAGAAGATCCCGTTATCCCGGTCATGAAAGAACCCATACGATTGGTTGATTGCGCTCCCAAAACACGCCATCGAAAGGACACCGGCGAGAAAAAACTGATTGTAGCCCATGGAGGTACTCCCAGCCTGCACGCCCATGGGGAGGGCCCTGTCGAATGCGACCCCAAACATCAGCAGATATAGGAGCGGCACCGCCATGTCGAAGAACAGCCACATGAGCGATGTACGTCGAATCAAGTATTCACGAAACACAACTGCAGCGATCAGTCGCATCATTGCGTCCCTGTCTTCTTGTCCAGCAGTTCCACGAAGACATCTTCCAGACTTGCGCTCGTAATCTCAAAATGCTGAAGCAATCCCGTCTTGTTCATACGGGTGGCCAGCGACAGAGCCTCTTGCCGGTCCTTGATCGACATCTCAACCGAATTGTTTTTGATGTCCATGGTGACCGCCGCGGCACGCTTCAACGAGCGAAGGATGGTATCCGTTATCCGCTGAAATGTCATCGAAAGATAATAGAGTCGTAATGTTTTGGCTTTGACCTGTTCCATGCTCCCGGCGGCAATAATCCTGCCGTGATTCACGATGGCAAGCGATGTGCAGAGTTCCTCTGCCTCCTCCAGCATATGGGTGGTCAAAACGATGGTCCGTCCACGAAGGGATTCTTCTTTGATGGCCTGCAGTGTTGTCCGTTTATTGATTGTGTCCATACCGGTGGTGGCTTCATCCAGAAACACAATCGGTTTGTCGACCAGGAACATCTTCGCTACTTGGAGGCGGCGCTTAAGTCCGCCACTCAGGTCAATGGCCCGCTGATGAAGACACTCGCGCAAGCCAAACAACTCGAGGACTCGTCCGGAACGAATCTCAATCTCTTTTCGTGTGAGCCCATGAAACCGGCCAAAGACCAAGAAATTGTTCCAGACCGACAGGAATGATTCGACTGCATTTTCCTGCAGGACGACACAGATTTGTCTGCGAACGTCGAGCGGTTGACCCAGGACATCATAACCGAGCACAGAGACAGAACCTGAAGTTGGCTTGAGAAGGGTTGTCAGAATCTTAAGGGCTGTGGTTTTTCCTGCTCCGTTGGGACCAAGCAAGCCAAAGATCTCCCCGGGGCGGACGGCGAATGAAATCCCGTCGAGTGCGCGAACCGGCTCCCGCCCGGACTTCTCGTACACCTTCACCAAATTCTTAACCTCGATCGCAACACTCATCATTGCCAGAACAATCCTTGCCGGTTGTTAAGACTCTATCACGTGCGATAATCTAAGAACTAATTTGGATTATTGCATTTCCATCCATTGGTCGATATATTGGCGCATGAAGAAGCCGCATGTTCGCCGACACGAAATCGCATCTCTCTGAGTTCACCATCCTCCGCTTTCACATGCATCAAACAGCGCTGACGATCAAGACACCTTCGGGCTTCAGTTTCTGGAGAACGGTGTACAGCCACGGATGGTGCGCCCTGCCGCCGTTCCATATCGATAAGGAACGTCGGGTTCTTCATCGCGTCCTTGTTGTCTCCGGAGACAACCCAGCCGTTTGTTCATTGTCCGAACGTAATTCATCGATCATTGTTCGTATTCAGTCGAAAGGTTCATTGACCACGGCGCAACGCCGGGACGTGCGGTCTCAATTGACAGAGAGTCTGCGTCTGACTGAGGATTTGCGTGATTTCTACGTTGAGTGCCGACGTCACAAGGACTATCGATGGATCGTCAAACTGGGTGCCGGCCGTCTACTTCGGGCACCGACTGTGTTCGAGGATGTCGTAAAAATGATTTGCACGACGAATTGCACGTGGGGCTTGACAGAAATCATGGTGAAGAATCTGACGACGAAGCTCGGGAAGCATGTCCGTGATGGATTCTATACGTTTCCAGCACCGGAGGCGATTGCCGGGTGCACGGAAGCGTTCATGCGGAAAGAAATCAAGTCCGGTTACCGTTCTCCCTACCTGTTGGAATTGGCAGAATCGGTTTCAGCGAAAAAATTGGACATTGAGTCATGGCGCAATTCGTCGCTGCCGACGGTAAAACTGTTCGATCAAATTCATTCCGTAAAAGGGGTGGGCCCCTATGCCGCCGGAAATATCTTGAAGCTCGTCGGACGATATGACTATCTCGGACTGGATTCGTGGGTGAGAAAAAAATACTCTGAAATTCACCACAACGGCCGAATGATCAAGGACACCACGATCGAGCGGCGGTATGCATCGCTCGGCAAATGGAAGGGACTCTTTTTTTGGCTTGAGATGACGAAGGATTGGTACTCTGAGAAATTCCCATTCTAAAATGCTGATCGATTACCTCCATCATCGCGTTCGTAAGCGCTATCGAAAGCTCGGCTTCGAGACCCGGCAGCTGACTCTTAAGCTCTGCACGCTTCATTATTTTGAACGAAGAAACGTCGGGACTTCGAAGACAATCGTTTTGCTGCACGGACTGGGGACCTCTTCCAGCACATGGGTGCACCTGCTTCCGTCGTTCGATCCCTCCTTCAACATTGTCGTTCCTGATTTGCCCGGGTACGGCTTCTCCGCCCTTCGCAGTGATGTCGGATTCCTATCGCTTGATGAGCTCAACGGGGCAATTGACGCCCTTGCAAAAACAATTCATGAGCCGTTTCTTCTCCTGGGTCATTCACTCGGCGGCTGGTTGGCCGCACGCTATGCGTCTGAACATCCCGATCGTGTCAGGCATTTGGTCCTCGTGAACAACGCCGGCATTCTCTACGAAGGGACGCAGGAGCAACGAAGAGTCTTTCAAGTTGAATCGATTGCCGATGTCCGAAAACTCCTCGATACGATGTGGTACCATTATCCGTGGTACTTCAAGCCCTTCTATCCGGCGATCTTGAACGATCTCCGTAAACGGCATGTTGCTGAATTTGTGCGAAGCGTTCGAAAGGAGGATTTCCTGAACGACCGCCTCTTGAAGTTGACGATGCCGGTGAGCATCATTTGGGGAAGAGAGGACAGGCTGATTTCTCCTGCTTCAATTGCCATCATGCGGCACGCGATACCGCATGCGACGGTTCGGACCATAGAGGAATGCGGGCATGTCCCTCAGTTGGAGCGGCCGAAAGAATTCACGCGCGCAGTACAGCAAATCGTTCAGTCTGCTTGACCGATGAGCTGACACGACGATATGGAATTGGAGTTGCGACGTGCACGCGAGGCGGCGGCAGCGGGAAATCCGGGTAAAGCCAGGACTTCTGTGCGCAGAGCTGTTGGTGTTGCTGTTGCAGAGCTACAGAGAAGATCTCCGGGGAAACACTACGGGGTTGATGCTATGAGTCAGGTGCGTGGAATAGCACGGGATCAAGGGATTCCCGTCGAAGTGAGGGATGCAGCGGAGAGAGTTCAAACGCGACTGTCGGCTGACTTCACATCGCTTTCACACGATCCGTTGTCAGACGGTGACATCATCATCGAATTTATCAAACGCGTCCTCGTTTCATAACTCTTCGGCGACATAGTCGTCGATATCGTACCGCATGTCGTGGTCGTCACTTGTGCCGGTTCGTCTGATGAGCTTTATCAGAAACAGCGGCAACGCACATAAAAGCGAAATCAGAATCAACCATTTGAATATCTTCACAGACAAATCCTCAGGGTTTCCCCTACATACTAGCCCAAGTTCGACAGTTGAAAACTATTTTTGCCAATTCTCTGGCTGAAATAGGCGAACGCAGAACGCACGGAGGGATTTGCATTCAGAAGTCCATGTAGTGCACACCT
>Ga0315286_10003717_pt1 | contig 14496 bp, 9 predicted proteins | sample YL17G10_0_MG_FD_205038 | JGI IMG/M metagenome (GOLD analysis project Ga0315286, IMG submission 205038) | Sediment microbial communities from Yellowstone Lake, YNP, Wyoming, USA - YL17G10_0 | ecosystem: Environmental > Aquatic > Freshwater > Lake > Sediment | place: USA: Wyoming | collected...
GCTCGCTACACTGCGGCGGCTTTTCTTGACAAGCCGCGCGCGGTTCGCCTACAATCGACGTTCGTTACGCGGGCGTAACTCAGTGGTAGAGTGCGACCTTGCCAAGGTAAGGGTCGTTTTGAAATCCTTTAAAATCCAATAGATTACTTCTTGTCTTCGGGCCTTGGTGCCACGTCGGTGCCATCTTTCCTTTTTCTGAATGCATCCCTCTCGTCCCGTGAGTAGTGCTTCCGCGTCGTCTCAAAATGGGTATGGTCGAGTTCCTGCCGCAACTCGTCGGCCATTTTCCGCTCAAGGTCGCGGCGCTTCTGTGAGACCCGGGAGTGCCGGATCGAGACGTAGAGGCAAACGTTGATGTTTGCCTGCCGTGCGGCGTCCCTCCAGATTTCCGAGGCAAGGTTGGTCGTGAAGGGTCCTCCCTGCGAGTTAGTGAAGAGCCATGCGTCGGGGAGCTTGTCGCGGGTGCTTGCCACGAGCCGGGCATACAAGTTCGAGGAGAGCGCCTTCCACGAGGTTACGCCGGTCTTGGTTTCCTTGAGCTTGCGCTTGCGGGTGAAGGCTCGCTCGATCCGGATGCCGCCGTCTTCGAGGTCGCGCGCCTTCGCCGCGATCATGGAGCCCGGGCGGACACCGGTTTCGATCATCGTCTCGATCAGGAGCCTCGCGTATTCCGGAATGTGCTCCAGCACCGACGCCTGATCAGCGGGGTTGAGCCACCGGACGTCTGCCCTCGGTACGGGAGAGGTCGAGGGAAAGGGCGGAACTCGCTCGATTACCTCCTGCTTCTGGAGCCACTTGAGGCAGGACTTGAACCCCCTCAGGATGTCCCTCACGGAGTTCTCCGATAGCGGCCCCTCGCCGGGGCCAGGCTTTCGGTGCCGGAACTGTTCTTTCGGAGTCCCGTCCTTGTTCCTGCCTTTTTCAAGAAGCGCCTTATGAAGCTTCTGGATGTCGAAGCCACGGATGTGCCGGATGTCCATCCCACCGAGCACAGGGAGGACGTGGAGCCGCAAGCAGGTCTCCTGGTGCAGGCGGTAATCTCCATCGGGGTTCGCCCGTTTGAGGGAATCGAGCCATCCCTTGCAGACCTCGGAGAGAATCAACTTCTGCCGAACGTCCTTCTTCCACCGAGTCGAGTCGAAGCGGTGCTCGTCCACCTCCCTGCGCATCGCTTCCAGCGTTCGCAACGCGGAATCGAAGGAGTCGAAGGGGTTTCCGTTGATGTCGGTGAAGATCCTTCCGGGGGAACCCGCTGAATCTTTGAAGGCGCGGGCATCCACGAAATACCGCTTGGGATTCGTGAGGCACTCTGCGCATTCGAGGTCCAGTATCTTCTGCCTTCGATTAGGGTGCCTGACCTCCTCGAACTCTCCGCCGCACACCGGGCACTTCTCTTTCGTCCGAACGGAGCCGAGCATAAAGAGTTTGCCTCCCCCTGATGGATTTCCTTCCGGAGTTGAATGCGGGAACACCACAGAAAAATGGACCGCCGGGAAATCAAGTGCCTCAGCCGGTGGAAGCCCGTCCGTAACGCATTCGAAGGATACCGCCGGCATGGGCATCAAGTGCGCAATATCCTCGTGACGCCTAAGAATCTGCTCCATATGTGGCGATATTAAACCAAAACGCCATAATATGTCAACGAGTATTTGTGTCGGTGTCTAATTACGCCGAGTATTTGCAAATCTTCTTGGCGTGTGGGAACATTGAGGCGTGGACGATGTCACCCTGAACATTCGTTTCCTGCTCTGGCGTGAGGGCGTGGGACGAGGGGAGTGGGGCGCCAAGCTTGCGAGTCTGCTTGGCTGCGACATCCGTCGTTCCCAGGAAATTCTCGGTGGCGGGGTTGATCTCCAACCGAAAGAGCTGGCCCTGATCGCCAAGGCATACAAGATCGGCGTCAACGAGCTGCGAACGCAGAATCTCGTATCGAAAGAAAACGTCGATGTGTTGGCCGCCAACATCCGGCACCTGATAGACGGCTTGGCGCATGGACAGAGAAAACATTTCGCCGCCGAGCTCGGAGTCGACGTAACGACGGTATCCAGGTGGAGCAGTTCCGCCCAGCGACCGACAAAGACGAAGTTGAAGCGGATCTGTGATTACTTTGGGCTTCCGCTTGCGACGAATCTCGAAGACGATCCCGTCTTTCTCTCACTCGACCCCGTCACCGGAAGCGAAATGAAAAGTTGGCTTCACGAGCAAATAGAGGGACTGGATGCAGACACCCTTCGAAACTTGTTCCCTGCTCTGCAGAGGCTCCTTAAGGGAAGGTAGGAACTGCCGACGATACTCTCCCGGCGGGGGTGAAGTCGGTATAAATGATCTCAAATAGTGCACAGGCGATCCTTACATAGACCACTCCACCTGCAGATCGTCCACACCGATATTTGAGGTCGCGCCAGAATGCATCTCTCCACCGTTGAAATCGCCAACTTCCGTTCGTTCGAATCGCTGCGCATCGAGCTGCAGCCCGGCCTTAACGTACTAGTTGGCAGGAACAACACCGGGAAAACCAATTTGCTGCACGCGATTCGTCATGCGGTCGGTCCCAGTGCTTCCCGTGGCGATGCACTTTGGCTTGAACGCGACGATTTCTACAAAGAGTCCGCGACGGATGTCACGGAGCGCACGATCGCCATTACGCTGACCTTTTCTGACATGACGGATGCGCAACGTTCTTACTTCTACGAAATTGTCGACTTTAATCTCGCGGATCTAGCAAAATCCAAGGCCATCATCAGGTTCGAGGCTTCGTGGCCAAAAGGAAAGAGGCAGGCATCGATAAAACGGACAGGCGGTCCCGCTGTGCCTGAATCTCCAGAAGTGTCGGCGAGGCTCTTGGAATCATTGCCGATCACATTCCTGCCTGCACTGCGGGATGCTGAGGCATCCTTGGCTCCTGGGTACCGTAGTCGTCTCGCCTTGCTTCTTAGTGACTTGGCTACACGCATGGGCGGAACTACGGAGGCCGACATAATAAAGATCTTCGCGGATGCCAATATGGTGCTCGAATCCCAAACGCTAATCGCCGATACCAAGTCATCGCTCCAGACCACGACCAAGGAACTCGCTGGCAGTGATTATTCCGCATCCGCGATCAAGGCCGCCGATGTCGTTTTTGAGAAGATCCTGCGTTCGTTACAGGTGCAGATGGATGGATCTCCAATCGGCGCACTCGACTCCAACGGGCTCGGCTACAACAACCTCCTTTACATGGCGGTCGTGCTTGAACACCTCAAGTCGCCAGTACCGGATGAAAACCCGATGTTCCTCGTTGAGGAACCCGAGGCCCATCTTCACCCTCAATTGACGATGCTGCTAGCCGACTACCTCTCCAACAATACACCGGGAGCGAAGACACCTCAGACGATCGTGACGACACATTCGCCGACGCTCGCGGCGAGCGTGCCGCCCAGTCGCGTCCACGTGCTGTTCGCTGAACAGACGAGCCAGAAGCCCCGATGCAACAGTCTCGCGAATGCGGGCATGAACGAGAGAGAGCAGGCGGAACTTCAACGAATGATGGACATTACTCGGGCCACCTTGTACTTCGCTAAAGCCGTGATTCTCGTCGAGGGAATCTCGGAAGCCTTGCTCGTCCCCGTACTGGCGAAGAGACTCAACTACAATCTGGCCAAACAACACATCTCGGTAATCCCAATTTGCGGGGTTGCGTTCGAGACATTCAAGAAAGTGTTGAATCCCTCTGTGCTCGGAATCCCAGTTGCCATCGTAACCGATGCGGACCCACCGGTCATTCGGGGCGAGTCATGGGGGCAAGATGCCCCGGAAGAGGAGGGTTTGAAATTCAAGCTATCCGAACGTACAACGAAGCTCTTTAGCACCTTCGCCGGACATCAAACGGTCAAGGTCTTCCCCTCACAGATTACGCTGGAGTATGACCTTGCCGAGGCGGGAGACGAGAACGCCACCGTGATGGCGACGGTGTGGGAAGATTGCTTCGTTGGAACACCGGTGACCTTCAACCAGAGCAAAATCATTGAGGCGGGAGCGGACCGCAAAGCAAAGGCAATGGCGGCGTGGCGGGGCATCTGTCGAGCAAACCCAGTATGCAGCAAGGCCGAATTCGCTCACCGCCTTACTGCGTATCTCGACAAGCAGAATGTTGCTGGGCAGCCTGACGTTGCCTTCACCGTTCCCAGCTACCTGAAGGACGCGATCGTCTATGTTTTCGACAGTATTAAGCCGCCCGTTCCGACAACCGAAAACACAACCACATGAGAGCACCACCAACGCCCGAGCAGAAGGTCGTACTCGACAGCAGGGAGCGCGTGCGGGTCGTCCGTGCAGCGCCAGGGAGTGGAAAAACCTGGCTGGTCGCGGAGGTGATCCGTAAAGAACTCGAAGGATGGCAAACAAAAACCAGTGGTATCGCAGCGCTATCCTTCACACGGGTCGCTGGCGATGAGATCCGCAAGGCCGTGGGCCATGAACTCGGTCATCCGCACTTTGTCGGCACGATTGACGCCTTCCTTTTCCGGTACGTCATTCGCCCCCACCTGAGCCGCGTCTTCAGTTGGTTCGCTAATCCCCGTCTCGTGGTGGGCGAATGGGGTGCGGAGCACTGGTCTAGGTGCGGCTCAAATCAAAGCGCGACCGCCGGTAAGGTGATCAATCTTTTCGGCTGTGTGTACCTCGGTGAGGAGAATGGCGAGGAAGTCATAGCCCACAAACCTCGCAGAGCGATAACACTACAGCGGATTATTGGCGATGACCTGAGAAAGATTGGAGAGGCCAAGAATAGGATATGGGAGAAACGCGGTCTACTTACTCACTCTGACGCAGCTTTGTGGGCGACCAAAGTCCTTGCGCATCCGACATTCGGTCCGGCTATTCGTGCTGAGGTGATTCGGCGGTTTCCATTTGTGATTGTGGATGAACTACAAGACACCGGGCACTTTCTTGGCAAGAGCATCCGGTTGCTGGTGGAAGAACTCTCCGCGCGCGGTGTTCTTGTGGGCGATCCAGATCAGGCAATCTACGAGTTCACCGGTGCCCGACCTGACCTCTTTAATGCCTTCGAAACCATCGCCGGTGCAGCATCCCTGCCTTTGGCTAGCAGCCTACGTTGCCCCCCCGCCATTGCAAACGTCGCTGCACATCTAAAGGATTCGGGAGGACCTATTGGTCCAGCTGAGAATCGGATTGGAAGGGCATTCCTCGTGCGATACACCGACATGGTGACGGGGGTCCAAAAAGTGGTGGAAGCAGTCCGCGTATATCAAACCACGGCTATTCTGAAAGTGATCGCGCGTGGAGCGGCAACCGTTGATGATCTTATGGGTCGGCGTACGGGAAATGCTCCCTCTCTCCACTGCCCTGCACTCTCGCACATCCACCGCGCCGTGGTGGCATTCCGGCGCGGCAGGAACATATCGGCGCTGGCAGCTTCCCGGGCGGCTCTTGAGCGCGCAGTCTTCCAGCGCGAAGGCGTCAACGACGAGGAACTTGTCGATGCCAGGATCAATCCCCGCGAGTGGAAGGCGTTTGCTGTTCGATGCCTCCTAAAGGCCAATGAAATTGCCATGACAGGCACTTATTTTGAGTGGCATAAACAGGCAGGTGAGATACTCGACAGGGAGATTACCGATTTCCGGTTAGGTCCAAGCCTCACCTTTGTTACGGGAAAGCTCAAGCCGCAGGAGCGAGATGGTTTCGACAAGCCGTCTGCCGACTTCCTGCCTCAGACGAATCCTGGCGTCCTCGACCGGGCTGGCATTCCGGCATACACAGTTCACGGTGTCAAGGGGGAAACCCACGATGTCACCATTTTCGTATGTCCGGAAACACCCCAGGTTGCTCGCTGCCCCTCCGTCGTGTGGTGGTCAACGAACGATAAGGACCGCGAAGAAAAGCGCATCGCGTATGTTGCCATGACCCGGACCCAGGGCGACCTGATCGTGTGCGTCTCGGACGCTTGTTTCCAACGACTCGCGGCCAGCCGTGGCGCGTTCGTGGGGAGTTTTGAGTGCATGACCGTCGCCGAATATCTCGACACACTGAGACAAGAGACCGCTACGATCTAAGAGGCAGAGGGAGTCTTGCGGCTGACGCCATAGCGGCGGCATCGGTCGGCGATCGAGAAATCTTCACCGGTGCCATCGGTGATGCGCAGGGGTCTTTGGTCTATGGGTGACGTTTCGCTCCGAGTAATGGGGCACCTCTATGATGTCGCCAGTCAGGCCGATGGCGTTACCCATGTCTTCGGATTAAACTGATGTCGATAATGTTTCTGGACAGGGCCTTTAATGTCATTTCCTACAGGGCGCTACCGCCTCAGATGCGCTCAAGGGGGTAGTTGAACGCATGAGGAATAGCTCGAAAGGCATCGTTTCGTGGCCACAGGAGGAGCGACCGAGGGAACGGCTGCTGTCGAAAGGCGCGCAGGCGCTGACAGATGCCGAGCTTGTCGCAATCCTCATTCGCGTTGGCTTCAAAGGCACAAGCGCGGTGGCGCTTGGAAGAGATATGTTGAAGCAGTTCGGGTCCTTACGCGCCATGGTCGAGGCGCCGCTCATCGCGTTGCTTGACGTTAAGGGCCTAAAGGGCGCGAAAGCAGCGCAATTGTTGGCCGCTTTTGAGCTCGCCCGTCGCGTTTCGGTGCCGTTCCGCCGAGGGGATCTGGTCATTAATAGCACACGCGCGGCGGCGGACTACCTGCGCGAGCGCATGTGTGGTCTGCCTGACGAGCAGTTCCGCGTGCTCTATCTGAATCGGCGGAAGGCGCTTGTAGACGACGCACTCCTCGCACAGGGAACCGTCGACACAGTCCGACCCCCATTGCGTAACATCGTCGCTCGCGCGTTGCAGGTGAACGCATCGGGACTCATCGCGGCGCACAACCATCCGTCCGGTGCTGCCGAGCCGAGCGAATCGGATCGACTTCTGACGCAGGATCTCATTGCTTCATGCCGGCCACTTGGGCTGAAGGTGCTGGACCACATCATTATCGGCGAAGAGACGACGTTCAGCTTCGCCGATAGCGGGCTGCTGGACGAGTTAGAATTGCTGTGCTTGGCGCCAGGCGATACGCGCCGACCTTCAAAACTTCAGAGAGTAGGCAAGTAATGAACGACGAACAACGACAAGAACTTATCCGCCGCTTGCAGCACGGCGAGGAACTTTCTCCCGAGTGGGCGCACATCCTCTTTCCGTCCGAGAGGCGCGAGTACGAGCTCGTCTATCACGGGAAGGAACGCGAGGAAGACGTCATTGCCAACGCCCTTGCTGTGCCGCTCCAAAAGGTGCGCACCTTCGGTACGAACGGCGATGCCTGGCACAACATGCTCATCTTCGGCGACAACCTGCAGGTCATGAAACATCTGCTGGACCTGAAGAGAGCGGGCAATCTACGTAATGCAGACGGTACCGACGGGGTGAGGCTGGTTTACATCGATCCCCCGTTTTCGACGAAGCAGGACTTCAGCGGTGGGCAGGACCAAAAGGCATATCAGGACAAGATTGCCGGCGCCAACTTCATAGAATTCTTGCGCAAGCGTTTAGTCATGATACGGGAACTCCTCAGCGACAATGGATCAGTTTACGTGCATCTGGACTGGCGAAAGGGGCACTACATCAAGGTCATCTTGGATGAGACCTTTGGTGAGAACCACTTCCAGAGTGAGATCTGCTGGCAACGACACGATCCGCACAATGATGCAGTGAACCGCTATGGCAGGATTCACGACGTTATCTACTGGTACACACGCTCAGACCAGCACGTGTTCAACTACCGAGAGATTGCGGAGCAGCTATCGCGGGCGGCCGTGAACGAATACCGGCTCGCCGTGCTGGAGGATGGTGAGATCGTCGACTGGGACGAGCACATCGTCGAGAATCATCGGCGCTTCAAACTGGATGATTGTACGGTTAAGGGAAGGAACCGAGAACGTCAGTTCGAATGGCGAGGAGCACTTGGTTCAGAAAAGCGCGTATGGCCCGCACCATCGCCGGCAGCGATGGATGCGCTAGTGCGGCGAGGTCTCAAGTACCTGCGCGACGGCTTAATAGGAGAATGCCCCGAACCTCTTCTCTACTTGCGCGATCCCAAAAAAGGAGTGAAGCGATGCAGGGTCAGCTTTCTCGACAAACGAGAAGAAGAGGGTCAACTGGCGCAAGATATTTGGCTAAACCTGGGACGCATGAAAGGGGGGAGTAGGTACCCCACGGAGAAACCGGAGATACTGCTCGACCGCATCATCAGGGCCTCTTCCAGAGAAGGGGACATTGTTCTCGATGCGTTTTCGGGATCGGGTACGACGTGCGTTGTGGCTGAGAAACTGGGGCGGCGATGGCTCGCAATCGATTGCGGCAAGCTGTCGATGTACACAATTCAAAAGCGCCTCTTGAGCCTTCAGGGCGAAGTTGGAAATAACAAAGGCAAGCGCATCAAGGCCAAGCCCTTCGCTCTCTACAATGCGGGTCTCTACGACTTCAGCAAGCTAAAGGAATTGCCGTGGATTGCTTGGCGCTTTTTCGCGCTGCAACTATTTCAGTGCCGCGACGAACCGCACAAGATCGGCGGCATCCAGCTCGACGGATTCCTGAAGGGCTCCAGCACCCTAGTGTTCAACCACCAGAAGCAGCCGGGCGTTCGCATTGACGAAGAGACCATTCAAAGCATACACGAAGCGCTGGGTTCTAAGGTGGGTAGCCGGATGTTCATCATTGCCCCGGCGCTTGTGTTCGACTTCCAGCAGGATTACGTGACGCTAGACGGCATTCGCTACTATGCGCTGCGCATCCCGTACTCGATCATCCACGAGTTGCATCAGCGCGAATTCGCAGCGCTGAAGCAGCCTGCCGACGAGCTTGAGGTGAACGACACAGTGGATGCGGTGGGCTTCGATTTCGTGCGCAGGCCAGAGCTGGAGTACGAAGCCGGTGCGAACAAGCGCAAGGGCGAGCTGATCGAGGAAGGCTTCATCAAGATCAAGACCTTCAAGAGCGAAGCGGTAGTGCGCGAGCCGGTGCGGAAGAGGGGAAACCGTGAAACGTTGTCGATGGTGATGCTCGACTACGACTTCGATAGCGAGTCCGATGTGTTTGCTTTCGACGCGGTCTTCTATGCAGAAGGCATAGAGAAGGCGAACTGGGAAGTGCGCTTTCCCGTCGAGGCCGTCGGGAATCAGGTCATGGCGGTGTTTGTAGATATCTACGGCAACGAGGCACGCGAGGTGATTCCCGCCAGGAGGTTCGGCGTCGCTAAAGAGAGGGCAGAAGCGAATCCTGCCAAGAGTACGAAGAAGAAGAGGATGTGAACCAGTGAGCACTAAGGGTGATCGCCGCACATTTCGAAACGAAGACCTTGTTCTGAAGGTCTCCGAGAATATTGACCCGGCGAAGTGGGACGAGTCGAAGTACGAGGCGTTTGTCGATGAACTGTGCAGCTATCGGGAATACCAGAAAGACGCGATTCGGAAGACGCTGCGATACCTGCTGAGCGGTAAATACGCGGATCTTCTCGCCCTTGCGAAGGAGAACTTCAACCAGAACACAGAGCTGCAAGAGCGTTACGGCTCGTGGGCGGCGATGGAGCGCCAGCTTCAGCTCCCCAATCAACTCAGTTGCTCCCTGGATCAGGCCACTGGGAGCGGCAAGAGCTACGTGCTCTACGGAATTGCCGCGATTCTGCTGGCCGAAGGCGCTGTCGATCGGGTGCTAGTTCTGTGTCCGTCGAACACCATCGAGGATGGGCTCCTGAAGAAGTTCAAGGAACTTGCCAGCAGCAGCGATCTGCGGGATGCGCTTCCAACCGGCAGCAGGGTTGCCACGCCGAGGATCATTAACGCGTCCGAAAGCATCGTGGACGGTTCGATCTGCGTGGAGAACTACCATGCCATCTTGGAGAACGTGAAGTCCTCTATCAGGGAGAGCCTCAAAGGCAAGGGGGCACGAGTCGCCGTGCTCAATGACGAGGCCCACCATGTGGCCAATGAGTCGGGAAAGACCTCCAAGAAATGGAAAGAGTTTCTCCACGATTCCGACTACGGGTTTCGATTCGTCGTCGGCGTATCGGGCACTTGCTATGTGGGTGATGACTACTTCACCGATGTCGTTCATCGCTACTCGCTTCGCCAAGCTATCGAGGAGAAGTTCGTCAAGAAAGTGGAATACGTCGACGAGCTTCCGGCCGCTGCGGAGAACCCCGAGGAGAAATGGCAACTCATCTACAACCGGCACAAGGACTGGAAGAAGAAACTCAAGTCCCGCGGCATTCGCCCGCTGACCATCGTCGTGACAAAAACTATTGCTGACGCGGAGCGGGTTGCCGAAGAGCTACAGGACTTCCTGCAGGAATGGGAGCGGATTGACGCGGGCCAGGCCGAGGCGAAGGTTCTCTGTGTCACCTCAGCGGCCAAGCACCAGCCAAACGTGGCCAGGCTGCGGACAGTCGATAGCCCGGCGAGCAAGGTGGAATGGATCGTTTCTGTCTCAATGCTGAGCGAGGGCTGGGACGTCAAGAATGTCTTTCAGATCGTGCCGCACGAGGAGCGAGCGTTCAACAGCAAGCTTCTGATTGCACAGGTGCTCGGCCGCGGCCTGCGCCGCCCGGATGGTTGGAGAGGGGAAGAGCCGGTTGTGACAGTCTTCAACCACGACGCTTGGTCGGGCCGAATCAGGCATTTGGTAAACGAAGTGCTGGAAATCGAACGCCGCCTGACCTCAACGGTTGATCCGAAATCGCCTTTCAACTTCGAGCTGCACCATCTCGACTACACGCGTTCCGAGGACGCGACGGAGTACGCAAAACAGGGCGAGTACAAGCTGTTCGAAGAGGGTTACGTCGACCTCCCGACGCAGGTTGAGGCCGAGGACGTGACCGTTGGGTTCGAGCGAGCTGTCACCGGGGAGCACGTCACGTTCAGGACCACGATCCAGCACAAGACCTGGACCGTGGAAGAAGTCGCGGAGCAGATGTTTCAGAAGCTAAAGTCTATAGACGAAGAATCGAAAGACGCCGCCGACTTGAAGGATCGCACGAACTACGCGAAGCGGTTACCGCTCACCAAGTGCGTGGAGATCGTGAGGGCATCGCTAAAGCACGCCAAGATTAAGAGCGAGAAGATCACCGATGACAATCGGCAGAAGTTCTGGCAAGCGCTTGGCACACTCCGGCGGAAAGCGGCGAAGCGCGTTGTCTACAAACTATCGCCCAAGGCGCTGGTCCTGATGAACACGGGTGATCGGCAGGACGAGGGTTGTAGTGCTGCGGAGTTGCGCCGGGGATCTAAGACCATCTTCTATGCGCCCGGGTGCGAAGCGACACTGGTTGATGACCAAAGGGAGTTCTTCCGCGAGGTGGACGACGAGGACGGGGATTTCGTCAAAGGCAGGGTCGTTGTCGAAAAATCATTCGATTTCAAGACACCTGCCAACCTCATCATTGCAGACGCGACGCCTGAGCGGAAATTCGTTCGTGAACTGAGCGCCCGTGAGAATGCGCGGAAGGTGGAAGCATGGGTGAAAAACACGCCCGTCGGTTTCTATTCAATCGAGTACGCATGGAAAAAAGGTAACAAGCCTAAACGGGGTCAATTCAGCCCGGACTTTTTTATTAAACAGGGAGCACAAGTATTCGTCGTTGAGGTCAAGGGCGATGAGGAAATCGACGATCCTTCGGCTGAAAACGTCAAGAAGCAAGAATATGCGATAGACCACTTCAGGCAACTCAATGAATGGCTTGTGAAGGAAAAGTTCGCGAACCGATACCAGTTCAATATGATCTCGCCGAAAAGCTACAACGTGTTTTTCCAGAAGCTTCGGGACGGGGGCTTGGCCGGTTTCCGGTCAGAGCTCGACGTCGAGGTGTCGCGAGCTGGGAACGCGGAAAGATAATTGCTTAAGATGAACCAGGAAATCGCTACATATTCCGTTTGGGGTAAGAGTGGATTACAGAGCGCGCTGAAATACTAGCAAACCGGGCCATTTCACTCCATGGTTCGCTGTCCGTGTTGCCGCAGTGGAGAAAGGGTGAGATTCAAACGAGATGCGAAGCCGAGACGTCCATCTGCTTCGGGCATCTACCTGGCTCGGGGTCAGTGGTTATCACGCGAATCGGAAATTGCATGAGCGCGTTAAACCGCCTATGATGATTCACCGATGAAGCAAAAAGCCAAGCATCCGAAGCTCCGGTATCAAGGAAACCCAAAGCACAAGGAGCCTTGGCAGAGGGGGAACCGAGGGTCTCTATGCCCTGCGGACTTGCCAGTCAACTTTCCCCAGAAACTCCTCGATGGAAGTCGGCAGTTTGGGCGGAAGCGGTATGCTATCTATCAGGGGAAGGCGTTCTGCGCGCAAGAAGACGGAAACGGGAACTGGCATGGCTACCCAGTGGGGTGGAAAGAGGTTCCCGAACAAGTGCGGAGAGAATGGAAGAGGGACGGTCTTCTGAGCCGAAAAGATCAAGAGCGTTATTTGGAGGAGCATAAATGAGCGTTCTCTGGGAGCGACTTGCGGGAGATACGAACAAGTTCGCTTTCAAGATTTCGTTTCGGACCGATCCTGATGCGGGCCTTGGTGCCACTGCTGAGGAATCGCTTTCGTGGGGTTCTTTCCAGATATGGGCGGCAGGTCAAAATCTGTGCATTCACAGCGAATCGGCGGGGGACACCACTGATTCTGCGAACTGGTATTTGCTTTCGCTACTTGAGTGGTTCGCCACGAACTGGGATCCATTGTTTCACGAGGAACGATTCCCGGTGCGGAACGCTGGAGCAGAGAGCTGGTCCGCCCTCCGGAATTCGGCGTTTCCTCTTCTGACTCTCGATGAGGATCAATCTTCCGAATGGGGGCTTGCTTGGCATGAATGGTGGGGTAGACATAATGTCCATGCGGCTCGCGATGGCGGCTTATTTCCCGACGTTTATATCAGACGTTGGCGTGATCTCATCGAGGTGTCATGGGGTCCAACGAGGTTGCCAGGGACCCCCGAGGACTTTCGTTTCTGGCTCCAGAATGGTCACGCAAGACTGGAGCCTCTTCAGGTGGCCGAACCGCTTCATGAGGTCGTTTTGGAAGCCGCGAAATACATGCGCACTAGGCTTCCGCAATCGCAGCGGTTAACGAGTCTTGTCAAAAACATAGAGCGGATTAGAAGGGGAGACGAAGAGAAGCGGCTGGCTTGGCTCGCCGGGCTCGGCAAACTGGCAAATGACTACGTCAGTGGATGGAGGAAAGTCCGTGGCCGTTTCAAGAAAGAATTAAGAGGGGAGATCGAAGCCGTGTTCGGCGCAGAGCACCAAGATCTCCTTATAGGGGGCTCATGTCAGGCCGCCCTCATGTTTGGCTCTGTTTCGCCTGCCATCGACGCCAAGGATGCAATCAATTTGGCTGAGCAGATGGTACGCAACTATTCAACCAAAGGTGATCCGGGTCAGTTAAGAGAGCACATTTCGAAGGAACCCTTGGAAGCCGACGAGAAAATTTGGGATCAAGGCTACCGGCTCGCCGATCGGTTGTTAAAGGCAATCAAGTTGCCGGCATCGGGTCAATCGTGGATCGATGTAAAGACCTGTATGAGCAGAATGGGCGTATCCGTGGATATGGATTTTGAACTTAGAGATTCAAGCATTAGAGCTGTATCTATTGCTGGTCCTCAGCATACACCGGCAGTTCTGGTGAATAAGAATCACGAGTCAAACAAGAGCGTCGTTGGGCAACGATTCACGTTGGCTCATGAATTGTGCCACATAATGTACGACCGTACATTTGCGAAAGCGCTTGCAATAGCAAGCGGTCCTTGGGCTCCAGTGGATGTGGAAAAGAGGGCAAACGCTTTCGCCGCCATGTTCTTAATGCCCTCAGGCTTGGTGAAAAACGCGCTGACACACAGCACGGAGCCATTGAATTCATGGAAGGGAATTTCTGAGGTCGCTCGCTGTTTGCGGACAAGTCCTTCTGCAACGCTTGAGCACCTGACGAATATTGGACATATAGACGAGAGCACGCATGACAGGTTGCGCTACGAATTGGAATCGAAGATCGACGTAGAGATATAGATTTCTCGTTCTGCCGAAACGCGCGATAAAGCCACCATGGCAATGGCGCGATGCCCACCATGAACTCAAGGAATAGCCAATGCGAAATGTGCATTGAAAATGCATTGGCGGGTCCTCAATGCGAATTCAATGCTCACTGGCATTGGAAGGTGAATTGCGCGGTGCCACGTTGGTGCCAAGGATTTTCGGGTTGTCGGAAGCTTGGTCTTGACAGGTAGACCCTGCATTTCGCATACTTATAAAATTACGCGGGCGTAACTCAGTGGTAGAGTGCGACCTTGCCAAGGTCGAAGTCGCGAGTTCAAATCTCGTCGCCCGCTCCACCTCATCCTACGAACCCCCGGCCGCGGCGTTGCGTTCGGGGGTTTTTCGTCGGAGGAACCGTTGGCCGCGCTAGCCAGGGAAGGCCGGCCCGAGCGGGTCGGCTGGTACTTTTACGATTTCGCGAACTCGGCCTTCTCCACGACGGTGG
>Ga0315286_10003719_pt1 | contig 14496 bp, 8 predicted proteins | sample YL17G10_0_MG_FD_205038 | JGI IMG/M metagenome (GOLD analysis project Ga0315286, IMG submission 205038) | Sediment microbial communities from Yellowstone Lake, YNP, Wyoming, USA - YL17G10_0 | ecosystem: Environmental > Aquatic > Freshwater > Lake > Sediment | place: USA: Wyoming | collected...
GTCAGGATGTCCGGCGTCGTGATCTTATCCTTGAAGAAGTAAAGCCCGCCGGTTGCCTGAACGGACCGCGGGGTGGTCTCGTCCAGGATGAAGCGGGTGGCGTCGATCAGGTGAATGCCCCAATCCACGAGATGTCCGTGGCCGGTGGTTTTCTCGAGGCGCCAGGCGAAATGGCCGATCTGCGGGCAATACGGCAGCTTTGGGGCCGGGCCGCACCAGAGATCCCAATCCAGGGACGGAGGCGGGTCCTGCACTTTCGTGTCCTTCAGCCCGGCGGTGTAGTGGATCTGCGCGTCCACCTGCACGATCCGGCCGGCCTTGCCATCCTGGAGATACTGCCGCACCTGCTGGATGGCCGGGCTCTGCCGGCGCTGGAATCCGACCTGGACGATCCGGCCGCTCTTCTTCGCGGCGTCCACCATCGCCCGGCCTTCGCGGATGTCGTAGGCGAGCGGCTTCTCGCAATAGACGTCGAAACCCTTCCCGACGGCGGCGATGAACTGGAGCGCATGCCATTGGGGCGGCGACGCAATGATCACGGCTTCGAGGCCGGGGGTCTTGAGGAGATCCTCGTGCAGCTTGAAGGTCTGGGGGCGTTTGCCCTGGAGCTTCTCGACCTTGTCGGCGCTGTTCTTGAGGTTGTCGCTGTCCACGTCGCACAGCGCCAGCACCTCGACGCCGCCGGCGCGGAAGGCGGCCTCGACATCCACCATGCCGTACCAGCCGCAACCGATCAGGCCGAGCTTGAGCTTCGGGCCGGCGGGGTCGGCAGCGCGGGCGTCGAGTTGGGTGATCGCAGCCGTGCCGAGGGCCGCTGCGCCGAGGAATTCACGTCGGTTCACTGGTTTCATGGGTTCTGCGATTGGTTGTGTCGGACCAGTTGTTTCCATGAAACCGCGTCGGCGGAAAGGAAATTCGTGAGGGGTGCGAATTGACAAGGTCGTCTTCGGCGGGTTCCCGGATGGTAGCATGAGGACACGCGCGCCCTGCCCAAGGCGTGATGGTAGGGCGGATCTGTCCTCAGTCCGCCGCTCTGGGTGAGGGTATCCGCCGACGGCACGGTGGGGACACGCGCGCCCTGCACCAAAGCAGGTCCGGCGTGTCAAAACTCAAGCCTTGGTTTCCATCGGTGCGGTCATCGAGAGATTCGGGACCTATTCCTCGAACAGCGCCCGGGCGAATTCCTTGGGGTCGAACGGCTGGAGGTCCTCCGGTTGCTCGCCCACGCCGATGAACTTCACCGGCACGCCGAGCTCTTTCTGGATCGCCACGACCATTCCCCCCTTGCTCGTGCCATCCAGCTTGGTGATCACCAACCCGGTCAGTTTGACCGCCTTGTGGAACTCCTTCGCCTGGTTCAGCGCGTTTATCCCGGTCGAGCCATCCAGGACGAGCAGGACCTCGTGCGGCGCGCCGGGCAGCTGTTTGGCCACGACGCGGTGCAGCTTCTGGAGCTCCTGCATCAGATTCTGCTTGGTGTGCAGCCGACCCGCGGTGTCGATGAACAGGTAATCCGCCTGGCGCGACCGGGCGGCGGTGACGGCGTCGTGCGCCACGGCGGCGGCGTCGGCGCCGTAGGCCCCGGCGACCACGGGCACGTGAAGGCGCTGGCCCCAGAGCTTGAGCTGTTCGATGGCCGCGGCGCGGAAGGTGTCGCAGGCGGCGAGCAAGGCGGTTTGCCGGTTTGCCTGAATGCGATGGGCGAGCTTGGCGGCCGTGGTGGTCTTGCCGGTGCCATTGACGCCCACGACCGAAACCACGGTCAGGCCGCCGTCTGCCTGGAGCAACGCGCCGCGGGTCGAGGCCAGGCTCTGCTCGATCTCCGTCCGCGCGATGGTGAACACGTCCACGCCGCTGCCCCCCTGGCTCTCATACGCCTGCTTCACGGCGTCGATGATCTGGTGGGTCATCGGCAGTCCGAGATCGGCGCCCAGCAACGCCGCTTCGAGTTCCTCGAGCGTGCCGGCGGTGAGCTTCGGTGAGCCCGTGACGATGCGTTTGATCTCGTGAGCCAGGCGGGTGTGGGTCTTCTGCAGGCCGGCCTTGAGTTTGTCGAAAAAGCCCATCGGGAGAGGAACGGGTGACGAGCGACGAGTGATCAGGGATGAGTGACGGGGGTCGAGGGGCGGTCACGGAGGGGCCGACCCGATCCTGGAGACCGCGGTGGCGCCGGCCCGCTCCGCCAGTTTCGCTCTCAAGCGTTCGAGGTGTTCGTAAGGGAGCTTGACGGAGCCGATGAGGGGTTTGCCCTTGGCCATGCCGTGGCAGTCGGAGCCGCCGGTGATGAGGAGCCCGTACTGGCGGGCCATGGCCTGGTAGTGCATCGTCGTGGCGGCGTTGTGCTTGGTATGGAAGCATTCCAGGCCGTCGAGACCCATCTCGACCAGGTCGGGAATCAGGTAGTCGATCCGGTTCAAGGCCGGGTGGGCCATCACGGCGAGGCCGCCCGCCTGGTGGATCAGGGTCAGGGCATCGGGGGCCGAGATCTTGAACTTCGGCACCCAGGCCGGCCGGTCGCGCTTGAGGAATCGGTTGAACGCCTCGTCCACACTCGAACAGAAGCCTTGCGCCACCAACGCGCGACCGACGTGCGGACGGCCCGGCGACCGGCAGTTGGCCAGCGCAAACACGGTCTCGGCTTCGAGCGGGACGTCCAGCCGGTTCAATCGGGCCACCATCTCCCGGATGCGGGTCTGGCGGACCTGCTGGAACCGGTCCATCGCCGCCAGCAGTTCGGCGTTGGCGGGGTCGATCCCGTAGGCGAGCAGGTGGAGTTCCGAGTGGCTCAGTTCGCAGGTGAGCTCCACCGCCGGCAGGAACTCGAGGCCGAGCGATCGGCAGGCCGCCTCCGTGCGCGCGCAGCCTTCCACGGTGTCGTGATCGGTCAGGGCGATGGCGGCCAGGCGCTGTTGGGCCGCATGCCGGGCCAACTCCTCCGGCGTGTACGTGCCGTCGGAGAAGAACGTGTGCAGATGGAGGTCGGCGAACACACGTCAAACGGCGAGTGCGGAACGCGGAACGCGAAATGGGAACCCGACGATGCCCGCGGGTCCGGAGACGCGGGGTTTCGGATCCTGAGCTCGGGAGAACCGGGTCACTCCACAATCCTCGCGGGCCGCATGAGGTCGCCCTTGATCTTGTCGAGGATGCCGTTGACGAACCGGCCGCTCTCGGCGGTGGAGAACTTCTTGGCGATGTCCACCGCCTCGTTGATGCTGACCACCGGCGGGATGTCGTCGCGATGAAGCATCTCGTAGAGGGCCAGCCGCAGGACATTCCGGTCCACGACGGCGATGCGGTTGAGAGCCCAGTTCTTGACCTGCTTCTGGATCCGCTCGTCGAGGGTGGCGCGGTGCTCGAGGGTGCCGCGGATGAGGGGATCCGCGAACAGCCGTACCGCGGCTTCCTCGGAATTCGGCGGCGGTACTTCCTGGCCGGCCTTGGCCGCGGCCCGCTTCTCGGCATCCGTCATCGCGGCCAGACGCTGGGATTCCCAGAAATGGTCGAGCGCCGCCTCGAGATCCTCGGGCGGATTCAGGTCGTGCTGAAACAGGAACTGGATCGCGCGCTCCCGCGCTTCACGTCGCATGCCCATGTCTCGCCAGCATGGGCGCAACCCCGTGACCCGCAAAGGAAAATCTGGAATCGCCCGGCCAACCCGGCGGGGATCCGGACCCCGCGGGCTGCAAAGGCCTTGAACGGCCGCCGCGATTCGCCTACGGTGACTGCCCATGCTGGTGCACACCCTTGAGTTGGGGCGAAATCCCCTCGTCTGGGCGCAGGCCGATCGGCGACCGCGGATCGACGGATCCCCGGTTCCCGCCGCGCCGGCCGCTCGTTGCAGAGCGCCCGGACGGCGCCCGGTGCGGAGGTCCTCCAGGAGAACGCGGGGGACGCCGGCCAACCGGGAAAACCAGGTCCGATGAACGCCCCGCTCCCCGGCAACGAGCGGCGACGCCTCGAGGTCCTCTGGGACTATGGCGTGCTGGACACGCCGCCGGAGACGGAGTTCGACGAGTTGGCGGCGCTGGCGGCGCACGTGTGCGAGGCGCCGGTGGCGCTCATCTCGCTCGTCGACGAGCACCGCCAGTGGTTCAAGTCCAAGGTGGGCCTGACGGCGTCCGAGACGCCGCGCGACATTTCGTTCTGCGCCCATGCGATTCTGCAGACCGATCTGTTCGTGGTGCCGGACGCGGCGAACGATCCCCGCTTTGCCGGCAACCCGCTGGTGACGGGCGAGCCCTTCATCCGGTTTTACGCCGGGGCGCCGCTGCTCACGCCGGACGGACACCTCGTCGGAACGCTGTGCGTGACGGATCGCCGGCCGCGCGAGTTGACGCCTGATCAACAGCAGGCTCTGCGGGTCCTGGCGCGGGTGGTGATGATGCGGCTCGAGGCACGGCGGCGGTCCCGGCAGAAGACCGCCGCGGCCCGGCCGGAAGCCGGACCTGGGGCGATGGACTCGCGGCTGCAGGCCGAGCTCGCCGAACGGAAGAAGATCGAGGAGGCAGCCCGCCTGTACGCCGAGGTGGTGGAGAACATCCAGGTCGGCCTGTTCGTGTGGCAACTGGAGGTGCCGGGCGACGCCCGGGAGTTCCGCCTGGTGGCCACCAACCGGGCGGCGGCCCGGCAGATGGGCATCGCGGCCGGGAAGATCGTCGGACGCATGATCGCCGAGAGCTTTCCCCGGTTGCTGGACACCGACCTGCCGGGTCTTTTCCTGGAAGTCCTCCGCACCGGCGAAGCCAGGAGCCTCGAGGTGTTCCACTACGGCGACGAGCGAATTCCCGAGAGCGACTTCAGTATCCGGTTGTTTCCGCTGGCCAACCAGTGCGTCGGCATGGCCTTCGAGAACGTCACCGACCGCCGGTTGGTCGAACAGGCGCAGCTCGAAGGCCAGGCGCGCAAGAGCGCCATCCTCGACGCCGCTCTCGATGCCATCGTGACGGTGGATCACGAGGGCCGGATCTTTGAGTGGAACCCGGCGGCGGAGAAGATGTTCGGCCATCGTCGGAACCAGGTTCTAGGCCGCGAGCTGGCGCCGCTGCTCTTTGTCCCCGCCGCTCAGTCTCTCGTCCAGGAAGGCCTGGCCCAGTTCGTCTCCGTCGGGGAAACCCGCCTGATCGGTCACCGGGTGGAGTTGACGGCGCGCAAGGCGGACGGCCGTGAATTCCCGGTGGAGCTCAGCGTGGTGCGGGTGCCCAAGGCGGGCGCCCCGATCTTCACCGGCTTCATCCGCGACATCACGGAGCGCAAGCAGTTCGAGGCCGCCCTGCGGGACAAGGAAGCCACGCTCCTGGACGCCCAGCGCATCGGGCGCATCGGGAGTTGGGAACTCCGGCTGGCGGACGGGAGACTCGACTGGTCCGATGAGACGTATCGGATCTTCGGGCGGACGCGCGACCGGTTTGTGCCGACGCGCGAGGCGTTCTATGAGGCCATTCATCCGGACGATCGCGAGCGGGTCCGCCGCGCGGCGGAGGAGGCGCTCGGCGGCCGCCAGCCGTATCGCGTGGAGCATCGCCTGACCCTGCCGGATGGTTCGCTGCGGGTGGTGTATGAACGCGCGGAGCTGGTCTTGGATGCCGCCGGCCGGCCGGTCCGCTGGATCGGCACGGTGCAGGATGTCACCGACCGCAAGCAGACGGAGGAAGCGCTGCGGGCCTCCCAGAGTCTCTACCTTTCCCTCGTCGAGAGTCTCCCCCAGAACGTGTTTCGCAAGGACACGGCGGGGCGTTTCACCTTTGGCAACTCGCAATTCTGCAGCCTGCTGGGACGGCGGCTGGAGGACATTCTGGGCCGGACCGACTTCGATTTCTTCTCCTCCGAGCTGGCCGAGAAGTATCTGCGGGACGACCAGCGGGTGATGGAGACCTGCCAGCCGTTCGAGACCGTGGAGGAGCACGAGATGCCGGAGCTCGGGCGGCGCTACGTGCAGGTCGTCAAGATCCCCTTGCTCAACGCCGCCGGCAAGACCATCGGCATCCAGGGCATGTTCTGGGACGTGACCGAGCGCCGGAAGATGGAGGAGGCGCTCCAGCGGAGCGAGGAGTACTTCCGCTCGCTCATCGAGAACTCGTCGGATATCATCGTCACGGTCAACGAGCTGGGGGTCTTCACCTTCGTCAGTCACACGATCGAGCGCATCCTCGGGTACCGCGTGGACGACCTGCTGGGGCGGAACCTTTTCGATCTCGTCCATCCCGAGGATCGCGCGCAGGTGCGGAGCGCCCTGGACCGGGGCCGGGTGACGGTCGAGGCGCCGCGGGTGGTCGAATTCCGGTTTCGCCATGCCAACGGCGTCTGGCAGACACTCGAGGCCATCGGGAAGCGGCGGACCGACGACGAGGGCCGGATGGGCATCGTCGTCAACGCCCGCGACATCACCGAGCGACGGCTGTTGGAGGAGCAGTTGCGGCAGTCGCAGAAGATGGAATCGGTCGGCCAGCTCGCCGGCGGCGTGGCGCATGACTTCAACAACATCCTCATGGTCATCCAGGGGCACGCCTCGCTCCTCCTCGCCTCCGAATCGCTCGGCCGCCGCGAAACGACGTCGGTGCAGCAAATCGCCGTCGCGGCCGAACGCGCGGCGAACCTGACCCGGCAGTTGCTCACCTTCAGCCGCAAGTCGGTGATGCAGGCGAAGACCCTCGATCTGAATGAGGTGGTCAACGGCATGAGCAAGATGCTCCAGCGCCTCATCGGGGAAGATATTTCGCTGCACGTGCACTTCGCGCCCCACCTGCCCGGGGCCTTCGCGGACGCCGGCATGCTCGAACAGATCCTCCTTAATCTGGCCGTCAATTCCCGCGACGCCATGCCCAAGGGCGGACAGCTCATCATCAACACCTCCGGCCTCCACGTGACCGAGGAGAACCTTGGCCAGCATCCCGACGCCTACCCGGGTCCGTTCGTCTGCCTGTCCGTGACCGACACCGGCACGGGCATCGCCCCTCAACACCTGCCGCACATCTTCGAGCCTTTTTTCACCACCAAGGGCGTCGGCAAAGGCACCGGGCTCGGCCTGGCCACCGTGTACGGAATTGCCCGCCAGCACCGCGGCTGGGTCACGGTCGCCAGCGAACCGGGTAAAGGCACCGTCTTCCAGGTCTTCCTGCCGGCCAGCACGGAGCCGGTCCCGGTGGCCGAGGAGACCCCGGCGGCCCCGCCGGCGCAGGGCGGTCGCGAAACCATCCTGCTGGTCGAGGACGAACCGGCGGTCCGCGAACTCGTGAAACGCATCCTCGAGAAGCACGGCTACCACGTCATCCAGGCGCCCTCCGGGCCGGCGGCGATGGAGGCCTGGCCCCGCCACCGCGAGAGCGTGGCCCTGCTGCTGACCGACCTGGTCATGCCCGACGGGATGAGCGGTCGGGAGCTGGGGCAACGGTTGCAGGCCGACAAGCCCTCGCTGAAAGTGATCTACACGAGTGGCTACAGCGCGGACGCGCTGGGCGCCGACTTTCAGTCGGACAGCGGCATCACGTTTTTGCAGAAGCCCTACCAGCCGCGCAAACTCGCCCAGATCATCCGCGCCTGCCTCGACGCGAAGTAGAAAGCTCACGGAATTAAGGGAAACGACGGCAATCCGGCATCGCCGTGGTGCGCCCGGGGAGGGTGTCCAGTTTGAGGAGTGCTCGTTGCGAGTGGTCGTGGCCGATTGGGACGGCATGCCAGTCCGCTTCATTGCGCTCGATGACCTGAAGGCGAACAAGCGGGCCAGCGGGCGAAACCAGGATTTGGCCGATCTCGACGAACTTCCTTGAACCCAGATCTACTATTCTTCGATTTCAGTGGCGTGTTTTGCACCGGAATCTCGCCTGTCAGGGTGGGCGGGCCGATCCGGGTCCGATTGAAACCATTTGCGTTATGACGGAACGGGACATTTTCTTTGAAGCCCTGGAGATGGCCACGCCAGAGGCGCGCGCGGCGTATCTCCAGGGGGCGTGCGGCCGGGATGTCACTCTCCGCCGCAAGGTGGACGAGCTGCTGAAGGAGCATTTCTCCAACGACAGCCTCCTGGCCGGACCCGCCCTGGAGGGAGAGCGGGCCACCATCGCCGCATCCCCGTTCCCGGAAGCCCCGGCCCAGATGCTGGGCCGCTACAAGCTGCTGGAGAAGATCGGCGAAGGCGGCTTCGGCGAAGTTTGGATGGCCGAGCAGCGCGAGCCGGTCAAACGCCGCGTCGCTCTCAAGATCATCAAGCTGGGCATGGACAGCCGGCAGATCGTCGCGCGGTTCGAGGCCGAGCGACAAGCGCTGGCCATGATGGACCATGCGAACATCGCCAAGATCTTCGACGCGAACGTGACCGACACCGGCCGGCCCTACTTCGTCATGGAACTGGTGCGCGGGATCAAGATCACCGAGTACTGCGACCAGAACCAGCTTCCCACCCTTGAACGGTTGAAGCTGTTCATCCTGGTTTGCCAGGCCATCCAGCACGCGCACCAGAAGGGGATCATCCACCGCGACATCAAGCCCTCGAACATCCTGGTGACGCTGCATGACGGCGAGCCGGTGCCCAAGGTGATCGATTTCGGCATCGCCAAAGCCACGCAGCAGGAGCTGACGGACAAGACGGTGTTCACGCAGTTCCAGCAGTTCATCGGCACGCCGGCCTACATCAGCCCCGAGCAGGCGGAGATGAGCGGGCTGGACATTGATACGCGGGCCGACATCTACAGCCTGGGCGTGTTGCTCTACGAGTTGCTGGTGGGCCAGACGCCGTTTGACGCGAAGGAGATGATGCAGGGCGGCCTCGACGCGCTGCGGCAGATCATCCGGGAGAAAGAACCGCTGCGGCCTTCGACCAAGCTGAACACGCTGCCGGGCGAAGCCCGCACCACGGCGGGCAAACGCCGGCAGACGGACGTGGGGAAGCTCGTACACCAACTCCAGGGCGATCTGGACTGGATCGTGATGAAGTGCCTGGAGAAGGACCGGACGCGCCGTTACGACACGGCCAACGGGCTGGCGATGGACGTCCAGCGGCATCTGGCGAACGAACCGGTCGTGGCCCGCCCGCCGAGCGCGGCCTACAGGTTTCAGAAGGCGTGGCAGCGAAACAAACTGATCTTCACGGCCGGGGCCACCGTGGCGGCGGCGCTGGTGTTGGGTACAGGCGTCAGCACCTGGCAGGCGGTGCTCGCGACACGCGCTGGACGCTTGGCAAAAGAGGCGCAGGGAAACGAAGTCAGGCAACGCCAGCAAGCAGACGAAGCTCGCCGCGAAGCCGAAGTCCAGGCATTGGCTGCCCGACAACGAGCCTATGCGTCGGACATGAATCTGGCGTATCGAACCTGGGAGGAAGGAAACCTGGTGCGGGCCCAAGGGCTGATCGAAGCCAACCGGCCCGCGGCGGGCCAAAGCGATCTGCGCACCTTCGAATGGCGGTATCTCTGGAAACTCTGCCAGGATGAAAGCCGGCTCAGTTACACCAACTCTTTGGCCCATGGCGGCTGGGGATTCTCCCTTGGTCCGGTGGCACTTTCCTCCGACGGGAGGACTCTGATCGCGGCCGCGGGGTCAAAGTTGAAGCTCCTCGACGCGGCCACCCAGTGGGAGCAGCCTCTGCTCGAGGATACTGACGGCATCTACGCGCTCGTTCTCTCTCCCAAGCGGACCAACATCCTGGCCACGACCAGCCAAACCGGAGAGAACCACACGATCAAGCTCTGGGATCTCGCCTCACAACAGTTGTTGGCCACGCTCACCAACCACACCGAATCCATCGCCGCGATCGCCTTCTCGCCCGATGGAAAGCTGCTCGCCTCGGCAAGTTCTGACGGCAAAGTGAGACTCTGGGATGTCGAGTCCAAGAACCCGCGGCCGCGGGTTCTGACGAAATATTACGCGGCGGCACTGAGCCTGGCGTTTTCACCTGATGGCAAGTACCTGGTCACTTCCGGGAGCGTACACGGAACCGAATCGCCGATCCGCATTTTCGACCTTGTGACCGAAACGGAGGTTAAGCCCCGGCTTGAAGGCCACACTTCGTGGGTCTATGCATTGGCCTTCTCACCCGATGGTCGCCAACTCGTCTCGGCAGGCGGGGAAAGCACGATCTTTGTCTGGGACTTCGTGGCCCGAAGACTCCTTGACCGGCTTCCTGGGCACGGCGGGCAGATTCGAACCCTCGCGTTTTCGCCCGACGGCCAACGGTTGGTGTCCGGTGGCGTGGACCAAACTATCCGGATTTGGGATGTGACCGCCCGGCGCCAGGTTGGCTTCCGGCGCGGACACGGGGCGGCCGTGAATAGAGTGGCGGTCTCCTCAGACGGGCAGTCCATTTTGTCCGTGTCAGTAAGCGGCGGAGAAAGCACAGCCAAACTGTGGAATCTCGCCGAGCCGAAGGAGAGAGATGTTCTGGTGGGCCCGCAGTCGGTGTTTGACCTCGCCCTCTCCCCGGATGACAAGACGGTCGCTTCGGTGATCTACGATACGTTTGACGTTCAACTCTGGGATGTACCATCGCGGCGGCTCGTCACCAATCTTACCGGCCACACCACATCGCTCCTTTGCGTTGCGTTCTCGCCCGACGGCAAGTTATTGGCCACCGGCGGGCGGGACCAGACGGTGCGCCTGTGGAACCCGCAGAAGCCTCAGCCGATCGCCGTGTTGACCAATGAATTTGAAGTCGGGTCGGTCGCCTTTGCCCGCGACGGACGCACCCTGGCGGCGGCCGGGTCAGGCATCGAGTTTTGGGACCTGCCCTCGCGGCGGCCGGTGCAAGCGCTTGAGAGCGATGCAGGCGGAATGAGTGCGGTGGCGTTTTCGCCGACGGACCATCATGTCGCTACGGGTGATGCGAACGGCAATGTCGTTCTTTGGGATGGACGCAGCAGAAAGCCCCTCCGTTCGTTCAGACCGCATCGAGGGTTGGTGAAGCGAGTGAGGTTTTCCGACGATGGCGCCTGGCTGGCCTCCGCCGGTGCCGACGCCGGCATTGCGCTTTATGACGTCCGCGCCATGGAAAGGATCAGTCCCGTGCTCAAAGGCCACACCGCCGCGATCACCGGCCTGGCCTTTAGTCCCGATAGCAAAACATTGGCCTCAGGCGGCTATGACGGGCGGACCATGCTCTGGAACGTCGCCTCGCGGCAATTGGTCCTGACGCTGAAGGGGCATGTAGGCACGTCCTTTGGAGTCGTTTTTTCCCGTGACGGCACGTTCATGGCCACCTGCGGCTCCGATGCCAAAGTGCGGCTCTGGCCTGCCGCGACTCTCGAAGAAGCTGACGCGGCCACAAAAACGAAGCCGAAAAACCAATGAAACCACCACCACTCCTGCTGACCTGTCTAATCGGACTCGCTGTCCCCATGCTCAGCTTGGCTCAGCCCACGATCACCGTTCACGCAAAGAACCAGTCGGCGAGCCTCGGCGCGAATGTGGCATTCCAAGTCAGCGCCATCGGAACCGCACCGTTGAAATATCGGTGGCGATTCAATGGCGACGAGATTGCTGGAGCCGTGACGAACGCGCTCTCGTTGACGAACGTCCCGCTCTCGGCGGCGGGCGAGTATCTGGCCGTGGTCGGTGATGGCTCCGGACTCTCTTCCACCAGCCGCGTGGCCACGCTCAGTGTCGATCCCACGTTCACCAAGATCACCCGTGGCGGCATCGTGACCGACCGCGGACGCTTCGGAGGCATCTCCTGGGCGCCGGACTGTCCGGTGCCCGCGCCGCTTCCCTGCTGGCGGACGGAGATTTCGATTCCCTCCCGGTCGGCACAGCACCCGACATAGGCACGCCGGCCGGCCACTGGTTCTGGCCGGCCGATTACGTGGCTTCAAACTTTGGAGAAGCAACTGCGTCGCAAGTCAGTATCGTGCCCGCGCCGGGGGGGTACGGGCAACTGCCTGCAGCTTTCGCTCATCGCCACGGAATTCCTTGACCGGACCGTGCAGTTACCCAACTTTCTTGGGAGGAGTGTGACCAAAGCCTCCGGTCAGATCCTCAATGTATCGTTCGACATTTACGTCGAACCGGGCCGTGGAGGTGGTGCTGTTTTCCTGGGGAAAGGGTTCCACTCCGAGTCTGATAGAGGCCCGCAGGTGTATTGCTCAGCAACGTGACCACCCACCAAAGCGGCGACTACCGCGCCGTGGTCACCATCGGCACCGAGGTTGTCACCAGCGACCCGACCACCGTGAGAGTCTTCGACGAGCTTACCATCACCACGCAGCCCCAAAGCATCGCTGCGCTCGCCGGCAAGCCAACCGGCTTTGCCGTGGCGGCCATGAGTCCCTTGCCCATCACCTACCAATGGCAGTTCAACGGCGTGCATCTGGCTGGAAAGACCAACCGTTTCCTCACTCTGGCCGACGTGCAGCCTTCCGATGCGGGCACCTACCGCCTCCACCTCGCCAACGCCGCGGTGCCGACGATCACCAGCACTTCTCCATACCGCTCGTGGACCCTGACCGTGTTGCCGGACACCGATGGGGACGGCCTGCCCGACGAGTGGGAAACCGCCCACGGCTCGATCCTCAACGACGCGTCCGATGCCCTGACCGATGCGGATGGTGACGGACTGAGTAATCTGGCGGAGTATCAGTCCGGGACCAGTCCCAGCAACGCGGCGAGCCTGCTGAAACTGGAGACCGTGACTCAGGCGAACGGTCAGGCCACGTTGACGTTCCCTGCCGCCGCCAGCCAGACCTACACCGTGGAGTGGAGCACGCAGGTGGTCGGAGGTTCGTGGCAGAAGCTGGTGGACGTGGTTGCCCCGCCTGCAAACCGGCTGGAGGCAGTGACGGACACCGAGGCCGGGGATTCGGCGCGATTCTACCGCGTGGTCACACCGCGCCGGCCGTGAGCCTGGGATCGTGAAAGTGGACGTTCGCAGTCGTCACGGCATGGGAGGGCAGACCAAGATCAGGGCAAGATCGGGATCGAGAGTCAGTGCGATAGGGGACATTTTCTTGGGGTTCTTGCTCTTGATCAGGATCCTGGTCTTGATCTCCTTGGTTCCTCCTCACGGAACCCAGCGAATCTCCGGATTATCGATCCGGGCTCGGTTGGTGTGCTCATCCCAGTATTCCGCTTTCCGGAACCGTCGCACGTGTCCATCCAGGAACAGGAACTGGGCGCCGCCCTGGTGGACATTGGTGTGAACGTAGGTCCAGCGGCCGACGGCCGGGAGGTTCTTCGAATCGAACAGCCAGACCATGGCCGACGGTCCGGGGATCGAGGCGAGCCGGACGGGTTGGTTCTCATCCGCCGTGCCGTTCACATACTCGTTGAGGCAGTAGTGGAACAGGTTCCTGCCGTTACTGCGGCGTGGGTTCGAGGAACAGATCCAGACCGACCGGCCGGGATCCAGCAGGGCGTTCGTGCGCCAGGGCAGGTCGTGGTAGCGCGGCAGGCCGAGCTCCGGCGGCAGTTGGATGTACCAGCCGACGTTGGTGGCGGTTTCGGTCGGATTCGGCGTGCCGTCCGGAGGCAGGAAATCGTCGTGGTCCAACACGTAAAGGGACGTGGCCAGCCCCCATTGTTTAAGGTTGCCCAGGCAGGAGATGGCGTGGGCCTTGGCCCGGCCTTTCGCGAGTGCAGGCAACAGGAGACTGGCCACGAGGGCGAGGATCGCGATGACCACAAGCAACTCGATCAGCGTGAAGCAACGCCGGTTGACGCGCGACGGAACAACTCCTTTGGTCGTCCTTGACCGCATGGTTCCCTACCAACTCCTGCGCACTGTGTAGCAACCCCCGCCGGGCTTTCCAACAGAAAAATGCATGTTTGTGCGGGCGATCAACCGAGGCGTGGCGCGCCCGGCCTGGAAGGAGGGTCGCTTTTTCCTGCGACAGCTCCCCGCTTTTCGCCTACAAATAGGCCATGTCAGCGCCGCTCCTGTCCCTCCAGCAGGTCACCCGGGAATTCGGCTCCGCCGGCGACGCCGGAGCCGTCGCCGTGCTCCGAGGAGTCACACTCGAGGTCGAAGCCGGCGAATCGCTCGCCATCATCGGCCCGTCCGGCTCCGGCAAGAGCACCCTGCTGAACGTCATCGGTACACTCGATCGCCCTGACCGCGGGACCGTGACCCTGGACGGCCAGGACCTGACCCGGCTCGACGAGCTCCAGCTCGCGCAGGTCCGCAACCGGCAGATCGGTTTCATCTTCCAGTCGCATCACCTCCTGCCGCACTGCACCGTGCTGGAGAACGTCCTCGTGCCCACCCTCGCCACCCGGGACGGCACCGTCCGGAACGGCGCCGAGGATCGCGCCCGCCGCTGGCTGGAGAAGGTTGGATTGGGCGAGAGGCTGCTGCATCGTCCTGGCCAACTTTCGGGCGGCGAGCGCCAGCGCGTCGCCGTGGTCCGGGCGTTGATCAACCAGCCGAAGCTGCTGCTGGCCGATGAACCGACTGGGGCGCTCGACCGCGCCTCGGCGCTCAACCTGGGCGACCTCCTCGTGCGGTTGAACCGCGAAGAAGGCGTCACGCTCATCGTGGTGACCCATGCGCTCGAACTGGCGAAGCGGATGGGGCGGGTG
>Ga0315286_10003720_pt1 | contig 14496 bp, 16 predicted proteins | sample YL17G10_0_MG_FD_205038 | JGI IMG/M metagenome (GOLD analysis project Ga0315286, IMG submission 205038) | Sediment microbial communities from Yellowstone Lake, YNP, Wyoming, USA - YL17G10_0 | ecosystem: Environmental > Aquatic > Freshwater > Lake > Sediment | place: USA: Wyoming | collected...
ACGGGTTCGCGCTTGGCGGCTCGCTCGAGAACGCGGTCGTCGTCGGCGAGGCTGGCGTCCTGAACAACCCGCTCCGATTCGAGGACGAGTTCGTCCGCCACAAGATTCTCGATGTGATCGGCGACATGGCGCTGCTGGGCTTCCCGGTGATGGGGCACCTGGTGGCGCACCGCGGCGGTCACGCGCTGCACACCGCGTTCGCGGCGAGGATTCTCGAAGAGCGCGATCGGTGGGAACTGGTGGGGGAGCAGGCCATCCCGGCGCTTCCGGTGCCCGCCACCGCGCCGTTCGGCGCGGCGATCTCGGCTGGAAGGTAACCCTCCCTACCGGCGCTTCTTTTGAGCGGCGAGCTTCTGCACGTAGGTGGCGAGGCGCTCGTTCTCGAAGCGCACCGTGTTGTGGAAGAGGCTCTCGGCCAGATAGTCCCGCCGCTCCTTCTCGGTCATCTGTCCGACGAGATGCCGGATCTCGCGCATCATGTCCTCGTAGGACCGATCGAGCTCCCGCCTGGCGGTGACCTCCTGGAACAGCGTCTCGATGATCGCCAGCAGGTCGCCATCGAGCGCGATGTCTGCACCGGTCGTCGTGGTAATACTGCGCATCGCTAGCCCCCGAAGCTACGGACCGCGCTGGCCTCGTCGGGATGGATTTCCAGGAAGTTCTGGGCGCCGGTCATCGTGAGCATCGTCTCGACCCGCTTCTGGACGCCGCAGAGCTTCAGCGTGCCCGAGGCGGCGCCGGCCTGCCGGTACAGGTCCATCAGGCAGCCGATGCTGGCGCTGTCGATGTAGTTCACGCCGGCAAGATCGATGACGACCTTCTTGTCGCCGGCGGTCAGCAGCGAGGCGACCGAGCCGGCGAAGTCCGAGAGCAGGGGATACATGAGCCGCGCTTCGCCGACGCGGACGAAGGTGACGTCTCCGGTGCGAGTGATGGTGAGGTTCATTCGAGCACTCCGGACCGGCCGTTGCCCGGTCGCCGCGCATCCACCCGGCGCCCGTCGGCTTCCTCGCGAAGCCGCAGGATCAGCCGGGCCAGTTCCTTCCGCCCGCGGTTGATACGCGACTTCACGGTCCCTTCCGGGAGGCGCAACCGCTCGGCAATCTCAAGATACGACAGTTCCTGGATATCGCGAAGCAGAACCGCCATCCGGAGCGATTGCGGGAGTGTCTGCAGTGCCTGCCTCAGCAGCGCGGCGAGGTCGCGGTTCTCGAGCACCGCCAGCGGGCTGGCCGTCGAGGATGCAGGCGCCAGGTCCTCGGCCGCGACGTCCCGGTCGATGGTCTGCCGCTCCTTGCGCACGCTCCGGTAGTGGTCGATGCAGAGATTCCGGCTGACGCTGATCAGCCACGTCTGGAAGTTGGCGCGGCGGTCGAACGTGTCGAGCGACCGGAAGACCTTCAGGAAGATGTCCTGCGCGAGATCCTCGGCCTGCTCGTGCGAGCCGACGAACTGGTAGGCGACGTTGAACACCTTCCGCCAGTGCAGCCTGACGATCTGTTCCCACGCGGCCTGGTCGCCGGTGAGGCACTGCTCGATCAGTCGGTCGATGGCGGGCAGTTGGGGCGAAGGGGCGCTGGAAGTCATGCCATCGAGCCGAGTGACGGGAAGCCGGATGATAGCAAAGCGTTTTTCGCGATGTCAAACGACGAACGCTCGGGTAAGATCCGGTCCGTGACCACTGTGGTTCCGGCGTTCTCGTTCGAGGGCTCAGCCGGCCTGTCGTGCGACGGGATTTGGCTCGCCGAGATCGCCGCGAAGGCCGGAACTCCCACCTACGTGTACAGCGCCGCGTCGATCCGATCGGCGTGGCACAGATTCGACCGAGCGTTCGCCGGCGTGCCGCACGCGATTCACTACGCGCTCAAGGCCAACTCGACGCTCGCCCTGTTGCGGCTGCTGAGAGAGCTCGGCAGCGGCGCCGATGCGAATTCCTGGGGCGAGATCGAGGTGGCGCTTCGCGCCGGGTTCATCCCCGAGCAGCTGGTGTTCACCGGCGTCGGCAAGACGCCGGACGAGCTGGCGCGCGCGGTGCCCCTCGGCCTCCGATCGATCAACGCGGAGTCGCCGGGCGAACTGGAGAGGATCGACGCCCTGGCGCGCAGCCTCGGGACGCGCGTGCGCGTGGCCGTCCGCCTGAACCCGGACATCGAGGCCGGCGGGCACCCGCACGTCTCCACCGGGCGGCGGATCAACAAGTTCGGCGTGCCGATCGAACTCGGCCGAGAGCTGTACCGGCGGATGGCCGGGATGACGGGCCTCCAGCCGACCGGCGTCCACGTGCACATCGGGTCGCAGATCACCGGCGTCGCCCCGCTCAGGCAGGCGGCCGAGGCGCTCGCCGAGTTCGTGGCAGGGCTTCGCGAGGACGGCATCGCGCTGGAGCACATCGACCTGGGCGGCGGCCTGGGCGTCTCGTACGACGGGTCGGCGACGGCCACCGTCGAGGACTACGCCGCCGCGGTGCTGCCCGCGGTGGGCCCGACAGGCCTCACGATCCTGATCGAACCCGGGCGCGCCGTGGTCGCGCCGTCGGCCGTGCTGCTCGCACGTGTCGTGGACGTCAAGTCGTACTTCGACGCGAAACCGTTCGTCGTGCTCGACACCGGGATGACCGAGCTGATCCGGCCGGCGCTCTACGGCGCCTACCACCGCATCGAGCCGGTGACGCCGCGGCCCGGCCCGGCGAGCGCCTGCGACGTCGTCGGCCCGCTCTGCGAGAGCAGCGACGTCGTCGGCAGCGACCGGGTCCTGCCGCCGCTCGAGGTCGGCGACCTCGTGGCGGTGTTCGACGCGGGCGCCTACGGATCGGCGATGGCGTCGACCTACAACCGCCGCCCGCTTCCGTGCGAGGTGATGGTGGACGACGGGCACTGGACGATCGTGCGGCGACGGCAGACGATTGACGACATGACAGCGCTCGAGGTGTGACGTGCTGATTGCCTTCGAAGGTCTTGATCAGAGCGGGAAGGAGACGCAGGCGAAGATGCTCGCCGCCCGGCTCGTCGAGGCCGGCCGGCGGGTGACGATGGTCTCGTTTCCCGACTACGCCACGCCGATCGGAGCCGAACTGTACCGGGCGCTGCACGGCGAGCGCGAGTACGGACCGGACGTGATCCAGATGCTGATGATTGCGAACCGGTACGAGTGGAAGCCCGCCATCCTCAAGGCGCAGGACGAGGGCCAGGTGGTGGTGGCCGACCGGTACCTGGCGTCGAGCGTGGCCTACGGCGAGGCGCAGGGGCTCGACCCGGAGTGGCTGTTCGACGCCCAGCGCTACTTGCCGCCGCCCGCGCTGACCGTGATGATCGACATCGCGCCGTCGACGGCCGTCGGGCGCAAGCAGGCCAACCGCGACCGGTTCGAGCAGGACCTGCAGATGCTCGAACGCGTGCGCGTCAGCTACCGCCGCCAGGCCGCCGGCCCCGGCTGGGTGGCCATCGACGGCGAGCGGGCGATCGGCGAGGTGGCCGCCGACGTCACCCGAGCGGCGTCGACAGTGCTCGCGCCGCGGTAAGCGCCCTCACTTCGCCGACACCGCCCGCCTTCAGCACCAGCGCGCACGCCTCGAGCGTGGCCCCCGTCGTGCACACGTCGTCGACGAGCACCACGCACGCTCCCCGAAGCCGCGGGTCGAACCGGGGGCGCCACAGAAACCCGCGCCGCGGCGGCGCGAACGCCCCGTGCACGTTGCGACGCCTGCCTGATGCGTTCAGGCCGAACTGGGGCGCGGTGGCGCGGACACGGCGCAGCGCGCGCACGACCGGCGGGCCGAGCCCGCCCGCCAGGTCCTCCGCCTGATTGAACCCCCGCGCGTGACGGCGCCACCGATGGAGCGGCACCGGCACCACGAAGTCGGCGCCCTCCAGCACGTCCTGACCCCGCTCCCTCATCAAGGCACTCAGCCGGACGGCCAGCGTCCGCCGCCCTTCGTACTTGAGGCAGTGGAGCAGTTGGCGGAGAACGCCCTCGTAGGGGCCGGCGGCCCGCGCACAGGTGATCGCCGACCTCTGCCGGCGGCACCGCGCGCAGAGGCCAGAGGAGAGGTCCCGCCCGCGCCACGCGGGCAGCGCGTCGCCGCACGTCCGGCAGAACGGGGGTGTGACCGGGACCACGGCGCGCCAGCAGGAGGGGCACACGGGTCCGGCAATCGGAGTGTCGAGCGCGGCGCCGCAGGCGAGGCACCGGGGGGCGATCAGGATGGACCAGACGGCGTTCGACCATCCGCGGAGGATGGACATGAGCGCCCGCGCCCCTCGCCTATTCGCGCGCGGCGAGTCCTCGAGGCGGCGGGGCTTCGTCGGGCAGCGGGACGCGCTCGGCGCTGCCCCAGAGCCGTTCGAGGGCGTAGAACTCGCGGCGCTCGGTGCTGAAGACGTGCACGACGACGTCGAAGTAGTCGAGCAGCACCCACTCGCCTCGCCGGAATCCCTCGACATGCGCGGGCCTCACCTGCTCCTTCCGGAGCGCGTCCTGGACCGCGTCGGCGATGGCCTGCACCTGGCGGAGGTTCTTCCCGGAGCAGAGGACGAAGAAATCGGTGAAGCCGTCGACGGGCCGCAGGTCGAGCACCTGGAGATCGATGGCCTTCTTGTCTCGTGCCGCCTCGACCGCCAGCCGAACCGCCGGCGGGAGGGCTGGCGCCTTCGATGCCCCGGGTCTCGTCTTCGTGGTATTCATGCAAGACCGCTTCCTGATGCGATTGTCTCACCGACGGTAGAGCCGATGCCTGCCGATGTGGCGCTCGACGTCGGGCGCCACGAGCCCGGCGAGCGGGGCGCCACGGGCCGCCCGCTCGCGGATCTCGGTCGATGACACGTCGGGTGTGCCCGCATTCACGAGGAAAACCGCGCATCCCGGCCCGGCCGCCCCCTCGGGAACCCCGTCGGCCACCAGGCGCATCCGAGCCACGAGATCCTGAACACGGTCCCTCATCAACCCGAGCGCCTGGCCTGGCCTGGCAACCACGACGAAGTGCGCCAGGTCCAGCACGGCCGGGTAGTCGCGCCAGGTGGCAATTTCTGCAAACGCGTCGGTGCCCAGGATGAAGAAAAGCTGCGACGCCTCGTAGCCGGCCTCGTGAAGCCGCCTGAGCGTGTCGGCCGTGTAGGACGGTCCCGGCCGTTCGAGCTCGACGTCGGACGCCATGAAACCCGGATGCGGCGCGACCGCCAGCGAGACCATCGCAAACCGATGGAACGCCGACGCATGCGGCTCGGCGGCCCGATGCGGAGGCCGGTACGAGGGAATGAACAGGACCTGGTCGAGCGCCAGCGCCTTGCGCGCGGCCTCGGCCGCGGCGACATGTCCCTCGTGGATGGGATCGAACGTCCCGCCCAGCACGCCGGTGCGCCCGGACGCGGGGGTCATTCCTCCGACTCGGCGTCGGTGGCGCTCCGGGCCATCCCACGCCACAGCGCCTCGAGCAGCGCCGGCACACCCTGGCCGGTCACGGCCGAGACCTGGAACACTGGAAGCCGCCACTCGTCGGCCTTCTCCCGGAGGCGCTCGACGCGCTCGGGCTCGTCGATGGCGTCGATCTTGGTGGCGGCGACAAGCTGCTGGCGTTCGAGCAGTTCGGCCCGGAACAGCTCCAACTCGCGACGGATCACCGCCAGGTCGTCCGCCGGCTCTCGCCCGGAAGCCGATGACACGTCAACCATGTACACCAGAATCTTGGTGCGCTCGATGTGGCGGAGGAACTGGTGCCCGAGGCCGTGCCCGCGGTGGGCGCCTTCGACCAGGCCGGGCACGTCGGCGACGACGAAGCTCCGGTCGGCGTCCAGCCGCACGACCCCGAGGTGGGGCGTCAGGGTAGTGAACGGGTAGTCGGCGATCTTCGGCTTGGCGGCCGAGATGCGGGAGATCAGCGTCGACTTGCCCGCGTTCGGGTAGCCGACCAGCCCCACGTCGGCCAAGAGCTTGAGCTGAAGCCGGAGCGCCCAGACCTCGCCCGGGTATCCGGTGTCCGCCCGCCGTGGTGCCCGGTTGGTGGACGTCGCGAACTGCGCGTTTCCGCGCCCGCCGTGGCCGCCCTGCGCGATCAGCACGCGCTGGCCGTCCTCGGTGAGGTCTGCCACCTGCTCACCGGCGGTGCCGTCCGCATCCGTCCGGTGGACGACGGTGCCGACCGGGACCTCGAGTTCGAGATCCCCGCCGTTCCGCCCGTGGCGATTGGAGCCCTGGCCGTGCCCGCCGCGCGTGGCTTTGAATTCCGGGTGGAACCTGAAGTTGACGAGCGTGTTGAGGTGGGAACTGGCGAGCACGAAGACCGACCCGCCATTGCCGCCGTCGCCGCCGTCCGGTCCGCCGCGAGGAACGAACTTCTCCCGGCGGAAGCTGACGCATCCGCGGCCGCCGTCGCCGGCGGAAACCCGGATGTCCACCTCGTCAACGAACATTCAGTGGCAGTCGCCTATTCGACCGGCAGAACGCTGATCTTGCGGCCGTGCCCGCCGTGGTCCTCGAAGCGGACGCGCCCGGCGATCTTCGCGAACAGCGAATCGTCCTTCGCGAGGCCGACGTTCACGCCGGGGCTGAACCGCCGCCCGCGCTGCCGGACGAGGATCGATCCGCCCGTGACAATGTTGCCGTCGAAGCGCTTCACGCCCAGCCGCTGCGAGTTGCTGTCGCGGCCGTTGCGCGAACTGCCTTGCCCTTTCTTATGTGCCATGAGAGCTCACCCTAGAGCACGATGTCCTTGACTGTGACGCGCGTGTAGGTGCTGCGATGGCCCTTGGTCCGCCGCATCCCCTTGCGCCGCTTCTTCTTGAACACCCGGATCTTCGGGCCGCGCGCCACGCCGTCGACGACGGCCACGACCCGGGCACCCGCCAGGAACGGCGCGCCAGCCATCAGCTCGCCGCCGTCCTTCTCGACCATCAGCACCTGGTCGAAGCTGACCTCGGCGCCCTTGTCGCCGTCGAGGCGGTCGACAACGAGCGTTTCGCCCGGAATCATCTTCACCTGGTGGCCGCCGCACTGGACAATCGCGTACACGGGTGTATCTCCTGTCGCTGCTGCCTCTCCGCACCGGGGCAAACCCCTGCAGGGCCTCCCCCTCAGCAGGAGGAAACCCCTAGCCTATCACTAAACAGTGAAATCTGGAACCCTGCGACGCGGTCGGAGCGGCGCCCACAGGCACGGCTAAAGCCGCGCCCTACTTCAGGAGCACGCGCATCCCGCGGATCTTCTGGCTGCTCAGCGTCCCGAGGAACCCCGGGATCAGCCGGTCCATCAGCTCGAAGTAGGACGAGAGCGCGGGCGTATCCTGGTTCGGGTTGTAGAGGACCTCTTCACGGAAGACCTCGGTGTGGATCACGGCCCCCGTCCGCCCATCGATGAAGACGAACTTCGGGCGGAGGATGAACCCCTTGCGCTCCATGTAGGTCCGCGTCGGTTCGACGGTCCGCCGGCCGTACGCATCGACCGCCTCGTTCTCGCGCTGCACGAACCCCGTGCGCGCGTAGGGCGTGAACAGCACCGTGCCGGTGACAATCAGGGGTCCCTGGAACTCCTCGCCGAGCTTCTTCCAGTAGCCAGGGTTCGCGAAGAGGTGGTCGTAGGCCTCCAGGTCCTTCTCGTCGCGGATCTCCTTGGGCAGCGTCTTGGGGTCGATCGTCACGGCGGGCTGGCCGTCGGCGCCCGCCGGCGCCTGGCTGGGCGGACTCTCGAGCAGCGAGACGGCGTCGGCCTCGATCACCCTCAGGTTCGACTTGGTTCGAAGCTGGCTGCGCAGCAGGCGCACCGTCTCGAGGTTCGCGTCGACGTCCTCGGTGCCGCCGGCGACGAACCCCACCACGAGCACCCGCTGGAACGGCGAGGTGTCGATCTTGGGCTGGATGGGCGTTTCAAGCGGCGTCTCGTACGTGGCCGTGCCGCAGGAGGCGATGGCCAGGACCGCGAGAACGCTAGCGAGTGGTGCGACGGCTCGCGCGATCATTGATTTCCTTGAAGAACTCGTAGTTCTGGCGGATGGACGCGTTCTTCGGGTCGAGCGCGATCGCCGTGTCGTAGGCCTTGCGCGCCTTCTCGAACTGCCCCTCGTGCTCGTAGGCCACCGCCAGGTTGTTGAAGGCGGCGGCGTAGGTCGGGTCGATCGCGACCGCCTTCTCCCACCGGTACAACGCTTCGTTCCAGAGGCCCTTCTGCGCCACTTGGATGCCGAACTCGACGTGCGCCTTCGCCTCGCTGCGCGGCGTTCCGGCGATCGCCGGCGGCGCGCAGAACGCGAGGACCAGAACAGCCGATGACAAGACCTTGCGCATCATGCTCCCGGTGTCCTTCACCTATGCCCGGATACTTTCCACTATAAGCTCTCGCGCAGGGAGGGCGCAAATCGAGTCCCCGCCCGGGGGCGCGACCAACGGACGAGGTTGCCCGACCGGGCCGACTTGCGCGGTTGCCGCGCACTGCCTATATTGGACGATGAGGTCGGGTTCCGGCCGCCTGTTCCGGGCGGCCCGCTCGGTCTTCGTCCGCATCGAGCCACCGCCACCTGTCGGTCCGCATCCTCCCGGGCCCCGTCCGCTCGCGCTCGCCCGGGACGCGGCTTCAACCATCCTCGCGAGGAGTGCGCCGATGCTCACGGTGGACGACGCGGTGGCGCTGTCGGTTTGGTACCGGGGGCCGAGGCTCCGGATTCTCGACCAGCTCCGGTCGGGGGGCTCCGACTGCACGCTCGAATCGGTCATCGATGCCGTGACCGAGACCCCGCCGCGTGCCGACCTCCCGGGCCAGCTGCGGTGCCTGGCGGCGAAGGCGCTGGCGCTCGCCCGCAATCTGGGAATCGACGCCGTGCCGTGGGGCGGGGCCCGCTATCCAGGGCTGCTGGCACCGATCCCGGACGCCCCGCTCGTCCTCTGGATGCGCGGCAACGCCGCCGCGTTCGACCAGCCCTCTGTGGCCATCGTCGGCTCGCGCGCTGCGACGCCGTACGGCCTCGAGGCGGCGTCGTGGCTGGCCGGCGACCTCGCGGCGGCCGGTGCGCTGGTGGTCAGCGGCCTGGCGCGCGGCGTCGATTCGGCCGCGCATCGCGGTGCCCTTGCGGCCGGAGGCCGGACGGCGGCCGTGCTCGGGTCCGGCGTGGACGTGGTCTACCCGCCCGAGCACAAGGACCTGTCGGGCGCCATCGCCGCAGACGGGGTCGTGCTGAGCGAGTGGCCGCCGGGCACGGCCCCCCGCCCCTTCCATTTCCCGGCGCGAAACCGCATCATCAGCGGGCTCTCGCTGGCGGTGGTCGTGGTGGAAGCGGCCGAGAAGAGCGGGTCGCTCATCACGGCCGGATGCGCGCTCGAGCAGGGGCGTGCCGTGCTGGCGGTCCCCGGCAACATCCTGTCCGGGCGCCACCGCGGCTGCCATGCCCTCATTCGGGACGGCGCGGCGGTGGTCGAATCGGCCGAGGATGTCCTGGCCGAGCTGAGGGCCAGCTCGCTCCGCCCGCAGGCGCGTGACGGTTCGGTCCCTGAACCCTCCGATGCTCTCGTGGCCTGCATGCAGCCGGGAGAGAGCTACGACGTGGAGTCGCTCGGCCGGGCAACGGGGCTCCCGGCGCCGCAGTTGCTGTCGAAGCTGCTCGGACTCGAGCTGCAGGGCGTTGTCCGCAGGGTTGCCGGGGGGAGGTTCGTTCGGGCCCGCCGAACGTGCTAACGTAGGACCTTCGATGCCCAAATCACTTGTCATCGTCGAGTCGCCCGCCAAGGCGAAAACGCTGGCCCGGTTCCTCGGGCCGGACTACCGCGTCGAGGCCAGCTTCGGCCACATCCGCGACCTTCCGGAGAGCGCCGAGGAAGTGCCCGCTGAGATTCGCGACAAGCCCTGGGCCAACCTGGGCGTCGATACGGATGGCGACTTCAAGCCGTACTACGTCGTTCCGGCGTCGAAGAAGCGCCACGTCGCCGCGCTTCGCTCGGCGATGAAGGGCGTGTCCGAAGTGCTCCTGGCGACCGACCCCGACCGCGAAGGCGAGTCGATCAGCCTGCACCTCAAGGAAGTGCTCGAGCCGAAGGTCCGGGTCCGCCGGGTCACGTTCCACGAGATCACCCGCGAGGCGGTCCAGGAGGCCGTGGCCAACGCCCACGAGCTCGACGAGAACCTCGTGAAGGCGCAGGAGAGCCGCCGCATCCTGGATCGGCTGTACGGCTACACGTTGTCGCCGGTGTTGTGGAAGAAGGTGCGGACCGGCCTCAGCGCCGGGCGGGTCCAGAGCGTGGCCGTCCGGCTGATCGTCGAACGCGAGGAGGCCCGCCGGGCGTTTCTGAGCAGCACCTACTGGGACATCGACGCGTGGCTCGCAGCCGAGGGGCGTGAATTCAAAGCGGTGCTCACGCGGGTTGGCGACGCGCGCGTGGCCACGGGCCGGGATTTCGATTCAGCGACCGGCCGCCTCTCGGCCAAGAACGTGCGGCACCTGACCGAGCAGGACGCGACCGCCCTGGCCGGCGCGATCGAGGCGCACCTGCCGTGGGAGGTGACGTCGGTCGACGAGCGGCCCGGGATCGAGCGGCCCGCGCCGCCGTTCACGACCTCGACCCTCACGCAGGAGGCGAGCCGGAAGCTCGGGTTCTCGACGAGCCGGACGATGCGGATCGCGCAGCGGCTGAAGGACGGCGTGGAGCTCGCCGACGGGACGATCGAAGGGATTATCACCTACCACCGGACCGACTCGACGACGATCAGCGAGAAGGCGCTGACGGAATCGGGCCGCGCCATCCGCGAGATGTTCGGCGACGAGTACTACTCGGGGCCGAGACGCTACCAGACGCAGGTGCGAAACGCGCAGGAGGCGCACGAAGCCATCCGCCCGACCGACTTCAACGTCACGCCGCAGAGCCTGGTGAACATCCTCGACGCCGACGAGCTGAAGCTCTACGACCTCGTCTGGAAGCGGACGATGGCGTCGCAGATGCCGGACGCGCGGGTCTTGAAGACGACGGTGGAGTTCACGGCGACCGGCCTGGCCGGAGAGAGGTGCGTGCTGGCGGCGACGGGCAAGGCCATCGAGTTTGCCGGCTACCGCCGGGCGTACGTCGAGGGGAGCGACGATCCGGACAGCGAACTGGAAGCGCAGGAGACCATCCTGCCCGCCTTCAAGCCGGGCGACATCGTTGTCGCCGGGGGCCGCGCGGCCCCCGGCGGCGGGCGAGCCATGGCCTCGCTCGTCCGCGTGGAACCGAAGAAGCACGAGACCGTGCCGCCGGCGCGGTTCACCGAGGCGTCGCTCATCAAGAAGCTCGAAGAGGAGGGCATCGGCCGGCCGTCCACCTACGAGCCGACGATCGAGACCATCCTCAGGCGCGGCTACGTCTTCCGACTCGGGAAGGCGCTCGTGCCGAGCTTCACGGCGTTCGCCGTCACCCAGTTGCTGCGCGACCATTTCGAGGACTTCGTCGACATCGGGTTCACCGCCGAGATGGAGAAGGACCTCGATGAGATCTCGAACGGCGAGCGGGGGTGGCTGGATTTCATCCGCGAGTTCTTCCGCGGCGACGGCAACCACCGCAAGGGCCTCGAAGCGATGGCGCGCGACGAGGAGAAGAACATCGACTACCCGGTGGTGGACATTGGCACCGACCCCGAAACGGGCCGCGCTGTCCGGGTCCGCATCGGGAAGTTCGGCCCGTTCCTGCAGGCGGGCGACGGCGGGGCGGGCAACACGGCCTCGCTCCCCGACGACCTCGCCCCGGCCGACCTCACCGTCGAGAAGGCGATGGCGCTCATCCGCGCCAAGGCCGTGGGGCCGCGCGACCTCGGCGTCGATCCCGCGACCGGGCAGACCGTCTACCTCGCCACCGGCCGGTTCGGGCCCTATGTGCAACTGGGCGACACCCCCGAGAAGCCGCCGAAGGGCGTGAAGGCGGCGAAGCCGAGGCGGGCGTCGCTCTCTCGCGGCGTGGCCGAAGCCGACGTGGACCTGCCTCTGGCGCTTCGGCTGCTCAGCCTGCCGCGGGTGCTCGGGGCACATCCTGGTGACGCGCAGGAGGTGGTCGCGAGCGTGGGGCGTTTCGGGCCGTACGTGAAGCACGGCGACGAGTTCCGCTCGCTCGAGCCGGCCGACGATGTGTACACGGTGAGCCTCGAGCGGGCGCTGGCGCTGCTCGCCGCGCCCAAGCAGGCACGGCGCCGCCAGTCGGCAGCCCGGACGGTGCTTCGCGAACTGGGCGTGCGCGAGGACACGGGCGCCGCGGTCAAACTGATAGACGGGCGCTACGGCCCCTACGTGTCGGACGGCAAGACGAACGCGTCGCTGGCGAAGGGAGCCGACCCGGCGACCATCGGTTTGCGCGAGGCGATCGAGCTGATCGAGGCGCGCGCGGCTGCGGGGCCGACGAAGAAGGCGGCCCGGCGCGGTGCGGCGGGCGGGAGCCGCAGGCGAAAGCCGTCCGCCGGAGTGTCGTAGCCGCATGATCCACGTCCTCGGCGGCGGCCTGGCGGGTGTGGAGGCCGCGTGGCAGGCGGCCTCGCGCGGCCAGACGGTCGTGATTCACGAGATGCGGCCGGGGCGGCCGACCGACGTCCACCGGACCGGGAACCTCGCCGAGCTCGTCTGCAGCAACTCGCTTCGAAGCGACAAACTCGACAACGCGGTGGGTCTCCTCAAGGAGGAGATGCGGCGGCTCGGCTCGCTCGTGATGCGGGTGGCCGACGGGGTGCGGGTGCCTGCGGGCGCCGCGCTGGCCGTGGACCGCGAGCGGTTCGCCGAGGTGGTCACCTCCGAGGTCGAAGCCAACCCGCTCATCACCGTGGTGCGGGAGGAAGTGACGGACGTGCCCGACCCCGCGTCGGCGGGCGGCCCCGTGATTGTGGCCACCGGCCCCCTGACGTCGGCGGCGCTGTCGGCGAGCGTCGCGGCACTCGTCGGACACCGCCAGCTCTCGTTCTACGACGCCGTCAGCCCCATCGTTCTGGCCGACACGATCGATCGATCGCGAGTCTTCCGCGCGTCGCGCTGGGGCCGGAGTATCGGGGTCGGATTCGAGTCGGAGGCGCCGGTGCGGCCGGATGGCGGCGCCGAACCGGCGGGCGACTATCTGAACTGTCCGTTCACGCGCGAGGAGTACGAGGCGTTCTACCAGGCGCTCGTCACCGCCGAGCGGGCCGTGGTGCACGACTTCGAGAAGGCGACGTTCTTCGAAGGGTGCCTGCCGATCGAGGTGATGGCCGACCGCGGCGCGGACACGTTGCGCTTCGGCCCGATGAAGCCCGTGGGCCTGACCGACCCGCGGACGGGCCGACGCGCGTATGCGGTTGCGCAACTGCGCCAGGACAACCTGGCGGCCGACCACTTCAGCCTCGTGGGGTTCCAGACGCAGCTCACCTACGGCGAGCAGGCTCGCGTCTTGCGGATGATCCCGGGCCTGGAACGGGCAGAGTTCGCGCGGTTCGGCCTGGTGCATCGCAACACCTACATCAACGGGCCGCTGGTGCTCTCGGAGACCTGGCAGGTGCGGTCGCGTCCGGGCCTGTTCTTTGCGGGGCAGGTGTCGGGCGTCGAGGGCTACGTGGAATCGGCGGCGTCCGGGCTGCTCGCGGGGATCAACGCGGCCGAGGTGGCGGCGGGGCGGACGCCGTCGGCGCCGCCGCGCACGACGGCCATCGGCGCGCTGGCCTACTACGCGTCGCATGCGGATGCGGGGCATTACCAGCCGAGCAACATCACGTTCGGGATCATGTCGCCGCTCGAGCCGATGGACGCGCGGCTGCGCCGGGATCGCAAGGCGCGCAACGAAGCGATTTCGGCGAGGGCGTTGCGGGACCTCGACAGCTGGCAGCTGGCAGCTGGCAGCTGACAGCGCACCCCTCCCCCCTGGTGTATCCTTCCTGACGTCGATCTTCATGGTCCGGACGAGGCCGATATGCGACGGCTCCCTCCACGCTGGCTCAGCGCCGCCTTCCTGAGCCTGGGTCTTGCGGTGCTGGCGTCGCACGTGCCGATCGCGCAGCAGGCGGGATCGATCAAGCCGCCGGTCGGGCCGACGGGGACGATTGCCGGCCGCGTCGTCAAGGCGGCGATAGGCGGACCCGCCGCCGGCTTGGACGTCGTGTTCCAGAACGACGTCGGCCGGAAGGTCGCCACCGCCACGACCGATGCGAACGGGCGCTACGCCAGCCCGGCGCTGCCGATCGGCGACTACTACGTTCGAACAGCCAGCCTCAACCCGCTCGGCCTGGTTCCGCAGTTCTTCGACAAGATTCCCGCCGGCGACCGGACCTTGCTGCAGTCGTGGGACGAAATGAAGCCGTGCACCGCCGTCACCGTGACGGCGAACCACGTGACGGGCGGCATCGACTTCGCCCTGGAACGCGGCGGCGCGATTACCGGCACCGTGCGCAACGCGGTCACTGGTGAGCGCGTCGCGAAGGCCAAGATCACCGCGGGCCGGACGGCTCCAGGGGTCGAGACGGTCACCGACGCGGATGGCGTCTACAGCGTCACCGGGCTGCCCTCCGGGACGTACCAGGTGATGGCCGAGTCGCCCGGGGCGGGGCTCCTTCCTG
>Ga0315286_10003721_pt1 | contig 14495 bp, 30 predicted proteins | sample YL17G10_0_MG_FD_205038 | JGI IMG/M metagenome (GOLD analysis project Ga0315286, IMG submission 205038) | Sediment microbial communities from Yellowstone Lake, YNP, Wyoming, USA - YL17G10_0 | ecosystem: Environmental > Aquatic > Freshwater > Lake > Sediment | place: USA: Wyoming | collected...
CCTTCGCTTCGTCGCGGAAGGCCGCACGGTCCGCGTCGGTGAGTTGCCGCCAGAGCACGTCAAGCAACGACCGGAGGTCATCCGCCGCAGCCTCATCGGTGTCGTCTGCATCGACTGCAATCTGTGCGAGGATGCGGTACGCGGTCAGTCGTGTGGTGGTCGCCTCCCGCAGCAGTTGCGCCCGTGCCTCGTCGCGCTCCTCTTGGTACTGCACACGAGTCTTGGCGGCTTGCATGACCTGGGCACGCGCCTCGTCGCGCTCTCGCTCGGCGGTGACACGCCTGGTGATTGCCTCGTGCTCTGCGCGGCGGTGGTACTCCCGTTCCTCGCGTGCCTCGTCGCGCTCCTGCTGCGCCACGTCTCGCTTGCCCTCTGCCTCGTCTCGGTCGGCACGGGCATCGTCGCGCTCGCGCTCTGCCTTCTCGGCCCGAGCGACGGCCACCATCATCCCCGCGTTCAGCCCCTGACCGGCGAGAGCAGGTGAAGCGGCGAGTGCCTCGTCCGAGTACCTCTGCGCGAGGGCATCGATCTCGTCCCTCTCCCTCGTGAGGCGCTCTACCTCGGCTCGGGATGCGGTGATGTCGCGTTCGGCCTTGTCAGCGCGCACAGTCTCAGCAGCGGCAAGGTCACACCAACGGACCCCCTCGGCCTCCAGGGCTCGGATAGCCTCTAGGCCGCGTCGAAGGCTCTCGTCGTTGGCTTCCCCGGACACCATGCCCAGCTTCGCTTCAATCTCGCGGCGCATCGCATAGCGGACTGTCAGCGCCGATTGGGCTGCGTCACGTTCCTCCGCATATCTACGGGCTCGACCTTCGACTTCGGTCAACGTCTTCCGGGTCGCTTCAAGTTCAGCACGAAGGGTCTCCTCTGCACTGATCACGGGCAACACTTCCACTTCGTCAGCGAGGAACAGGAAGGTCGCCTCAATGTCCTCGAACACGAAGGAGATACCGTGGTAGCCCAACGATCCGTGCGACACGATCAGACCTTCGATGCCAGCCGGGTATGTGCGCTGGTCATCGCCAGGGAAGCCCTTCAGGTGCCTCACACGAGTGCCGATCGGCAGCATCTGTTCGCGGATGGTCATCGTGACCTCTTACGCCCTTCTGGCGGCGGCTTCCTGGGTCGGTGGTAGCCGTCTGGTCCCCCAATCTTCGGAAGGTCCAAGAGGAGCCTACAGGAGACGCCCTTCGGGGCTCCGCACTCGGGGCAGCGTCTCCCCAGGAAAGACTTCGGGGGAGTGGTCACGGCTTCATACCCGTCGCTTCCTCGAAGCTCTTGACTCTATGGCAGGCGTGGCAGAGGGTGTCTCCCGGCTCTAGTTCGAGGGGGTGGTCGGGGCCGGGTCGCTTCACGACCTTTCGCCACTCCAAATCTTGGGCACACCGGGTCTGGACGTTCATGTCCCCTAGGGCTGTTGCCCAGTGCCAGACGTGCCCGGTGTCTCGTGCCGCTACGTTCTCTACCGGTCGCTTCTCGGTCATGCCCTAGGTTACGCTCAAGCCGGGGTGGTCGGGCGTAAGGTTGGGACCATGACCACCCCTCCCGATTGGACCGACGAACATCTGCTCGGCTACGTCGAGCTTCACTCGCAGACCGAGCGGGCGCTCTTCCATGTGGGCCACCTCAACCGGCTGCTGGAGTTGGCTGGGAACCCCGGTTCGGGCGGGGGCTCCCGTGCAGCAGCTTCAGTCTTGGGACCAGTGCGTAAGGTCGTGTGGCCGCTCTCTACCTCGAAGAAAGAAGGCAATCTTGAGCGATCTGGTCAACCACCCGTCCCACTACAATCAAGGCGGTCCACTTCTCGCGGACGGCACTTCGACGTATGAATGTATCAAGATTGTCGAAGATTGGGGGCTCGGCTTCTGCATGGGCAACGCCCTCAAGTACCTCCTGCGGGCACCCCACAAGGGCACCGAGAAGCAAGACCTCGCCAAGGCCCGCTGGTACTTGGCCCGCAACTCTGACCACCGGCAGAACGTCCGTGCTGCGGTCGTCCCAGTTCCCGCAGGCCCCGCCCCAAGGATGACGACGTGGCACCTGGAGTCCGGGTCACCCCGCAAATTCGAGGTCGAGGCCGTGTGCTCGGCGTGGGGGCTACCTGAGTCGCTCAGTCAGGTCGTTCTCCACATCAGGCAGGGTGACGGCAAGCAAGCCCTTGCTGCCCTCGACCTACATCTCGCTAGCAACCCGTGAGCAAGCTTGTTTCCGGAGGTTCCGTATGGCTCGTGTGATCAAGCAGGGTAAGCCGGTGGTTGAGGTCGCGGTCATCAAGCACGACTGCGGCTCGACCGTCGAGTTCGAGAGGTCTGACATCAGGAACGACCAGCGGGACGGCAACTACGTCGTGTGCCCGGCGTGCAAGGGAACCCCGTGGATTGGGGTAAGCACGCTCAAGTGGAAGAAGCGAAAGTGATCCTTCGTCTCGGACTGATCTTGCTCTTCGGCGTCGTGATACTCGTGTTCGTGGGGTCGATGCTGCGCCTTCCGGAGGAGGGGGGAGACCAAGCGAACATCGACGCCGACAACCGCTGCCTCGCTGCGTGTGCGGCGGCAGGGAGCCCTAGCCTCAATGCCTTCTACGACCCACGCCATGCCCAGTGCTTCTGTCAGGCTCCTGAGGCCACTGACGACGCCCACGGCTACTACCTGCTGGGGCCGCTTCATGACTGATGCAACTCAGGGCGTTGCCGGTCCCATGACTGAGCATGACCACTGATCACACACACGACTGGAAGCCCATGCCGATGGAGATGGGCCGCTTCACTTGCGACTGCGGGGCGACCGGCTACCGCAAGGAGTTCGGTCCGTTCAAGGGGCTCATCGTGCCCCACAAGCAAGTGAAGAAGATCAAGGGACCGATCACGCACATCGGGGACATGAATATGGGCGAGGGCACCGCACGGCGGGGCAAGCGCGGACCCGGCGGTTGGTGAAAAGCGTAAGGTTTGTGTGACACGCGCCGAACAGATTGAGAAGGCCGCTCGCAAGATCCGAGGTGGCCCTGAGGGGTGTCTCACCCAGCCCAACTGCGGGGCGTGTGCCGCCCGTCAGATCCAGTAGGATACGCGACCATGAACTGCGGAAAAGTCATCGCTGATCGCCGCCGCTGGAACCTCTACTGCCGTCAGCCGATCGGGCACGACGGGCCTTGCGACAAGCCCGAGATTCGATCGGGGAGGCCGGGACAAGGGCGCGCTGTCGAGGTGCCCTACTACGACTCTGAGGACATGCGGCGTCCCGAACTGAAAGACCAAGAGACATGAGTGTGTTTGACCTCCCCGATGACAACGACCTGAACGAGGACGACTCGGACGACGATGACGACGACGACTATCCTGGTGCGCTCTGGGGTAGTGACACGCCCAGCGGCGTCATTGAGGCATTGGGGAACTACGACCTCACGGGCCTCAACACGACTCAGATCCTCTTCGAGATGGGTGACATCAAGGAGGGCTTCCTCCTCGTGCGGTTCTGCGAGGAAGAGCGACATGTTCATGCGGTGCTTGATCGATCGGCACCGATGGCCCAATGCTCCGTGGCGGCTGTGATCGCCTACTCCATCGCCCTGTCTCTCGACCGGATAGAGTGGCGGACGCGAACTATCAGTCCTGCTGACGCTATCAAGACATGGGAGGACGTGCTCTCGATCATCAATATGGTCCACCCATCGCTCGCAGAGTTCCTTGAACAGGGCGTGACCAATGGCGCGCTAGGCTCGCCCGTTGAGTGGTGCCGGAACTTCTCCGGCCACAACCACAACACCCCGAAAAAGGACATCTCAGGTGTCAACTGAAGGCATCGAGACCCATAATTGGGTGACCAAATTTGATCGGGCTTCGTGAAAAGGGGTAAGCTCTGCACGTTTCCTTGGTGCAGACATGTCACTCGCCGCAACAGAAGCTCGTCAGAAGGCCGAGGAACGGTCCGCTCAGCGGGCTGCGTACCGCGCCAAGCTCAAGAAGGACGCCAAGACGAAGGCCGAGGCAGTCGAGCGTGCGCTTCGCACCCACAAGGCCAAGCCGTCCCCCCTGTCTGGCAGCCTGATCGAGAAGCTCGCGCCCCGGCTCCTGGACAGCCCTGAATACGCTTCGGCGGTCGGGGAGTTCCACAACCACCGCCACCGCTGGCTCCGCACCCTCGAAGATTGGGAGCCCCGTGGCAAGGGTCGGGAGACGCTCTTTCGGTCGCTGGCTGAGCACCTGTTTGCCAAGTTCAAGACGCCCCCCTTCGTGTGGTCGGTGTTTTTCGAGCGTGACACTGGGCTCCGCAAGCGCCTCTCGGATGTGGTGATGAGCGTCGCGGGTGGTGCGTCCTTCTACGAGGAGGTCAAGACCGGTGGACTGCCGGTACCTCTGACTCGGAAGATGTGCCACGAGGTGTTGACCTCGTCGTCGGAGGTCACGTTCCTTCAGGCTGTGCGTCGAGTTCAGGTCCGCACCTGTGGCGGCGACGAGCGCCTGTGGCGGGCATGGTTGGGTACGTCGGTGGGAAGGCAGATCGAGTCCGAGAAGAGTGAGATCTTCTGGGCGTCGGTCATGGAGTTCCTCGCCCGGAACCCGATGCTCGACCGAGCCCAGGTCGGTCCCATCGTGGACTTCATCCGATACCGCCGGGGCGTCGATCCGACCTTCTCGATGAAGGGGCGGTCGGCCAACGCCCTGTTGGAGTCGATGGCCGAGTGGCACGGGGAGCTTCAGGCTGCGAAGGGCAAGGTCGGCCACGTCTTCGATCCCTCTGGTTTCTCGCCGGGGGAGTTCGACTACTCTCGGGAAGGGCCGAAGGGCCGTCTCGTTGAGATCTGGCGCATCAAGGAGATCCTCACGGGTATCGACCTTGCCCGCGAAGGCCGCAACAACAAGCACTGCGTCTACTCGTACTCTCGCTCAATCGAGAGCAAGCAGACCTCAATCTGGAGCATGACCCGCGAGGACAACTCTGGGAACTGGCACGCCCTCACCATCGAAGTCCGCAACGCCTCGAAGATGATCGTGCAGGCTCGCGGCATGATGAACCGGCAAGCCCTTGGTCCCGAAGCCAACGTGCTCTCTCAGTGGGCCGCTCAGAACGGGCTCACCGTTCACATTGGCTCCGGCTGGTAGGCGTAACCCAGACATGGGCAAACACGGGATCTTCGTCAGTCACAGGACGGTGCTCATTCAAGAAGCGGTTGAAAACCTCGTGGAGGCGGCGTCTGCCTTGCGGGAGCCGACAACGAAGGGGTTGGGCACCGCGCTCATGTACATAGCTATGGCCCTGACGAAGATCGTCCGTATCGACGCGGATGAGGCAGGCAGGAAGTTCGCCGTCGAGGTCATTCGCCGGGTCAGCAGGGAGACATGAAGCACGCACGACCCCGCTGTGTTGGCTGCCAAGAGCCCAATGACACCCTCATACGGGTCGTCGGGCTCGGGGGCGTTTGCCCCTTGTGTCACGAGGTACTGCCTCTTGTGTGGGAGATTGAGATCGCTCGCACGCAAGCAGCAATCGAGGCGGTCAACACATTCCTCGCCACGTTTCAATCCGATACAGACCCTCAGGTGTGACGGTCCCGATACTCATCATGAGCGCAGACGACGGCACCTCCCTGTGGCGGGAGATGACGGGCGACGTGCAGCCGTGCCGGTGGTGCAAGACGGGTACTTGGTGGTTCTGGTACAGACGCACCGAACCGAGCCCGGTCCTGGTGCCTATTGGGTTCTTCTGCGCGTCGCTCTGTGCGTCGCGCCACCAGAAGAGGCCCCTACGAGCGTAAGGGTTGCGTGACACGCCCAATCGAAACATCCCCCTCCGGCAAGTACACCCTCTCAATCTCCGACGTGGCGACCGAGCCCGGCTACTTTGGTCACACCAAGGGTGAGGTGAAGCTAGCTTCCGGCGAGCTACTCGCCACGGTCAACCGAAACTACTGCTCGTTCCCGTTCTTGTGGATCGAGGATCACCCGAACGGGCACGACTACATCATTGCGGGCGAGGACTACCAGGGGCAGACGGTCATCGAGTTGGACACCGGGAAGCGCGTGGACTTCCTCCCCGAGGACGCAAAGGAGGGCTTCGGCTTCTGCATGGCAGTGCCGACCTTCAATCGCGAGGCTCAGGTGCTCGTGATCGATGGCTGCATCTGGGCTGCACCCTACGAGAACCGGTTCTACGACTTCTCGGACCCGATGAACGGGTGGCCGCAGATCGAAATCAAGGACGGCTACGCGGAGGCAAGTGCTTCGCCCCCTCTGTTCAGACCCGATGGTCTGATCGTGTGTTCCGAGACACGCAGGGTCGGGAAGCACAAGGTCTCTTGGCACACCGAGCACGCCTCTGGGGACTTGCCTGGCGTCTACGCCACTGAGGGTGAGGCTGAGGCTGCGGGTGCCGCGTGGAAGCAGGAGATGGTCGCAGCGGACGACTACCCTGCTGAGGCTGAAGCCGAGTACTCCTACGAGGTCAACGAGATTGAGTCGGGGGAGACGTTCGAGGTGATCGCCACCACGACATACCGGCGGGAGGGGCTCACGCTCGTCCAGGTGGCCTCCTGGGTCGATCCTGAGGAGCAAGTCCGACGGGACGAGCAGAAGGTCCGCCAGACCGCCTACGACGCCGCCTGGACCGAGTACAAGGCAACCGACCCGCTCTACCTCCGGGTCAAGGAACACGTCGCCACGGGCGTCCTGCACCGAGAGGACACCTATATGGGCGTCGGCCAGTGCTACGAGGGGTGGTGCCCTCACTTCAAGGGGGAGGACGGGCGGATCACCCTCCATCTTGTCGAGAAGGTTGCCCTGCCGGGTGGGGGCACCCTCTCCGTGGATCTGGAGTGGGGTCGGACGGTCGCGCCCGTGAAGCTCGTCATCTTCAAGGATGGCAAACAGGACGCGGTCCTCTGGTTTGAGCACGCAGTCGAGGGCATCAACAAGGCTGTCGAGCACACCCTGAATCTGTTGGTGCCCTGACCCTCTACTCGGTCGGCCAGATCAGCACGGTCTGCACGGGTGGCATGTAGCCGTCGAACTCACCCACGTCGGAGTTCGGGAAGATTGCGCGGAGCGACACGCCCGTGACCCTCAGGGTCGCAGTGCCGCACGGGGACACCGCGTAGGTGGTCCCAATCTCCGGGCATGAGCCGAGACGACGGCGGGCGTAGGCGCTCGCCCCCTTGACGGTCTTGAACGAGCGGGACTCGCTGAAGTGGTCGCACGTCCGGTAGCTGGTCTTGATCAGCATGGTGTTTTCCTTGTGTTTGGAGCGGGTGTCATCGACAGGTCGGTCTTGCGACCGGGACCTTGTGGATCTCCTCCCAATGCAACCGCCCGCACATCCAACCCGACTTCCCGATGAAGGCGCAGTTGGGCGTGAAGTCCGTCGAGGACGGCACCCACTCGTGGGGTTCCTCGCACTCCTCGATCTCTGGCTCGTGTTGGGTGGCCATCTTGTCCTCACCCACGAAACGAGTGTAGGTGCAGCTTTTACATGATTCGTTGACTCAATCGTGAAAAGAGCCCCTCCTCGTTCGTTTCAAGAGCGAGGAGATACCTGGATGGCCCAACTCAGTCCCAAGACCTACCCGTCCTTCCCCGCGTTCGACTGGAAGGACATCGACGGCTCGATCGCCCGCAGTCGTGCCTTCTGGAAGGGTGTCGATGCCGCTGAGGCGGCTCTCCCGGAGGGGGAGATCGTGGGAGTCCACGTCTCGTTCTCGGTGGCGGACGGCTCCGCCGACTACATCGTCGTGAAGGAGAGCCCCCTGACGCTCTCCCACGTCCCGTCCGGGGACGCCTACCGCGCCCACCCCGCCATGATCCGAGGTCTCCGCAAGGAGGACATCCTCGCGATGAAGAGGTTCAAGAAGCTCTTTGCCCCCAAGAGGGCGGCATGACTGTGGGAAACCTTGGACCCGTGATGCGGTACACGTTCAAGACCGCTTGGGAAGCCATCGCTGGGGCGAGTGGAGAGGCGCACGAGGTGGCCTACCTCAACTGGGTCCAGGGACTCGATGCAGGTGAGTACTCGACCTATGTTGCGCGTATCGCCAACGGAGCCGAGATCACCCGGCACCTCTACCAGAAGCGCGAGTGGTTCACCGTCCGCTTGGTGAAGGCGTAAGGGACGATCATGGACCCCACCAACGAAGACCTCTTACGCGACCTCACGAAAGCCTCCGACGAACTACAGGTCGCTCGGAAGGATGAACAGGTCGCTCGTGAACGGCGGGACCGTGAGTGCGGTCGTGGACCCGACGAGGGCTGGGGGGAGCACGATGCTCCTGAGCCCTGGCTCTCGTGGCGTCGGTACGCCGCGATCTTGAAGGTCGTCCACACGGGCTACCAACTCGCAATCCAGAACTGCATCGAGCGAGGGAAGACGCTGTGAGGAACTGCGGCGACTGCGGGGCGAAGCCCGGCGAGCACCACATGGGCGGCTGCGATGTCGAGCGGTGTCCCCGCTGCGGTGGGCAGGCCATGAGTTGCCCGTGTATCTACGAGGTCAACGGCATCAGCTACCTCACGCTGAAAGAGACCCACCCCGAGATCTACGCCAGTGGCCCCACGAAGGACATGGAAGCCAAGTGGGACGCTGAGTGGGGCGCACGTCGAATGCCGTGGACCGGCGAGTGGCCCGGCATCGCTGAGTGCCGGGAGTACGGCTTCTGGGCCGTATTCGGTCCCGACCTCATTCCCCCACAATGGGGGTGGGTGCCGGTCCCTGTCGGAACGCCTGAGGCGACCGAAGACCTCAACAGACTCAATCGGGAGTGTCGGTGGGACGCGGATGTGCAGAGATGGGTGAAACACAAGTGAGCCCCTACCGCGACCACCACCATCGGTACGTCATACAGACGCACAAACCTCCTCCGTTCTGTCAGCCGGTCGTTCATTGCGAGTGTGGCCACTTCCCACCGCCACCGTTCTGGATTCGTGTGGTTCTCTGGGTCTGTGGGATACCTGTCAACGAAGAGTGAGACACCGAGTGACGACACCAGAGCATGATGCCCGAGCCGATCAGCCAGAGCCGGGGACACCAGAGGCAATGGCCCCTGTTTGGGATCTGGTCCGCATCGTGGAACGCGAGTGCGGCAACAGGGAGGGGGCGATCCACTCCTCGATCGAGACAATGGTAGTGGCGACAATCGCGCCGCTGCGAGAACGCGCCGAGAAGGCCGAGAAGGAGCGTGACGCTCTGGGGGAGACGCTGACCAAGTTGGAGGAGTTCCTCCAGCCCTTCAAGGCCACCAACGCGCACACGACGCCCCGGTGGAAGAGCCTCCCAGAGCGCCTTTCTGTCCAGGACATGGCGACGTGGGCCGTAGAGCAGGCAACCCTGCTGCTTCGCAACGAGCTACAGCATGGCCCGCCTGACAAGCGGAACCGCATGACCGTCTCAATCTCGTGGGCAGACGAAGATTGGAATCTGACGCTTGCGATCGGCAACTACGAGCACGCCGTTGAGAAGGCCCGCGACGAAGCCCGTCTCGCGGTAGAGCGTCTGCACAAGGAACTCGCGGTCGTGGAGGCTGAACGAGATGAGCTTCGAGCGACCCTCGCGGCCAACCCGAAGGCGTAATGGGTCCATGGGAGACACGACTGGCATCGCCTGGACCGCGAAGACTTGGAACCCCTGGCAGGGTTGTCAGAAGGTCAGTCCGGGCTGCGAAAACTGCTACATGTTTCGCGACAAGGCACGCTTCGGACAGAAACCCGAGGTCGTCGTCCGGTCGGCAACGAAGACGTTCAATCGCCCGCTCCGGTGGCAGCGTGAGGCTGCGGCGGGTGGCACTGAGCGCATGGTGTTCCTCGCGTCGTGGACCGATTTCTTCATTGCGGAGGCCGACGAGTGGCGGGACGATGCGTGGAAGATCATCAAGCAGTGCCCAGACTTGATCTTTCAGATCTTGACCAAGCGGCATGGTCGGATCGCCTCGCACCTCCCAGCAGATTGGGGTGACGGCTACCCCAACGTCTGGCTCGGAGTGAGCGCCGAGGACGCCTTCTGGTGGGACAAGCGAGTCAGCGTCCTGCGTGAAGTACCTGCACGGGTGAAGTTCGTCTCCTACGAGCCTGCTGTTGGCTCGCTTGAGCACCCGAGTATCAAGTGCTCTGCGGTCGGGATCGACTGGGTGATCATCGGTGGTGAGAGCGCACCGGGTCGGGAGTTCGACCTGAAGTGGGCCAGTGAAGCAATCTCGATCTGCCGTCGGGACGGGGCCGCCCCGTTCGTGAAGCAGTTGGGGTCGTTCCCCATGCAGGACGGTGTGTCCTTCCCCGTGAAGGACGACGCAGGCGGCGACACGGAAGAGTGGCCCGAGTCTCTTCGAGTTCGCGAGTTCCCCAAGCCGAGGATCACATGAGCCTGAACCCCATCGAGATTCTCTACGCCTACGCTGTCTGCCTTCGAGAGGGCGCTGCACCTCTCACGGATGCGATGCTGGCCGAGGTCGAGAAGGCCAGAGCCGAGGCACACGCCACAGAGCGCCAGCTTGAGGGGGCGATGTCCGGCCTGGAGGACGTGCGGCAGATCTCCAATAAGCACCGCATCAAGTCCGAGGACTTGCAGGTTGCACTTGCTGGGCTGAGGGACGCAGCAAAGTGGGCCTGCATCGAGGCCACAGACGCCATCGGCTTGGGGTGTCAGGCGGAGGGTCGAGGGGAATTCCGGGCTGTCCTGGCAGGTATGCCGGACAGTGCTGCCTATGGGGCACAGCTACTCGCAGAGGCTGAGGAGCGAGGGGCGCGGTGGGCGATCGAGTACGCAGACGACGACATCCACAACGCGGGCCTCGAAATCGAAATCTGCCACGCAGCACGAGAGCGAGGTGAGCGATGAGCGACGATCACGATATCGACGGGGCCTGTTACTCGCTGCGGCCCGAATGGAGGCGTCACGTTCCGGCGCTGCTCTGCTCGTGTGGCAAGGGCTTCTATGGCGAGACGTGGGCCGAGGCTGGCGAGGAGTACGACGAGCACCTCGACACGGCCCGCATCGCGAAGGAGCGAGGTGTAAAGTGAAACTCGACCAGGCCCTGACCGACAGAGAGAGCGAACTGGCGACCGAGGTGGTCCGCCTCACGGCCGAGGTCGAGCGCCTCACGAGGGAGCGAGACGATGCGCGGGTTCTCGCGCAGGACTTGATCGCTGGCGTCTGTCGCCTTCACGACGCCGACCCCCGCTACGACCACGGGTGCGAGGCGTGCGATGGCAAGGTGCATCGCGAGAACGTGGCGCACGAGCGGGACGCCGCCCTCGTCACACTGGCGACGCTACGGGCCGAGCACGCCCGCTACATGTGCGCCGACACGGCCGCCGAGACATTTCTGGACGAGTGTGCCGCTCTCCTCGCAGCCGAGCCCGCTGCTACCGGTGCGAAGGTGATTGCGGAGGCAGAGGAGCGCGGCGCAGATTGGGGGATCAAGGCCGTCGCTGCGGTGGTCGATCCGATCCTTGGATTTCATCAAGTTCGCAGTGGGACGCTCATCCCAGGGCTCCCCGTCGTGGCTGCCGAAGTCTGTCGTGCTGCCCGAGAACGTGGAGACAAGTGAAGTACAAGCTCCCACCTGTCGATGAGAAGGCGTTTGCCCTCGCTCTGGAGGCGTACCGGGCTGCTGTCCAATACGCCCGTCAGAACGATCTGAAGTGGGAGCCGCGTCTGGAAGAGGTCCGCAAGTCGGACGAGTTCTCGCGACTGCACTGTCGGTGGGAAACCGAGACCTACGTCGCTGAGCAACTTGGCAGGTTCGCAGGGGAGCTTCTGCGATTCGCTGCAACCCGCTCGCGACCATTCCCCGAGGTGGTGTATGGCTCGAACCTCGAAGGACACTGTGGTGCTGAGGCCAAGAAGGTCTTGGTGAAGGTCCGTGCGGCCTACGAGGCTGTCAATCGAACGAAGATTGACTCCCGCTGAGCCAATGGGTCCATATCGAGAGAACGCCCTGGTACGCAGGAAGCCTTCTTCTTGGGAGAGGTTCACCGCCTCCCTCAAGGAGACATGGACCAGCTTCATGGAGCAGTGGTGTCGAGATCGCAGGGGCCACTCCTGGATCGTGTCCCGCTACTGGGACTTCCGTAGGGATTGGCCCGAGGTTTACGTTCAGATCCCCCATGAGCTAGGGCAGGACGCCACCTGTCAGAAGTGCGGGAGGCAGCTTCTGACGTTCTCTCGAACCAGAGAGACGCTTCAGCGAATGCGCTTCATCAAAGCGAACGCTCCGTTCGACTTGGACCGCCACGCTGGCATCGTCTTGCGGCGTGAGATTGAGCCTCTACTACGAGAGGTATGTCTCCCCAAGGACAGTTCGACCTACCCGCGTCGGGAGTACAATGGGCGACCTGAGGTCCAGGAGTACGACCCCAAGAACCCGTTCCTCATGCTCGATCTTGATCAGGCAGATTGCGACCAGGAGTTCGAGGTAGACCTATGAAGTGCAAGTACTGTCAGCGGGAACGAACGTGCTCTGCTCGCTCGCATGAGGAGAACCCGTTCTGCAACAAGTGCCTGCATGAGCGGGTCGAGAAGGCGGCTGCTGAACGCGGACCCGTCGAGGTGGTGGAGCTTGAGGACGGGTACGTTCTCGTGCGGTCAATCCAAGATGGACACCCAGGCGACAACAGTGCGAGACGTGTGCGACCTGAAGAGGAAGCTGCGCTCCATCAAGCTCGTGTGACTGCGATGGTCGAGGAGATCAAGCGATGACCTGGACCTTCCTCAACCCCGTGCATGACATCCTCTCGACGCACGTTCCACCAAGGACGGTCTGCGAGGAGTCCGTGGTGCCTGCCATCGAAGCTGCCTGGGAGGCTGCAAGAGAACCAGAGATGGTGCTCGCGAAGATGGAGCGTGTCCCTACAGACACCGCATGGCTCGACCTGGGTGGCATCGCCAACATCCATCGCAGGGTCTACACGCTCGACCCGATCGACGGCCTGATACTCACGGTCCCGGCGAAGGACGTGGGCGACTACCTCGACATCCTTGCTGCCCGTGCAGAGCGAGGGGTAGAGAAGATTGGGGAGGGCTCCTACTACACGCTGCCCTCAATGCACTTGGGGATCTTGCTCTCAATCGACCAGTGCATCCTGCTCACCCTGAAGCTCCGGGAGATCCTCGCAGAGGCTGACGCGATTGCGACGATCGAGAACGAAGCCTTCAACCAGGACATGGCGTCCACCAAGTTGGTTCATGCGCCCCTGCGGCCCGTCGGACAGATTGAGGAATCCTGACTCGCGTGTAGAGTACGTCACTCGGTACAGGGACCACCGAGGTTCACACACACGGTCCTAACACACGCAGGAGACAGCACATGGGCAACGCATCAGGCTACGAGATCCGCCACGCACTACTCACTCAAGCGAAGGACATGCTCTTCGAGGAGTGGCACGCCAAACGCGAAACTGAGGCGGCGGCTGCCAACTTCAAGAATCGCGAACAAGTCTACGCCCCGGCCCCGACCGTCGAAGAGGTCAAGAAGCTGGCCGAGAGCCTCTACGAGTTCGTGCAGAAGAAGTAGGTTCGAGCATCTGCTCGAACGAAGGCAGCGGGGTCTCGTGCCTCGCTGCCTTCTGTCTTTGGAGCAATAGAGATGCCAGGACCGAGGGTGATCCTCGTCCTGGCTTGCCCGCTTTCACAGGTCTTGTTGCCCGTTTTCGCTGGTGCTGCGACCCTTTGGTACCCAGGGGCACTGGGATTGATCTTAGAAGCCGAGGCGCTTGAGGTCGGCGTTCGCCGTGCGTCCGAGGACGTTGTTGCGGGCTGCGATCGGAATCGTCTTGCCCGTGGGGGTCTTGAAGACGGTGATGCCCGTCAGGACGACACCAGCCTCGCACGCCCGTGCAAGACGGGCAGCGACCTTCGCGTCCTTGAGGATCCACCCAGCGACGTAGGTGCCCTCGCTGAAGCCCTCCGGAACGTCCACTTCGACGTGGGTGTCACCCTGCGGGTCCGTGGAAACCGTGGCGTGTAGTTGAATCATCTTGGTCATCCTCATCCATGAAACGGGTGTGGTACTGGCTTTTACACGTTCTGGAGCACCGGTCGCAGATTCTCGACGGGCTCGTCCCAGCGGAACCCAGCACGGTGCGCCGGGTGGATCGTTCCGTCAGCAAGGAGTTGCGAGGCGTTGTCGCTCTCCCACGCAACGCACACCACGCTCCCGCCCGAAATCCGGCGGGGCTTTCCGACCACCACCACCGACCTGCTACCGTGTCCGATCGTGTACTTCGTCATTTTCGTCTCCCTCATCCTAGAAACGGACGGGGTGGGGACTTTTACATGATCCAGCGAACGAAAGATTGGAAGCCCTAATCGTGTAAAGGCCATCCCCCCAATCGTTTCAGGGGTAACAGGATTGAGGTCACATGGAACACGAAGGGTCATGGCTACGGCTGGAGATCGAGACGCTGCGGGCGCAGCGGGACCGACTGCGTGAGGCGATCAAGGCCGTCACGTCGAACGGCCCCAACGCCGACACGAACCTCGATGCGATGCACACGGCCCCGTGTGACGCTGCTCCG
>Ga0315286_10003722_pt1 | contig 14488 bp, 14 predicted proteins | sample YL17G10_0_MG_FD_205038 | JGI IMG/M metagenome (GOLD analysis project Ga0315286, IMG submission 205038) | Sediment microbial communities from Yellowstone Lake, YNP, Wyoming, USA - YL17G10_0 | ecosystem: Environmental > Aquatic > Freshwater > Lake > Sediment | place: USA: Wyoming | collected...
CCACCCTACGAGTGATTACCGTGTATATGCCGCAACCGCCGAAGTGGCGCGATGCGCGTACGCGAGGAGGGAAGCCATGAAGACATTTGCAGACTGCTCCTTGTGTGGCGGTCAGGTTGAAGAAGCACGCGTGACCTACGATTACCGCCGGCTCGGCCACCTCCTGGTCTTTGACAACGTGGCAGCCGGGGCCTGCCGCCAGTGCGGGGAAAAATACTTTTCCCCCGACGTTCTCAAGCGAATGGATGATGCCTACCACGACGTCTTCGATCGCAACAAACCACCCGAACGGATGCTTCAGGTCCCCGCCGTGACCCTCTAGGCGGACCTCGCCGAAGACCGGTGACCCGACCCGCAAACCAAGATCATGAGCACCGTCACCCACGACATCGTCGCCAAGCTCTGGAACCTCTGCAATGTCCTCAAGGACGACGGGGTCACCTACCACCAGTACGTCACCGAGCTGACCTACCTCTTGTTCCTCAAGATGGCGAATGAGACCGCCACCGAGGGGCAGATCCCGGCCGGCCACCGTTGGGGCGACCTCGAACGCATGGCGGCGCCCGAGCGGCTCGAAGCCTACAAGCTCACGCTGATCCACCTCGGCAGCCACGGCTCGACCCTAGTGAAGGAAATCTTCGGCAACGCCAGCTCCTTCATCAAGAAACCCGTCACCCTTTCCACACTGGTAACCGAGATCGACAAACTCGACTGGTACAACGCCCGGCAGGAGGGGCTTGGCGATCTCTACGAAGGCCTGCTGGAGAAGAACGCCAATGAGAAGAAGTCCGGTGCCGGTCAGTACTTCACGCCGCGGCCGCTGATCGACAGCATGGTCGCGGTGATGCAGCCTACGCTCGACGATGTGATTCAGGACCCGGCCGCAGGCACGGGCGGTTTTCTCATCTCCGCCAACCGGTGCATCCGTGAGCGCAGCAATCCCGACCGCTGGACCGAGGCACAGCAACGCAAATACCGTCGCAACACGTTCTACGGCATGGAGCACGTGCAGGACGCGCACCGGCTGGCGTTGATGAACCTGATGTTGCACGGACTCGACTCCGACCCGAACGCCGCCGGCATCCGCTACGGCGACACCCTCTCGCCCGAGGGCGAAGCGTTGCCCAAGGCGACGCTGATCCTCACCAACCCGCCCTTCGGCAGCAAGAAAGGTGGCGGTTTACCGAGCCGTACCGACTTCACCTTTCCGACCAGCAACAAGCAGTTCTGCTTTCTCCAGCACGTCTACCGGGGTATCAAACCCGGCGGCCGGGCCGCCATCGTGCTGCCCGACAACGTGCTGTTCGAGGGCAACGTCGGCAAGCAGATCCGCACCGACTTGATGGACAAGTGCAACCTGCACACGATCCTTCGCCTGCCCACCGGAATCTTCTACTCCCAAGGCGTGAAAACCAACGTGCTGTTCTTCACGCGCGGCGAGAAAGACAAGGGCAACACCAAGGAAGTCTGGGTCTACGACCTGCGCGCCAACACGCCGCAATTTGGCAAGCGCACCGCGCTCACGCGCGAGCACTTCGCCGAGTTCGAGACGGCATTCGGCAAAGACCCGCTCGGCGGGGCTAAGAGCCTCTCCAAGCGGAAGGACACGGGCGAGACTGGCCGCTTCCGTCGTTTCATGCGCGAGTGGATTGCCGACCGCAGCGACAGCCTCGACATCGCCTGGCTCAAGGATGAAAGCGAAGGCGGAACGGACGAGCTTCCGGAACCGGCCGCGCTTGCCCAGGGCGCGATGGAGGAGCTGGAAGGCGCGATGGAAGAGCTGCGCGGGATTCTGGAGGAACTGGGCGAGGAGGTCGAGGCGTGAGTGCAGCTTGGCCCCTAGTTCGTCTCGAAGAACTCGCCACAAAAGTTGGAAGCGGCGCCACACCCAAGGGCGGAGAGGCATCATACAAGGATGCGGGCGTCCCGCTCATTCGGTCGATGAACGTGGTCTTCTTCGGGTTCAAGCGCAAAGGCCTAGCCTACCTCGATGAGAAACAAGCTGCAGCCCTGCAGAACGTCGAAGTTCGTCCAAGCGACGTCCTACTCAATATCACTGGGGCCTCGATCGGCCGCGTAACCATTGCGCCACCCGAAATGAATGGGGCACGAGTCAACCAGCACGTGTGCATCATCCGCCCCGCGGACGGCCTCGAGGCTCGTTTCCTAAGAGCCTTCCTGTCGAGCCCGAAGATTCAGGCGGAGATTGGTTCTGAAAATTACGGGGTCACTCGGCAAGCGCTCACCAAGCAACAAATCCTTGACTTCGAGATTCCGCTCGCCCCTCTCAACGAGCAGAAACGCATCGCCGACAAGCTCGACGCGGCCCTCGCGCGGGTGGATGCCTGCCGCGAACGCCTCGACCGCGTGCCTGCCATCCTCAAGCGCTTTCGGCAGGCCGTCGTTGCCGTCGCGACCGCCGGTGACCTGACGGCGGATTGGCGCACGAATCAGTTAGGGGATGCCGTAACGAACGCGCCGGCTCGTGGATGGAAAGAGCAACCACTCGTAAACCTCTGCGATCGGGACCGGGTGATCACGTACGGTGTCATCAAGCTGGGGAAGGAAGTCCAAGACGGAGTCCCCTGTCTCAGGACCAGCAATGTGCGGTGGCTTCGAATCGACGCCGAAGGGATGAAGCGGATCTCTCCAAAACTGTCCTCGCAATACGCGCGTACAGTTCTTCAAGGGGGCGAAGTCCTAGTAAATGTCCGCGGTACACTCGGTGGCGTTGCTGTGGCCACGCCAGATATGTCCGGTTGGAACGTCTCCCGGGAAGTCGCCGTCGTTCCTGTCGACACCGCACAGGTTGACTCGGCGTATCTTGCGCTGTGGATCGGATCAGACACGAGTCAACGCTGGCTCAGTCGGGTCGAAAAAGGAGTCACGTATATCGGCATCAACATAGCGGACCTGCGCAACTTGCCGGTCGAGGTACCCTCGATGGATGAGCAGCAAGAGATCGTCCGGCGGGTCGAGTCTCTGTGCGCCTACGCCGACCGCCTCGAAGCCCGCTACACGGCGGCCCGAACCCAGGTCGACCGTCTGACGCCCGCGCTGCTCGGCAAGGCCTTCCGTGGTGAGCTGGTACCGCAGGACCCGAACGACGAACCCGTCTCGGTCCTGCTGGAGCGTATCCGTGCCCTGCGCGCGGTGTCGGAACAAGCAATCGGTCCCAAATGGCGCAAAGGCGGCGGCGGTCCCAAGGCATCGCCCAAAGCGGAGGTTCTCATGCTGAACCGCAAAGACATCCAACCCACTCATCTCACGACGATCCTGAAGGAACGCGGCTCGCTCACCGCCGAGGCGCTGTGGTCGGCGTCCCAGCTCGATATCGACGACTTCTACGACCAGCTCAAGGACGAGGAAGCCCTCGGCCTGCTGAAGGAGAAGCGCGGCGAGTCAGCGAGTGCGCCGCGACTGCTGGAGGCCGCATGAGGCTGGACCGCCTTAGCATCCCCAGCTACCGCAACCTGCGATCGTTCGAGATCGATTTCGACGAGGCGCAACCGACGACTGTGCTGCTCGGCCGTAACGGTACGGGCAAGTCGAACCTGATCGAGGCGATCGTCGAGATCTTCCGGGAGCTGGAGCTGGGCGGCACGCCGGCATTCGCGTACACGCTTGAGTACGTGTGCCGCGACCGCGCGATCAAGATCGACGCCGATCCCACGCGCCCGAGCAAGCGACTGGAGATCACCGTTGATGGGAAGCTGCTGACGCAGACCGCCTTTCAGCGCGATCTCAACACGTACTTGCCCAACTATGTCTTCGCCTACTACTCGGGCTGGAGCAGCCGCCTGGAGCGACACTTCGATCGGCCGACGCGCAAGCACTACGAGCGCATCCTGAAGAGCCCGGATCGCCAGCTGCCGCTGCGGCGGCTCTTCTTCTGTCGCAAGGAGTACAGCCAGCTCGTGCTGCTGGCATTCTTTCTCTCCAAGCCAGCGAGCGCGCGCGAGGTTCTGGAGAAGCATCTCCACATCAAGTGTTTCGAATCCGCGCTCTTCGTCCTGAAGACGCCGTGGTGGCGTGGCAGTGGCGCACCAAACAGGACGCAGCAGGCTGAAGGGGACCCGCGATTCTGGTACGCCCGCGGGGCCTTCAAGGGCTTCCTCGACCGGCTGTGGGGCCGCGCGCTCGCCCCAATTCGCAACACTGAGGCCGTCGATCGCGATGTGCGCCGACAGGGTGAGAGTACCGAGAGGCTGTACCTCTTCGTCAAGAACGAGGCGGAGCTGGCCGGACTCAAACAGAAGCACGAAGACTCCAAGACGCTCTTCGGCTACCTGGAGAGTCTCTTCCTCTGCGACCTGATCGACGAAGTGCGTGTCACCGTGGAGCGCACCGACGGCACGCGCGTGAAGTTCACGCAGATGAGCGAGGGCGAGCAGCAACTGCTGACCGTGCTCGGCTTGCTGCTGTTCACACAAAACGACGAGTCGCTCTACCTTCTTGACGAGCCTGACACCCACCTCAACCCGGTGTGGACCTACGACTTCCTCAAGCTCCTGCAGGACAACATCCGCCCCGAGAAGGGCCAACTCATCGTGGCGACCCACAACCCATTGATGATCGGCAGCCTGCACAAGAACCAGGTGCGCATCCTCGCCGAGCAGGACAACCGCATCGTCGCTTCAGAGCCCGAGTACGACCCGATGGGCATCGGCGTCGAGGGCCTGCTCAAGTCCGAGCTCTACGGGCTCCCGTCCACGCTGGCGCCCGAGATCCTCAAGAAGCTGGATCGGCACTACCTGCTACTTGGGAAGGAGGACAAGACGGACGCTGAGCAGGCTGAGCTGATGAGCCTCGCCGCCGAGCTGAACAATCTCGGCGTCGCGCGAACTCACCCCAACCCGTACTTCGAGCACTTCGCGAATGCGATGGCGCGGCGTGCGCCCGAACGGGACGTCTCCTTGTCGAAAAAGGACATCGACGACCAGACAAAGCTGGCAGATGAGGTGCTGGCGGAAGTACTGGCCGAGGAACGGGTCGAGGAACGGGCCAAGGAGGAAGGTGAGCCGGCGTGAGGCACATCCCGCTACGGGGGCAGAGGCCTGATCCTGCGTGGGTGGCGAGAGCCAACGCGCTCCTCGAGGAACTCAAGAGGGCTCCCGATACCGCCGCTCGCAACAAGATCATCGACGACGGCAGCGCGGTCTGGGGCGAACTGAAGCAGTGGCTGCTCGAGCTGTCGCACCAGAAGTGCTGGTTCTCGGAAGCAAAGGACTGCTTCAGTCATTGGGACGTCGAGCACTACCGCCCCAAGAAATCCGCGAGGGACGCGGACGGCACTTCACACGACGGGTATTGGTGGCTCGCGTTCGATTGGCAGAACTTCAGGATCTGCGGAAACGCCGGCAACCGCAAGAAGGGCACATTCTTCCCGCTACGATCCGGGTGCGCGCGAGTAGCGCCCCTCGGTGACGTAAGGCACGAAGATCCGCAACTGCTAGACCCAATCGATGAAGATGATCCCGCGCTGCTGTCCTTCAACGTCGAGGGCCGCGCCATGCCGGCCGCGCACATCAGGGATGAATGGGAGAAAGCGCGGGTCGAGTATTCGGTTGAGAGGTACAACCTCGACTTCCCGCCGCTGACGGACAAACGCAAGGCGGTCTGGGCCGAGTGTTGGAACCGCATCCAGGAGTATCTGAAGGAGCTGTCGACCTATCACGCGGACAAGACGAACGTGATCGCGCGGGACCGCTCCAAGCAAGCCCTCAAGAGTGTGCGAGAGATGATGCGAGAGGAAGGAGAGCTGTCGGCGGTAGCGCGGGCGTGTGTTCTCGGCACTGGGGATGCACGCGTAACGAGCCTGCTGCAATCGGCGTGAGGGCGCAGATCCTGAGGCCCCTGAAATAGTAGTTCGGTCACATCGCAATGTGCTCGATCTCGTCGAGGCTGACTTGGCCGGTGGTGCGGTCGTAGAGCTTGGTGGTGCGCGGCGACTGACGCGCCGCGATCCGCCTGCGGCCTGGAGCCCTTCGGCGGTCGCGGCTGCCTGCAACCCGAAGCCTTCGGCGAAGGCCCCACGAGCGAGGATGGGCGACCGGCGTCCGGTGACGAGCGATGTTACGTGCGCGGAGGGCGAGCTGCCCGCTTCAGCCGCCGCTCGGGGAACAGTCGTTGAAAGCTTTCCTCAACCGGGCCATTCAGGGCTCTCTCCGTGCAAGGTGGGCGGTACACGCACCGTCCGTTCTCGTCCAGCGTGATCTCCATCCAGCGCCAAAGGCCATGCTTTCACGTGGCTCACCCTAGCTTGCCGCGCCGGTTTCAGTTCTCCCAGTACACGTACTCGTCGTCCGGGCGCTCGGGAACGTCGAGGGGATGATCGATGTCGATCGCTCCCTCGATCAGCGAGGGCCACGCCGGCTTCACCATCTCAGCCTCGTGCGCCGCGAGCACGGCCTTCAGCTCGCGCACCTTGTCCGGGTTCTTCGCCGCCAGGTCGACGCGCTCGGTCGGATCGTCGTCGAGATGGAAGAGCCAGTCCTTCTTCGGCCGCTCGGAGACCTGCAACTTCCAGCCGCCGGCGAGCACCGTCTTGTAGCCACCCGAACGCCAGAAGAGCGATTGGTGCGGTGGCCCGGCCGCTTCACCATGCAGGAACGGAATCAGGTTCACGCCGTCGATCTTGCGGTCCGATGGCAGTGGCGCGTGCGCTGCGGCCGCGGCCGTCGGGAAGATATCGATCTGCGCCACCGGCGCGGTGAAGGTCGTGCCGGCAGGCACGGCCGCCGGCCATTTGAGGAAGAACGGCGAGTGCATCCCGCCTTCGAAGAACGTCATCTTCCAGCCGCGATAGGGCTTGTTGATTTCGGGGAGGCCGATGTAGTTCGCACCGCCGTTGTCGCTGCTGAAGAACACGAGCGTGTTCTCTTCGAGTCCGTTCGCCTTCAACGCCTCCAAAACGCGGCCGACAGCGCGGTCGAGGGCGCGGATCATCGCGGCGTACACGCGCAGCCGGTGGTCTTTGATTTGCGGCAGCGCATCGTAATCCGACCGCAGCGCCTGCAGCGGCGTGTGCGGCGCGTTGGGTGCGAAATACAGGAAGAAAGGACGATTGCGGTTTGCCGCGATGGCCTTGACCGCTTCGTTGCCGAGGTAGTCGGTCATGTATTCGGCAGGGCGAAAGCGTTCGCCGCCATCCTTGCGCACGGCGAACGGCAGGTTCGCCCACAGAAAGACGTCGATCGGGTCGAACTCCTGCACCGAGTTCACGGCCCGTGGATCGTCGGCGTCGAGATACATTGAGCCGCCGGCATAGAAGCCGAGGTACTCGTCGAAGCCTTGCGCCTCGGGCCGCAGCGGCGGCGTCTCGCCCAAATGCCACTTGCCCAGCCCCAGCGTGTGGTAGCCGCGTGCGCGCAGCAACTCGGCCAGGGTGATCTCTTCCGGCGGCACGCCTTCTTGATCCATGGACGGCACGTCCCGTTCCCGCTCATCGTGGTAGATCGGCGCGTGCAGCACGCCGGGTTGGCCTCGGGTCATTCTGGCGATGAGGCGCATGAAGATCTTCGGCGCCGGCGTGAACTCGAAGCCGAAGCGAGTCGGGTAGCGCCCTGTCAGAATGGCCGCACGCGACGGCGCGCAGGTCGCATTGCCTGCGTAACCCGCCGTGAACCGAACCCCGCCGCGCGCGAGCGAGTCGATTTACGGCGTGGCCACGGCGCCGTTGGCGACGCCGCCGCCGGCAAAGGTCAAATCGTTGTAGCCAAGGTCATCGGCGACGATGACGACGATGTTCGGCGGGCGCTCACCGGCCGGTGCCGCCGGCGCGTTCGGACCCGCATCCCACGTCACCTCACGGGGCGGATGGATCGGGTCCATGAGGCGCGACAGCAGTCCGAGCCCGTGCAGCTTCAGGTAGCCGTAGGCCTTCCATCCTCCGATGGCGATCGCGACCAGCACCAGCAGCAACGCAACGCGTTTTGTCGTCATCGTCGGTCCTCAGGCGGAGAAGAGGCGTTCGCAGCCGCTTCCCGCGAGCAGCGCATCGACAGCCGCGCGATCTTTATCGACAAGTGCGGCGTAGCCTTCGCGCAGCCAGCGCAGGCACTTGCCCTGATAGGGAAACGGGCGTTGGGTCCATGGCCGACCATCGATGACGCACTCGACCTTCTCTGCTCCACGTTCGAGGGCGTCAGCGTTGGCGAGCAGGAACGGAACGTAGACGCGGCCGACCTCCGCCAGCAACGCGCGCAGCGTGTCCGGCACGGCATCGCGCGGCGTCCAGTCGTGTTCTTCCGGCTCCAGACCAGAGAGGTCCTCCGCCACCTCGACCCACGCCACGACGCGCGGCGCGAGTTGGTGCGCGATCGCTGCGGGCGTCGGATCGAAACCGACCAGCTGCGTCAGCTGGCCGAAGAGGCCAAAGTCCGAAGACGCGGGACGATCGCCGAGCACGAAGCGCGAGTGGGTCAGATGAGCGTCGAGCAACTGGAGCAGACGCCGGTAGCTCTCCTCGATTACCGGCGCGGTGATCTCATTCGAGCCGACGACCGCCAGGCGCCCGATCTGGCGCTCGGCGAACATCTTGCCGTTGGCGACGGCGGCGCTCTCGGGTTGGTTGGTACGGAACCAGCGCGGCAGGATGGCGGCGGCGTTGGCGACATCGGCGGCGAAGGCCCAGCGGTAGTGGAACATCGCCTTCGTGAGCCACTCGTCGGCATAGTCCTCCAGCAACGCATCGATGAAGGCGAGCGCACCGTCGGGCGGGATCAGGGAGCGGCCCGGATAGAGTTTCTCCAACTCGCGGATGAGCGGGGTCGAATCCGTGCGCGCTTCGAGGGTGCCGTCGGGAGCGGGCAGGATGAGTTGCGGCAACAGATGCACGCGCGGCTGCGGCAGTCCCCGGCTCTCCGGGGAACCTTGGTTGATCCAAGCGAAAGGGATGCGGCGGTAGCGCAACACGGCACGCAACTTCCGGCTGTAAGGAGAACCGGGTGCGCCGACGATCCGTAGCGGTTGATCGATCATTGAAGTCACCTCCGTTCTACTGAGTTTCGCATGATGCAGTGACGAAACCGAACAACCGATCGCCCGACAAGTAGCGCCCGTCTTCTCAGGGCGCGTATCGAGGCGCGGGGGCGCCAACGCAGCAGAATATCCCCGTGCCCGACCGCGCAAAACCACAACACCCCGTTGCCGCACACGCCCCGGCTCATCCACACACCTCGCGCTGGGTTTGATCGCGCAGGTCACCTTGCCCGCTGCGGTCTTCTTGTGCCCCTTTTATCGAGGAAGCTCTGTGCAAATGTATTAATAATACTTTTCGTAGTCCCCCTGTCAACTCTTTTGACGGCGGAAGCCCTCCGGGATTACCTTGTCGCGAGCCGACGTTCCCTGAATGACTTCACGCGGGGAGTGGAATTTTTCGGCGGAATCTGCTCTATTGGGAAACCGAAACCTATGTGAGAGGAGGGATCATGTCAAGTTCCCATGAGATCCTGATCGTGGACGACAACGAGGAACAGGTTGCATACATCTCGCAGATCCTCGAGAATAATGGATTGGGCTACACGGTGGCGCACAACGGAGTGGAAGCGCTCGCCAAGATGCAGGGAAAGCCGCCCTCACTGATCCTCCTAGACATCATGATGCCGAGGAAAAGCGGCGTGAACGTCTTCCACCAGATGAAAAAAGCCCCCGATCTCGCATCGATCCCCGTCATCATCATCACGGGAGCCTCCCAAGTCCTCGGAGTGAACATGAAAACAGGCGAAATGAAGCCGAAGGAATCGTACGATGACGACTTCGCCAGATCCTTCGGTGAAACGCTCCGGGAAGCACTCCAGGGCCTGACTCCTGATGGCTTCATCGAAAAGCCCATTGATCCCAATGTTCTCATGACGAAGATAAGGGAACTTCTTCCCTGAGAGAAATCGAGAGCCCCCTCACGGACGGGAGCTCACTCAACTTACACTCGATGGCAATCGGTCGGATGGCCTCCCCTGGAAGCCACCCTGTCCCGCCGAAGGACCGGAGCTACCGCACCGTGCAGTGGCGCATCTTGGCGCGGCAGCTGCCTCTTCTGCTCCTCGTCTTCGTGGGCCTCCTCTACTGGCTCGAGACTCACTTGAGAGATGCCCTCTACTCCACCCACCTTGAATCGATCCGCCAGTCCGGCCTGATGGTGGTCGACGTGATCCAGGCTTCCATGCAGTCCTCCGAGAAGCACCAGATATGGGAGGAAGTCGGCCAGAGGATGCCGGTGGCCGAAGGCGTCTCGTTCACGATCATGGACATAGGCGGCAAGGTGCTCTTTTCGACTCAACCGGGAGAGCGGGGTCTGGTGCACAAGCTCACCGATGCCTCGTGTGTCATCTGCCACGAGGATGGGTCGGAGCAGGCGGTCACACAAACGGCTTTCATCCGGGAACCCAAGGGAGCATCCTACAAGGTGTTCGCCGCCCCGCTGCGCAACACGGAAGACTGTAGTCCCTGCCACGCGGATCGCGGACAGAAGCTCGGCATGGTTTATGTGAGGCAGTCCCTCCAACCGGTCCAGAGGCTCATCCGGACCACCCAGATCGGCATCATCCTCGCCGGTGCCGTGGCCTTCGTCCTCACGGTCCTCACCACACGCCTCTTCCTCGGCCGCTACCTGAACCGGCCTCTCAGGCGGCTCGCGAGGGCTGCCCGCGAGATCGGGGCGGGGAACCTGGACCAGGAGGTCAGCCTCCCCGAGCGTTCCGAACTGTCGGTACTTGCGGACACGCTCGACAGTTCCCGCAAAAAACTCCGCGAGAACATCCGGGAGATCGAGGACCAGCGGGACGACCTGAAGACCATGTACCATATCGCCGATCAACTCAGCAGAGGCATTCGTGCCGAGGAAAGACGGCGACGGGCGGTCGAACTCGCGATCTCGATCTTCAAGTCAGACTGCCTTCTCATCGCAGCGCACTTCCATCCCGGCACGGATGCCTTCGACGGCACCCTCACCTACCGCGATGCTTCTTCCGGCATCGTCGAGCACCCCTTTTCCGAGGCGGATGGAGAGGAACCGGTGCCCTTCTATTCCGCAGCGATAGTGAAGCGGTGGCTCGACGGCGAGCTCGACGGAGTGCCTGAATTCCGCGAAGGTACCACGGTCGCCTTCCCCCTCGAACGCGATGGCAGGCGGCTCGGGCTTCTCCTTACTCCCGCACGAGGCGAGTCCGAATTCCGCGACGGACGCCTCACCGCGGCCAATCCCGAGGTCGTCCAGGCGTTTCGCACACACCTCGCCATCGCGCTCGAGCTCTCCCAGCTGCACCGTGAGCGCATTCGTCAGGAGAGATTGGCGGCCATCGGAGAGACCGTGGCGGGGCTGTCCCACTGTCTCAAAAACACGCTGAACGGCCTGCGCGGAGGCGAGTACATCGTTGAGAGTTCGATGCACAAGGAAGATCCGGAGAAGCTCCGGCAGGGATGGAGGATACTCAAGAACGGCATCCGCCACATCGAGAGCCTCTCCCTCGACATGCTGTATTATGCAGGCGAGCACATCCCCCAGCGGGAACTCGTGAATCCCAACAAGGTCATGGAGGAGGTCATGGATCTCCTCCGGGAATCGGCCGCAAGCCAGGGTGTCGCGCTGCGAAGCGAACTTGACGAGAGAATGGAGAAAATGCCCCTCGACCGCCTCGGCATCTATCGGGCGATCCTCAACCTCGCGACCAACGCCGTGGACTCGTGCGTGGAATCCGAGACGGGCAGCACGGTCACCATGAAAAGCGTCGTGGAGCCCGACGAGGTCGTATTGATCGTGGAGGACGACGGCATCGGAATGACGGAGTTCACCAGGAAACGGATCTTCGAGCGGTTCTTCACGACGAAGCCCACGAAGGGGACAGGCCTCGGGCTCGCAGTGGTGAAGAAGATCGTGGGAGAACACGGGGGAAGGATCGAGGTCGAATCGACGCCGGGCAAGGGATCGGCGTTCTCCATCCGGCTCCCGAGAGGGCCGCAGAAAGAGTAGAGGAAGAACCTCCTGCGCATTACCATCATCGGCGGAGGTCCGGCGGGGGCCTTCTGCGCGATCCGGATCATCAAGATGTCCGGCAAAAGAGCGCCGGAGATCACAATCTACGACAGGAAAACTTTCTCGAGGCTCGGCCTGTCGGGATGCAACCTCGGTGCCGGCGTGATCGCACGGAGCATGATCGAGACCTTGAAAAACGAGGGTATCCCCATCCCCCCGCAGGTGATCCAGAACAAGATCATGGGCTTCTCCTTCCGGTCATCGGGACGTTGCCCGAAACGGCGGACGGCGCGATCGATCTCTCGGCCGATCGCCCATTAGTAAGCGTGGTTCCTCGATGGACATGATCCCAGCCCTTCGATATTGTGAAATGTACACTCGTATGGAGAGCTCATGGAACGTACGATGATTGCCAAGGTGACCACAAGCGGGCAGGTGTCGTTGCCGGCGCCGGTTCGGAAGCGGTGGGGTACTGCACAGGTCGTGATCGAAGACGAAGGGGATCGCGTCGTGGTCCGTCCACTGCCGGACGATCCGATCGCGGCCGCGTGCGGCTCGCTGCGGCGAAGCGAGGTGTCCTCGGAGGCGATTCGCGCCCGCGAGCGTGCGGCGGACGCCGCTCGGCAGCGTCGGCGCAGATCGCGATGAAAGCCGTCCTCGACGCCTATGCCGTGATCGCGGCCTTGGTCGGGGAGCGGGCGCGTGCCGAGGTCGAGCCGCTGCTGAAGAATGGAGTCGTCTGCGCCCCCAACCTCGCCGAGGTGCTGGACGTGTGCGTGCGCGTGCACGCCAACGAGGAGCGCGTCGTGCGCGAGCGAGCGGGCTGGCTCCTCAGTGGCGGGCTTGAGATCGCCGCGCTGGAATCGGCGGTAGCGCTGAACGCCGGCGCGTTGCGCGCAAAGCATTACCGCAGGCGCCACTGCGAGGTCAGCCAAGGCGACTGTTGCGCTCTCGCCCTGGCCAAGCATCGCGGCCTCGCCTTGGCGACCGCCGACCCTGACCTGGCGGCGGTCGCACGCGCGGAGGAAGTGGAGCTCATCAGCCTCCCCGATTCGAAGGGGAAGCGGCCGTAGCGGCAGGGTCGCACGAGGCGCTCTCGGGACGTAAGAGCCGGGCGTAAGCGGGCCTAGGACCTGCGGTCGGCGTCATTTCTATGGCCCGCTCCCCGCCCGCACTCCGGAGGCCTCCGCCTGCGGCCCGAAGCCTTTGGCGGACGGGTCCGGCGGACGTGTTGGGTCGCTGCGGGCTGCCAAGTCCGACAGGCTGCTAGACTCGGTGCCGACAAGCCGCCATAGCGCGGCCGGCGGTGTGTTTGGCGAATTGATTGGTTGTGCAGGTGGCGCTGAATCTCCTATCCTGCTCGCCTGGAACAGGAGAATAGAGGCATGAACGGAAGACAGAGAATTCTGACCGCGTTGGAGCGGGGTCAGCCCGACGTCGTGCCCATCTGGGAGCAGGCATTCAATGAGTCCTCGATCGTCGGTATCGCCAGGTACTTCGTCGAGGCCGACAAGCTTCCCGAGCCCAAGTATGCGATGGACATGACCCCGGAAGAGGTCGGTCAACTCTTCAACGCGTTAGTCACCTTTGTGCGGGAGCTTGACCTCGACGGGGTGACCGCCACCTCGCTCGCTCATCGTGAGCGGTTGGACGATAAGCATATACGGGACGCGAACGGTGTCGTGTACCACCTCAGCGAGTTTGGCGAGCCCTACCCCGTGGGCGGCCCGATCAAGGATCGGTCAGACCTCACAGGTTTCCGTATGCGCCAGCACGAAGACGCCGACTTCATCATGCTGGACTTGCTGCGTTCCATCTTTCCGGAGAAGTCGGTCGCTTTTCACATGCCCGCCACCTTCAAGCTATCCTGGACCCTGCGGGGATCCATGGAACACCTTCTACTGGACTATAAGCTCGACCCGGAAATGGTGCATGAGATCGCGCGCCGGGTCACCGACCACTGTTTGCAGACGGTAGATATCGCATTCAAGAAGGGCGCGGATTTCATCATTTGCGAGGGCGATCTGGCACACAATCCTGGTTCCCTCATGAGCCCCGCGCACTACGACGAGTTCATCGGCCCCTACCACAGGGAGATCTGCGACCGCGTGCACGCGAACGGCGGCAAGATCGTGAAACACTCTGACGGAAACCTCACACCTCTCATACCGGCCCTGCTCGAAGCAGGCTTTGACGGTATCCACCCTATCCAGCCCCAGTGCATGGACATCGAGGAGACCAAGCGAAATTTTGGCCGGAGGACCTGCCTACTCGGCAACATCGACTGCGCCTTTCTGCTGGTTTCCGGCAGTCCCGACGAGGTGCGAGAGAGCGTCAAGGAGACCATAGCCAAGGCCGCGCCCGGAGGCGGCTATGTCATTTCCTCATCGAACTCCATCCATCCGGGATGCAAACCTGAGAACTACCTGGCAAGGGTGGAGGCGGCGCGCAAATACGGACGCTACCCCGAGCTTGCGGGAACATGACCGGCTGAAAGGGAGAGATGTTCATCGTCCA
>Ga0315286_10003724_pt1 | contig 14486 bp, 14 predicted proteins | sample YL17G10_0_MG_FD_205038 | JGI IMG/M metagenome (GOLD analysis project Ga0315286, IMG submission 205038) | Sediment microbial communities from Yellowstone Lake, YNP, Wyoming, USA - YL17G10_0 | ecosystem: Environmental > Aquatic > Freshwater > Lake > Sediment | place: USA: Wyoming | collected...
TCGGCGCCTCCGTCGAGATCTTCTCGGGTGCAGTCAAGCCTGCCCACCCGGGCAGCCGGGTGCTCGTGCAGCTGCGCAGCGGCGGCTCCTGGCGCACAGTGGGCGGCGGCTCACTCGACGGGCGTTCCCGCTACCGCGTTTCGTGGCCGCTGCCGCTGCGCTCAGCCACCTACCTGTTCCGCACGCTGTTCCCCGCGCACACCGACCACGAGGCGGGCGTCTCTCGTACCGCCCGCCTGCGGGTCGTGTTCAACGGCGGCGGCTGAAGCTAAAGCTCCACGCGCCGACCGCCGAGGAGCTCGCAGCTCGCCACGAGATCGGCGAGCTGATCGGCGGTGAGCGGCTCATCGAGCGTGAGGCCCATCATGGCTTCGTGTTCCTCGAAGTCGCGCCCCACGCCCATCTGGCCGATGTTGATGCCGAACTGGCCGACCTTGGTGCCGATGCGGCCGATCATGCCCGGCACGTCCGAGTAGCGCAGAAAGACCATGTGCGGCGCCGGCTCGATATCCACGTCCTGGCGGTACACCTTGACCAGGCGCGGCCGGTGCTTCGGGCCCAGGGTGGTCCCGGACACCGAAAGCTCGCCCTGCGAGTCGCGGGTCGTCACTGTGATGAGATTGAGGAAGTCGACGGCCGCCGGCTGCTTGGTCTCCTTGGCGGTGATGCCGCGCTCCTCGGCGATAGTCTGCACGTTGACGAAATTGACCGGCCCGTCGACCTTGTCGGCGAGCACGCCCTGTAGCACGCCGAGCGTGAGGATGCGCGTGTCGTAGCGCGCGATGCCGCCGCCGTAGCCGATCTCGAAGGCGTCGACCGGGCCCTCGGCGAGCTGCACGACGAGCTTGCCGAGCTGCTTGCAGAGCCCGAGGAACGGCATCAGCTCGTCGGCGTCCTCGCCGGGCGCCAGCGGGATGTTCACGGCGTTGCTGGCGAACTCACCGTTCAGCACCGCCGCCACCTGCTCGGCGATGATCGTGCCGGCGCGCAGCTGGGCCTCCACGGTGCTGGCCCCGAGGTGCGGGGTGGCGATCACGCTGTCGTACTTGAACAGCGGGCTCTCTGTGGTGGGCTCCTTGGGATACACGTCCACCGCGGAGGCGGCGACCTTGCCGCTCTCGATGGCGCGCGCCCAGGCGTCCTCGTCGATGATGCCGCCGCGGGCGACGTTGACCACGCGCACGCCGTCCTTCATCTTGGCGAACTCCTCGTCGCCGATGAAGCCGAGGGTCTCGGCGTTCTTGGGCAGGTGCACGGTGATGAAGTCGGCTTCGCGGTAGATCTTGTCGGGGTTGTCGGCGCGCTTGAGGCCGAGCTCGTGGAACTTCTCGGCAGGCACGAACGGGTCGTAGGCGAGCACGTCCATGCCGAGGCCGCGAGCATCCTCGGCGACCAGAAAGCCGATACGCCCCAGGCCGAGGATGCCGAGCGTCTTGCCGCGCAGCTCCACGCCGCCCTTGCCCCACTTGCCCTTCTCCCAGCGCCCGTCCTTGAGGTCGGCGTGCGCCTGCGGGATGTTGCGCGCCGTGGCCATGATGAGAGCCACGGTGTGCTCGGCCGCGGAAAGCACGTTGCTCTGCGGCGCGTTCACGACGATGACGCCGCGCTTGGTCGCTTCGGCGACGTCGACGTTGTCGACGCCGACCCCGGCGCGGCCCACCACCTGGAGCTTCGCGCCGGCGCGGATGACGTCCGCCGTCACCTTCGTCGCCGAGCGGATGATGATGCCGTTGTAGTCGGGGATGCGGGCCAGGAGCTCAGCGGCATCCCAGTCCGTGCCCACGTCGACCTGGAAGCCCTGCTCCTCGAGGTACGCGATGCCCTCAGGGGCGAGCTTCTCCTTGACGAGGACCCTCTTCTTGTCGGTCATCTCGGGCGCCCCCCTCAGAGCTGCACGGTGCTCTGCATGAACACCTTTTCGGCGGCGGCCGCGGAGGCGCCGAACTTGACCTCGTAGCCCAGCTCGGCCAGAACCATCTCGACCGTGGTGAGCCCGACGATGATGTCGCTGTGGCCGAAGTAGCCGCAGTGACCGAAGCGGAAGATCTTGCCCTTGAGCTGACCCTGGCCGCCGGCCAGCCACACGCCCCACTTGTCGCGGGCGATCTTGCCGATCTTGCCGCCGTCGACGCCCTCCGGCACCTTCACTGCGGTCACGGAGTTGGCCTCCGGGTCCTCGGGGCCGAAGAGCTCGAGGCCGAGCGCCTTGACGCCCTCCTTGGCGGCGCGGCTCAGCACGCGATGCCGCTCGAACACGTTCTGCAGGCCCTCTTCCTTGATGAGGTCGATGGCCACGTTCTGCGCGACCATGAGGCTCACGGCCGGGGTGTACGGCGTCTGCGCGGAGTCGCCGGTCATCTTCTTGCGCGCCGCGACGTAGTCGTAGTAGAAGCGCGGCGTGGTGCACGTGTCGACGACCGCCCAGGCCTTCTCGCTGACCGCCACGTAAGCGAGGCCCGGAGGCACCATGAGCGCCTTTTGGGAGCCGGCCACGCAGATGTCGACGTGCCAGTCGTCGGTCTTGAGGTCGGTGGCGCCGAGGCCGCTGATGGCGTCGACCACGAGAATGGCCGGCGTCCTGGCGACGATCTCGCCGATCGCCTTGATATCGTTGACCACGCCGGTGGACGTCTCGCTGAACTGCACGTACACGGCCTTGAGGGCGGGGTCGGCGGCCAGCGCCTTCTCGATGTCGGCAGGCACGACCTTGGTGCCCCACTCGTAGTCCAGAGCGGTCACTTCCGCTCCCCAGGTGGCCGTCAGCTTCTTCCAGCGCTCGCCGAAGTTGCCCATGCTGGCCACGAGCACGTGGTCGCCGGGGTTCACGACGTTGACCACGGCGCTCTCCATGGCGCCGGTGCCGCTGGCCGCGAGGACGATGATGTCGTTCTCTGTCTGGTAGATGTACTTCAGGCCGGCGACGACCTGCTTGAGGATCTCGGTGAAGCGCGGCGCACGATGATGGACGACCGGCTCGGCGAGCGCCGAGAGCACCTCCGGCGGCACGGGCGTGGGGCCGGGAGTGATGAGGAAACGCTTCTGCATCGTGGTGTCCTTTCCGGGCGATTCGAGGTCGGCGCGCAGCGCGCCGGCGGGGGAAGCGGGTAACGGCGCGAAGTCGTCATCTTAGCCAATGGACGGCGGCCCTCACAACTGCTGGACGTCCGCGCTGGGCCCTACAGTTCGACGCCCTTGCCGAACGCCAGGGAGCAGCGCGCGACGAGCTGATCGAGCTGATCCGCGTCGAGCGGCTCGTCGAGGGTGAGGGCCATCACGGCCTCGGGCTCGATGGTGCCCCGGCCCACCGACATGTGGCGGATGTTGATCCCCCACTCCCCGAACATGGTACCCACCGCGCCGCCCACGCCCGGTGCGTCGACGTACCGCAGGAACAGCATGTGCGGGGCCAGATCGATGTCGATGTCTTCGCCGAAGACCCTCACGAGTCGCGATTTGTGCTCCGGACCGAGCGAGGTGCCCGAGACCGACACCAGGCCCTGAGGACCGCGCGTCGACACGGTGATGAGCCGTGGAAAGTCGGGAAGGTCGGACTGCTTCGTCTCGTGGGCGCTCACACCTCGCGCTTCCGCGATGGATTGGACGTTGACGTAGTTGACGCGGCCCTCCACCTGGTCGGCGAGCACGCCGCCGAGCACGCCGAGCGTGAGGATCCGTGTATCGAAGTACGCGAAGCTGCCGCCGTAGCTGATCTCGAGAGCGTCCACGGGGCCGCCCGCGAGCCCCACGAGCAAGCGCCCCAGCTGGGTGCACAGACCCAGGTATGGCATGAGCTCGTCGGCATCGTCGACCAGCGTGACGGGCACGTTGACGGCGTTACTCGCGAACTCGCCGCGCAGCACGGCCGCGACCTGCGCGGCGATCGTCAGCCCCGCGCGCAGTCGCGCATCCGCAGTCGACTCCTCGAGGTGGGGCGCGAGAAGCACCCGGTCGTGCGCGGCCAGAGCGCCGCTGAGCGGCGGATCGCCGGCGTAGACGGTGGCGGCCGAGGCCGCGACCTTGCCGCTGGCGATGGCGCGCGCCCACGCCGCCGGGTCGACGACACCCGCCGGCGCCAGGCTGATGACGCGCACGCCGTGCTTCATGCGCGCGAACTCGGCCTCACCGACGAGCTCATCGGCCGGCGCGCCGCCGGGCACATCCACCAGGATGAAGTCGGCTTCGGCGTACACGCGCTCGGGATCGTCGGCGGCCGTCAGCACGTTCATGCCCAATGCCGAAGCGGCTTCGCTGAGCAGCGGCGCGGCATCGCCGAGCCCCACGATTCCGAGCGTCCGGCCGCGCACCTCGACACCCGACCGTGCCCACGCGTCCGGTTGCCAGCAGCCGGCGCGCAGGTCGGCGTGCGTACCGGCCAGGTCGCGCGCGCACGCCAGCACCAGCGCCAACGCCTGTTCGGCCGCGGAGATGGCGTTGCTCTGCCGCGTGTCGACCACGACGATGCCGCGTCTCGTGGCCTCCGCGACGTCGACGTTGGCGACGCTCAGCCCGGTGCGACCCACCACCTGGAGATCGGCGCCGGCGCGCAGGATCTGTGGGGTCACACCATGCGCCGGGCCCACGATCAGACCGTGGCAGCCGGAGATCCTGCGCAGAAGCTCGTCTTCGTCCCAGCCGGCGCCGACGACGACCTCGTAGCCGGCGTGGCGGAGAAGCTCGATGCCCTCGGCGGCGAGCTCCTCGAGAACGATGACTCTCTTCTTCTCGCTCATTCCATGCCCCCCACGGCAAAGTGACGGTCCTTCAAGGACCGGGCGGACTCGTGCAAGGCTAGACCACAGCGGCGGTCGCCGTCCAGTTCGCGAGAGCTACTCTCTGGCGGGCGCGAGTCGCGCCCTACTGCAGCGACTTGACGATGTGTTTCGCGATCAGGAGTCTGTCATGTCCGTAACAGTGGAGCGGGGCACCCGACGGCAGGAGAGACCATGGTCGACGCAAGCCATCCAGCCCCGGTCGCCGATCTCATGGCGGAATCGGTGCGGCGCCTGCGGGCGAGCCTGCAGGCGGAGCGTATCTACCTGTTTGGATCGCACGCCCGTGGCGAAGCCGATGAGGGCGGCGATTTCGACTTTCTCGTTGTGGTCGGCGATTCACCCCTGCCGCGCTACAAGCGCGACCAGCAGGCGTTCCGAGCCCTGTGCGGAATGGGGATCGCCAAGGATGTGCTCGTCTTCACCCGCGAGGAGTTCGAGCGCGGGGTGACCGTCGTTTCGTCGCTGCCCGCCACCGTGGCGCGTGAAGGACGGCTGCTTTATGGCGGATGAGAAACGGAGGGAAGTCCAGGCTTGGCTGCGAAGGGCCAACAACGACCTGCGGAGCGCGCAGGTCGACCTGGCCGCCGATCCTCCCCTGATCGAAGACGCGCTGTTCCACTGCCAGCAGGCGGCGGAAAAGGCCATGAAGGCCTATCTCACGGCGCACGACACCGCCTTCCGCAAGACCCATGACCTCGACGAGCTGGCTGCGGCATGTGAGGGCATCGACGCGACCCTGAAAGCGGCGCTCGATCCCGCCCGGGACCTCACCGTCTTCGCCTGGGCCTTCCGCTATCCCGGCTCGGACGAAGCGCCACCGGAGGCTGAGGCACACGAATCCCTGCGTCTGGCTCAAGCGACTGTGGATGCCGTGTGGATACGGCTGGGGCGCCTCGCCTGAGCCCGGCCTGTGGGCCTTCGACCTCTCCGGCGCGGTTTCCTCACTCGGTCGGCGCGTCACGGGATCGACTGTTTCCGCCTCATGCCCGGCGAAATGGTGGAAGCGGTGGCTCTGGCCGCCGATCACATACGGATGCGCGGGCGCTCCCTGCGCGCGCCTCGTTGTCGACGCGCGCCCCGATGCGACCGACCACCTGGAGATCGGCGCCGGCGCGCAGGGTCTCTGGGGTCACAACATGCGCCGCGCCGACGATCAGAACGTGGCAACCGGGCAACCGGCGAAGAAGCTCGTCCTCGTCCCACCCCGCACCGGCGACGACCTCGACACCTTCGCTACGGAGCAGCTCCAGGCCCTCGAGGGCGATGACTCTCTTGTTCTCGCTCATTCCACGGCCCCCACCGGAAAGTGACGGCCCCGTCGGGACCAGGCGAACTCGTGCAAGGGTGGATCACAGCGCCGGTCGCCGTCCACCACCAGCACGCCGCCGGCTACCGTTGAGCTACGGAGACGTACCAGCGATGATCGCGCAGCGCCGGCTCGTGAGACGGGATGAGCTCCCATGAAGAGGTGCGTGCGCGCTCGAGAAAGGCGCGCGTCGCCGCCTCGTCCGGCGTCATGGGGCCGATCACGTCGGCGTTGATGGCCAGCGAGACGATATCGCCGGCGATGCAGGCGGTGCCATCCTCCGTCGCCACGAGCACGCTCTGGTGGCCGGACGTGTGGCCGCCGTTGGGCGTCAGCGTGATGCCGGGGAGGATCTGCACCTCACCGTCCACGACGCGCAGGCGCTCTCCTGCTCGCCTCTCGAGTTCCGCCGTCCCGATGTACCAGATGCCGGCTTCCTGTGAGCGCGCGTAGGGTCCGGCGGCGAGGGCCGCGCGCGCTGCGGGCGACAGGAGGCGGGCGGCTGCCTCCGCCTCCAGGGCTGCCTTCAGCTCGCGGTGCTGCACCACGATTTGCGCGTTCACGAACAGGGCGTCGTTCTGGATGTGATCCTGGTGCAGATGCGTGTGCACGACCATCGAGATAGCGGCGGGCGCCACGCCCCGCGCCCGCAACCCCGCCAGAAGTGACGCCCGCGTGCCCCCCGACACCTCGTAGCCCAAGTCTTCCGACGCCTCCGCAGCCGGCCCGCTGTCGATCAGGACGGCGGTGTGCGCGTCGCGCAGGAGCCAGCAATAGCAGGGAAGGTCGAGCAGGACGTCGTCAGGCGCGTCCGCCACGTAGCTCTTGAGGGCTGCGCCGGGAAGGCTGCCGACCTCGACGATCGCGACCGTCCATGTCACGTCTCTGCCACAGCCGGTTGTTTCGTGAGGTCGATCTGCCGCCAGTGATGGCAGGCGACCATCTCGCCCTCGCCGAGATCCTCGAGCTGCGGGACCTCGTCCGTGCACTGCGGGTCCGCATACGCGCAGCGCGGGTGGAAGCGGCAGCCCGAAGGCGGGTCGTGAGGGCTCGGGATCTCTCCGCCGAGGACGTTGTCGAGATGCCCTTCGTTGAGGTGGGGGTCGGGCACAGGGGCGCACGAGAGCAGCGCATGCGTATACGGATGCCGGGGGTGCGCCAGGATCCTGTCGCCGAGACCGATCTCGACCAGCTGGCCGACATACATCACGGCGATGCGGTCGGCGAAGTACCCGACGACGTTGAGATCGTGGGTGATGAGGACGTAGGTGAGGCCGAGACGGTCACGCAGGTCCCTCATGAGATTGAGGATGCTCGCCGCCGCCGAGACGTCGAGCCCGGCCGTAGGCTCGTCGGCGAAGAGCACCTCGGGGTGCAGGGCCAGGGCCCTGGCGATGGAGACGCGGCGCGCCTGGCCTCCCGACAGCTCGTGCGGGTACTTGTCGGCCTGCTCGGAGGAAAGGCCGACCATGTCGAGCAACTCATCAACGCTGGACTGCTGGTCCAGCGGGACCTTGTTGATGACGTACGGCTCTCGGAGCAGGAACGACACGCGAAACCGTGGCGACAGGCTCGAGCCGGGGTCCTGGAAGATCATCTGTATGCGGCGGCGCAGCGGTCGCCAGTCCCGGCGGCCCAGGCCGACGAGCTCACGGCCGTCCAGACGGGCGCTGCCGCCCGTCGCCGGCACCAGGCCCAAGACGGTCCGCGCCAGGGTCGACTTGCCCGAGCCGGACTCCCCGACCAGGCCCAGAGTCTCTCCGCGGACCACATCGAAGCTGACTCCGTCGACGGCGCGGACTTCGCCGGTCTTGTGGCGCAGCAGGCGCGCGATCGCGCCCTGCCGGTCGCTGAAGAACGTCTGCAGGTCGCGCACACTCAGCAGGGCGCCGTTGTGCGGCTCCGCGGTCATGCGGGCACCGGTTCGGTCGCCCAGTCGGCGCGCGGCTTGTCGGCCTCCGGCAGGCTGTCGTCGTAGAGGAAGCAGCGCACGCGTAGTCCGCCCCGCGAGAGACTGGCCGGCTCCCGCGTGAAGCAGACGGCCGCGGCGTAGCCGCAGCGATCGGCGAACTTGCACCCCGGCGGGAGCGCCAGCAGGCTCGGCACCCGGCCCGGGATCGCCGCCAGCGTCGTCCCCCGGTGCTGCGGCGACGGCACCGCGGCGAGCAGAGCGCGCGAGTAGGGATGCAGCGGCCGGTCGAAGATCGAGTACACGTCCCCCTCCTCGACGGCGCGCCCCGCGTACATCACGACCACGCGCTCGCAGACTTCGGCGATGACGCCCAGGTTATGCGAGATCAGCAGGATGGCCGTGCCGTGGACCGCGTTGATCTCCTTGAGCAGCTTGAGGATCTGCGCCTCGAGCGTCACATCGAGCGCGGAGGTTGCCTCGTCGGCGATGAGCAGCGAGGGCTCGTGAAGCAAGGCGATGGCGATCATGATGCGCTGACGCATCCCGCCGGAGAACTCGTGCGGGTGATTGTCGATACGGCGGGCGGCGTCGGGGATGCCGACGCGAGTCAGCGCGTCGATGGTCCGTTGGCGCACGACGCTCTTGGACTCCCGGGTCTGTTGATGGGCGCGTTGCGCGTCGATCATCTGCTGACCGATGGTGAAGGTGGGATTGAGGCTCGTCAGAGGGTCTTGAAAGATCATCGCCACGCCCTGACCACGCAAGGTGCGCAGCTCGCCCGCAGACAGGCTCGCAAGGTCCCGGCCGGCGAACATGACGTGGCCCCCGACGATCTCGCCGTTCGGCGCAAGCAGCCGCAGCAGCGCCGCGCCCAGGGTCGACTTGCCACATCCAGATTCACCCACCACCCCCACAATCTGGCCCTCGCGCACCTCGAAGCACACATCGGACAGCGCGGGCAGGGTCCCGGCGTCGGTGTGATAGACAACCTCCAGGCCATCCACCGTGAGCAGCGGCTGCGTCACCGCTTCCTCCAGCGACGGGTGCCCGAAAGCTTGGGGTCGAGTACGTCGCGCAGGGTCTCGCCGAGCATGGCGAAACCGAGCGTGGTCAGCATCAGCGCCGCGCTGGCCGCGATGATCGCCCACGGCGAGATAAGAACGTACCTGAAGCCGTCGGAGAGAAGCGCGCCCCACGAAGGACTGGGAGGCGGCACGCCCAGGCCGAGAAACGCCAGCCCGGCCTCGATGGCGATGGCGCTCGGGATGTCCATGGCGGTGAGGATGAAGAGCGGCGCGGCGATGTTGGGCAGAAGATGATGCACGGCGATCCGCGTGGTGCCCGCGCCCAGTGACACCTCCGCCTCGACGTACTGGTTCTGCTTGGCGGCGCGCGTCATGGCGCGCACGACGCGCGCATAACCCGGCGCGAGCGCCACGCCGATGACGATCACCACGTTGCGCAGAGACGGTCCCAGGACGGCCAGAAGGGCCAAGGCGAGGATCACCGCGGGAAAGGCCTGGATCGCGTCCATGCCGACGATGGCGACCTGGTCGACGCTCCTGCCCACGTAGCCTGAGATCAGACCGGTGAGCATACCGACGAACATGGCGATCAACACCGCGGGGATGGCCACGCCCAGGGCGATCCGCGCGCCGAAGATCACCCGGGACAGCAGATCACGACCGAGCTCATCGGTCCCGAGGAGGTGCTTCAACGACGGTCCCTGGAGGCGCTCCACGATGCTCTGGTCGTAGGGGCCGTACGGCGCCACCACAGGGGCGGCGACGACGACCACGAAGAGCAGGCAGACGACGAGCAGCCCGAACAGGCCGGCAGGCCGCCGCGCAACTTCGCGGATGAGCCGGCCCAGCCGGGTCATCACGCCGCCGCCCGCCGGCGCTCTGACGACCGCCGCCTCACCGCCCTGTGACGCCACCGCCACGGCTAGGAGGACACTCTGATCCGCGGGTCGACCATGTGGTAGACGAAATCGGTGAGCAGATTGACCGCCACGAAGAGAAGGGCGACGACGAGCACTCCGCCGCGGACGATGGGATAGTTACGCGTCTGGATGGAGTTGTAGATGAGCATGCCGAGCCCGGCGCGCGCGAAGATCACCTCAACGAAGATCGCGCCCCCCAGTAGCGTCCCCAGGCCGACCCCCACGACGGCGATCGTCGGGATGACGGCGTTGCGCAGGGCATACTTGTAGACCACCAGGCGGTCACGTATGCCCTGGGAGCGCGCCGCGAGGATGTAGCGCTCGTTGAGCACCTCGAGCATGCTCGTGCGCACCAGTCGCGCGAGATACCCGATCCAGGTCACGGCCAGAGCGATGGCCGGCAGCATGAGATGCGTCAGGTAGTCCCCCGGGTCCGAGAGACTCCCCGTGCCGGTCGCCGGCAGGATGGGCCAGTGCACCGAGAAGACGAGGAGCAACAGGAGGCCGGCCACGTAGGCGGGCATCGTGATCAGCGAGATCGTCGCCACCGCGGTCACGCGGTCCAGCCAGCCACCGGGATGCGTCGCCGCATACACGCCCAGGGGGACCCCCAGCAGACCGGCGAGAGCCAGACTGGCCAGGGCGAGTATGGCGGTATGCGGCAGAGCGGTCCAGATCAGCGAAGTTACCGACCGCTGGCTCTGGAAGTCCACTCCAAGGTCACCGCGCAGGGCATTCGTGAAGAAGTAGTACACCTGCGCCGGGACCGGCTTGTCGAGGTACATGTCGTGGCGCACAGACTGGACCACGGACTCGGGCGCTTTGGCGCCCAGGACAAGCCTCACAGGGTCGCCGGGGACGAGCTGGATGAGGAGCGCCAGGAACGTCATGATGAGCAGCACGACAAAGAACGTCATCACCAGGCGCCGCAGCGCGTAGTCCAGCATCGCCGGTCTCCTCCGCCCTTCGCCTTACGCTCCGGTGAACCTCCAGAAGATGGGATCGCCGTCAGGCCGGAAGAAGGCGCTGAGGGCCTTCTTGTACGCGTAGGGATTGGTCACGTAGGCGATCCAGACCATGTTCGCATCGGCGTCCCAGACCTTCTGCATCTCGATGTAGATCTCCGTGCGCTTGGCCACGTCGAGCGTGCGCGTGCCCTCGGCGTACAGTTGATCGAACTGCTCGTTGGACCAGTCGCACCAGTTCCAGAGGCCGATCTGGTCGGTCGTCCACCACTCCATCGACCAGGCCGGGTCGGGCTCGGTGACGTAATAGCTGTACACCATCTGACGCTTCTCGCCGCCGCCGCCGACACCGGGGATGCTCCAGAAGGCCGCGGCATCCTGCACGTTGATGGTCACATCGATGCCGATCTCGGCGAGGTTCTCCTGGACGACCTGCGCGACCACCTTGTCGGCGGCCGCGTCGACGCACGTGAAGGAGAGTTTGGCGTTCGATACGCCGGCGGCCTGCATCGATGCCTTGGCCGCGGCGACGTCCCTGGGGTACTCGGGGGCGTCGGGCCAGTAACCAAGCCCCATGGTCTCTGGGATGATGGCCCGGGCGGGCTGCCACACGCCGTCGTAGGCGGCCTGGATGATGCCCGGCACGTCGATCGCCTGGCGGATCGCCTTACGCACGTCAATGTTGGACAGCACCGGATCCTTGACGCTCATCGCGATCCACTCATAGTTCAGCGACGCCGTCTTGGCCAGATTGAAGTCCGACGAGCCACTGACCAGATCCACATAGGCGGTCGAGATCTGCGCGAAAGCGAGATCGCCCGATTGCAGCGCGGTCTGTGCCGCGCCGTCGTCGGTGATGAGCTGGAAGACAAGGGCATCGGCGGCGGCCGGAGGGGCGTAGGCCGAGTTGGCGCCGCCGTACTTGGCGAACCGCGTCAGCGTGAGCTTCTGCTTGGGGATCCATTCGGTGAACTCGTAGGGACCGGTGCCGACCGGGTTCCTCACGTAGCCCTTGCCGAGTTCGGTCACCGCCTTCTTCGACATGATCTTGCCGCTGAGCACCGGGAGCGTGCTTCTCATGAGGGGCGCGAAGGGCTCCTTCATGATGATGGTGCCGCTGTACGTGGACTCGACCGTGACCTCCTTGAGCGCGGCCCAGTCCGCTTGATAGGCGGCCGCGACCTTGGGCTTGGTGAGGCCGGCAATGCGCTCGAACGAGAACTTCACGTCTTCAGCCGTGACCTCGCCGTAGTCCCGGTGGAACGGGATGCCCTGCTTCAGGGTGAACTTGTAGCTCAGGCCGTCACTGGAGGGCTCGAAGCTCTCGGCCAGCGTGTTCACGACCTCCCAGGTGCCGGGCTTGTAGCTCACCAGGCCCTCGGAGATGGCATCCAGCGTGTACACATCGACCGGCGAGCTCCAGTTCGCGGGGTCGAGAGTGCCGACCTCGAGCGTGCTGCGAGCGGTGAGCGTGCCCAGCGCCTGCGGGCTGGCTGACGTTGACGCCGTGCCGCCGTCGCTGCCGCCGCCGCAGGCGGCGAGGAGGCTCCCCGCCGCCGAGACCGACAGACCGAGCACCGCGGCTCGCTGAAGGAACTGCCTGCGCGTCAATCGGCCAGCGCACACACCCTGAACCAGGTCCTGCATCACATCGAGTCTGCTTGCCATTGCCCCCCCAATCATCGCCGATGCCCGTGGAACCCCGTTTCTCTGGGTCGGACGCAGCCTTGGAGTTCCGCCCCTGAGTCGTAAATCCAACTCTAGTACACTAGCGCACCGGCTTCAAGGACATCCTATGCGGAAATCCGGAGAGAAAACGAATATCATTCGCCCTCGGGCGCAGAGTCTGAACGGCGTGCGCGTCGGGACCGGCGCCGGGAAGGCCGGGGGGCGGGGAGCGAGTCTGCGCTCCCCGCCCCCCGACTGCCGTTCGGCTGAGAACCGGATCACACGTCGATGTCGAGACCGCCCTCGTCGATCCAGCTCATCATGCCGCGCAGCTCTTTGCCGACCGTCTCGATGAGGTGCTCCTTGCCCTGACGTTGCAGGGCGTTGAACACGGGGCGATTGGCCATGTTCTCGAGGATCCATTCGCGCGCGAACTCGCCGCTCTGGATCTCGGCGAGCAGCTCGCGCATGGTCTCGCGCACGTTCTCGTCGATGACGCGCGGGCCACGCGTGAGGTCGCCGTACTCGGCGGTATCGCTGATGCTGTAGCGCATCCCGGCGATGCCCTTCTCCCACATGAGGTCGACGATGAGCTTGAGCTCGTGGAGGCATTCGAAGTAGGCGATCTCGGGCTGATAGCCCGCCTCGACGAGAGTGTCGAAGCCGGCGGTCACGAGCTCCATGGCGCCGCCGCAGAGCACGGCCTGCTCGCCGAAGAGGTCGGTCTCGGTCTCTTCGGCGAACGTGGTATCGAGCCCGCCGGCGCGCAGGCCGCCGATGCCGCCGGCGTAGGCCAGCGCCTGGGCCTGCGCCTTGCCGCTGGCGTCCTGATACACGGCGATGACCACGGGCACGCCTTTGCCCTCGACGTACTGGCGACGGACGATGTGGCCGGGGCCCTTGGGCGCCACCATGCTCACGTCCACCGTCCTCGGCGGCACGATCTGGCCGTAGTGGATGTTGAAGCCGTGCGCGAACATCAGCGTGGCGCCGTCCTTGAGGTTAGGGCCCACGTCGTTCTTGTAGATGATCGCCTGCGTCTGGTCGGGCACGAGCATCATGACGACGTCGGCGCGCTTGGTGGCCTCGGCGGCGCTGAGGATCTCGAAGCCGGCCTTCTCGGCACGGTCGCCGTTGGCGGTGCCCTTGAGCTCGCTGACGAGCACGGTGACGCCCGAGTCGCGCAGGTTCTGGGCGTGCGCGTGGCCCTGGCTGCCGAAGCCGATGATGGCCACGGTCTTGGCCTTGATCAGGGAAAGATCGGCGTCCTTGTCGTAGTACATGCGGTGTCTCCTCCTGTGTACGCCCCACGGGGCGGGTGCACTCCGAACGATGAACTCTAGTGCGTCACGCGCCCGACGGCAACGTCGAGGCGCCGAATGGGCAGCCGCTCGATGGGGAAAGAAGACTGCATCGACCCGATATCCGGGGCAACGAAGGCCCGGACCCTCTACGAAAGGCATCGCAATGAGGCGCTTTTCCACGATCGTCGCCGCCCTGGCGCTCACCTTGGCGTTCGCGGCGCCCGCCATGGCTGCGACCGGCGCAGGCGGCGCCGGCAAAGCCTATGGGCAGCACCACGCCGCCATGGCCCAGGAGATGGGCGGCTTCACAGGCGACCACAATCCCGGCGTCATGCACCAGGGGTTCTCCGGCTGGATGGGCATGTGACGCGGGCCTGACGCCCGCCAGACGCACCGCGACGCCCGCCCCTGACCTCGAGGGGCGGGCGTCGGTCCGCAAGACGTCGGCGGCCGGGAGCGGCGCGCCTACCGATACGTCTTCGCGTCGTGGCGCAGCCAGCCTGGGGCGTGATCCCCGTCCGGGTCGCCATGCGTCCAATGGATGGTGCCTCCCTCGGCGCTCCACTCGTAGACCCCGCTGAAGGCGATCTCGTCGCCCACCGCCAGGCCCTCCA